>Ga0207675_100001922_pt1 | contig 20719 bp, 19 predicted proteins | sample KBSSwiS42_FD_184305 | JGI IMG/M metagenome (GOLD analysis project Ga0207675, IMG submission 184305) | Switchgrass rhizosphere microbial communities from Kellogg Biological Station, Michigan, USA - KBS Switchgrass S4-2 (SPAdes) (version 2) | ecosystem: Host-associated > Plants > Roots >...
CGGGCCCAGCGGGTCGAGCTGTCCGGGGCCGGGCGATGAGCGGCACCGGCGACACCAGGGAGGGCGACGTATGGGCCGGGAGGGGTCCGGGGAACCCCAAGGGGGTGCCCCGGTGGGTCGGGAGGGGTCCGGGGAACCCCAAGGGGGTGCCCCGGTGAATCGGGTCGTCGGGATCGTGTCCTTCCGGCTGGGCGGGCCCGACGGGGTGTCGGTGGTGGCCGGGCACTGGGCCGAGGCGTTCCGCCGTCTCGGCCTGGCGGTGCGGACGGTGGCCGGGGCCGGCCGGGCCGACCGGCTGGTGCCCGGCCTGGACATGGACGCCACCCCCGGCCCGGACCTGCCCGGCCGGCTGGCCGAGGCCCTGGACGGGACGGGCCTGGTGGTGGTCGAGAACGTCTGCTCCCTGCCCCGCAACCCGGCCGCCGCCGCGGCCCTGGCCGCCCTGCTGGCGGGCCGGCCGGCCATCCTCCACCACCACGACCTACCCTGGCAGCGCCAGGAGCTGGGCGAGTGCCCCGGCTGGCCGCCCGACGACCCCGCCTGGGCCCACGTCACCATCAACGAGCTGAGCCGCGGGCAGCTGGCCGACCGCGGGATCACGGCCACCACCGTCTACGGCGGCTTCCCGGCCCCCGGCCCCGGCCGCCGGGAGCTGGCCCGGGAGCGGCTCGGGGTCCCCCCCGGCCGCTGGCTCCTGCTCCAGCCGACCCGGGCCATCCCCCGCAAGAACGTCCCCGCCGGCCTGGCCATGGCCGAGGCCCTGGCCGCCGACTACTGGCTGACCGGCCCGGCCGAGGACGGCTACGCGGCCGAGCTCGACCACCTGCTCGCCGCCACAACGGCCAGCGTCCACCGCCGCATCCCCGGCGGCCTGACCATGGACGACGCCTACGCCGCCTGCGACGCCGTCGTCTTCCCCTCGACCTGGGAGGGGTTCGGGGCACCCCTGGTCGAGGCCTCGCTGCACCGCCGCCCCCTGGTCGTCGGCGACTACCCGGTCGCGGCCGAGCTGGCCGCCTTCGGCTTCCGCTGGTTCCCGGCCGACGACCCAACCCCGCTCAAGGCCTTCCTTGACCACCCCGACCCGGACCTGCTGGCCGCCAACCACGAGATCGCCCGGCGCCATTTCTCAATGGACGCCCTCACCCGCCAGCTGGCCGCCCTGCTGGACAGCGCCGGCTGGGACAACCCCCCACCGGGGGGCTGAGCCCGGGGCCGGGTCGTTGAAGGGGCCCGAGGGGCCAGGTGGCGCGGGGTCGGAGCTTCGGCGGGCTAGGACTCGCCGCCGATGTCGACGTGGTAGGCCTCGTAGACCAGGTCGAGGCCGCGCTTGCGGTGGCGGACCAGGTCGGCGAACAGGCGCACGCTGTGGTCGCGCAGGGCCTGGACGGCGCCCGGGTCGTCGGCGCTGGCGCACTCGGCCAGGCCGCGGCGGATGCCCTCGGTGATGTCGTCGTGCTCGCGGCGGAACCGGGTGACGCGGTTGGCCAGGCGGGGGGCGTTCTCGAGGATCTCCTGGTAGAGGCCGCCGGGGGCCTCGGTGACCTCGACGTGGGCCGCGAACACCAGCTGGAGGCGCTCCAGGGCGGGGATCAGCCGGATCGGGAGGCTGTCCTGGCCGCCGAGGCCGTCGGGGTCGTCGGGAGCGGCCAGGGCCTCCTCCAGCCCGGCGATGGCCCGCCGGAGGCTGAGCCGCTGCCCCTTGGCCGCCTCGAGGGCGCTGGTGGACGCCTCGTACGCCTCGCCGACCTCACGCTGCTTCATACGCCGGCTCCTCCCGTGTCCCCCGGACGGTGGTCACGGGTGGTCACGGAAGTGTGGCGGAAAAGTGGGTCACTTGTCACCGTAGAACTTTGGTACTAGTCGTCTACAGCCGGACGAGCCCGTGTGGAGGCGAGAAATGCCTCAAGCTTCGCGGGCGGCCAGGTCGGGCTGGCCGACCCGGTGGACGAGCACCCGGTTGGTGCCGCCCCGGCCGCCGGGGCTGCCGGCCACGACCACGATGAGGTCGCCCCGGGCGACCAGGTCCTCCTGGACGATCCGCTGGTCGGCGGCGTCGATCATGCTCCGCACCTGGGTGCCGACGCCCAGCGGGCTGGCCGTCTCCACCCCCCAGAACAGGGCCATGCGCCGCCTCGCCGACTCGGAGGTGGTCAGGCCGATGATCGGGGTCCGGGGCCGGAACCGGGAGACGTAGCGGGCGGTCGCCCCCGACTCGGTGAAGGCGACGATCGCGCTGGCCCCGAGGTCGGCGGCGACCTGCACGGCCGCCCGGCAGACGGTGGCCGGCACGTCCAGCCCGCCGACCGCCGGCGGCGGCGGCGCCTCCAGGTACGGGGTCGACTCGGCCGCGCGGGCGATCCGGCGCATGGTGGCCACCGACTCGACCGGGTACTGGCCGATGGCCGTCTCCTGGGACAGCATCACCGCGTCGGTGCCGTCGAAGATCGCGTTGGCCACGTCGCTGGCCTCGGCCCGGGTCGGGCGGGAGCTGGACACCATCGACTCGAGCATCTGGGTGGCGGTGATCACCGGCACCCCGAGCGAGTTGGCCCTGGCGATGATGTGCTTCTGGATCGGCGGGACCTCCTCGACGGCCAGCTCCACCCCGAGGTCGCCCCGGGCGACCATGACCGCGTCGGCGACCTCGAGGATCTCGTCCAGGCGGTCGATCGCCTCCGGCCGCTCCAGCTTGGCCACCACCGGGATGTCGCCGCCGTTCTCGGCGATCACCTGCTTGGCCTCGATCACGTCATCGGGCCTGCGCACGAACGACAGGGCCACGAAGTCGGCGCCGAACTCGACCGCGGTGGCCACGTCGGCCCGGTCCTTGGCGGTCAGCGAGGGCGCCGACACGGCCACCCCGGGCAGGTTCACGCCCTTGCGGGACTTGACCACGCCGCCCCGCTCGACCTGGCAGCGGACCCGCTCGCCCTCGACGTCGGTGACCCGCAGGCCGATGGCGCCGTCGTCGAGCAGGATCCGGTCGCCCTTGCGCACGTCGGCGGCCAGCTCCGGGTAGACCACCGGGATGTCGGGCTCGGCGCAGCGCTCGGTCCCGGAGACCAGCGTGACCTCGCGGCCGCCGTCGAGCTTGACCCCGTCGCCCTCGACCATCCCGACCCGGATCTTGGGCCCCTGGAGGTCGACCAGGACGGCCAGGTTGTGCCCGAGCTCGGAGGCGACGGTCCTGACCAGGTCGAACCGGGCCACGTGGTCGGCCCGTTCGCCGTGGGAGAAGTTCAGCCGGACGACGTCGAGGCCGGCCTCGACCATCCCGCCAAGGACCTCACGGTTGCTGGAGGCCGGGCCCAGGGTGGCGACGATCTTGGTACGCTCCGTTTTCAGCATCGTGCCGGCAGTGTGGCATGACTCGGGCCCCGCTGCGAAGGTTGGCCGGCGACGCGGTCGGGTATCCCTGCCGGCAGGCAGGTGACAGCCAGAGAGGTCGGCAAGGATGCGCTTCGACGACGACAGCAAGCTCGACAGCTCGCAGGTCCGGGACACCCGGGGCCGCGGCGGAGGCTTCCCGCGCAGCGGCGGGGTCGCCATCGGCGGCGGGGCCGGCATCCTCGGGCTGATCGTGTTCATCCTGCTCCAGCTGCTCGGCGGCGGCGGGACCACCACCTCCGGGGCCCTGCCCGGCATCGACCAGATCCAGGGCGAGAGCACCCAGCTGGCTGAGGAGTGCAAGACCGGGGCCGACGCCAACACCAAGCCCGACTGCCGGGTCGTGGCCGTGGTCAACAGCGTCCAGGAGTTCTGGGCGGCCGAGTTCCAGCGCCGCGGCGCCCAGTACCAGACGGCCCCGACGACCCTGTTCACCAGCGGCGTCCAGACCGGCTGCGGCGCGGCCAGCTCCGACGTCGGCCCCTTCTACTGCCCGAGGGACGCCACCGTCTACATCGACCTCAGCTTCTACCGCGACCTCCAGACCCGGTTCGGGGCCAAGGGCGGCCCGTTCGCCCAGGCGTACGTGCTGGCCCACGAGTACGGGCACCACGTGCAGAACCTCACCGGCACCATGGAGCGGGTCGCCAACAGCCAGACCGGGGAGCAGAGCGGCGCCGTCCGGCTCGAGCTCCAGGCCGACTGCTACGCCGGCCTGTGGGCCAACCACGCCACCACCGAGCCCGGCCCCGACGGCGGCGACCCGCTGGTCGAGCGGATCACCGAGGAGGACATCGCCGACGGCCTCGACGCCGCCGCCGCCATCGGCGACGACACCATCCAGAAGCGCTTCCAGGGCCAGGTCAACCCCGAGACCTGGACCCACGGCTCCTCAGCCCAGCGCCAGAAGTGGTTCACCACCGGCTACCGCACCGGCGACCTCGACCAGTGCAACACCTTCCGCGGCTCGGTCTGACCACTCCCCTGTTCCTGCCCCTGGCGCCGGCTCCTGGCCGGCCTCCCTATACCGGTGACCCGGCTTCGTAGGCCTGGCCGACGGCCTTGGGGGGGCGGACCCGGCGGGAGAAGAGGGCCAGGACGACCAGGGTGGCGATGTAGGGGAGGCTCTGGATGAAGGCGTTGTTGATCCAGTCGACCCGCAGGAAGACGGTGAGGGCCTCGGTCCAGGCGAACAGCAGGCAGGAGAAGGCGGCGCCGATCGGGGACCAGTTGCCGAGGATGAGGGCGGCCAGGGCGATGAAGCCGCGGCCCTGGTTCATGCCCTCGCGGTAGAGGCCGACGAGCTCGATGGAGAGGTAGCCGCCGGCCAGGCCGGCGAAGCCGCCGGAGATGAGCACCCCGGCCCAGCGCATCCCCTTGACCCGGACGCCGAGGCTCTCGGCGGCCCGGGGGTTCTCGCCGGCCGAGCGGAGGCGCAGGCCGAGCACGGTGCGGTTGAGCACGAACCAGGCCCCGAACCCGAGCACGACGGTGAGGAGGGCCACCGGCGAGATCTCACCCAGGCCGGGGACGTCGATCTTGGGGAGCTGCTCGACCTGGGGCGACTGGGTGCCCTGGCCGTAGGCGACGATCGACAGGAACCGGGGGATCCCGATGGCCAGGATGTTGATGGCCACCCCGGAGACGATGTGGTCGACCCGGAAGGTGATGGTGGCCATGGCGTGGACGGCGGCGGCGGCGACCCCGGCGGCGATGGCCAGCAGCAGCCCGGCCACCGGCCCCCACTTGAACGCCCCCCAGGCGCCGAACCAGGTGCCGAAGATCATCATGCCGTCGATGCCGATGTTGACGATGCCTGAGCGCTCGTTGAACACCCCGCCAAGGGTGGCCAGGTACAGGGGCACGAACGCCCTGATGGCCGAGGCGATGGTAGCCAGCCCGAACAGCTGGACGAGGAGGTCAGGCACGGTCGTGCTGCTCCCGGAGCTGGCGGCGGGCGGTCATGCGGCGCACCACCTCGTAGGCGATCACGATGGTGAGGATGATCACGCCCTGCATGATGGTCGTGACCTCCTTGGGCACGCCGGTGTTGAGCCCGATCCCGGACGACGCCCGGTCGAGGAACGAGAACAATAGGGCCGCGGCCACGATGCCCAGGCCCGAGTTGCGGCCCAGCAGGGCGATGGCGATGCCGGTGAAGCCGTAGCCGCGGATGTAGTCGAGCTTCATGCGGTCGTCGATGCCGATCACGTCCTGAAGGGCGACCAGGCCAGCGAGCGCCCCCGACAGCAGCATCGCCTTCATGATCATGGCGTTTGTGCGGATCCCGGACGGCTCGGCCGCCCGCGGGTTGGTGCCGAGCACCCGCAGCTCGAAGCCGAAGCGGGTGCGCCGCACGGTCAGCGCGTACAGCACCGCGGCCACGATGGCCAGGACGAAGAACCAGGTCACCGGGGCCGACCCACGGAAGTCGAAGCCGATCGAGTTGAAGAACGGCACCATGGAGCCGACCTGGGCCGACGGCTTGATCGGGGGGGTCTGCTGCTGGGCGATGGAGCCCTGCTGGTTGGGGTCCTTGAGCGCCCCCGACAGCAGGTACAGCAGGACCGCGTTGGCCACGAAGTTCATCATGATGGTCGAGATGACCTCGTGCGCTCCCCGGTAGACCTTGAGCAGGGCCGGGATCGCGGCCCAGAGCATGCCCCCGGCCATGCCGGCCAGGATGGTGAGCGGCAGGTGGATGACGGTCGGGGCCGACACCTTGTAGCCGACGTAGGCGGCGGTCAGGGCGCCGATCGCGTACTGGCCCTCGACGCCGATGTTGAACAGCCCGGCCTTGAAGGCGATGGCCACGGCCAGGCCGGCGAAGATGAAGGGCGTGGCCCGGCCGAGGATGAACGCCACCGAGTTGCGGTTGAACAGCCCGTAGTTCCACATGGCGCCGGCCACGTCGGTGACGTCGCTCCAGCTCTGCTGGACGACCAGGATGACCAGGACGCCGATGACGGCCGCGATCAGCAGCGAGATGGCCGGGGCGAGCAGCTGGATGCCGAGGTTGCGGATGCGCTGGCTCCAGGGGATGCCGACGAGCGCCTCGTCGGCCTCCGGCTCGGGCGGCTCGGGCGGGGGTGGCGGCTTCTCCTCGACCTTCACGCCGCCGGCTCCTCGTCTCCGCCGCGGGCCCCGGTCATGTAGAGGCCGAGCTCGCTCATGGTGGCCTCGGCGCCCCGGAACTGGGCCACGATGCGGCCGTCGTGGATGACCCCGACCCGGTCGGCCAGGGCCAGGATCTCCTCCAGGTTGGAGGAGATCAGCAGCACAGCCACGCCCTCGTCGCGGGCCTCGACCAGCTCCTGCCAGACGAACTGGGTGGCCCCGATGTCCAGGCCGCGGGTGGGGTGGGCGGCGATCAGCAGCTTGGGGTTGCTCTCGAACTCGCGGCCCAGGACCAGCTTCTGCTGGTTGCCGCCGGACAGGGCGTAGGCCGGGGCGGACACGCTCGGCACCTTGACCCGGAAGCTGCGGACCAGCTCGACCGCCCGGCGCCGGATGGCCCGCAGGTCGAGCAGTCCCCGCCGGCTGAACGGCTCGCGCTCGTGCTGGCCGAGGACCGAGTTCTCACTGACCAGCATCTGCAGGACCATGCCGCGGGCGTGGCGGTCCTCGGGGATGTAGGCCAGGCCGGCCTGGCGCCGGGTTCGCACGTCGGCCCGGGTCAGCTCGTCGTCGTCCAGGTAGATGCGGCCGGTGTCGGGGATGGTCAGGCCGACCAGGGCCTCGACCAGCTCGGCCTGGCCGTTGCCCTCGACCCCGGCCAGCCCGTAGATCTCCGAGCGGCGCACGTCCAGGTCGAGCCCGGCGACCCGCTCCTTGCCCGCGACTGTCACCCTGACATCCTTGACCTGGAGCATCGGCTCCCCGGGGGTGGCCTTGCCCTCGACCCGGCGCAGCAGCACCGGGCGGCCGACCATCATCTCGGCCACCTGGTGGGTGTCGGTGTCGGCGGCCTCCACGGTGCCGATCACCTTGCCGTCACGGAGCACGGTGATCCGGTCGGCGACCTGGAGCACCTCGTCGAGGGAGTGGGCGATGAAGATGATCGTGTGGCCGTCGGCCCTGAGCTGGCGCATGTGGTCGAACAGCTCCTCGACCTCCTGGGGGACGAGCACGGCCGTTGGCTCGTCCAGGATCAGGATGTCCGCGCCCCGGTAGAGCAGCTTGAGGATCTCGACCCGCTGCTGCTGGCCCACGCCGATGTCCTCGACCCGGACGTTGGGGTCCAGCGGCGTGCCGAAGCCCCGGCCCAGCTCCTCCACCCGGCGCTCGGCCGCCTCCCGGTCGAGGCGGCCGGCGCCGCGGCTGGGCTCGGAGCCGAGCACGATGTTCTCGGCCACGGTGAAGTCGTCGACCAGCATGAAGTGCTGGTGGACCATGCCAATGCGCAGCTCGATGGCCTTGCGCGGCGAGTCGATGATCTGGGGCTCGCCCCGGACCAGGATCTCGCCCTCGTCGGGCTGCTCCAGCCCGTAGAGCATCTTCATCAGGGTCGACTTGCCGGCGCCGTTCTCGCCGACCAGGGCGTGGATCTCGCCCTCGTCCACCAGGAGGTCGATCCGGTCGTTGGCGACCACCCCGGCATAGCGGCGGGTGACGCCGCGGCACTCGATGGCTGGCGCCCGGTGGCGGGCCTCCGCTGGCCCGCCGCCGGGAACCTCGGTCGCGTCGGTCGCCACGGCTATGTCGGCTTCGTCGGGACCTTGATCTCGCCGTCGATGATCTTCTGCTTCAGCTCGTCAAGGGTGGTCGGGATGTCGCCCAGCAGCTCCTTGTTGTACTGGTTCTGGGCGTAGTCGATGCCGCCCTCCTTGAGCCCGAAGGTCTTGATGCCGCCCTTCTCGGTGCCGTCCACGTATTCGCCGATGGTCTGCTGGACGGCGTTGTCGACCCGCTTGAGCATCGAGGTGAGGATCCACTTCTGCTCGGCCGGGCTGGCGGTCAGGCTCTGGTCGGAGTCGACGCCGATGGCGTAGACCTTCTTGTCCGCGGCCGTGGCGATGACGCCCGCCCCGGTGCCGCCGGAGGCGTGGTAGATGACGTCGGCGCCCTCGCCGATCTGCTTCAGGGCCAGCTCCTTGCCCTTGGCCGGGTTGCGGAAGGCCTCGGGGGTGTTGCCGGCGTAGTCGACCAGCACCTTGATGCTCTTGCCGTCCTTGTCGGCGATGTACTTGACGCCCGCCTCGTAGCCGGCCTGGAACTTCTCGATGAGGCCCTGGCCCTGCTGGCCGCCGACGAAGCCGACGATGTCGGACTTGGTCTTGAGGGCGGCCGCGGCCCCGACCAGGAAGGAGCCTTCCTCCTCCTTGAACCCGATGCACAGGAGGTTCTGGTCCGGCTTGGTGCAGCTCTCGGCGAAGCCGTCGATCACCGCGAACTGGGTGTCGGGGCTCTCGGCGGCTGACTTGGCGATGTCCTCGGAGAACAGGAAGCCGATGCCGAAGATCAGCCCGTAGCCCTCGTCGGCCAGGCCGTCCAGGAGCTCCTTGCGGTTGGAGCCGTCCGGGTTGGGCTCGACGTCCTTGGCCTGGATCTTGTCGCCCTGCTCCTTCTCGGCCGCCTGTAGGCCGGCGTAGGCCGAGTCGTTGAACGACTTGTCGCCTCGGCCGCCGATGTCGTAGACCACGCCGACCTTCTTGGCCTCGGCGGTGCTGCCGCCAGTGCTGGCGCTGCCGCCGTCGTCGCTGCCGCCACCACAGGCGGCCACGACCAGGCCGAGCGCCACCACCAGGGCGCCCACCCGCACACCCCGTACCCCACGCATGCACTTGCTCCTCTCGGATTCCGGGCTCCCACCCGCCAGCGCCGCTGGCTCGCCGTATTTAACCATCCCGTGGCCCGGTGAAGGGCCTCGTCCGGAGGCTGCGTAGAATCCGCCCATGCGCCGCGTCCTGGTTGGCCTCCTCGTGCTCGTGCTCGCCTATTTCGCCGTCACCACCACCCTGGTGGCCAGGTGGATGGGCAAGGACGAGCGGCCCCGGGTCGAGGCCATCGTGGTCCTGGGGGCGGCCCAGTACGACGGCCGGCCGTCGGCCATCTACGAGGCCCGCCTGGAGCACGCCGTCGAGCTGTGGCGCGACCAGGTGGCCCCGCTGGTGGTGTTCACCGGGGGCAAGGAGCCCGGCGACCGCTTCACCGAGGGCGGGTCGGGCGCCCGCTGGGCCCTGCAGCGCGGTGTGCCCGAGGGAGCCGTCCTCACCGAGGAGCGCAGCCGCACCACCTACCAGAACCTGGCCGGGGCCAGGCGGGCCCTCGAGCGCCGCAACCCAGGCGGCCGGCACCGCATCGTGGTCGTCTCCGACCCCTTCCACATGTTCCGGGCGGTGCGCCAAGCCGCCGACCTCGGCATGGACGCCTATCCGTCGCCCACCCGGACCAGCCCGCTCTCGGCCAGCCGGCTCAAGCTCACCGAGCTGGTGATCCGCGAGGACCTGGCCATCGCCGGCTACCTGCTCTCGGGCGCCGGCAAGTAGGAGGAGGCACCCCCGTGGCCCTGACCGTCGTCGACCACCCCCTGGCCGGGACGATGCTGACCGCCCTGCGGGACGCCTCGACCCCGCCGCCACTGTTCCGGCTGCTGACCAAGCGGCTGTCGCTGGTGCTGGCCGTCGAGGCGACCCGGGGGATCCCGACGGCCTCGCGCACGGTGACGACCCCGCTGGCCCCGGCCGAGGGCATCGCCTTTGCCGCGCCCCTGGTGGCGGTGCCGATCCTGCGGGCCGGGCTGGGCATGCTGGAGGCCGTGACCGAGCTGTTCCCCGAGGTGGCGGTCGGCTACCTGGGGCTGGAGCGCGACCACGCCACCTTCCAGCCGTCGACCTACTACAGCAAGCTGCCCGACATCGGGGGCAGCTACGTGCTCCTGCTCGACCCCATGCTGGCCACCGGCGGGTCGGCGGCGGCGGCCTGCGCCAGCCTGTACGCGGCCGGGCCGGCCAAGGTCACCCTGCTGTCGGTGGTGGCCGCGCCCGAGGGCATCCGGCGGCTCACCGAGGAGCATCCGTCGCTGGACGTGGTCACCGCCGCGGTCGACGAGCGGCTCAACGACCAGGCCTACATCGTGCCCGGGCTGGGCGATTTCGGGGACCGCCTGTTCGGGACCTGATCGAGTACGATTCAATTTCTCGAACCTGACGAACAAGACGAGGAGAGCACGTGGCCCGAGCGCAGCGACCTCGCGTCGGCGAGGAGCTGCTGGCCCCGTTCCGGGTCCTGGCGGGCGGCGAGGACCTGGCCACGGCCGGCGCCGCCCTGCTGGAGCGCGCCTGCCTGGCCACCGAGGCGGCCGAGGGTGTGGTCCTGCTCGCGGAGGACGGCTTCGTGCCCGGGCCGTCCTGGGGCGTGCCCGGGCCCGGCGGACGGCTGGGGGCCCGGCGAGGCGACCGCACCCTGGCCGCCGACGCCGTGGCCCCAGCCGGCGGGGAGCTCGTCAGCCGGCCCCTGGTCGCCGGCCCCGGCGACGCCGAGGCCTGGTGCGCGATGGTGGTCGAGGGCCGGGCCGTCGGGGTGCTCGCCCTGCGGCGGGCCGCCGGGCCGTTCACCGGCGACGACCTGGCCGCGGTGGAGCTGCTGGCCACCGGGTCGGCGGTGGCCGTGGACCGGCTGCGCTTCCTGCGGCTGTGGTCGCGCAAGCTGGAGCAGGCCGACGCCGCCCACTCCCAGCTCCTGCGGTACGCCGACGACCTGCGGACCACCTTCTCGGCCGAGCGGCGGCGGGCCGAGGAGCTGCGCCAGGCCCTCGACGCGGTCGAGCTGGCCTACACGGCGACCGTCCGGGCCCTGGCCAGCGCCGTCGAGGCCAAGGACGCCTACACCGGCGGCCACCTGGCCCGGGTGACGGCCTACGGGACCGAGGCCTGCCGGGCCCTCGGCGGGCACCTGGCCGCGACCCCCGGCCTCGAGTACGCCTTCCTGCTGCACGACCTGGGCAAGATCGGCGTGCCTGACGCTGTCCTCAACAAGGCCGGGCCCCTGACCGACGAGGAGTGGGCCCTGATGCGCGAGCACCCGGCCATCGGCCTGCGCATCCTCGAAGGGGTGCCGCACATGGACGTGGTCAGGGCGGTCGTCTACTCCCACCACGAGCGCTGGGACGGGGCCGGCTACCCCGAGGGCCTCAAGGGCGAGCAGATCCCCCTGGCCGCCAGGGTGTTCGCGGCCGTCGACGCCTTCGACGCCATCACCACCGACCGGCCCTACCGGGTCGCGGCCAGCCTCGACGAAGCCCTCCACCGGCTGCGCGAGGCCTCCGGCACCCAGTTCGCCCCCGACGCCGTCGACGCCATCCACCTGGTCGACCGGGGACGGCTGGCGGCGATCCAGGCGACCGCGAACCGCGGGCGGTAGGGATGCGGCGCCTGCGGGTGCAGCTCACCGTCCTGCTCGCTCTGCTCGGCATGCTCGTGCTCGCCTGGGGGGCGGCCATCTTCCTCGGCGCCCGGGACGCGGCCCGGTCCAGCGCCTCCATCCAGTCCAGCGTCGACCGGGTCGACGAGCTGCGGCAGGCCGCCACCGGGCTCAGCCGCGAGTTCGTGGCCATGGAGACGAGCCGGCGCGCCTACCTGCTCACCGGCGACCGGGCGTCGCGGGACGCCAGGGCCCGGGCCGAGGTCCGGGCCGTCGAGGGCTTCAAGCGGGTCTCCGCCCTGAGCGAGCGCTGGCGGAACCTGCCGCCGCTGGTCTCGGATGTGGCGGCCGAGTACCGGGCCTGGGTCCGGACCGGGCAGACCGAGCTGAAGGCGAGGAGGCGCGGGGCCGCGGCGGCCGCCCTGGTCGCCAGCCGCGGCAACGCCGACAAGCACTTCCGGCAGCTCTGGGCCCTCCAGGCGAGGCTCGAGGACCAGCTCGCCCGGTCCCAGTACAGCTACGCCCGCAACCAGGACCGGACCTATGCCACCGCCCAGGCCCTGGCCGTGCGGACCGCCCTGATGATGCTGGCCGCGCTGGTGCTGCTGGCGGTGTGGCTGCGCCGGGCCGTCGGGGCCCCGGCCGACGCCCTGCGCTCGGCCTCGGGCCGGCTGGCCGGCGGCGACCTTGAGACCCCGGTCACCCTCGACGTCGACAACGAGCTGGGGGCGGTGGCCAGCGACCTGGAGACCATGCGGCGGCGCCTGGCCGGCCGCATGGAGGCCCTTGAGCGCCTGCGCCACCTGTCGGCCCAGGTCGTCGGGGCGACCAGCCTCCAGCGGCTGACCGAGGTGGCCCTGGCCGGCCTCCAGCCCGAGGTGGGGGCGACCAGGGCCATCCTCGGGGCCGCCCGCCCGGGCGGCGACCTGGTCCTGCGGGCCCTGGCCGGCTTCCCCGACAGCGGGGTGGCCGACGACATCGTCAAGGCCGACGCCGAGATCCGCCACGTCCTGCCCGTGGGCAGCCTGCGCGCCGGCCAGGTTGTCGGCCTGGCCGACCTGGACGAGGTGGCCGCCACCACCGCCCTGCATGAGCTGGTGGGGAAGATGGGGGTGCGGTCCCTGGCCCTGGTCCCGCTGCTGTCCCGGGGCCGCTTCCTGGGTCTGCTCGCCCTGTGCTGGACCGAACGGCACCAGCTCGACCGCGAGCAGGAGGCACTGCTCGGGCTGGCCGGCAACCAGATCGCGGGCGCGCTGGAGGCGGCCCTGCGGCTGGAGGAGGCGGAGCGGGCGGCCGGCGAGGCCAGGGCGGTGTTCTACGCGATCGCCGACGGGGTGCTCCTGACCGACCCGTTCGGGCGGGTCACGGCCATGAACCGGGCCCTTGAGGCGCTCACCGGCTGGACCGAGACCGACGCCAGGGGCCGCCCCTACGCCGAGGTCCTGCCGATCGCCACCGACCAGGTCGGCGGCCCGGCCGACCTGGTCAGCCGCTACGGCCGCCGGGTCCCGGTGGCGGTCTCCTCGGCCCCCATCTTCGACGCCAGAGGCCGGGTCGTCGGCGGGGTCGACGTGATCCGCGACGTGTCCCGGGAGCGGGAGATCGACGAGGTCAAGTCGGCCCTGATCTCGACCGTCTCCCACGAGCTGCGGACCCCGCTGACCCTGATCCACGGGTTCGCCGAGCTGCTGGTGCTGCGGGACATGCCGGTGGAGCGCCAGCGCTCCTCGGCGGTCGAGATCCTGGACGCCTCCCGCCGCCTGGCCCGCCTGATCGACGACCTGCTGAGCGTGTCCCGGATGGAGTCGGGCCGCCTGGTCCTCGACCCGCGGCCGCTCGACCTGGCCTCGGTGGTGGAGCGGATCCTCTCGCCGTTCCGGGCGATGGCCGCCAAGCACACCTTGCGGACCAAGCTCCCGGGGAGCCTGCCGGTCGTCTGGGGCGACCCCGACAAGGTCGAGCAGATATTGACCAACCTGGTCGGGAATGCGATCAAATACTCCCCCGGGGGCGGCGAGGTCCTCGTCACCGTCGACCAGGATGGCGACACGGTGCAGGTGAGCGTTCGGGACCAGGGAATCGGGATGAGCCCACGCGACATGGGGCAGTTGTTCGAGAAGTTCTACCGGGTGGACCGCGAGGAGGTCCGCCGCACCGGCGGCACCGGCCTCGGCCTCTACATCACCAAGCGGCTGGTCGAGATGCACGGCGGCCGGCTCTGGGCCGAGTCCTGGCCGGGTGTCGGCTCGGTGTTCCGCTTCACCCTGCCCACCACCTCCGACGAGCTTGCCGGGAGCGGCCGATGAAGCTGCTGATCGCGGACGACGAACCGGCCGTGCGGGCCCTGGTCCACGTCACCCTTGAGGGCGACGACTACGAGATCCTGGAGGCGGCCGACGGGGTCGAGGCCCTCGAGGTGGCCAGGGGCGAGGCCCCCCGGCTGGTCCTGCTCGACATCATGATGCCGAGGCTGGACGGCCTGGAGGTCTGCCGCCAGCTCAAGGCCGACCCCGACACCAGCGACATCGTGGTCGTGATGCTGACCGCCCAGGCCCAGGAGCGCGACCGCGACCAGGGCCTGGCCGCCGGGGCCGACGACTACTTCACCAAGCCGTTCTCCCCCCTGGCCCTGCTCAACATGGTCGAGCGGGTCCGCCACAACCAGTCGGGCGCCGACTGAGCACCGGATGGTCATTCGACTACCGTAGGCGGTCATGAAGCTCGCCGACCGCATGGGAAGGCTCGGGACCGAGTCCGCGTTCGAGGTGCTGGCCAAGGCCCGGGCGCTGGAGGCCGCCGGGGTGGACGTCGTCCACCTGGAGATCGGCGAGCCCGACGCCGCCACCCCGTCCCATATCGTCGCCGCCGGCCAGGAGGCGCTGGCCAGAGGCCTGACCCACTACGTGCCGGCCCCCGGGACGCCGGAGCTGCGGGCGGCCGTGGCCGCGTTCCTGGAACGGACGGGCCGGCTGCACACCAGCCCCGACCGGGTGGTGGTCACCCCCGGGGCCAAGCCGATCATGTTCTTCACCATCCTGGCCCTGTGCCAGCCCGGCGACGAGGTCCTCTACCCCGACCCGGGGTTCCCGATGTACGCCTCGATCGCCGCCTTCGCCGGCGCCCGCCCGGTCCCGGTGCCGTTGCGGGAGGCCAACGGGTTCCGGATGGACCCGGCCGAGCTGGCCTCGCTGGTCACCGACCGGACCCGGCTGGTGATCCTGAACTCACCCCACAACCCGTGCGGCAGCGGCCTCACCCGGGCCGACGTGGAGGCGATCGCCGAGGTGGCCATCGCCCGCGACCTGGTGGTGCTGAGCGACGAGGTCTACTGGGCCATCCGCTACGGCGGCGGCCACCCGAGCGTGCTCCAGGTCGACGGCATGGCCGAGCGGACGGTGCTGCTGGACGGCTGGTCCAAGACGTTCGCCATGACCGGCTGGCGCCTCGGCTTCGGGGTGCTCCCGGCCCCGCTGGTCGAGCCGGTGACCCGGCTGGTGGTCAACTCCGTCTCCTGCACCGCCGCCTTCAGCCAGCACGCCGCCCTGGCCGCCCTCGAGGGGCCGTGGGCGCCGGTCGAGCGGATGGTGGCCGAGCTGCGGGAGCGCCGCGACGTGGTCGTGGCCGGCCTGAACGCGATCGACGGCATCACCTGCCAGGAGCCGGCCGGCGCCTTCTACGCCTTCCCCCGGGTCGCCGGGCTCGGCCTGCCCGCCGCCCGCCTGGCCGACCTGCTCCTGGCCGACGCCGGCGTGGCCTGCCTGCCCGGGACCGCCTTCGGCGGCCACGGCGAGGGCTACCTGCGACTCTCGTACGCCAACACGGTCGACAACCTGCGCCGGGCCCTGGCCCGGATCGAGCGCGTCGTGGCCGCGGCCCCAGGCGCCTGAGCCTCACAGCGGCTGCCAGCTCGGCATCAGGTCCTGGACCTTGCCGCCGGTGACCTGGGAGGTCGAGCCGTCGGCGAGGGCCACCGTGTGGATGTGGAGGGCCAGCCCGTCGTCCTGGTCGCCGCCGCGGGCGAAGGCGATCCGGGTGCCGTCGGGCGACCAGGCCGGGTGGACGTCGTTGAAGGCGGTGGGACCGCCGCCGAAGGTGACCTGGGTGAGGCCCTTGCCGCTGGGGGCGGCGGTGAAGATGCGGTTGCCCTCGCCGGGCAGGAACCGGGAGAAGGCGATCCGCTTGCCGTCGGGCGACCAGTCGGGGGCGCCGTCAAAGCCGCCCGCCGGGGTGACCGCCTTCTCGGCGCTGCCGCCGGCGGCCAGCACCATGATGCTGGTGGTGCCGCCGAGGCCCTCGCGGGTGAAGGCGATCCGGCTGCCGTCCGGCGACCAGGCGGCCTCCCAGTCCTCGGCGGCGTTGTTGGTGAGCTGGGTGAGGTGGCTGCCGTCGCTGCGGACCTTCCAGAGCTCGGCGTCGGCGCCGACGTCGCGGCTGAAGGCGATCCAGCTCCCGTCGGGCGACCACGACGGCTGGAAGCCGTCGTCGGTGTGGGGCACGAAGCCCATGGTGCCGGCGGCCGCGTCCAGGATCCAGATGCCGGCGGTCGGGCCCGAGCGCTGGAGCGCGACCCGGGTGCCGTCCGGCGACCAGGACGGCGCGGTGTCGCTGGTGAACGGGTCGTTGGTCAGGTTGACGACCGGTCCCGGCCCGATCCCGGGGTTGGCCATCAGGACCTCCTCGAGTGGTCCGGCGCCGGCCGAGCGGACGAACGCGATCCGGCCGTTCGTGCCGGGAACGGCCGCCCGGGCGCTGTCGTGGGGTCCGGGGACGGCGGCGAGGACGCCGGCGAGCAGGGCGAGCAGCGCGAGCCGCTTGGCCATGGGAGCACCTCCTGTGCGACGGTGGTCACTCCCTAGAGCCCCCGGCGGGGCGGTTCCTTACGGGTTTTCCAGGCGCCGGTAGCGGCCGCCGAAGTACAGCAGCGGCTCGCCGTCGGCGTTGGCCCGCTCGACCCAGCGGACCCGGCCCAGGAACACCGTGTGGTCGCCGCCGTCGTTGGCCGCGTCGACGTCGCACTCCAGGTAGGCCAGGGCCCCGTCCAGCAGGGGGGCGCCGGTGACCGGGCCGGGATGCCAGGCGACGGGCAGGAACTGGGCCATGCCGGTGGGCCGCCCGGCGTCGGAGAAGTACCGGGCCAGGTCCTCCTGGTCGCCAGCCAGGACCGAGACGGCGAAGCGGCCGGTCTCGTCCAGCACCTTGTGCATGAGCGCGTCCTTGACCACGCAGACCAGCACGAGCAGCGGGTCGAGGGAGACCGAGGCGAAGGCGTTGGCCGTCATCCCGTGCCCGAACCGCTCCGAGACGGCCGTGACCACCGTGATCCCGGTGGTGAACATGCCGACGCTGTCGCGGTACTCGCGGCTGGTGGGGTCGCTCGGCACGGCGCTCCTCGGGGGTGACGGTCACCCCATATCCTACCGAGGAGGTCGCTAACGGGGCGCGGTGATCCCGGCCGGGAGGCGGATGGCGTCCCAGTCGATCAGCAGCCAGCTGCCGCCGAGGGCCTGGAAGCTGGCCGTGACGTACCCGCTCAGGCGGGTCGTCTCGGGCGGGCAGGTGGCCGGGTCGTAGCGCAGCACCCGGACCACCTCGTCGACCAGGAAGCCGACCGGGCCGGTGCGGGTGACCACGACCAGGATGCGGCCCCCGGGCCCACGGTCGGGCAGGCCAAGGGCGATCCGCAGGCTGACCAGGGCGACCGGGCGCTGGCCGCCCCCGAGCCCGCCGAGGCTGGAGGCGGACAGGCCGGGAACGGCCGGCTGGCCGGCGCCGACGTCGACCACCTCGCGAACCCGATCGCGGGGCGAGGCGTAGCCGCGGTCGCCGAGACGGAACAGCAGCAGCTCCATGCCGGGCTCGAGCACCTTCAGGACCGTCCTTCGGTGGGGCTGGCGCTGTCCGAGCCGCCAGCGGACACGGTTCGGGGCCCATCCGCATGGGCCCCAGGTACTACTTCGGCAAGCTCACAGACCCCCTGGAGGGGCTAGTGCCCCGTTCCGCAGGCACCCCGTCGTCCGCCGGCGCGGAGCCGTTACCGGGGGCGAAACCGCTGGCTGGGACGGAGCCGTTCGCCAGCTCGGAGCCGTCCGCCAGCGTGGAGCCGTCCGCGGGGGCGGAGCCGTTCGCGGGGGCGGAGCCGTTCGCTAGCGCGGAGCCGCCAGCGGGGATGGAGCAGTTCGCGGGCGCGCCGGTATGACCCGGGCCCGCGTCCACCCCCCCGGGGGGGAGCGTAGTCGACGGTGGACCGAGGTGCGCGTGGTTGTCCACAGCCCCCGCCACAGCCGTCGACACGGCTCCCGCCTTCGCCGCCGCCGCCTCGACCGCGACCGTCCGCCAGCCGAGCACCGTCCAGGAGCCGAGCACCACCCAGGTGACCAGGCCGAGCCCGGCCACCGCCCCGGACGGCACGGTGGCCGGGTCGACCCCGCCGTGCCAGGGCAGGCCGCTTCCCCACCAGGTCGAGGTCCAGAGCAGGGTGGCCCCGGCCACGACCGCGTAGATGCTGGCCCACCTGGCGTCCCCCAGGTAGCCGAACACGGCCGGCCAGACCAGGTCCCGCGGCGACCAGGCCGGGCCGAGGGCCAGGGGGACGAGCAGGACCAGGCCCACGGCGGCATAGACCCGGCGGGGCCGCCGCCGCACCCAGATCACCGCCGGCACCACCGCCGCGGCCAGCACCAGCGGGCGGCCCGACCCCAGCAGCCACCCGGCCAGCCCCTGGTCCAGCGACCTGGCCAGCACCCAGCCGGGCCCCAGGCCCCCGGGCCCGCCCCCGGCGCTCGGGGCGGCCGCCAGCGAGTCCCAGTCCCAGGCCAGGGTCGGCACCCAGGCGGCGAACAGGGCGCCGGCCAGGGCCCCGCCGAAATGGACCATCCGGGAGCGGGTGGCCCGGCCGTCGGCGGGCTCCTGGCCGTCCCCACCGGCGGCGACCGCCGCCATGGCCACCGGGGCGGCGAGCAGGGCCATGGGCTCGACCCGGGAGGCGATGGCCAGGGTGATCCCCGCGACCAGGGGGGCGTCCCGGTCGATCAGGAGATAGATGGCCAGCAGAAGCAGGGCCACGGCCACCCCAACCCGGTCGCCGTGGAGGCCCGAGGCGACGAACAGCACCGGGCTGACCGCGACCAGGATCGCCGACCGGGCCGCCAGCTGAAGCGGCCGCCGTGGCCGCAGCACCTCGAACACCAGCAGGGCCGCACCAAGGTCGGCCACGCTGGCCGGGACCCGGGCCAGCAGGTCGAGCGGGGTGCCGCCCCCGGCGGCGGTGGCCAGGGCGATGGTCAGCAGCTTCACGGCCAGCGCGGCCAGCGCGGTGACGCCGACGAGCCGCTTGAGTGAGTTGAAATGAGTTTTCGTCTTGAAACGCTCGAACGATCCCATGGCTCGGTAGTGTAAGAGGCTGGCGGCTCCGGCGTCACGCTTTGCGCACACCGGGCACCGCTAGTAGCCTCACTCGACGGCACCATCCGGGGGAGGCTAGTAGCCTCACTCGACGGCACCATCCGGGGGAGGAGGGGGCAGCAATGGCAGACGTCGTCGAGTTGGCAGAGATCCCAGGCGTCTGGCTGATCCGTCCGGAGACCCACGCGGACGAGCGCGGGCGCTTCCTCGAGACCTACCGCAGCTCGTGGCTGCCCTTTGCCGCCCCGATGCTCCAGGGCAACCGGTCCGACTCCTCGGCCAAGGTCCTGCGCGGTCTCCACTACCACCGCCGCCAGGCCGACCTGTGGTTCGTGCAGCAGGGCAAGGTCACCACGGTCCTGGTCGACACCCGCATCGGCTCCCCTACCGAGGGCAAGCACACCATCCTCCAGCAGGGCGGTGGCGAGGAGCTGGCCGTCTACATCCCCGAGGGCGTGGCCCACGGCTTCTACGCCCACGACGACGTGATCATGACCTACCTGGTCACCGGGGAGTACGACGGCACCGACGAGCTGGGCATCGCCTGGAACGACCCTGACCTGGGCATCAGCTGGCCGGACGAGGAGCCGATCCTGTCGGAGCGCGACCAGAAGAACGCGCGCCTGGCCGACGTGGCCGCCGACCGCCGCGTCCCGTACAGCGGCTAGGGGCGGGTTTCAGCACCACCTTTGTGGGCAAGCGGCGCTACCGTGGGCTGACACGAGCTTGCGCATGCGGAGGAGCCCACCAACAATGCAGCGCCATCCCAGCAACAAGGCGAAGTCGGGCCCGCCGCCCGACCGTCCGCCGAGCCCGGCCCCGCCGCCCCCGCCGCGCTGGCGGAGCTGGCTGCTCCCGATCGGGCTGCTGCTCAGCCTGGTCCTGCTGCTGCTCCCCAACCAGATGCAGGAGGGCCGGGTCACCGACCTGACCTACGCGCCCCAGCTCAAGGACAAGATCGAGGCCGGCCAGGTCAAGTCGGTCGAGATCGGCTCCGACGGCCACATCGAGGGCGTGCTCACCGACGGGACCAAGTTCAAGTCGTCCTATCCGACCAACCTCCAGGACCCCCAGTTCACCAAGCTCCTCAACGACAAGAACGTCGAGGTCAAGGCGGTCGGGCCGCGCACCTCGGTCGGCTCGGTGCTGCTCAGCCTGCTGCCCCTGCTGGTCTTCATCGCCATCTTCGTCTACCTGGGTCGTTCGGCGCGTCGGCAGTTGGCGGGGATGGGGGGGATTGGTCGGGCGCGGTCGCGGGTGTTCGATGCTGAGCGGCCGGATACGACCTTTTCCGATGTGGCTGGCTATGAGGGGGCCAAGCGGGAGGTCAGCGAGGTGGTCGACTTCCTGAAGAACCCCGACCGCTACCAGCGGGCCGGGGCTGTCGGTCCCAAGGGCGTGCTCATGGTCGGCCCGCCGGGGACGGGCAAGACCCTGCTCGCCCGGGCGGTGGCGGGGGAGGCCCATGTGCCGTTCATCTCGGTCACCGGGTCGAGTTTCGTGGAGATGTTCGTGGGGGTCGGGGCGGCCCGGGTCCGCGACCTGTTCGCTGAGGCCCGCAAGCGGG
>Ga0207675_100001924_pt1 | contig 20711 bp, 22 predicted proteins | sample KBSSwiS42_FD_184305 | JGI IMG/M metagenome (GOLD analysis project Ga0207675, IMG submission 184305) | Switchgrass rhizosphere microbial communities from Kellogg Biological Station, Michigan, USA - KBS Switchgrass S4-2 (SPAdes) (version 2) | ecosystem: Host-associated > Plants > Roots >...
GACGATCAAGCCCGGGGTGCAGAAGCCGCACTGGACGGCGCCGGTCTCGGCGAACGCCTCCTGCACGCGGTGCAGGTGCCCGTCCTGCGCCAGCCCCTCGACGGTGACGACGTGGTGGCCGTCCGCCTGGCCGGCGAGGACGAGACACGCGCAGACCAGCGTGCCGTCGAGGAGCACCGAGCAGGAGCCGCACTCGCCCTGCTCGCACGCATTCTTCGAGCCCGGCAGGCCGAGTCGCTCCCGCAGCGCGAAGAGCAGGCTCTCGCCCTCCCAGACCTCGGCTTCCCTGCGCTCGCCGTTGACCGTCAGCTGGATCCTCATGCGAGACAGCGCTCGAGGGCTCGGGCGGTCAGGACGCGGAGGGCGTGGCGCCGGTACTCGGCGGTACCTCGTACGTCGTCGATCGGGCTCGCCGCCTCGGCGACACGCTCGGGCAGCTCGTCACGCTCCTCGAGCGGAGCCGTCACGAACCCGGGCACGGGCCCTGCCGAGCCGAACGAGGTCCGAACCTCGCCGCGTTCCTCGTCGACCGCGAGCGCGAGCGAGACGACCGCGATCACCATCGCGTTGCGCGGGCCGACCTTCATGAACGTCTGACGTGGGCCGGTCGGCCGCATGTGCACGGCGGTGATCAACTCGTCCGGCTCGAGCGCGTTCCGCTTCGGGCCGAGCAGAAAGTCGCTCAGAGGGAGGGTTCTCTCGCCCCTTGTGCTCTGGAGCACAAGCTCGGCTTCGGCGACCAGGAGGGGAGGAAGCGCGTCCCCGGCCGGGGAGGCTGTGCCGAGGTTGCCGCCGATCGTGCCGCGGTTGCGGATCTGCGGGCCACCGACCGTGCGCGAGGCCTCCGCGAGCGCGGGTGCGGCCTCCGCAAGTGGCACTTCCATCGCCTCGGTATAGGTAAGGCCCGAGGCGAGCCGGAGCCTTCCGTTCTCCCGCGACCAGCCCCGCAGCTCCGGGACCTCGTTGAGGTTCAGGAGCGCGGAGGGCCGACCACGGTCGAAGTTGAGCTCCACCATCACGTCGGTGCCGCCCTGAATCGGCACCGCGTCGGGGTGCTCCGCCTTGAGCCGCAGGGCCTCGTCCAGAGACCGGGGGGTGAGGACTTCCACGCTCGGGCAAGGGTATCGTCGCCTCATGCCCGACCTTGCCCGACGGCTGGCTGTGGCGCGGGGAGACGAGCCGGCCGACCTCGTCGTGCGCGGGGGGCGCGTCTTCTCGGTGTTCACGCGGGAGTGGCTGGAGAGCGACATCGCGGTCGTGGACGGCTACGTGGCCGGCCTTGGCGACTACGAGGGCGCCGAGACGCTGGACGCCTCCGGCCGTTTCGTCGTGCCCGGGTTCGTCGACGCGCACATGCACCTCGAGTCGTCGAAGCTGCTCGTGGACGAGTTCGCGCGGCTCGTGCTCCCGCTCGGCACGACCACCGTCGTCGTGGATCCCCACGAGATCGCCAACGTGCTCGGCACCGACGGGGTTCACTGGCTCCTCGACGTCTGCGGGGAGCTGCCGCTCGACGTCTACTTCATGGCCTCGTCGTCGGTGCCCGCGTCGAGATTCGAGTCGCCCCGCCGCCCGCTTTCGCCGGGCGACCTCGAGGGGCTCCTGCGCCGGCGGCGCGTGATCGGCCTCGCCGAGATGATGAACTTCCCCGGCGTCGTCTCCGGCGACCCGCACGAGCTGGCGAAGCTGGCGCTTCCGGGCGCCGAGCACGTCGACGGGCACGCGCCCGGGGTAACCGGCAAGACCCTGAACGCCTACGCGGCGGCCGGCATCCGTTCCGACCACGAGGCGTTCACGGTCGAGGAAGGCCGCGAGCGGCTGCGGGCAGGCATGTGGCTTCTGATCCGCGAGGCGTCCGCCGCGCGGAACCTGCACGACCTGATTCCGCTCGCCGTCGAGTACGGGCCGAGCCGGATCGCCTTCTGCACCGACGACCGCGAGCCGGAGCACATCGCCGAGGACGGCCACGTCAACACGATGGTGCGCGACGCCGTCGCCGCCGGGATTCCCGCCGAGGACGCCCTCGTGATGTCGACCCTCAACCCCGCCACCTGGCACGGCCTGGCACACCTGGGCGCCATCGCCCCCGGCTACCAGGCCGACCTCCTCCTCCTGCCCGACCTGGAGAGCTTCGTGCCGGAGGCCGTGCTCAAGCGCGGCCGCCCCGTTGACGAGATCCCGCGGCCTGAGGTCCCCGAGTGGGTGAAGCACACCGTGCGCGTGCGGCACGTCGCCGCCCGCGACTTCACGATCCCCTGGGAGGGTGGGCAGGCCCGGGTGATCGGCGTGATCCCCGACCAGATCCTGACCGAGTCGCTCGTCGAGGAGCCAACGGTCGAGGACGGGCACGCAGTCGCCGACCCGGAGCGCGACCTGGCCAAGATCGCAGTGGTCGAGCGCCACCTCGGCACGGGCCGCATGAGCGTCGGGATCGTGCGGGGCTTCGGGCTCCGCTCAGGCGCACTCGCCTCGACCTTCTCCCACGACGCGCACAACATCGTCGTCGTCGGCGCCGACGACCAGGACATGGCGCGGGCAATCGCGCGGCTGACGGAGATTGGCGGCGGCGTGGTCGTGGTCGAGGACCGTGGCGTGCGTGCCGAGCTGCCGCTCCCGATCGCGGGAATCATCTCCGACGCGCCCCTGGCGGAGGTCGTCGAGGCCAGCCGTGGCTGCATCGACGCGGCAGCCAAGCTCGGGTGCACGCTCGCCTCGCCGTTCCAGACGATGGCGTTCCTGGCGCTCTCGGTGATCCCGAGCCTGAAGATCACCGATCAGGGCCTGGTCGACGTCGATCGCTTCGAGCTGGTGTCCCTGCGAGCGTGACGCGACTCTTCGCCAACGCCTACGTCGTTGTCATGGACGACGAGGGCACCGAGCACGAGTCGGGGTGGGTGCTGGTCGAAGACGGCGTCGTCGCGGCCGTCGGGAGCGGGCCCGAGCCGGAGGCCGAATCGCGCGACGACCTCGGCGGAGCGCTCGTCACTCCGGGGCTCGTCAACACCCATCACCACCTGTACCAGACCCTTACGCGCGCCAGGGCGCAGGAGGCCGATCTTTTCACCTGGCTGCAGACGCTCTACCCCGTTTGGGCGCGAATCGACGCGGAGGCGGAGCATGCGGCCGCGAGGACCGGGCTGGCCGAGCTCGCGCTCTCGGGCTGCACGACCGTGTTCGACCACCACTACGTCTTCCCGCGCGGGGGCGGCGACCTCGTGGAGGCCGAGATGGCCGCGGCGGTCGAGCTCGGCGTTCGGCTCATCCCCTCGCGCGGCTCGATGGACCTCGGCGAGTCGAAAGGCGGGCTTCCGCCCGACGCCCTCGTCGAGGACCCGGACGAGGTCCTGGCCGAGACCGAGCGGCTGGCGGCCCGGTATCCGGAGCTCGTGGTCGCACCCTGCTCGCCGTTCTCGGTCTCGGGCCGGCTGATGAGGGAGTCGGCGGAGCTCGCCCGGCGGTTGGGGCTGCAGCTGCACACGCACCTCGCCGAGACGGTCGAGGAGGAGGAATACTGCCGCGAGCTGTACGGCTGCCGGCCGGTCGAGTACCTCGAGCAGCTCGGCTGGCTCGACACCGACGTCTGGTGCGCGCACTGCGTCCACCTCGACGAGGGCGACATCGCGCGCTTCGCGGAGACCGGCACCGGCGTCGCGCATTGCCCGACCTCGAACCTGCGCCTCGGGGCGGGCGTGGCGCCGGTCCGGGGAATGCTGGACGCGGGCGTCCGCGTAGGCCTCGGCGTCGACGGCTCGGCGTCGAACGAACGCGGCGACCTCGGCCTCGAGGTCAAGCAGGCGCTGCTCGTCGCGCGCGGCCGAGGCGGCCCCGAGGCGCTGACCGCGCGCGAGGCTCTTCGCCTGGGAACCCGAGGCAGCGCGGCCGTCCTCGGCCGCAGCGACCTCGGCTCGCTCGAGCCGGGACGCAGCGCCGACCTCGCGGCCTGGCGGACCGACGGGCTCGAGCTCGGAGGCGCGGACGATCCGGTCGCGGGGCTGGTCCTGAGCGGGCCGCACCGCGTCGACCGGCTCGTCGTCTCCGGCGAGGACGTGGTGCGCGAGGGCCGGCTTGTGCGAGCCGACGAGGAGGCGATCTCGCAGGAGCACCGTCGGCAAGCGGAGAAGTTCACGGAATGAGCGTCTCGCTCTCCACGCACGTCCTCGACACCGAACGTGGCCTGCCGGGTAGCGGCGTGCGCGTGGAGCTCTATCGCGCGGACCAGCAAGTCGCTGCCGGCGAGACCGGCGCCGACGGTCGAATCGCAGCGCTCGCCGATGGGCTCGAGCCCGGCTCGTACCGGCTCGTCTTCTACCCCGCTTCGCCGTATTTCCGCCGGGTAGAGCTCGAGCTCGAGCTCGGCGACGGTCACCATCACGTCCCCCTGCTCGTCTCCTCCTACTCGTGCACGACCTACCGCGGCAGCTGAGCGTCGAGGAGCTCGCGGAGCTCTTCGAGGGGAGGACCCGCTTCGTGGAGCTCCTGGCCAGGCGCGAGGACCCGCTCGAGGCCGCGCCGGAGGTGATCAGCGAGCTGAGCGAGGCCGAGAAGCTGGAGGCCCTGAACGCGCATCCGGCGATCGGGTCGCGCGACCTCTCCAAGCGCTCGGCCGAGGAGCAGGGCCCCGACGCCGACCCGGTCGTGCAAACCGAGCTCGTCTACCTCAATCAGGTCTACGAGGAGAAGTTCGGCTTCCGCTTCGTCGTCTTCGTCGATCGTCGGCCCAAGGACGAGATCCTCGAGGTGCTGCGCCGGCGGCTGGAGCGGACCCGCGAGGAGGAGCTCGAGGCGGCGCTCACGGAGCTGGTCGCGATCGCACGTGACCGCTGGAGCCGCGGCTGATGGACCCGTACGCGAACGAATGGCTGGCCTTCCTCGCGCGCTGGCTGCACGTGATCGCGGCGATCGCGTGGATCGGTGCCTCGTTCTACTTCATCGCGCTCGACAACCACCTCCGGCCTCCGGCCGACCCCAAGGACGCCGAGCGAGGCGTCGGCGGCGAGGCCTGGGAGATCCACGGCGGCGGCTTCTACCAGGTGCTGAAGTACCGCCTCACGCCCCCGACCATTCCCGAGCCGCTCTACTGGTTCAAGTGGGAGGCCTACACGACCTGGCTCTCGGGGTTCGCGTTGATGGTCTTCCTCTACTACTTCAACGCGGACACCTACCTGATCGATCCCAGCGTGGCGGATCTGAGCACGACGGCGGCGATCGCGATCAGCATCGGGGGCCTCGTGCTGGCCTGGGTGGTCTACGACGGGCTCTGCCGGGTCGTGCGGAGCGAGCTCGTGCTCGCGGCCCTGATCCTGGCGCTGACGACGCTCGCGGCCTGGGGAGCGAGCGAGCTCTTCAGCGGCCGGGCCGAGTACGTGCAGGTCGGGGCGATGCTCGGGACGATCATGGCCGCCAACGTCTTCTTCGTGATCATCCCTGCGCACTGGGACCTGATCCGAGCGAAGGAGGCCGGGCGCGAGCCCGATCCGGCCCCCGCGCTGCGCGCCAAGCAGCGCTCGGTGCACAACAACTACCTGACGCTGCCCGTGGTCTTCGCGATGCTGAGCAACCACTTCCCCGCGACGTACGGGCACAGCTGGTCGTGGCTGATCCTGATCGCGCTGATGACGATCGGCGCCTGGATCCGGCACTTCTTCAACCTGCGCCACGCCGGGCGGACGGTGTGGTGGATCCCGGTCACTGCGGCGCTTGGCATCGCCGTGGTCGCCGTCGCGATCCGGCCAGACGACGGGTCCGGCTCGAGCGGTACCGAGGCGACGGCGGTCTCGATTGCGCGGGCGCGCGCGATCGTGCAGGCGCGCTGCGTCCCGTGCCACTCTGCCCATCCCACGAGGACGGACTCGGCCCCCCTCGGGATCGTGTTCGACACGCCAGAGCAGATGCACGCGCAGGCGTCCCTGATCGAGCAGGTGGCCGTGAGCTCGAAGACGATGCCGCTCGGCAACGCGACCGGGATGACCCAGGCGGAGCGGGACGAGCTGGGCGCCTGGATCCGGCAGGGCGCGAAGATCAAGTAGGTTCCGGCGGTGCTCGAGATCACCGTCGGCGAGTACCGGTTCGCGGCGCAACTGGAGGAGGAGGCCGCGCCGCAGACCGTGGCCGCGTTCCGAGGGCTGCTGCCGCTGGAGAGTCGGATCATCCATGCTCGCTGGAGCGGCGAGGCGTGCTGGATCCCGTTCGGCGAGCTCGACGTGGGGCTCGGGCCGGAGAACGCGACCTGCTATCCGGCGCCGGGTCAGATCCTGTTCTACCCGGGCGGCGTCAGCGAGACGGAGATCCTGTTCCCCTACGGCTCGACCTCGTTTGCAAGCAAGGCGGGCGCGCTCGCCGGCAATCACTTCGCGACGGTCGTCGAAGGCGTGGAGCAACTCCCGGAGCTCGGCCGCAAGGCGCTCTGGGAGGGCGCCCAGCCGATCCGCTTCGAAGAGACCTAACCCACTACCCCACCCTTGGGTGGGGATGAGAGGTTCCACCCGCCACCCGCGGCTGAGCGTATCCAGGAAAGGCGCATTTGTCTGTGACGCGCGTGCGCCGGGACAGTGGCTACTCGTCCACAGTCCGGACCAGCCGCTCCAGCGCGGCCGTAAGCGCATCGACCGCGAGCTCCACGTCCTCGCCCGCGGAGAGCTCGTCCGGCGAATGACTGATCCCACCGTTCAGGCTCCGCACGAACAGCATCGCGGTCGGGACGCCGGCGGCGGCGAGCACCATCGCGTCGTGACCCGCGCCGGAGACGAGCTCCGGCGCCCCTGGGAGAACCGCCCGTAACGCGTCGAGCGGCGCCCCGGTCATCGCGATCGGCTCCTGCCGCCACGCGGGCTCGAAGCCGATCGCCTCGATCACCGCGTCCAGCTGCTCGGCCGTCGGCGCACGGACGTCGACCGAGGCCGTCGCCCGCGCCGGGACCACGTTCGCCGCCCCGGGCTCGACCTCGAGCGCTCCGACGGTCGCACGTGCCCCGTCCCGCGCGGAGTTCCGTACCCGGAGGACGAACTCGGCCGCCTCGACGAGCGCATCCGCCCGCTCCTCCATCGGCGTCGTACCCGCGTGTGCGGCACGCCCCTCGAAGGAAACGCTCCCTCGAGCCTGCCCGACGATTCCCGTGACGACGGCAAGTGGCTCTCCGAGCCGCTCGAGGGTCGGCCCCTGCTCGATGTGCAGCTCGAGGAACGCCTCCGGATGCTCCGTGAGCCGGCGGCTGCCCATCGGCCCCGACTCCTCGGCCCGAAACGCCACCACCGCGAGCTGCGCGTCCCCTAGCCGCTCGGCCGCCTCGACCGCGGCGACCACCCCGAGCGCGCCGTCGAACCTGCCGCCGTCGGGAACCGTGTCGAGGTGCGATCCCGACCAGACCCGAGCCTCGCCGCGGCGCCCAAACAGGTTGCCGGCCTCGTCTCTCGAGACCTCCAGCCCCGCCTCGCGCATCCACCCCGCCGCGAGCTCGTGGGCCGCGTCTTCCTCGGGCGTGTACGCGAGGCGCGAGCCCCCGCCGATGGCGTAGAGCTCGTCGAGGCGGTCGAGGACGCGCACCGTCACAACTCTACGACCGCAGCGGCCGGAGAAGCCGCACCCCGAGCAGAGGGAAGAGCGCCGCGAGCCCGAACCCGAGGCGCCACGACGAGACGGCCACGACGGCCGCGAACGCCGGCGGGACTATCGCACCCGCGGCCGAGAGTGCCGACTGCTGCATGCCGAGCGCGGCGCCGCTTCTGCGCATCCCTGCGAGCTCGGCCGCAGCCGTGAACGAGAGCCCGTTCCAGGCCATGGCGAAGCCGCCTGCGACGACGAACGCCGTCACCACGACCGCCGCCGGCGCGTCGAGCAGCGCCACGGTCAGCGCCAGGGAGACGCCGCTCGCGAGCCCGACCAGGCGCAGTGGCAGGATCCGCGATCCGATCACGTCGGACCAGCGTCCGCCGCCGATCCTCAACGCGGCCGCGAGCACGTTCACGCCCGCGAGGACGGCCGCCGCCTCCCCGGGCGAGAACCCACGCTGGTCGTGCAGGAACAGGACGACGAACCCTGTGATCGCGATCTGCGCCACGAGGTAGAGGCTGCTCCCCAGGCAGAGCAGGACGAGCCGCCGGTCGCGCAGGGTCTCGCCGAGGCCGTGCGCCTCGAGGACGTCCGCTGCAGCCTCCCGCTCGCGGATCACGACGCTGCCGAAGATCGCCCCGGCAAAGCAGAGCCCTGCGAGAAAGAAGAAGGCGGTGCGTAAGCCGAGCATCGGCAGGACGACCGCTGCGATCAGACCGCCGAGCGGGATAGCGGTCTGGCGCACCCCGAGCGCGAGCCCGCGCTCGGCGGCGGGGAACCACTGCATGACCGCCCGGCCGCTCGCCGAGTTGACGCTCGCCCCAGCGGCACCGGCGAGGCCGAGCAGGATCACCAGCCCTTCGAACGAGCCCGCGTAGCCCGACGCAATCAGCGCCGCGCCGCAGCCGGCCAGCCCCGTGCCGATCACGATCCTCTCCCCGACCCGGTCGGCCAAGAGGCCCCACGGCAGCAGGGTGAACAGGGCCCCGACCCAGAGCCCGTCGAGGACGACGCCGACGCGGAAGAGGCTCAGGTCGAACTCGTCGCGCAGCACGGGCGCCAGCACCGGCAGTCCGACGAGCACTGCAGAAAACGAGGTCTGCGCCGCCGTCCCGGCGACGAGGACGAGCCAGCGATAGCGGCTGGCGGTGCCCGCGGCTAGAGGCCGACCAGCTCGGGCGTTACCGGCGTCTGGAACATCATGGGGCACCGCTGTCTCGCGCCAGGCGGCCGACCGCCCGTCGTGTTCCCCAAGAGTTCGCCGCGCCGGAGGAGGGCACCAAGCCCTCCTCCGCAACGACGCTTACCGCGGACACACTCAGACGCCCGCGCACTGACCGTTCTTGTGCCCGGTGGCGGTGTTCGGGCTCCCACCCGAGTCGCCCGACTGAGGCGCCGGGATGTTCCCCGAGCAATTCATGCTCCCGTGGATCGTGTTCGTCTGGATTTCGTTGCCGTCCGGGTCGATCACAGTGTTGTTGTTGAAGTTGAACGAGCCGTTGACCGTGTTCCGGAAGAAGCCCTGCCAGAACCCGTTGTAGCCCGAGATGTTGACCGACCCGTTGATGACGCTGTCCTCGATCGTGTTCCAGGTAACGTCGAACGGCGGCCCGAAGGGTCCGGCGCCGCCGACGAGGGTCACGCCCCCGTTGATCGAGCTGAAGTGGATCTGCACCGAGGCCGCGTTCGTCGAGCGCACTCCGCCGTTGATCGTGCCGGTGTGGGCGGGATTTTCCTCACTGCCGAGCACGAACGTGGCGCCGGGCTCAACCGACACTCCGCCGTTGATCCTCACCGGACCCGCAAATGTGAGGCAGACCGCCCCCGCGGGAACCACGACCTTCTTGTAGGTGCCGGGCGCCAGCGTGTCGGTGCAAGTCGTCGTCCCGTTGCCTGCAGCGAGCGAAGGAACGCTCACGCTCAGCGCAGCCAGCACGATGACACCTGCCGCAAACAAGGCTTGTCGCTTCATCTCTCTCCCCTGTCGATTGATACAGCCGCGCGGGAACCCTCGCGACCGCAGGTCGCCTTGTCAACTTCCTGGTCGCGCGGCGCGACCTCGGAGGATCTCGCCCGCTACAGACCGAACGGGTTGAACGGCTTCGGGCTCGTCGAGACGATCACGCTCTTGGTCTCCAGGTACGCATCGAGCGTCTCCAGCCCGAGCTCACGCCCGAAGCCGGACTGCTTGTAGCCGCCGAACGGGATTCCCGGAAAGGCCGTGTACGGCATGTTGATCCCGACCGTGCCCGCTTTGATTCGCCGAGCCAGCCGGTGTCCGCGGGCGGGGTCGCCGGTCCAGACGGTCGCCATCAGGCCGTAGCGCACGTCGTTCGCGATCCGCGCCGCGTCCTTCTCGTCCTCGAACGGGATCACGGTCACGACCGGGCCGAAGATCTCCTCCTGTGCAACCTTCATCGAGTTGTCGACCTGGGCCAGCACCGTGGGCGGGTAGAAGGCGCCCTTCCCTTCGGTCGCCTCTCCCCCGGTGACCACCTCCGCCCCCTCGTCGCGGCCGGCTTCGACGTACCCATGCACGCGGTCGCGGTGCTCGGTCGAGATCAGTGAGCCGACCTGCGTCTCTGGATCCAGCGGATCGCCGAGCTTGAGCGTTGCCGCGGCCTCGCTGAAGCGCGAGACGAAGTCGTCGTAGGCCGGCTTCTCGACGAGCACCCGGGAACGGGCCTCGCAGCTCTGCCCCGCCGAGTAGTAGATCGACCAGACCGAGCTGGGGATCGCGTCGTCGAGGTTCGCGTCCGCGAAGACGAGGTTCGGGCTCTTGCCGCCGAGCTCGAGGATCAGGCGCTTGATGCCGTCGGAGGCGAGGCGCATGATCTCCGACCCCGTCGCGGTCGAGCCGGTGAACGCGATCTTCTCGACCCCGGGGTGCCGCACCAGGTGGGCGCCGACGACGGGGCCCGGGCCGGGGACGACGTTGATCGCCCCGGGCGGAAAGCCGACCTCGCCGGCAAGCTCCGCCATTCGCAGCGCCGACAGCGGCGTCGCCGAGTCGGGCTTGAGCACGACCGTGCAGCCGGCTGCGAGCGCAGGGGCGAGCTTCCACGTCGTCATCATCAGCGGGTAGTTCCACGGCACGATCTGGCCGCAGACGCCGACCGGCTCCTTCAGCGAGTAGAAGAGCAGCGAGCCGCCGACCGGGTTCGAGCGGCCGGCGATCGAGGCGATCGCCGAGGCGTAGAAGCGGAAGTTCTCGACCGCCTGCGCCAGCTCGGCCTTGACCGACGAGATCGCCTTGCCGACGTTGCGCGCCTCGAGCTCGGCGAGCTCCTTGCGGTTCGCGACGAGCGCGTCGGCGAGCGCGTGCAGGAGGCGGGAGCGCTCGGTTGGAGGCGTCTTCGCCCAGTCGCCCTCAAGCGCTGCACGCGCTGCCTCCACCGCACGGTCGACGTCCGCCTCGTTGGCCACCGCAACCTTGGCGAGCGGCTCGCCGGTCGCGGGCTCGACGAGTTCGCGAAGCTCACCGGAGGCCGGCTCCGCCGGCTCGCCGTTGATGAAAAGTCCGTACTCCCGTCCGGTTGCGACCGCCATCGGGCTCGGACGATAGCAACGGCCTACAGGCTAATTGGCGCTGCGAAGGCGAGAACTGGCCGCACGGTGAGTTTCGGACTCGAGGGCACCGAGGGATAATCGCGCCATGAGCGAGAGCGTCGAGGTCGAAGCCGCGCGGATCCCCGATCGCGATCGGCTCTTGAGCGAGCTGCTCGAGGCCGGTTTGGACGCGCGCCCCGTGGACGAAGTGGGTATCGAGGTGCCCGTCGAGGGTCGGCCGGACGCGCTCGTCGACGAGCTCTTCGCCCACGCCGAGTCGGTGATCATGAGCATCGGGGCGCCCTTCGTGCCCATCAAGCACGAGGGCACGATCTACATCCGCCCGCCTGTCGGCTAGCGCTCGAACAGGGCCGCTTGGCCCTGCCCGACGCCGACGCACAACGTCGCGAGGCCGTAGCGGCCGCCGCGGCGCCGGAGCTCGTGCAGCAGCGTCACGACGAGGCGTGCGCCGCTCATTCCGAGCGGGTGGCCGAGCGCGATCGCGCCGCCGCTCACGTTCACGCGCTGCGGGTCGAGGCCGAGCTCCCGGATCACGACGAGGCTCTGCGAGGCGAAGGCCTCGTTCAGCTCGACCAGGTCGAGCTCCTCCACGCCGACACCGCTCCGCTCCAGCAGCTTTCTGACCGCGGGGACCGGCCCGATGCCCATCACGCGCGGGTCGACGCCGGCGACCGCGGAGCCGACGAACGCGGCGAGCGGCTCGGTGCCGAGCTCGCGGGCGCGCTCCTCGCTCGCGATCACGAGCGCTGCTGCACCGTCGTTCAGTCCACTCGAGTTGCCGGCCGTGACCGAGCCGCCCTTGCGAAATGCCGGCTTCAGCGCGGCCAGCTTCTCGCCGCTCGTGTCAGGCCGCGGGTGCTCGTCCCGAACGGCCTCGCCGACCGGCACCAGCTCGTCGTCGAATCTCCCTTCCGAGTCCGCTGCCGCCCAGCGCTGCTGCGATTGCAGCGCGAACGCGTCCTGCTCCTCGCGCGAGACGCCGTAGCGCTCGGCCACGTTCTCGCCCGTCTCGCCCATCGACTCGAGCGGGAACATCGCCTCCAGGCGCGGATTCGGGAAGCGCCAGCCGAGCGTGGTGTCCCAGACCGTCTGGTTTCCGCGCGGGAACGGGTGCTCGGCCTTCGCCATCACGAGCGGAGCGCGGGACATCGATTCGACGCCGCCCGCGACGAACAGGTCGCCGTCTCCGGCCACGACCGCATGACACGCCGACACGACCGCGGAGAGGCCCGACGCGCAGAGCCGGTTCAGCGTCACCCCGGCGACCGACTCCGGCAGCCCTGCGAGCAGAGCGCCCATGCGCGCGACGTTTCGGTTGTCCTCGCCCGCCTGGTTGGCGGCACCGAAGTAGACGTCCTCGATCGCGTCGCCCGCGACGCCCGCGCGCTCGACCGCCGCAGCGATCACCGCCGCAGCGAGGTCGTCCGGCCGCTCGCCCGAGAGCGCGCCGCCGTACCGCCCGACGGGCGTCCGCACCGCCGAGAGGACGACCGGGCGAGCCATGCCGCCAGCCTATTCGACGCGCTTCGGCTCAGGCCGGAAGCCGCAGCAAGAGCCCGGCCACCGAGTCGAGCAGCCACAGCGCGCCGTCGGCGGCAGCGACGCCGTTCGCGAACAGCCGCCTCCTCGGAGCGACCGACGAGCTCACGGTGCCGTCCGCGGCGATGCGGAGCACCGCGCCCGTGACCGGATCGCCCCTCGGCTCGGCGGCGGCGTCGTAGGAGACCAGCCAGAGGTTCGCTCCGTCGGAGCGCACGTCCACTCCCGCAGGCCCGATCTCCGTGGTGCCGAGCACCGCGCCGGTCGCAGGTGAGACCCGCAGGAGGTCGAGCCCACGCCCGGTCACCCAGAGCGAGCCGCCGAACGAGGCGATCCGCTCGGCAGCCGAGGTGTCCGCCGGCCCGAGCCCCCTCGCCATGCGGACGACCGCGTTCGTCCCGGGGTCGATCCGGTCGAGCGAGTTCTCGCGGTGGTTCAGCACCCAGACGTAGCCGCCATCGACCACGAAGCCGGCCGGGCCGTCGCCGACGGGAACGCGCGCGCCGGGCCGGTTCGTCCCCGGATCGACGCGGACGAGCGCCCGGCCCGGGTCGTCGGCGACCCAGAGCGCCCCGGCCCCGGCCCACAGGTACGGCACCTGCGTGCCCAGCCCGATCTCGGCGGTGACGCGGTTCGACCCGGGCGCGATCCGGTAGACGACCGAGCCCTGGAGGGCGACCGCCCAGACGGCGCCTTCGCCGGCTGCGATCGACCAGACCGGAACCGGCACGCGGATCCGGGCGGTCACCTGCCCGGTCGCGAGCGAGATCCGCTGTACCTCGCTCTGCCTGACGCAGGCCACCCAGGCCGAGCCGAAACCGACCGCGAGGGCGTACTGCGGGTAGGGGATCGCGGCGCCGCCGCAGACCCTGGATGCCGTCGCGCCCGGCAACGGGGACACGGGTGGCGGGAGCGGGCGCACCACCACGGAGCGCAAGACCATCGAGCGCTTGCCGACGCGAGCGGAGAGCCGCCACTTGCCGGCGCGCGGCAGCACGAGCCGGACGCGGTATCGGCCTCGGCCCGTCTTCGTCGCCCTGAAGGACGACTGCCGGCCAAGCGTCGGCCGCGCCAGAACGGTCGGGGCTAGGCGGGGCGCCGGGCGCACGACGAGGGTCGCCCGCCACGCCTGCCCGGCAACCAGCGAGCGCGGAGGCGCGCTCAGCGAGGCGTGGGGACCGAGGAGCGCGACGACGAGGGCGGCCGTGAGCACCACGGCAAACTAGCACGGAACCCGTACTAGTTGGCGGGAGGCCTCCTCGTCGTGGCGGCGCGCAGCGAGCTGTGGAGCTCCTCCATCGCGGCCTCGACCTCTTCGGGCGGGACGCGGAGGTGGGCCCGAAGCTCCTCGAGCGCGCTCCCCACCGCCGGCGCGGCGGCCTCGACGCGCTCCCGGCCGGCCGCCGAGAGTGTGAGCAGATGCGAGCGCCCGTCCGCCGGGTTCGGCAGGCGCTCGATCTCGCCGCGCTCGTCGAGCCTGCGGACAGCATCGGCGAGCGTCGTCGGCGGCACGCCCATCTCGGCCGCCAGGACGGTCGGCGTGACCGGGCCGTCGAGCGCGATCCGGCTCAGGAGCGCGAACTGCTCGTCGCTGACGCCGGCGCGCTCCATGTGCTCGGCAACGAGCCGCTCGGCCATGTGCGCGGCGGTCCAGAGCTGGAGCAGCACCGTCGAACGGCCGGAGCCGGCCAACGAGCCGATCCCTGCCTAGCCGACGAACTCGACGCGAACCGGCTGGTCGTACGTCCCCAGCGCCTCGGCCCGCTCGAGCAGCTCGCGCACGGCCTGGCGACCTTCGTCGCCGTAGTCGCAGGTGAGCTCGTTCACGTACATCCCGACGAAGCGGTCGGCCAGCTCGGTGTCGAGGCCGCGGCCGTACTGGAGCGCGTGCTCCATCGCCTCCTCGCGGTTGTCGAGCCCGGCCTGGATCGAGTCGCGGAGCACGTCCGAGAGCTCGAACAGGTTCCCAGCGCCGAGATCGCGCCTCGCGACGTTGGCGCCGAGCGGCAGTGGGAGCCCGGTCTCGAGCAGCCACCACTCGCCCAGGTCGACGACCTTCTTCAGCCCCTCGGCCTCGTAGGTCAGCTGGCCTTCGTGGATCAGCAGGCCCGCGTCGGAGCGGCCGGACTGCACCTCCTCGATGATCCGATCGAACGGCACCTCTCGGTACCGGAAGCCGCCCAGGCACATCCGCAAGACGAGGAACGCCGTCGTCAGCTCGCCCGGAATCGCGATCTCGAGGCCGCGCAGGTCGGCGGTCGAGAGTTCGTCCCGTGCGACCACGATCGGCCCGTAGCCCGAGCCCATCGAGGCGCCGTGCGGGAGCAGCACATAGCGCTCCTGCACGAGCGGATACGCCGCCAGCGAGATCGCAGTCACCTCCAGCTTCCCTTCCAGCGCCCACTCGTTGAGCGTCTGGATGTCGCGGAGGACGTGCTCGAACTCGAAGCGCCTCGGGTCGACCTCGCCGGAGGCGAGGCCCCAGAACATGAAGGCGTCGTCGGGGTCGGGACTGTGACCGAGTCGGATCTGCATGGAAGCGCCGGAGGCTACCAGGGGCGCAGAGGCCTGACCGTATCAACCGCGCCGTACACTGAACCCGTGTCCAAGCCCGTGCTCAGCGACGCGATCCAGGACTACCTGAAGGAGCTCTACCACCTCCAGACCGACGGCGGCCGCGTCTCCGTGACCGCCCTCGCGCGGGAGCAGAAGGTCTCGCCCGCCTCGGCCAGCGGAATGGTCAAGAAGCTGGCTGCGTTGAAGCTCGTCGAGCACGCGCCTTATCGTGGCGTCCGCCTGACCCCGGCCGGCGAGAAAGTGGCAGTCGAGGTGATCCGGCACCACCGGCTGCTCGAGCTCTACCTCGCCAAGACGCTCGGGCTACACGTCGACGCCGTCCACGACGAGGCCGACCGGCTCGAGCACGTCCTCTCCGAGGAGCTCGAGGCCCGCATCGACAGCGCGCTCGGCTTTCCGACCCACGACCCGCACGGAGACCCGATTCCGAACGCCGACCTGAAATGGCCGAAGCCGGAGAGCTAGCGCCTACGTGCGCCCGAAGAACCAGCGCTCGAGCGGCTTCAGCAGCTCGTTCCGCTCGAACGGCTTCGCTTCGGCCTGGCGGCCGTCCTGGGCCGAGACCCTGGAGTCGTCGCTGAGCGCTCCGTTCGCGGCCTCGAGCGCGTCCGTCAGCTCGTAGCCCTGGAAGACGTAATCCTCGCGCCGCGGCTCCTCGGTCGGCCGGTGCTGCGGGTTCACCGCCCGTCCCACTGCCCAGAGCGCTCCGGGGAGGCGCTCGATCCAGATCACGATCCGCTCGGGCTCGCCCCGGTCGTCGACACCGTGCACCTCACGCTCCGCGAACCGGGCGGACGACCGCTTTCTCACATGCGGACCATACTCCGGCACTCGCTAGGATCGAATCGTGGCCAGGCTGTCGGAATTCCTGCGCAACCCGTTTTCGTTCCTGTCCACGCGTTCCTCGAAGGAGGAGCGGCTGTCCGCCTACGTGATCCGGGAGCACGAGCGCGGTCGCCCGCTCACCGAGATCCTCGAGGACCCGTACGTTCGCAACCGGGCGACTCCACAGGAGCTCGCGCGCCTGCTCGACCGCCCCGAGGTGATCCGCGCGCTCGGGGAGACGAACGTCGAGGCCGAGCGGCAGAGACTGCCCTAGAGCTCGGTTCCCACCCCGCGCTCGCGTGCGCGCTCGAGCGCAAGCGAACCGGCGGCGACATCCCATGCGGCGAGGCCGTTCGACTTGAACACGACGATGTCTTCGGGGTCCTGCCGACCGGGCAGCTCCCCCGCCACCACCTCCTGGAGCTCGTGCACCTCGAGCCAGTCGAGAACGCCAGCCTCGACCGGCTCGATCAGGTCGCCCGACTCGCGCTTCGCCTGCTTCAGCGAGTCGCAGCAGACGAACGCGGCCCGCTCGAGGACGGCGTTGTCGAGCTCGCGGCGGCGAGGGTCGTTCGCGCCGACGGCGCAGACGACCGCGCCGGGCCTCAGCCACTCGCCCCGCAGAACGGGGTCGCGCGAGGTCGTCACGGTCACGACCACGTCCTGCTCGGCTGGATCGCGATGGCTCTCGCCCGCCTCGGCCCCGAGCTCCTTGCAGAACTCCTCCAGCCGATCCTCGCTGCGACAGAAAGCGACGACGCGTTCGATCGACGGCACCGCCTCCCGGATGCACGCCACCTGGGAGCGCGCCTGCCAGCCGCACCCGATGATCCCGAGCGAGGTCGCTCCCTCCCGCACGAGGTACTTCGCGGCTACGCCGCTCGCCGCGCCGGTGCGCAGCTGGCCCATCTTGTCGGCCTCGATCACCCCGGCCAGAGTCTGCGTCTCCGTTTCGAAGAGCACGACCACGAACGACACGCGCTCGTGCCCTGCGGCGTAGGACTTCAGCCCGGCCAGCCCGAGCTCGTTGTCTACCGCCCACATCACGGCCAGAGATCCGTCCTCGAACCGGGTCCGCTCCCGCGGCACGTTCTCGATCTCGCCGGCCGCCAGCCGGCGGAAGCAGGCCTCGATCGCGCCGAGGACATCTGCCGGAGCCAGCAGCTCGCCGACCTCGGTCTCGGTCAGGTAGAGCGGCACGGGGCCGCAGGCTACTCAGCTGTGAGCCCAGATGACGAGGGCGAGGCCGATGCCGAGCACGGAGCCCACGAGCGCCAGTGTGAGCACGAGCGCATCCCCGTTCCCGGAGCCGGACTCCGCCGACGGCGAACCCTTTGGCGTCGGCGCGGCGGCCGACTCGTACACGTAGACCGTTTTCGCCGCGCCTTGGGGATCCGGGTTGGCGAGGAAGGCCTGGTACTGGTCGGAGCGCACGAGCTGCATGCGCGCGTCGATCAGCGTGTGCAAGAGCACGCGGCTGGGAATCGGCCGCCTGCGCAGCGCCGCCACCCAGCTCGAGGCCGCCGGGGGAGCCAGGGCTCGGACGAGCTTCGTCGGCTCGGCCACGAGCCGCAGATGCGGCTTCCCGCCGCCGCGAACGTCCACGCGCAGGGAGAGCGGGCCCGCGTCGCCGAGGACAGCAGAGAACGAGACCGACCTCCCGCGAAGCGTGGCTCCGCGCACCGAGGTGGGCACGGTCGGAAAGCGGAGCACGCCCTGGACGGCAACCGGAGCGGCGATGCGGGCGGGCCGCTGGCGCACACGACCCTCGACCGACGCGTAGGCGCTTTCGAGCCGCTCCCCGGCGAGTGACTGCGATCTCGTCCGGTCGAGGAGCGTTGCGAGTTGCCGCGGGAACCCCTTCCCTTCGTACGCGGTCTCGGAGAGGACGGTTGCATTCGTGACCGTCAGCGAGTACCGGCCGCCGGCTCTAGTGACATGGAGCCGGAGCGGCAGGAACCGTGCGGCAGCACCTGCGCGCAGCTCGGCGTCGGCCACCAGGAGCTTCTTCCCGGGCGAGAAGCCGGACCAGAGGATCTGGCCGATCCGCAGCCCGGGCTCGGACTGCGAGCCCGGGCCTGCGTGCACGTCGACGACGGGCGCGCCGATGACGATCAGGTAGTCCCCCTTGCCCGTGAGGGCCAGCCGGTGCAGCGCGCGCAGGGAGACGATCTGGCCGTCCGGGCCGACACCGGCGTGGACGCGCTCGGCGACGCGCGCGTGGATCGTGAACGGCAGGGGCCTCGTCGGCACGACACCCACTGCGGCGAGCGGAGGGCTCGGGGTGGGGTAGGGCGTCGGGCCTGGCAACAGCACCTGCTGTACCGCTGCGCTCGCGGGAGCCGGCGCCGGGAACATGGTGGAAGTCACAGCGACTGTCACCGCCAGACCGCCCAGGCACGCGCCGCGGTTCAGGCTCACCCGGCCGAGGTCTGCGGGATCGCCGGGAGCGTCGCCGAGAGCGGATCGTCGTGCACCGGGCTGTAGACCATGTCCTTGAAGCGGGCGAAGTAGACGTCGTCGTCGACGACGCCCTCGTGGCTGTGCTCGTTGAAGCCCCGCTCGTCGCCGTTGGCACCCTGCGTCGCGACCTCGTTCAGCGCCCTCAGGATCTTCTCGGGGTCGACCGAGCCCGCCTTCGTGATCGCGGCGACGAGGACGTGGACGAAGTCGCTCGAGTACATGGCGAACTCGGGCGGCTGGAAGACCGGTTGACCGGCCGCGTTCTTGACGCCGACGCGGTCGACGCCGTACGTCGACTCGTACTGGGACTGGAAGTTCAGGAACGGCGCGGGTCCCACCTCGGCGGTCATGCGACCCGAGGCGAACGTGAGGCCGTCGACCCAGGCCGGGTGGTCGGCGAGCTGCTGGCGGACGAAGGGGTCCGCGCCCGTGGGTGGGGTGAAGACGGGCACGTTCCAGCCGATGGTGCGGGCGGCCGAGAGCACGGCGGCGATCGCCGGCGGCTGGCCCCAGACGAGGAGGGCCGTCGCGCCCGACCGGCGCAGGCGCAGGATCTGCGGCGAGAGATCCGTCTCCCCCGCGGGCACGGTCAGCTTGGTCGCAACCGACTCCGGGTTACCCGAGAACGCGTGCGCGACGTCTGCAGCCCCCTGCCTTCCGTAGGCGCTGTCGTCGCTGACCAGGGCGACCTTCAGCTTCTTGGGGATCAGATACTCGGCGAGGCGGAACGCGATGCCGCGATTCGTCGGCGCGATCCGGAAGACGTTGGGCCGCGTTTTCGCATCCACCAGGCCGGTGCCGCCGTCGTAGGCGATGTCGATCGGGACGTGGTCCCGGTTGGCGATCTGCCAGGTGGCGTCGACCCCGCTGCCGTCGGTCACGACAGCGACGGCCCCGGCGTCTAGTGCCCGGCGCATGTTCTCGACGGCTTGCCGGGCCGAAAGGTGGTTGTCGTAGAGCTTCACCGCCAGCCGGTAGTTGCGCGAGCCGACGCGGATGCCGCCGCTCCCGTTGACGTTGTCCGCGGCGAGCTGAACGCCGTTGCGAACGGTCTGGGCCACGTACGGGCTGCCGGTCACGGGCACGTCGACGGCGACCACGAGCCGGCCCGTGGAGTCCCCGCCAGAGCTCTTGCCACACCCGGCAGCGATCAGCGCGAGACCGGCGAGGAGGAAAGCGAGCCGGCGCACGGAGCCGAGCTTATAGACGCTGGGTGCCGAGATAAGCCCGCTGGACGACCCCGCTGGCAGCCACTTCGGCCACCGAGCCCTCGGCGACCGTCGCGCCGGCGGCCAGCACGACGACCCGATCGGCGACCCGCCGGACGAGCCGGAGATTGTGCTCGACGACGAGCAGCGCGACGCCGCGCTCCCGGATCCGGTCGACGACCGCGGCGAGACCGTCGAGCTCGTCGGCACCGGCGCCGGCGGCCAACTCGTCCACGAGCAGGACGTCGGGTTCCGTCGCTAAGGCGGCGGCGAGTGCCACCAGGCGCCGCTGTGAGCTCGTAAGCTCCGGCACCGGCGTGTCCGCGGCGCGCTCGAGCCCGACCACCGCGAGCGCCTGAAGCGCAGCGGTCTCCGCAGCCTCTGCCTCGCGGCGGGCGCGCGGAGTGGCGAACGCGGTCCGCACGAGGCCGGCGAAGGGACGACGAACGCCACGGCCGACCAGCACGTTCTCGAGGGCCGTGAGCTCCGTGAACGCAGAGGTGGTCTGCAGCGTGCGCGCGATGCCGAGCCGAACGCGCTCCGCGGTGCTCGTCTCGGTGACATCACTCCCGCCGAGCTCGACCACGCCGGAATCGGGCCGCGACGCGCCCGAGATCAGCCTCAGCGCGGTCGTCTTGCCGGAGCCGTTCGGGCCGATCAACGCGGTGGTCTCGCCACGGGCCAGCTCGAGAGCCAGCCCGTCGACCGCCACGACACCGCCGAACGCCTTCCTCAGGCCGGCGGCTCGCAGGACCGGCTCATGCGGAGGCGGTGCGGCCGGCGCGGCCGGCGCGGCCGGTAATCGCTTCGGGCGCTCTTTGCGCCGGAGCCGGGCGAGCACCCAGGGCACGATCCCCTCGCCGCCGAGCGCCAACACGAACACGAGCAGGATCGCGGCTACGGCGGTGTCGAACCGCTCGAGCGGCAGGTGGAGAAGCCTGGCGAACGGCCCCGACACGAGGCTGATCAGCCCGAGTACGGCGA
>Ga0207675_100001928_pt1 | contig 20695 bp, 17 predicted proteins | sample KBSSwiS42_FD_184305 | JGI IMG/M metagenome (GOLD analysis project Ga0207675, IMG submission 184305) | Switchgrass rhizosphere microbial communities from Kellogg Biological Station, Michigan, USA - KBS Switchgrass S4-2 (SPAdes) (version 2) | ecosystem: Host-associated > Plants > Roots >...
GGGTTTTGGCTCGCTGCTCAACCTGACATCGATCGGCGGAGAGGTCGCGCTTGGCGGCGATGTCGAAGCCGCCGCCAGCGCCGCTGCCGTCGCGATGTTGACGCGCACACTGGCGTGCGAATGGAGCGGCCACGGTATTCGCGTCAATGCGATCGCCGCGGGACCGATCGAGGGGGCGCCGTCCGGCGCCATTGGCCGAATACCGCTGGGGCACGCCGCTTTAGCGCAAGATATTGCCGAGGCCGCGGCCTTTCTGCTCGGCGCTGACGCCGGCTATGTCACAGGCAGCGTGATCGCGGTGGACGGCGGCCTCAGCGTCTATGCGGGTCCCGATCGTGCCGCTGCAGGATATTCCGCATGAATCTCACCCCCGACGAGCAAGCCATGAAGGAAGCTTACATTCGCGCCCGTGGTTACTGGCGGCCGTGGACAGAGGGCCTGCTGCGGTTCGATCCGGCCTTTCTGGCAACCTATGCCAGCTATGGCGGGTATCCAGCCGAAACCGGCCCGCTGTCGCGCAAGATGTGCGAGTTGATCTATGTCGCGCTGGATGGATCGGCGACGCATCTGTTTCGCTCGGGGCTGGCATTGCATACCGGGCTCGCACTCGAGCACGGCGCGTCGGCGCAAGAGATCATCGATGTGTTGCGGCTTGCGACCGCGCAGGGGCTGGACGGCAGCAACCTCGGTGTCGGAATTCTGGTCGAGGAGCTTGCCGCGGCGGGGCTCGATACGTTCACGGGCGAGTTGTCCGGCCAGCAGCAGGCGCTGCGCGAAGCCTATGTGGCCCGTTTCGGTGATTTTCCCGACTTCTGCGACCAGTGGCTGCGCCTCGATCCCGGCTATTTCGCCGTGCTGCTCGATCTGCTTGCCGGCGGGCGCGGGGCAGGCGGGCTCGATGCGCAGGCAAGTTGCCTGATCTCGATCGCCTTGGCAGCATGCTTCACCGGCCTCAATCCGCCGGCGCTGCGACTGCAGATCAGGCGGGCCCTGCGGCTCGGCATCGATAAGCAGCAAATCCTCCAGGTTCTTCAGATGACCGCTCACCTGGGCGTTCATGCTTGCGCCATCGGTGTGCCGATCCTGATGGAAGCAATTGAGGAGCGGACGGGCACGCCGCCGGTCCAGGAGGGACAGCCACGATGATCGGACTTGCGATCCGCAATCAGCGGGCCTTTGCTTCGGGCGCGCTGTTCCTCGGTTTTGCGATCTTCTTTTATGCGGTGGCGCACGGCTATCCCGCCGGCACCGCGGCCCGGATGGGTCCGGGCTATTTTCCCCGGCTGCTCGCGATCGTGCTCGCCGTCATCGGCCTTGCCGTCATGGCGGGTGCAATGAAGTCGACCGCGGCGCGAGTGCCGTTGTGCCAGTGGGACTGGAAGGGTCTCGCATGGGTCGCCGGTTCGGTGCTTCTATTTGCGCTTCTTCTCTTTCCCTTGGGTCTGATCGGCGCACTGTTCGTTCTGATCATGGTATCGAGCAGGGCCAGTCCCGAATTCGCTTGGAAAGGCGCGCTTGCCAATGCGGTCATCTTGATCGCGCTTTGTCTTGCGGTGTTCGTCTACGGCCTGGGGTTGCGGCTTCCGGTCTGGCCGTCGATCTTCACCTGACGGAGTCGTCGCATGGATCTCTTTCATAACCTAGCGATCGGTTTCTCCACCGCGGCCCAACCGGCGAATCTGCTCTACGCCTTCTTCGGTTGTCTGTTGGGGACCCTGATCGGTGTGCTTCCCGGCCTCGGTCCGCTGGCCACCATCGCGATGCTGCTGCCGATCACTTACGCGCTGCCGCCGGACTCGGCACTGATCATGCTCGCCGGTATCTATTATGGCGCGCAATATGGCGGTTCGACCACCGCCATCGTCGTCAACCTGCCGGGCGAGTCGTCTTCCGTCGTGACCACGATCGACGGCTACCAGATGGCGAAGCAGGGCCGGGCCGGCGTGGCGCTGGCGACGGCTGCGATCGGTTCGTTCTTCGCGGGCTGCGTGGCGACGCTGGCGCTGGCGGCGCTGGCCGTGCCGCTGACGGCGACGGCATTGCTGTTCGGGCCAAAGGAATTCTTCGCGCTGATGATCCTTGGGCTGATTCTCGCCTCGGTGCTGTCGAGCGGTCCTTTCATCGAAGGCATCGGCATGGTCGTGCTGGGCATGTTGCTCAGCCTTGTCGGCACCGATCTGAGCAGTGGAACGCAGCGTTTCGCCTTCGGCATCCCGCAACTGTTCGACGGCCTCGATTTCGTGCCGCTGGCGATGGGCATTTTCGGCTTCGCCGAGATCGTCAAGAACCTCGAGCAGGACAACAAGCTCTCGCTGGTCACCCAGAAAATCACCAATCTGTTTCCGACCCGCGAGGATTTCCGTCGCATGATCCCGGCGATGCTGCGCGGTACTGCGCTCGGCACATTGCTTGGCGTGCTGCCGGGCGGCGGCGCGGTGCTGTCCTCGTTTGCTTCCTACACGCTGGAAAAGAAGCTCTCCAAGCATCCGGAGCAATTCGGCAAGGGGGCGATCGAAGGCGTCGCCGGCCCGGAGTCGGCCAACAATGCCGGCGCCCAGACCTCGTTCATTCCTCTGCTGACGCTCGGTGTTCCCTCCAATGTCGTCATGGCGCTGATGGTCGGGGCCATGAACATCCACAATATCCAGCCGGGCCCCGAGGTCATGACCAAGAATCCCACCTTGTTCTGGGGTTTGATTGTCTCGATGTGGCTCGGGAATCTGATGCTGCTGATCCTGAACCTGCCGCTGGTCGGGCTGTGGGTGAAGCTGCTCACCATTCCCTATCGCTACCTGTTTCCGGCGATCATGGTGTTCTGTTCGATCGGCGTCTACTCGATCAACAGCGGCACGTTCGAGGTTTATGAAGCGGCGGTGTTCTGCGTGTTCGGCTACTTGCTGATCAAGCTGCAACTGCCGGCGGCGCCGCTGCTGCTCGGATTGGTGCTGGGGCCTGCGATCGAGGAAAACTTCCGCCGCGCCATGGTGCTGTCGCGCGGCGACGTCAGCGTGCTGTTCACCTCGCCCTTGTCGGCGAGCCTGCTCGCCGCGGCCGCCGTCGGGGTCATTCTGATCATGCTGCCTGCCATCCGCGCCCGGCGCGAGGAGGCGCTGCAGGAGTGACAGCCGTCCGGCCTCTGCCTGGCCGGTACGGAATCAAAACTCGGCATCGACCGGCTGATCGGATGCGTCGCTTGCCTTGACCGATCCGGCCGCCTGCTGCAGGACGCCGAGGTAGCGGCTGAAGTTTTGCTTGATCCTCTCGGCGGCGCCACCGAGCCCCAATGCAACGGGTTGATTCTGAATCGTGGCGGGCAGCAGCACGCAGATGGTGCCCCCGCCGAGAATTGGAACGTTCTCCGCGGAGCAATAGCCCTTGCCCCGGATCTGGCGAATGCGCTTCATCATCTCCGGAAGCTTGACCCGGTCGGACGCGTTCGGCGTAGCGATGTTCGCACGGCGAACGATATTGTCGACCTTCTCGTCGGACATCGTCGACATCAGCAGCCAGCCGAGTGCGGACTGCGTCAGCGGTCTAAGCGTTCCCTCGTCGACATGAAAGCGAAGCGGGTGGATCGACTGCACGATCTTGACGTACTGTAGATACACGTCGTTCGTCGTGCCGATCGCAACGGCTTCGCCGGTCGCAGCGTGGACGTCACGCATGGCCTCGATCAGGCGGCTGTCGCCGAACAGTGTTTTCGGAATCCAGTCACCCAGCGAGGTCACCTTCGGCGTCGGGAAATAGACCCGTCTTTTGCGGTCGAAATTCAGGTAGCCGAGGCCGACCAGCGTCTTGAGCAGAACCGTGGTGCTCGACGGCGGATAGCCCAGCGCCACGCCGATTTCGGACATCGCGCGCGGCTGCCGCACGCGGGTGAAGAACTCGAGGATCTCGATGGCCCGCAATGCGGATTTTACGGTGGATCCGGCCGCAGAAAGCGAGGCGGATGTCGTCAGCCGCGATGCCACTTTGTCCCTCCCTCGGCCGGTGCAAATTCATGAATGTGAAATTCAGCTTCATATATGAACTTTTATTGGTTGCTTCCACTGCACATGAGATGGTCGCCGTCGTCAAGTGACAGCGGCTGATGCGCCGAACGCGGATCGAGCCGGAGCTGGGACGGGTTCTGATATGACCATGCCTCAAGAAAAGATTGCCGAGCTGCTCGACAGAGAGGCGATCCGCGATTGCATCTACCGCTATTGCCGCGGCGTTGACCGGGCCGACCAGGTGGCGCTGCGCGGTGCCTATTGGCCGGATGCAACGGATGAGCACGGCCCGTATTCGGGTTCGGTCGAAGGGTTCTTCGAATGGGCGAACGGGATCTTCGAGAGCGGTGCACGCAACGTCCACATGGTCGGCAATATCCTGATCGAATTCACCGCGATCAACGAGGCCGTCGTCGAAACCTATTTCCTTGCCCTGCAGCGAAGCGTTCGCCAGTTTCTGATCGCCGGTCGCTATTGCGACGTCTTTCAGCAACGCGACGGCGAATGGCGGGTCTTCCGACGCGTGGTGGTCTACGATTGGGTCGAAGAGCAAGCCGTCGCAACTGAGCCCGAAGCAATACGTTTTGGTTCGCGGCTACCGTTGGGCGCACGCTTTCCCGACGATCCCATCTACGATCTCCTCGGCCGGCGTCAGCGAGCTGACGCGTGTTGAAGACTGAGGCACATCTGGTCGCGTCGGCCGCGGTCTTCAGCGATTCACACACCAAATCGGAGGGAATGCCGACATGAACAGCTCTGATGTGAGGGGACGAAAGCTGGACGTCGTCATCGTCGGCGCCGGATTCGGCGGCCTCTACGCCGTCTACAAATTCCGCGAAATGGGCCTCAGGATCGCGGCCTTCGAGGCCGGTGGCGATGTCGGAGGCGTGTGGTACTGGAATCGTTATCCCGGGGCACGGGTCGACCTTCCGAGCATCGACTACAGCTATTCCTTTTCACCCGAGATCGAGCAGGAGTGGACCTGGTCGGAAGAGTTCGCGTCGCAGCCGGAGTTGCTGGCCTACTTCAACTTCGTGGCTGACCGGCTCGACTTGCGCAAGCACTACCAGTTCAACACGCGCGTCAACAGCGCGGTCTGGGACGAGACGCGAAAGCTCTGGAAGGTCACGACCGATCGCGGCGAGACGGTTGAAGCGACCTACTGCGTGATGGCGACCGGTCCACTTTCGATTCCAAGGGATCCCGAGATTCCCGGCATCGACGGCTATGAGGGCCAGCTTCTGCGCGCCGGCAAGTGGCCGCACCATCCGGTCAGCTTCACGGGAAAGCGTGTCGGGGTGATCGGCACGGGATCGACTGGCATCCAGATCGTGCAGGAGGTCGGCCGGCAGGCGCGCGAGCTGTTCGTCTTCCAGCGCACGCCGAGCTTCACCATGCCGATGCGCAACCAGAAGCTCGATGCCGGCTATGTGGCGGAGGTCAAGCGCAACTACACCGGTATTCGTGAGGCGGCCCGCAACAGCCCGAACGGCGGCGTGCGGCCGTGGACCACCCGCGCCTTTTTCAGCGTGACCCCGTCGCGCCGTCGCGAACTGCTCGAGGATGCCTGGAAGTCCGGCGGACTGGCGATGCTCGGTACCTTCACGGATCTCTTGAGCAACGAAGAGGCCAACGAGCACGTCGCCGAATTCGTGCGAGACAAGATCAACGAAGTCGTCGGGGATCCCGTCACCGCAGAAAAGTTGAAGCCGCGCGGTTACCCGATCTTTGCCCGCCGTCCGTGCCTGGACACCGGCTACTATGAAACGTTCAACCAGCCGAATGTTCACTTGATGGACTGCGTCACCGACCCGATCGTGACGATCACAAAGCATGGCGTGCGCACGCAGTCGGGCGAGACCGCAGTCGACATGCTCATCTTCGCGACCGGTTATGACGGGCTGACGGGGGCGCTGACAGCCTTCGACGTCGTCGGCCGCAACGGCCAGGCGGTCAATGAGAAGTGGAAGGCGGGAGCGCGGTCGCATCTGGGTTTGATGATGGAGGGATTTCCGAATCTCTTCATGACCACCGGGCCAAACGGCCCCGCGGCGCTCGCCAACATCGTCAGGATCAGCGAGAACGATGTCGACTGGATCGCGCATGCGATCACGCATATGGCCGATCACGGCCTCGGCACCATCGAGCCGACGAAGAAGGCGGAAGACGATTGGATGGAGCTCGTGTCCAAGCTTGCGCAGCGCTCGCTGTTGTCCAAGGCGAAGACCTGGTATGTCGGCACCAATGTCAAGGACAAGGCACAGGGACTGACACTTTTCACGGGCGGCTTCCCCAAGTATCGGGATTATTGTGCCGCGGCAATGCAAGCCGGGTACCGCGACTTCGTCTTCGAGCGTGGGCGAACTCCGGCGGCAGCTTGATGGTCGCAACCCTTTGGGACTGTGGGCGTCAAGGTCCAACGGGGCTCCAATAACGATAGCATCCGGGCGGTACCAACGGCCGAAAGTGAATTGTCCGCTTCAGACGGCCACACTCAGTGAGTGTCGGTATCGGTAGCAGCGGATTTGAACCTGATAGCCGATCTCTCATGCCGTTCCAACGCATGCTGCTGTTGACCTCCCGTCGACGATACTTCCTTAAGTCAGCTCAACCTTCCCCAGGATGGATTGGAGCGAGAGTTCAAGTTTTTCAATTATTTAGAAGGCGGCGTGTGCACAATGTGTGCAGCGGGAGATCAAAGAAAATCTAGCGACAGCCAAAGTAACCAGCGTTCTAAACGCTCATTTGGTGCCGGTGAGGCGGATCATCGATCGACAATGTCGTGGTGTCTTCAATACGCTGTCCTCTGCTGTTCCAGCTTTTCCGACAGGCGTTCGCGCCGCAGCCAGACGCCATCAGTGCCCCAAGACTTCGCGCACCCTCGGGCCGCTGCAAATCGTGCCTCGTGACGTCCATGCACTCTCGCCATAACTAAACGCTATGGCGGCAGATTGCAGTTGTGGTTCCCTCGGTCCAGCCCGCGAACATAATCTTATTGTCACAAGCCGGGATGCGCCATTCGCAAGACGGTCAGCGACGGTGTGGCAGCCCGCCAAAGTTTCGGATGGAGATCGGGGTCATGGTGCACAAGCTTCATCGTAGGGCATTCTGCGTCGCTATCGGCTTGCTCGGATTGGGGGCGGCATCGACCGATGCCTGGACCCAGGATGCAGCGATCCGACTCGGCATCGTAGCTCCCATGAGCGGGCCGAACGCCCGCTACGGTTCCTTCTCGCTGCGCGGCGCCCAGATGGCGGCCGAGGAAATCAACAATGCTGGCGGCGTTGGTGGCCGCAAGATCGCGATCACGTCGGGTGACAGCCAGGGTACACCGGTCGAGGGCGTTTCGGCGACGCGCCGCCTGATCGATTTGGATAAGGTCGATTTCATCATCGGCGACGTTTCGAGCTCGGTGACGCTGGCGATGCAGCCCGTCGCCGAGGACGCGGGCGTACTGCTCCTGAATGCCGCTTCCTCCAATCCGAAGATTACCTATGCTGCGGGTGTCGGTGGTTTCAAATGGACGTTCCGCAACTATCCGACCGATGAAAACCGCGCACTGATCGTCATCCAGTATGCCGTCGAGAAAAGGGGCTTCACGAAGTTTGCTGTTCTTTCCGTCGATAGCGACTATGGGCGCGCGGCGGTCGACTTCACGAAGAAATATCTTCCCGGGCTCAAGGGAGCGATCCTGACCGAGGATTATTATAAAGAAGGCGAGGTCGATTTTCGCAGCGTGCTTGCCAAGATTCGCGACTCCGGCGCTCAGGCCATTATCATGTACGGCAATGCGGACACGACGCCGATCGTCGGACGCCAGATGATCGAAGTGGGCCTGGCCGGCAAGGTGCCCCTGATCGGAAATGCGGAATTCAACACCGAAAGCACCATCAAGGCGGCGCCGAAGGCGCTCGAAGGCGCCGTGGAGGCCGCGGCGTGGTTGCCGGCGTGGGACGCTCCGAGGAGCCTGGCTTTCGTCGAGAAATTCAAAACCAAATATCGCGAGACGCCCAACAATCACGCCTACGTGCATTGGGAAACGGTGCATCTTCTGGCCAAGGCCATCGAAGCGGCTGGCAGCGCCGACCGCGTCAAGGTCCGCGACGCCCTGTCCAAGATCAAGTACGACAGCGCGATGGGCGAGGTGACCTTCGACGATCACAATCAGGCCCGCCTGCCGATGATCCTGCTTCAGATCGAGAACGGCAAGCCCTCCATCAAGGGGGCTTACTCAGCCGAAATCAAGTATCCCACCAAGTGAACGGCAAGTGAAGTCGAACGGGGAGTAACCAAAATGGTGTCCGCGATCTTCGAGCAGATCGTCAACGGCATCGTTTCCGGCTCCGTCTACGCCATCGTCGCCGTCGGCATGACGATGATCTTCGGTGTTCTGCGCGCCATCAATTTCGCGCATGGCGAATACTACATGCTGGGCACCTTTGGTGCCTGGTTCGCGATCGAGTATTTCGATCTGCCTTATCCTGTCGCAATTGTGATCGGTGTGATCGCAACCGCGGTGATCGCCGTCGTCGTCGGCCAGTTCGTGATGCAACGCATCGTCGGCGCGCCGCCGGAAACCGGCGTGCTGGCGACGCTCGGCATCGCGCTGGTGCTGCAGAACACCGTGATCCTCGTGTTTGGCGGTGGCTATAAATTTTTCTCCGGCGGCTACATCGAGCCAGTCTCGATCTTCGGCTTCACGCTGGCCGAGCAGCGCGTCCTGATCATCATCGTGTGCATTCTGGTCTTCATCGGACTGGAATTGATGGTCACCTACAGCCGCATGGGAAAAGCCATGCGCGCGGTGTCGCAGAATATCGAGTGCTGCGCGGTGGTCGGCATCGACGTGCCCCAGGTGGCGCTTCGGACCTTCATTCTGGGAGCCTGCCTGGCGGCGTTGTCCGGCGTGCTGACGGCGCCGGTGAATGTCAGCGTCTATGGCGGGATGGGTGAGATCATCACCTTCAAGACCTTGCCGGTGATCATCATGGGCGGGCTCGGCAACGTCCGCGGCACGTTCTTCGCGGCGATGATCCTCGGAATCGCGGAAAGTCTGGTGGCGACCTATGTCGGCCTGCAGTTCCGCGACACCGTCGGTTTTGCAACCTTGATGCTCGTACTGATGTGGCGGCCCCACGGGCTTTTCTCCGCGCAAGCCCGGTTCTGATTGTTCGAGGACAGACGATGTCGCCCAACGATCTCTCACTCCCGGCGCCACGACGTGATCTGCGGTTGCCGTTCGGCGCGGCACTGGCGGCAGCCGCCTGTTTGGCGCCATTGTTCCTCGGCAGCTATTCTTTGCACGCGATCATCATCGCGCTGATCTTCCTGTTGCCGGCCCACGGCCTGAATCTGCTTGTCGGCTATACCGGCCTGTTGTCCCTGGCGCAGGCGGCGTTCTTCGGCATCGGTGCCTACACATCCGGCCTGATGGCTGTGCATTTCGGCACGCCCTTCTATCTGAACTTCCTCGCGGCGGGCTTGCTTGCCGGGGCCATCGCTCTGCCTCTTGGCATTCCAGCGCTCAGGCTACGAGCCACTTCCTTCGTGATGTGCACGCTTGGCTTCGTCATTATCGGGCAGGCGATCGCCAAGAACTGGATCGGCCTTACCCGCGGTGACATGGGGTTGTCAGGCATTCCGAAGCCGTATTTCGCGCTTGGGCCGGCCTCATTCACAATCTCGGGAACGACGAGTTTCTATTATCTGGTGCTGGTCATCGCCGTGATCGGCACGCTCGCGGCGTATCTGATTGTGCGGTCGGCCGCCGGGCGCAACATGGTTGCCATTCGCGAGAATGAGACGCTGGCCGAATCCGTCGGCATCCCGACCTGGCGCTACAAGCTGGTCGTGTTCATGATCAGTGCGGCCTTTGCTGGTTTGGGCGGAAGCATCTATGCGCACTATCTCACTGTGGTCAGTCCGCTCACGTTCCAGATGTATTATTCGACGACGATGCTCATCATCGTGCTGGGCGGCGGTGCGGGAACGATTTCGGGGGTCGTCTTCGGCAGTCTGCTGTTCGTCGGACTCTCGGAAGCCCTTCGCGTCGCGCCCGAAGTCCGGATGATTGCCTACGGGCTCTGCCTGTTAGCGCTCGTATTCTGGTTCCCGAAGGGCTTTGCGCCGCTGATTGATCGCTTCTGGTCGTTTCTCAGGGAGCGCAAATGACCGGTCTGCCCATCCTCGAAATCTCCGGATTGCACAAGTCCTACGGGGCGGTGCAGGCGGTCGATGACGTCAGTCTGCATGTCAATCGCGGCGAAATCTGTGGGCTCATCGGTCCGAACGGATCGGGCAAGTCGACGTTTTTCGACTGTGCGACCGGTCTCTCCAGGCCGAACGCCGGTACGGTGAAACTGGACGGTCAGGACATCACGGGATGGTCGCTCAACCGCATTGCCCGCGAGGGCCGCATGCTACGTTCGTTCCAGAAGACGGTGGTGTTCAGCGCCCTCGATGTTGAGGAAAATCTCGTCATTGCGGGCCAGATGTTCACCTTTCCGGGCCTCTGGTCTACCTTCGGTATCGGTGCCATGGCGCGCGCGCGTGTCGAGGCGCTGCGGGAGCGTGCGCGCGAATTTATCAAGATCGCCGGCCTCTGGGATGTGCGTCATCAACCCGCCGGCAAGCTGTCGGGCGGCCAGCAGAAGCTGATCCAGTTCGCGTCCATGCTGATGCCGGAGCCCAAACTCATCCTGCTCGACGAGCCGATGGCCGGCATCAATCCCAAGCTGATCGAGCGCGTCGTCGAGAGCATCCGCTTCGCCAACGAGAAATTTGGCGTCAGCTTCCTGGTGATCGAGCACAACATCGACGTCGTCACCGACATCTGCGAACGCATCGTCGTGCTCGATCAGGGGCGCAAGCTGGCTGAAGGGACACCCGACGAAATCGTTCGCAACCAGGCGGTACGGGAGGCCTATCTCGGTGGTTGATCCAAATCTTCCGACCAAGAGTCTTTCGATCAAGGGCCTGCGCGCAGGCTACGGCTCGCTCGATATCCTCAACGGCGTCGACCTCGACGTGCCGCAGGGGCAGTTTGTTGCCCTGATGGGGCCGAACGGCGCCGGCAAGTCGACGCTCCTGAAGTCGCTCTATGGAATGACGACGATCAAGGACGGCAGCATCGAATGGCGGGGCAAGAATATCGCCGGCTACAAGTCGCGGGCGATCCTCGCTGAAGGCATCGCCTTCGTGCCGCAGGGCCGCTGCAATTTTCCGGTCATGACGATCGACGAAAACCTGCAAATGGCCGCCTACACGCTTCGCGACGCCAGGGTGAAGGCCGACCGGGACTACGTCTATGATCTGTTTCCGATCCTGAAGGCACGGCGCAACACGCTGGCCGGCAACATGTCCGGGGGCGAACAGCAATTGCTTGAGGTGGCGATGGCCGTCCTGCAACGGCCGAAGATTCTGCTCGTCGACGAACCCTCGGTCGGTTTGTCCCCGGCGGCCATTGCCATCGTCTTCAACGAGCTGCTGCGCATCAACGCCGGTGGACAAACCATCCTGCTCGTCGAGCAGAACACTAAGAAGGCGATGGAAGTCGCGCACCGCGCGGTCATCCTGCGTCTCGGCAAGGTGATCTGGGATGGCAGGCCCGCGGACATCACCCATGATGAACTCGGCGAGCTCTTCCTGACGGGCCGAATGCGGGGCGAAGCCAAAGCCGAACACTGATCATCGTTCAGAGGAAACTATTGTGACCATCTTCGTACCTGCCGCGCGCGTCTCGCGCATCAAGATTTCCCCAACCACGGCCGCCGCGGCCCGTGTGCGCGAGTTGAAGGCCGCCGGGCACGACATCGTCGATATGACGATCGGCGAACCGGATTTCGACACCCCTGACCACGTCAAGGCGGCCGCCCATGCGGCGATCGACAGGGGCGAGACCAAGTATACCGCCGTCAATGGTACGCCGGCCCTGCGCGCTGCGATCATTTCCGACTACAAGCGCCGCCTTGGGCTTGACTATGCGGAAAACGAAATCTGCGTCGGCGGCGGCGCCAAGCAAATCCTTTTTCTGGCCTTGATGGCCAGCGTCGAGGAGGGCGCGGAAGTCATCATTCCCGCACCCTATTGGGTATCATATCCCGACATGGTCATCGCCAATGACGGCAAACCCGTCATCGTCGCATGCTCCGAGAACGTCGGATTCAAATTGACCCCGGCGGCGCTGGAGGCGGCGATCACGCCGCGGACGCGATGGCTGATCCTGAATACGCCCTCGAACCCGACGGGCGCGGCCTATGATCGGACCGAACTGGAGGCGCTGGGCGAGGTGCTGCTCCGCCATCCGCACGTCATGGTGCTGTCGGACGACATCTACGATCAGATCTGGTTTCGCGACGAGCCGATGACGACGCTCGCAGCCGCCGTGCCGAGCTTAAAGGATCGCATCCTGCTCACCAATGGCGTTTCGAAATCATACGCGATGACCGGCTGGCGCATCGGCTATGCCGCAGGTCCGGCCGGGTTGATCGCGGCCGTCAACAAGCTGCAGTCGCAGATGTCGTCGTGTCCGTCGTCGATCAGCCAGGCTGCTGCAGCGCACGCCCTGGTCGCCGAGCAGAGCTTTGTCAGGGAAAGCGTCGAGCTCTACCGGGAGCGTCGCGACTACGCCTGCGCCCGCCTGAATGGCGTGCCACATCTGCGCTGCCTGGTGCCGGACGGTGCGTTCTATCTCTATCCGAGCTGCGCGGGCGCCATCGGCAAGGTCACTCCGGAAGGTAAGACGATCGAAAGCGATCTCGACTTCGTCCTCTATCTCCTCGACAAGGGCGGGGTAGCATCCGTCCATGGCGCGGCCTATGGGCTCTCTCCTTATTTCCGGCTTTCGACCGCGACGTCGATGGAGATGATCAAGGAGGCGTGCGACCGCATCGAGAAGGCCTGCGCCGAGCTGCGCTGAGGCTGCAAATGCGGCCTGGCACGACAGTGCCTTGTTCTCTTGCCGTGATCGCCCTACTGTTTGGGCCCACACGGCGATACGGCGAGCCATGAGCGTTGATTTCACAAAACTGAAGAGCTTCGTGAAGATCGTCGACGCCGGTAGCGTATCTCGCGCCGCCAGCATTTTGCGGACTGCTCAGCCCGCGCTATCGCAGCAGATCGCTGCCCTTGAGAGCCATTTCAAGCACAAGCTTCTGACACGCAGCAATACCGGCATTACGCCGACTGAGGCCGGTCTCGTCCTCTACCGACACGCACAATTGTTGTTGAAGCAGATCGAGCAGGCAAAGATCGACATCGATAATTCCTCGAAATCGTTGGCGGGACGGGTGTCGATCGGCCTTGCGACCTATTCGACGTCGAGCGCGCTGTCATTGCCGATCCTGAAGGAGATGAAAGCGCTTCATCCCCAGATCATCGTCCATATCAACGATAGCTTCGGTCATGTGCTGAGCGAACTGATCATGACCGGCAGAATGGATATGGCCATCATCTATGGCTCGGAACCGATCAAGGGGGTAACGCTGCGACCGTTATTCCGGGAGGAGCTGTTTTTGGTGTCGCCCCCGGGAACTGCATTCGAGAAGCCGTCTACCGAAGCGTTGCCGCTTTCGGCTCTTGCCGAAGTGCCGCTCCTTCTGCCGAGCAGGGGCCACTTCCTGCGCCGCCTGATCGACGAGTCCCTTGCCCGGGCGCGTGTCGCGCCCAAGGTCGTCTCCGAAATCGAGTCGGTTTCGTCGCTCGGCGCGGCCGTCATGGACGGTCTTGGTTCGACGATCATTCCTGCTTCCGTCGCTGCCGGCGCCTCGAGCTTTGCCGGGGCCGATATCAGGCGCCTGGCGCGCCCGGTGATCGAGGCTACGGTCTCGCTTTGTACTTCGGATCACCTTCCGCTGTCGGAACCCGCCCTGGCGGTCCGATCCGTCCTTCTCGACGTGGTCGAGAAACTGATGCGCAAGCACCCGCAGGGGATCCGGACCGCGCCATAAGCAAAGTCTATGGCGGCAGACCGCACTTGTGTTGGCTGGCGCCGGCTGCATCCCGTAGCCTTCAACCATTACGGGATTCCGGTCATCCGGGGCTCGATGATTCATCGGGCCGATCGGGATGATTCCCGCGTCGCCTGCAGAATTGTCGCGCCGAGGAAATAATGGCCAAGCTTGCATTCGATACCGGGGGCACCTTCACCGATTTTGCCCTTCTCGACGACGACGGCGAATTGCACCTGCACAAGGTTTTGAGCACGCCGAAGAACCCCGCGGAGGCGGTGGTGCAGGGCGCAAGGGAGCTGCTCGACCGCTTTGGCAGCGCTATCGATCTGGCAAAACTCCAGGTACTCGGCGCCACGACCGTCGTCACCAATGCGGTTCTCGAACGCAAGGGCGTGGAAACCGGTTTCATCTCGACAGCCGGCTTCCAGGACATGCTGCGTATCCGCAACGAGGGCCGCTACGATCTCTATGACCTGAACCTCAGATATCCCGATCCGCTGGTCACGCGCGCCAACAGTTTTGGCGCCGAGGAGCGCATGACCGCCGACGGCGCCGTGGTCACGGAACTGAAGGAAGACGCGATCCGGGAGATTGCCGGACGGCTGCGCAGCAAGGGCATCAAATCCGTCGCGGTCTGCCTGCTGCACGCCTACAAATACCCCAAGCACGAACAGCGCATTGCCGCGCTGCTGCGCGAAGAGAGCCCGGACATCTTCGTGTCGCTGTCCTCGGAGGTTTGTCCGGAGGTGCGGGAATTCGACCGCGCCTCGACGACGGTCGTCAATGCCTATACCCGCCCGCAGATGGCCGGGCATGTCGATCATTTGCAGCGCGAATTCGCCAACAAGGGTATCGACCGGCAGGTGTTGTGGATGACGTCGTCCGGCGGCCTGGTTCCGAGCCTGCGCGCCGCTGAATTACCGGTGCGTCTGATTGAATCAGGTCCCGCCGCCGGTGCGGTCGCCGCCGCCGAGTTCGGCAGAACGGCGGGCGAGGCCAGCGTGTTGTCCTTTGACATGGGCGGCACCACCGCAAAACTCTGCCTGATCCCGAATGGCGAGCCGACCGTCGGCACCGACCTCGAGGTCGCGCACTACCAGCGTTTTCGCAAAGGCTCCGGTTTCCCGCTAAAAATCCAGTCGATCCAGATGATCGAGATCGGCGCGGGTGGCGGATCGATCGCGGCGAAGAATCCGCTTGGTCTGCTCGATGTCGGCCCGCGCTCGGCCGGCGCGCTTCCGGGTCCGGCAGCGTACCAGCGCGGCGGCACCGAGCCGACCGTCACCGATGCCGACATCCTGCTTGGTTACATGGGCGTCGAGTCCTTCGTCGGCGGCTCGTTCAAGGTCTCGAAGGATGCGGCGCTAGGGGCTATGGAAAAGCTCGCTGCCTCGCTCGACGTCAGCATCGACCGCTGCGCCTGGGGCATCCACGACCTCGTCAATGAATCCATGAGCAAGGCGGCGGCAATGCATGCGACCGACCTTGGTGTCGATCCCCGTTCGCTGCCGATGGTGGCTTTCGGCGGCGCCGGTCCGGTGCACGCCTACGGCATCGCGCGCAAGCTCGGCATCAAGCGCATCATCTGCCCGACAGGAGCGGGGGTCACCTCGGCGATCGGGCTTCTCATCGCTCCGGTTGCGGTGGATCTGTCCGCCAGTTTCCCGATGGGCGTGGACAATTGGGATTTTGACCAGATGCGACGGCTGCTCGACGATCTGGCCGCACAGGGCGCCGAAGTCGTCAGCGCTGCCGGCGTCGCGAAAGCGGCGATCACCAACCGTTACACCGTCGACATGCGCTACGTCGGCCAAGGTCATGAGATCACGGTTGCGCTGCCCGACCGCAATCTGCCGAAGGACGAATTTCTCCGGCAACTGATGGACAACTTCACCAAGCTCTATCGCGAGCTGTTTGGTCGAACCGTAGCGGCGTCCCTCGAGGTCATCACCTGGCGGCTTCGTTCCAGTGGCGGCAAGGATCAGGTCACCCGCCCGCATCAAGCAGAAGTCGCTGACGCCCTCAAGGGCAAGCGACCGGTCTATTTCAACGAACTCGGCGCCTACGTCGAGACGCCCGTCTACGATCATTACAAGCTCCCGCTCGATCAGTCGGTGAAGGGCCCGGCCATCATCGAGCAGCGCGAGTCCACGGCTGTCGTTGGCCCGAGCGGCATCGCTCATGTCGACGGGCACGGCAATCTCGTGATCAACATTCTCTGAGGACGCCGCGCGATGTCGAAAAACGCCCCCGATTTCAACGATCCGATCAATCTTCAGGTGATGTGGAATCGCCTGATCTTCATCGCCGATCAGGCCGACAATGTTCTCGGGCGCACGGCGTTTTCGCCGATCGTGCGCGAGAACCACGACTATGTGACCGTGCTGCTGGACAGCCGCGGCCGGGCGCTTGCCCAGTGCACGTGGTCGATACCGGTGTTCATCACGTCGCTGCCGGTCGCCGCACAAAAGTATTTCCTGCCGAAGTTTCCAGCCGAGACGCTGAGGGAAGGCGATGTGCTCGCTACCAATGATCCCGAGATTGGAACCGGCCATCTGCCTGACGTCACCATGATCACGCCGATCTTCAAGAAGGGCAAGGTCGTGGCCTATGCCGGCTCGATCGCCCATCTGCCCGATGTCGGCGGAAGGCCGCTGCATTCGGAAGCCAGCGACATCTTCGAGGAAGGCATTCGCTTTCCGATCGTCAAGCTGCACAAGGCCGGCGTTCCCAACCAGGATGTGCTTGATATTATCGCGGCCTCGGTGCGGCTGCCGACCGAAGTGCTCGGCGATCTCGAATCGATGGTGGCGGCGAACAATGTCATGGGACGCGAACTGCTGAAATTCCTCGACGAATACGAACTCGACGAGATCGACGATCTCGCCGACGCCATCCATTCACGGTCGGAGGCGCAGACCCGCAAGGCGATCCGCCAATGGCCGAACGGCACCTACACGGCAGAGGTGTTGCTCGACGGCTACGATATCGACGTGAAGCTGAAGGCGGCCGTGATCGTCAGGGACGATTCCATTCACGTCGACTATGCCGGTTCTTCGGACCAGGTGCTGCACTCGATCAATTGCCGGACCAATTATCGGTATGCCCATTCGGTGTATGCCCTGAAATGCCTGCTGGACCCGGACACGCCGAACAACGAAGGCTGCATCACCCCGATCACCGACGAAGCCCCGGAGGGCTCCATTCTCAATCCGAACGCATGGACGGCGGGCAATTCACGCAATTTGATCGGTCACGTCATTCCCTCGCTGATTTTCAAGGCGCTTGAGAAAGTGGTTCCCGGGAAGGTCATGGGCGACAGCGGTGGCGCGCCGATTTGGGCCGCCAATTGCGTCGGACAGCGCGACGATGGCTCGCAATATAGTTCGGTACAGAATTTTCATGGCGGGCAGGGCGCGCGTTCGGAGATTGACGGCCTCGATACCCTGAGTTTTCCGTCGAACTGCAAGGTGACGGCGATCGAGATGTTCGAGATCGCCGTGCCTGTCCTGACCGAGTGCAAGGAGCTGATTGCGGACTCGGGCGGCGCCGGCAAATATCGCGGTGGGCTCGGCCAGCGCGTGATCCTGCGCAATCTCGGCAAGGGGCCCATGAGCATCTATTTGGCCTCTGAGCGCGTGCGGCATCCCTGCTTTGGTGTGGTGGATGGCCAGTCCGGGAGTGCCGGAAAGGTGCAAAAAAATGGCCAGCCGCAATTTCCGAAGGGTAAGGTCGTGCTCAAGACCGGGGAACGGCTGGAAGTCGAAACGCCCGGCGGCGGCGGATGGGGCAGGACGTCCGAGCGCAGCGGTGAGCTGGTTGCATCGGATCTTGCCGAGGGACTGATTACGCTTGAGGCGGCCAGGGAAACCTATCGCCACACGCGTACGACGCCCGCGGCTGCCGAATAGGAGACGTGATGGATCTGATCGACGGCAAAATAGCGCTCGTCACTGGCGCCGGCACCGGCATTGGCCGTGAAGCTTCCATTCTGCTGGCCCGGGAGGGAGCGACTGTCGTTCTCACCGGCCGTCGGATCGAACCGCTTGAAGACGTCGTGGCGGAGATCAAGAAGCAGGGTGGCAAGGCGATCAGCCGATCGCTCGACATCGAGTCTCGCTCAGCGATCCTTGAAGCGGTTGGCTGGGTCGAGGCCAATGTCGGTACGATCGATATTCTCGTGAACAATGCCGGCAGCGCCAGCAAGGTGTTGAACGCCCGCTTCATCAGCGAGGGGGAATGGAATTCCACTGTCAACGTCAACCTCACTGCAGTGTTCAACCTCACCCAGGCGGTCCTGCCCGGCATGATCGCAAAGGGCGAGGGCACGATCATCACGGTCTCGTCGCTTGCAGTCCTCAATCCGAATCTGCTGGGCGGCGCCGCCTATGGCGCGGCCAAGGCGGGAGTGAAAAACTTCATGACCTTCCTGCACAACACCTACCGCAACCAGGGCATCCGCGCGACGACGATCCTGCCCGGTGAGACCAACACGCCAATCATGGACAATCGTGCCCGTCCGCCCCTGGAAAGCGAGCGCGCCGTCATGCTCGATCCGCACGATGTGGCCCGAGCGGTGCTGCTCTGCGCCAGTCTGCAGAAGGGCGCGATGATTCCCGAACTGCAGATTTGCCCGACCTTCATGCGCGACACCTCGGCCGATATCGAGACCGCCCGCTGGGTAGGCGCGCCGGACGACACCCCCGACAAGCCAAAGAAATAGACCGGAAGGAACGGCCATGAATGGAGCGAAGCTGCGCGAGCGCCTGTCGAAGGGCGAAGCGATCACCATGTTCAATCCCCACCACGTTTCGCCTGGCCTCTCGGCCCGGTTGGTGGAGCTTGGAGCCGATTCGATTTTCGTTGACTGCGAGCACGGCGCATGGGGTTTTGAGGACGTGCGGAACGCCGCGCAGGTTATTCGCGGGGCCGGCGGCGCGGCAATCGTTCGCCCCGATTCTCACCAGCGTTCGCTGCTAATCCGCTATTTGAACGCAGGTGCGGACGGGTTGATGGTACCCATGGTCGATACCGCGGCCCAGGCCCGCGCCATCGTCGCCGCGGTTCGCTACGCCTGTCCGGCGGATCACGAAAAGCGGCTGGTGGTCTCGATGATCGAGACGCCGGACGCCATCGCCAATATCGACGAACTGCTCGCGGTTGACGGAATTGACGTTTTCTTCATTGGACCCGGCGACCTGTCGCAAAACATGGGATACCCGCCGGCGCCACCTTTCGGCCAGCCCCGGCCGCAGGCCGTCATCGACAAGGTCGGTTTTGCGGTCGACAAGATCCGCGTCGCCGGCAAGATCGCAGGGACGCTGGTGACATCAGACGAATTGCCATATTGGTTCGAAAAGGGTGTGAAATTCTTCTACGTCCATTCCGACCCCTTCCTGCGGCTCGGGCTGAACGGTATCAAGAAGTCGCTCGGGCGCTGAGCTTTTGCCCTAAGCCAGCACGGGATCGTCATATGGCATTTGTGCGCCGATTGGGCCAAATACGGCCTACCGACCAACGCAATCGCGCCGGGCTACTTCAAGACCCCGCTCAACAAGGCGCTGGTCGACAATCCGGGGAGTGCAACCATGAAAGCCGTCGTCATCCACGCTGCCCGTGATCTGCGGGTCGAGGAACGCGAATCCGAGGCGCCCGGCGCGGGGCAGGTCGAGATCGCCGTCGAGGCCGGCGGCATCTGCGGATCCGACCTGCATTATTTCAACCATGGCGGCTTCGGCACGGTGCGGGTGCGCGAACCGATGATCCTCGGCCACGAAGTTGCCGGGACCATCAAGGCGCTGGGCGCGTCGGTATCGGGGCTCGCGATCGGCGACCGCGTCGCGGTGTCGCCCAGCCGGCCATGCAATGCGTGTGACTATTGCCTGAAGGGCCAGCAGAACCAGTGCCTCAATATGCGCTTTTACGGCAGCGCGATGCCGATGCCGCATATCCAGGGAGCGTTTCGCCAGCGCCTCGTCGCCGAAGCCTGGCAATGCCACAAGGTCGCCGACGGCATCTCGATCAACGAGGCTGCCTTTGCGGAGCCGTTCGCGGTCGTGCTGCATGCCGTCAACCGTGCCGGATCCTTGCTCGACAAGCGGGTTCTGGTGACGGGGTGCGGTCCGATCGGCGCGCTGGCGATCGTGGCGGCGCGTCTCCACGGCGCCCGGGAAATCGTCGCGACTGACGTCATGGCCGCGGTTCTGGAAAAGGCGCTTGGACTCGGTGCCGATCGCGTGATCAATGTCGCTGACGCTGCGGACCAGCTCGGCGCCTATGCTACCAACAAGGGCTATTTCGACGTTCAGTTCGAGGCGTCCGGCAACGAACGGGCGGTCCGCTCGGGGCTCGAGGTGCTGAAGCCGCGCGGCATCCTGGTCCAGCTCGGCCTCGGCGGCGATGTTTCGATTCCGCAGAACATGGTAGTGGCCAAGGAAATCGAAATGCGCGGGACCTTTCGCTTCCACGAAGAATTCGGCTTGGCCGTCGACCTCATCAACCAGAAGCGAGTGGATCTGACGTCGCTGCTGACCGGCGTCTTTGGACTGGACGAGGCCATGCACGCCTTCGAGGTCGCGGGAGATCGCAGTCGATCGATGAAGGTTCAGCTCAGTTTCTGAAGCTGCGTGCCTTTCTGCATACTCCGCTTCTGGCGGAGGAAGCGACGCGCCAGCTTGATGAAATTCTGCACCACGGTCGACGTCTCATCTTTCTAAAGACGAGGAATACGTCGGCGGACGGTGGCGAGGGCCT
>Ga0207675_100001929_pt1 | contig 20693 bp, 15 predicted proteins | sample KBSSwiS42_FD_184305 | JGI IMG/M metagenome (GOLD analysis project Ga0207675, IMG submission 184305) | Switchgrass rhizosphere microbial communities from Kellogg Biological Station, Michigan, USA - KBS Switchgrass S4-2 (SPAdes) (version 2) | ecosystem: Host-associated > Plants > Roots >...
CACGCCCGACCTGGTGCCGGCCGACCTGGTGGGCACGCGCATCTACAACCAGAAGACCGGCGAGTTCAGCACGTCGCTCGGGCCGGTGTTCGCCAACCTGCTGCTGGCCGACGAGATCAACCGCGCGCCCGCCAAGGTGCAGAGCGCGCTGCTCGAGGTGATGCAGGAGCGACAGGTGACGATCGCCGGCGAGACGCACAAGGTGCCGGCGCCGTTCGTCGTGATGGCGACGCAGAACCCGATCGAGACCGAGGGCACCTATGCCCTGCCCGAGGCGCAGGTCGACCGCTTCATGATGAAGGTGCTGGTCGACTACCCGAGCGACGAGGAGGAGTTCGTGATCGTCGAGCGCGTGATCGGCGCGCCGTCGCTGGTGTCGGCGGTGGCCTCCACCGCGCAGCTGGCCGAGCTGCAGCAGGAGTGCCGCAAGGTGTACGTCGACCCGAGCTTGATCCAGTACGCGGTGCGGCTGGTCGGCGCGACGCGCCGGCCCGAGCGGGCCGGCGTGGCCGAGCTCGGCAAATACCTGAGCTATGGTGCCAGTCCGCGCGCCAGCATCTCGATGGTCGAGGGCGCGCGTGCGCTCGCTTTCCTGCGCGGCCGCAACTACGTGCTGCCCGAAGACCTGACCGACCTGGCGGTGGACACGTTGCGCCACCGCTTGGTGTTGTCGTACGAAGCGCTGGCCGAGGGACTCGACGCCGACGCGATCGTGGCGCGCGTGATGGCCAAGGTGCCTGTGCCCGACAAGCCGCTACAGCACCCGGAGCAAACCGGCACCAATGGCTGAGGTCGCCGCGCCCGTCGCCACGCCCGACCAGTTGCTGCGGCAGCTGGAGTGGACGGTGATTCGTCGCCTGGACGGATTGCTGCAGGGAGACTACCGCACGTTGTGGCGCGGCGCCGGCCTCGACCTGGCCGACCTGCGCACCTACCAGCATGGCGACGACGTGCGCCACATCGACTGGAATGTGACGGCGCGCCTGCTCGAGCCGCACGTGCGTCAATTCACCGAGGACCGCGAACTCACCGCCTGGTTCTTGCTCGACCTGTCGGGCTCGGTCGACTTCGGCTCCAACGACCGCACCAAGCTGTCGGTGTCGGAGGGTTTCGTCGCCGTGCTGGCGCGCTTGCTCACGCGCCACGGCAACCGGGTCGGAGCGCTGCTGTACAGCCACCGCGTCGACGGGATGCTGCCGGCGCGCGCGAGTCGCAACCACGTGCTGGAGCTGATCTCGCGCATGCGCAAGCGCGCGGCTCCGCCGGCGCCGCGCAAGGCGCGCCGTGGCATGCCGCCACCGCGCCAGACCGTGCTGGCCGACCTGCTGAACGCGGCAGGCACCGTGATCCGCCGCCGCTCGATGATCTTCGTGGTGTCCGACTTCATCAGCACGCCCGGCTGGCAGGAGCCGTTGAGCCGCCTATCGCGCCGCCACGAGGTGCTGGCCGTGCGACTGTACGACCCGCTGGAACTCAAACTGCCGGACGTCGGGCTGGTCACGCTCGAAGACGCCGAAAGCGGCGAGCAGCTGTTCGTCGACACCAACGACCCGGCATTCCGGGCCCGCTTCGAGGCCTTGACGACCCGGCACGAGGCCGAGCTGCGCGCCGCGCTCGGCCAGGCCCAGGTCGATACCCTCGAGCTCGCCACCGACGACGAACTGCTCGAATCGCTGCTGCGCTTCGTGGCGCTGCGCCGCCAGCGCGCACGCCAGCGCAGCGGTGCCCACATGCCGGCGCACCTGCGTGGCGCTGCAGCGCCCATCGCGCGAGAATCGCATCATGAAGTTCCTGTGGCCTGAAGCGCTGTGGGCCGCCGCCCTGCTGGCACCGCTGCTGGTGCTGCTGTACCTGTGGCTGCTGCACCGGCGCAAGAAGAGCACGGTGCGCTTCGCCAGCGTCTCGCTGGTCAAGCAGGCGCTCGGCAAGGGCCCCGGCTGGCGCCGCCACGTGCCGCCGCTGCTGCTCGGCTTGGCGCTGCTGGTGCTGATGGTCGCGGTGTCGCGGCCGATGGCGGTGATCAAGCTGCCGTCGCAGCAGGAGACGATCATCCTGGCGATGGACGTCTCGGGCAGCATGCGTGCCACCGACATCAAGCCCAGCCGCATCGTCGCCGCGCAGGAAGCGGCCAAGAACTTCGTCAACGACCTTCCCAGCAGCGTGCGCGTGGGGGTGGTGTCGTTCGCCGGCACTGCCGCTGTGGTGCAGGCACCGACGCTGAGCCGCGAGGACGTGATCGCGGCCATCGACCGCTTCCAGCTGCAGCGCGCCACCGCGATCGGCTCGGGCATCGTGCTGTCGCTGGCCACGCTGTTCCCCGACGCCGGCTACGACCTGTCGCAGATCACCGGGGCCAAGCCGATGCCGCCGGGCTTCGGCGACAAGAAGCAGGACAAGCCGGCGTTCAAGCCGGTGGAGCCGGGCTCATACGCGTCGGCGGCGATCATCCTGCTGACCGACGGGCAGCGCACCACTGGCCCCGACACGCTCGAGATGGCCAAACTCGCGGCTGACCGCGGCGTGCGCATCTACACCGTTGGCGTCGGCACGACGCAAGGCGAGATCATCGGCTTCGAAGGCTGGAGCATGCGCGTGCGCCTCGACGAAGAGACGCTCAAGCAGGTGGCGCTGCTGACGCGCGGCGACTACTTCTATGCCGGCACCGCCGAAGACTTGAAGAAGGTCTACCAGGGCCTGTCGAGCAAGCTGGTGGTCGAGAAGCGCGAGACCGAGGTCACCGCACTGTTCGCGGCGCTGGGCGCGCTGCTGGCAGTGTGCGCGGCGGGCCTGAGCCTGTGGTGGTTCGGGCGCGTGACCTGACGGCCCTGAAACGAAACGCGGCGCCTCGGCGCCGCGTGGTGTGGCAGCCTCTGGCGCTCAGTAGACCAGCCGGCCGTCGGCGTTCATGACAGCGATGTCGACGAAACCGCTGCCGATGTTGCTGCGCGCGAAGTTGACGCGAAAACCCCCCATGTCGTACTCGCCCATCGCGTGCAGCGACTTCGCCACCCCGTCGGGCGTCACTTCCTTGGCGCGGCGCGCGGCCTCGGCGAACACACGTGCGCTGATGTAGCCCTCGAGGTGGAACGAGGTGTATTGCGTGACGTCGGCGAATGACTGCTTCATCGCCGCCTGGAACTCGCGCTGCAGCGGCATCGAGGCGCCGATCGGATTGGGGAACGTCTGCGACAGTGCGACACCGCGCGACTGCTCGCCCGCCACCTTGGTCAGCAGGCCGGTCGGCACGTACGACAGCGCGAACACGAACTGGCCGCCGCCCATCCCACGCAGCTGCGCGATGCCGTCGGCCATGAAGCGAGGCGCGCCGACCACCAGCACCGCCTTGGCACCGGACTTGGCCACGTTCTTCGCAGCGGCCTGGATGCTGGGGATCTCCGCGGTGGCCTCGAACGGCACGATCTTCAGCTTGCCGCTGGCATTGGCTGCCGCTTGTGCCATCGCCAGGCCCGAGGTGCCGATGATGATGTTGTGGTGCAGGACCGCCATCTCGCTGACACCCAGCGTCACGGCGTGCTGGACGATCTTCTCGATCTGCTGGCGGTCGCCGGCGCGGATGTGGAACAGCTTCGCGTGGCCGGGGTTGCGCAGCGCCTCGGCGCCCGGGATCGCGCTCAGCACGATCACGTCGGATTGGTCGAGCATCTTGTCGTCGAGCATGCGCTTGAGCGCCGCCGACCCCACCGGCGCCAGCAGGGCGACCGGCTTGCGCTGCATCGCCTGGTTGAACGCCTTGGCAAAACCATCTGCCGAGTAGGTGTCGTCGACTTCGAAGAACGACACCTTGCGCCCGCCGATGCCGCCGCGCTCGTTGATCTGCGCGAAGCACGCCTTGATGCCTTGGTTGAGCTGCGGCGCATCGGGCACCGGGATGCCGGTGAACGGACCGATCTGGCCCACCACGATCTCCCCCTCGGCGGTCCAACCGAGCGTCGGCGCCGCCGCGGCCAGCAAGGCCCCCTCGAACAGACGACGTCTCGTCAGGTTCATCGCAATCCCCCGTGCCCGCACAGCGCGGACACGCGGATGCTAAGAGTGCGCGCGGGCATGGTGCATTGCCGAAGCGGTCCGAGCGTGAACTGGTTCGCCAAGCGGGCTCCCTCGTTCGCAGGTGTTGCGCCCGCGATCCGGGTCCACCGCTGGCCGACTTCACGACCGGTGGCGGCGCACAGGCCGTGACGCACCAGCACGACAATTACCGGACCGAATCGAAAAGCGAGTCCACAGGATGAGCCAGCCTGCCAATGGATTGCATCGCATCGTCGTCGTGGGCGGCGGCGCCGGCGGGCTCGAGCTCGTCACGCGGCTGGGCAACCAGCTCGGCAAGCGCGGCCGCGCGCACGTCACGTTGATCGAGAAGGCGCGCACGCATTTCTGGAAGCCGCACCTGCATGAGATCGCCGCCGGCAGCATCGACATCAACGACCACGCGATCGACTACCTCGCGCAGTCGCACTGGCACGGCTTCCGCTACCGGCTCGGCGCGATGGCGGGGCTCGACCGCGCGCGCCGCGAGGTGCACGTGGCACCGGTGCTCGACGACCGAGGCACGCCGATCACGCCGCCGTACACGCGCGGCTACGACACTCTGGTGCTCGCCACCGGCAGCACCACCAACGACTTCGGCACGCCGGGCGTGCAGGAGCATGCGATCGCGCTCGAGACGCCCGAGGAAGCCGAGCGCTTTCACGTGCGCATGGTCAACGCCTGCATCCGCGCGCATGTGCAAGGCGCGCAAGCCGGGCCGCACCAGGTGGCGGTGGCGATCGTCGGCGCCGGCGCCACCGGCGTCGAGCTGGCTGCCGAGCTGCGCAAGGCGCTGCGGCTGCTGGTGACCTATGGCCTGGACCAGATCGACCCGGAGCGCGACATCCAGATCCACTTGATCGAGGCCGGCCCGCGCATCTTGCCCGCGCTGCCCGAGCGCATCGCCAACGCTGCGGCCGAGCTGCTGAAGGGCTTGGGCGTGCAGCTGCACTGCGGCACCAAGGTGAGCGCAGTGCGCGCCGACGGCGTCGAGCTCGAAGGCCATGCGTTCGTGCCGGCGCACCTGGTGGTGTGGGCCGCCGGGATCAAGGCGCCATCCTGGTTGCGCGAGCTCGACGGCCTGGAGACGAACCGCCTCAACCAGCTGGTGGTGCGGCCGACGCTGCAGACCACGCGCGACGACGCGGTGTTCGCGATCGGCGATTGCGCCGCCGCGCCGTGGCTCGGACACGAAGGCACCGTGCCGCCGCGCGCGCAGGCGGCGCACCAGCAGGCCTCGCACCTGGCGGCGCAGCTGCCACGGCGGCTCAAGGGGCTGCCGCTCAAGCCCTACCGGTATCGCGACTTCGGCTCACTGGTGTCGCTCGGCGAGCACTCGACGGTGGGCAACCTGATGGGCGCGCTGGTGGGCGGCAACCTGTGGGTCGAGGGCCTGTTCGCGCGCGCGATGTACCTGTCGCTGTACAAGCTGCACCAGCTCGCCGTGCACGGCTGGTGGCGCACCACGCTGGGCACCGCGTCGCGCGTCCTGACGCGGCGCACGGAACCTCGAGTCAAATTGCATTGACGTCTCGACGCGGTACGTCAACGAGCGCGGCAGCATGCCCAGCGAGCACCGCAGATCCGGCTCCGCCGGTCCGCCGGTGCCGCTCCCTGGGGGCTGAGGCCGAAGGCCGGGCCGTTGAGCCGCCTCGGCGCGGTCAACAATTGACGATCTTGAACTCGACGCGCCGGTCGAGCGCGTCGGTCACGTCGTCGGTGCCGGTGCCGATGATGTTCTCGCGCCAGCCCATGCCACTGGCCTTGGTGCGCGTGGCCAGGTCGCCCGCTTCGGCGTCGAGCTTTTGCTTGATGACGCTGGCGCGCGCCTGCGACAGGCGATCGTTGGTTTGCTCGGAGCCGGTGCGGCTGGTGTGGCCGACCACGTTCATGCACACCTTGGCCGTGTTGGCCTGGCGCGCGATCTGGCGTAGCCACAGCCCATAGGGGCCGCTGACCTTGGGATCCGACCAGAAGTCGGTGCTGCCCGGGTTGAACAGGAACTTCACGCCCAGGTTGCGCTGCTGCAGACCGAACGCGACCACGCGGCCGAAGGCCTGCTCGGCATCCGCCGTGCGGCCAAGCTTCCAGCTCGCCAGGTACACCCCGTTGAGCGCACGCAACTGTTCGCCGGCCGACGTCGACAGCGCGTTGCGATACAGCCCCAGCGCGTCCTGGTACTGGTTCGCGTTGTAGGCGGTGGTGCCATCATTGATCAGCACGGCTGCCTGCATGCGGTCGAGGTAGTAAGCGTCGGCGGGCTGGCCTGGGGCGGTCTGCGCGGTGCGGATGTAGCCATCGACCACCTGGTCCTTCACCAGCACGGGGCTGTCCTGGTAGTACGCGGACGGGCTGGTATCCAGACCGTCGTCTCGCGCCAGCGCGCTCGCCTGCGCGAGCACGGTACGCGAGCTCAGCTCGACCAGTGCGAGGTTGATCTGGAACGGCTTGCGCGCGCCCCCGCTGCCGCTGCCCGCCGCGCTGCGCACCATCGTGCCGGTCAGCAGGTACTGCGCTTTCGACAGGCTCGCGCTCTGGAACGGCAACACCTCGAACTGCGGATGCTGCGACGCCAGGCGCTCGGCCACCTTCTGCTCGAGTTGGCGTGTCACGCGCGTCTGCTGGCCCGATGCGGCATCGATCATCGGGTCGATGATCATCGGCTTCTTGTTGACCTTGGCCTCGACCTTCGCCAGGAACGCGGGCAGCTTCTGCGTCTGCGCCACCAGGCCGTCGGTGGCGTCGATCACCGCCTGATCGAACGGCAGCTCGTTGCTGATCACGGTGGGACCGGTGCTCTGGCAACCGGCGCCTTCGAGCATCACCAACACGCAGGCCACGGCGCCCCACTGCAACGCACTGCGTGCGATCGACGATTTGTTCATTTGCGGCACTCCCTCTCCAGCGTCGCATGGTCTTGCGGGCTCAGCGCTTCGCCGAGCGACACGCGCGCAATGATGTCGGTGCAGCGCGGGTTTGGCGAATTCTTTTTAGGGATCGGTCGCGACGCCGCCGCTGCCGCACTTCGGCCGCGCGCGGCGTCGTTCAGCTCCGGTGCAGCCAACGTCGGGGCAGCACTCGCCGGCTGCACCGCCTCGGTGGGTGTCGGCGGCGCGGCGGCCGCTGCCGGCAGCGCGGGTGGCGGCGTCGCAGGAGCATGGGTGGCCGCCTCCTGCGCCGGCGCGGTGACAGGCGCGATCGGGGACGCGCTCCCCGCGGCCGCCGCGTCGGGGGGCGGGGAGGCGCTCGGTTCAGGCAGCGGCTTCGCGCTCGGCCTGGCGGCCCGGTCGGGCGCGGACAACGCCCACCAGCCGAGCGCGGCAGCGGCGGTCAGGGACAGCGCGGCCGCCAGCAGCCAGGCTGGACCGACCAGGCGCGCGGCGCGCGGTGGCGCCGCCGGCAGGGGCGTCGCCGTACGCGGCGGACGCGCCGACAGCGGCGCGGGTGCCGGGTGCACCGGCAGCCGCTGCGCATCGTCGAGCGGCGGCGGCGACGCCTCCAGCGGCATCGGGGCGGTGGGAATGCGCTGGCCCGCACCGCCGCGGGCACGCCGCTCCTCGATGCCCAGCTCGCCACGCAAACCGGCGGCGCTCTGGGGCCGGGCGTCGGGCCGCACCGCGAGCGAGTGGTCGATCGCGCGCAGGAACCGCTCGCTGTAGCGCCCGGCCGCGCTGCGCGACAGCGGCACCATCGTGTCGGTGACCAGGCGCGCCACCGACTCCGGCGGCGTGCGCCCGGTGATCGCGTAGTGCACCACCGAGCCGAGCGCATAGAGATCGGTCCACGGCCCTTGCTTCATCGTCGGCATCTCGGCGTACTGCTCGACCGGCGCATAGCCCGGCTTCAGGAACGCGGTGAGCGCGTGCGTGGCGTCGCCGATCACGCGCCGCGCAGCCCCGAAATCCAGCAGCAGTGGCGTGCCGTTGTCGAGCAGCAGGATGTTGTCGGGTGAGATGTCGCGGTGGTAGCAGTGCCCGTGGTGCATCACCTCGAGCGCGTCGAGCAGCTGGCCGAGCTGGCGCACCAGCCAGGCCTCCTCGGGCGGCGCGTCGAGCGCAGCCAGCGCGCGCTTCAACGTGATGCCCTGGTAGTACGGCATCACCATGTAGGCCGTGCCGTTGGCTTCCCAGAAGCGATACACCTTGAGCAGCGACGGGTGATCGAAGCTGGCCAGCAGGTGCGCCTCGTTGACGAAGCTGCGCAGCCCGAGCGCAAACGTCTCGGCCGACTTGTCGGTGCGCGGCGCCACGCGGTTGGCCTGCGTGCGCGCGGCCAGCGTGGCCGGCATGTATTCCTTGAGCGCCACCTGGCGCTGCAGCACGCCGTCCCACGCCAGGTAGACGATGCCGAATCCGCCCTCGCCGATCACGCTGCGGATCTCGAACTCGGCCAGCCGCGCTCCGGCCGGCAGCGCGTTGCCGCTGCGCTGCCTCGACAGGCCGGGCACGGTGGTCCCGTCGTCGGGTGCCGAAGGAGTGGCGGCGCTGCTCATCGCCGGCGCAGGATAGCGCGCCGGCTCACGGGCGAGCCGTCAGTAGGTCTCGAGGTGCAGCCGGCCCTCGCGCTGCAACGCGCTGCGCAGCGTGTCCCAGTGCAGGCCGGCCTGCTGCGCCACGTCGCGCAGCGCCAGCACGACGCCTTCTTCCATCGCTTTCAGCCCGCACACGTAGACGCAGGTGTTGGCATCCTTCAGCAGCGCGCCCAGGTCGGCCGCGCGCTCGCGCATCAGGTCCTGCACGTAGCGCTTGGGCGCGCCCGCCGTGCGCGAGAACGCGAGGTGGATGTCGATGAAGTCCTTCGGCAGGTTCTGCAGCGGACCGAAGTAGGGCAGCTCCTCCTTCGTGCGTGCGCCGAAGAAGAGCATCAGCTTGCCGGACTCGAACTTGCCCGACGCGCGCAGCCTGCGCCGCCACTCGGTCATCGCGCGCATCGGCGCGCTGCCGGTGCCGGTGCAGATCATCACGATGTTGGAGCGCGGGTGGTTCGGCATCAGAAAGGTCTGGCCGAACGGCCCGATCACCTGCACCGCGTCGCCGACCTTCAGGTCGCACAGGTAGTTGCTCGCCACGCCGCGCACCGGGCGGCCCTGGTGGTCCTCGAGCACGCGCTTCACGGTGAGCGAGAGGTTGTTGTAGCCCGGGCGCTCGCCGTTGCGCGGGCTGGCCACCGAGTACTGGCGCGCGTGGTGCGCGCGCCCCTGCTCGTCGGCGCCGGGCGGCACGATGCCGATGCTCTGGCCCTCGAGCACCGGGAACGGCATCGCGCCGAAGTCGAGCACGATGTGGTGCGTGTCGTACTCCTTGCCGACTTCGGTGACGCGAAAGTTGCCGACCACCGTGGCGGCGGTCGGGCCCTTCGGCCCATACAGGTTGCAGTAGGCGTGCGCTGCCGACCACGGCGGCAGCGTGGCGCTGAACGCGGCGCCGTTGAACACCGCCTCGCCCGGCTCGGCCTGCACCGCGGGCGGCGCGGCCGGCGCCGGCACCGGCGCACTGTCGGTCGTGACTTCGCCGCGCTGCTGCTCCAGCGGCACGTCGCCCGGCAGCACGTCCCAGCCGAGTTGCTCCTGCACCGAATAGGCACGCACCTTGAGCACGCGCCGCCAGTTGTCGATCGACCCCGTGGGACACGGCGGGATGCACGCCAGGCAGTGGTTGCACTTGGCCGGGTCGACCACGTAGTTGCGCGCGTCGTGGGTCACCGCGCCGACCGGGCAGGTGGCCTCGCAGGTGTTGCAGCGGATGCAGATCTCGGGGTCGATCACGTGCTGGTTCAGCACGTCGTCGGCAACGGCCATGTCCATCAAGGCCTCCTGGTGCGCATCATGCCGCCGGAGCGCGGCTCATCCAAACCGCACGTACTCGAAGTCGATCGGCTGGCGGTTGATGCCCATCACTGGCGGCGCGATCCAGTGGGCAAACTTCCCGGGCTCGACCACTCGGCCCATCAGGCTGGCGACGAAGGCACGGTCTTCATCGGTGGGCAACCATTCGCCGACCTTGTCGTTCCACTCGGGCTCGCTCACCACGCGACCGTCGGGGGCCATCTTGATGCCGGCCAGTGCACCGATGTTGCGGTGGAACGCCTTGTGCGGCACCTGCAGGCGATGGGGCAGGCCGGCTTTCTCGATCACCTTGTTCCAGCGGCCGATGCCGGCCACCGAGTCCTTGATGAAGTCGTCGCGCAACACCTCGTTGAGCGCGTTGAGCATCGGCACGCTCTTCTCCGCCAGCTGGCCGTCGCGCACCTCGAGCACCGTGTAGCTCTGATCCTTCAACACGTGATCATCGCTGCGCTTGCCTTCCTCGAAGCGGCCCTTCAGCCCCGAGCTGTAGAAGGTGGCGGCGTTGCTCGACTGGTCGGCACCGAACAGGTCGATCGTGACGCTGTAATGGAAGTTGAGGTAGCGCTGGATCGTGCCGAGGTCGATCGCACCGGCCGCGCGCACCTTGACGGGATCGTCGGTCTTCAGATCGTTCATCACCTGACAGGTGCGTTGCACCACGCGCGAGACGCCGCTCTCGCCGACGAACATGTGGTGCGCCTCTTCTGTCAGCATGAAGCGCGTGGTGCGCGCCAGCGGATCGAAGCTGCTTTCGGCCAATGCCGACAGCTGGAACTTGCCGTCACGGTCGGTGAAATAGGTGAACATGAAGAACGCCAGCCAGTCGGGCGTCTTCTCGTTGAACGCGCCGAGGATGCGCGGGTTGTTCTCATCGCCCGAGCGGCGCTCCAGCAGCGCCTCGGCCTCCTCGCGGCCGTCGCGCCCGAAGTGCTTTTGCAGCAGGTACACCATCGCCCACAGGTGACGCCCTTCCTCGACGTTGACCTGGAACAGGTTGCGCAGGTCGTACTGGCTCGGACAGGTGAGCCCGAGGTGGCGCTGCTGCTCGACGCTCGCCGGCTCGGTGTCGCCCTGCGTGACGATGATGCGGCGCAGGTTCGCACGGTGCTCGCCGGGCACGTCCTGCCACGCGGCCTCGCCCTTGTGGTCGCCGAACTGGATCGTGCGGTCGGCCTGCGCCGGGTTGAGAAAGATGCCCCAGCGGTACTCGGGCATCTTCACGTAGCCGAACTGCGCCCAGCCCTGCGGATCGACGCTGACCGCCGTGCGCAGGTAGACGTCGTGATTCGACGTGCCCTCGGGACCGACGTCACCCCACCAGTTGATGAAGTTCGGCTGCCATTGTTCGAGCGCGCGCTTGAGCGTGCGGTCCTCGGCCAGGTTGACGTTGTTGGGGATCTTCTCGCTGTAGTCGATGCTGCTCATCGGATGGTCCTGTTCAATGTCCGCGAGACGCGGCAGTACGGTTCAAGCTGACGCCGCGGATCCGGCTTTGCCGGTCCGCTGGCGGCGCCCCTCGAGGGGGAGGCGGCCGCCAGGCCGCATCGGGGGTGGGTCACACGCGATTCCAGTCGAACTGGGCCTTCTCGCCCTTGCCGTAGACCTTGAGTGCGCCCTTCTCTCCCACCGCATTGGGTCGGATGAAGATCCAGTTCTGCCACGCGGTCAGTCGGCCGAAGATGCGGCTGGCCATGTTTTCCTGTCCACCGAAGCGCAGGTTGGCTTCCAGGCCCGTGAGCGCGTCAGGCGACATCGCGACGCGCTCTTCGATCGCGATGCGCGTCTCGTCGGCCCAATCGATGTCGTCGGGGGCCGCGGTGACCAGGCCGAGCGCGAGCGCCGCATCGGCATCGAGCGCCCGGCCGATCGCGTCCTGCGCGGCGCGCAACGGCGCGGCTTCGCCGTAGAACCGACGCTGAAGCCGGTACTCGCCATTGGCCATCGGGTAAGCGCCGAGGTTGCGCTGCGACAGCGTCAGCCTGGGGGCGCGCGCCTCGTCGTCGGGCAGCGCGAGCATGTACGCGCGGTCGGCCGCGAAAGCCAGTTCGGCCAGCGTGCCGGCGAAGCACGAGCCGGGCTCGATCAGGGCGAACAGCGTGCGCGCCGACACGTCCAGGCGCGCCAGCGTGCGGCGCAGCAGGCCGCTGGTCTCGCGCACGAGCCAGTGGCCGGCGTGCCGTGCCAACGCAGCGTCGCAGGCGAGCACGCCGTTCGCGTCGCCCTCGGTCTTGAGCAGCCACAGCCCGATGTCGAGCTCGTTGGTGCGCATGTGCAGGATTGCGTCGTCGAGCTGGCGCGCCATCGCCAGCGGCCACCACGCGGCGCCCGCGGCTTCGATGTCCGCCACGTCGGTGGGTTGCGCCGATGTCGGCGCTTTCACGGTGAAAGTCGCGGTGCGGCGCGCGCGATCGATCTGCACAGTCAGGTGCTGGTACCTCAGAGCGTCGTCGCCGAGCGTGCGCTCGATGCGCGGCAGCGCCACGCCCTTCGCGCCGGCGGGCCGGTCACTCGCGTCGGCCAGCTTGCGCGCCCGCTCCTGCACCGCGGCACCGAACTGCGCCGGCTTGACCACCGCGTCGACCAAGCGCCACTGCACCGCGCGCTGGCCGCGCACGCCCTCGGTGGTGGTGCAGAAGATGTCGGCCAGGTCGTGGCGCACGTGGCGCTTGTCGGTCACGCGCGTCAGGCCACCGGTGCCGGGCAGCACGCCCAGCAGCGGTACCTCGGGCAGCGACACCGACGACGAGCGGTCGTCGACCAGCACGATGTCGTCGCATGCGAGCGCGAGCTCGTAGCCGCCGCCGGCGCACGAGCCGTTGAGCGCGGCCACGAACTTGAGCCCCGAATGCTGCGACGAGTCTTCGATGCCGTTGCGCGTCTCATTGGTGAACTTGCAGAAGTTCACCTTCCACGCGTGGCTCGACAGGCCGAGCATGAAGATGTTGGCGCCGGAGCAGAACACGCGGTCCTTCAGGCTGGTGACGATCACCGAGCGCACCTCGGGATGCTCGAAGCGGATGCGTTGGAGCGCATCGTGCAGCTCGATGTCGACGCCGAGGTCGTAGCTGTTGAGCTTGAGCTTGTAGCCCGGCTTGATGCCGGCGTCTTCGGCGACGTCCATCGCCAACGTGGCCACCGGGCCGTCGAAGCCCAGTTTCCAATGGCGGTACTGCGACGGATCGGTGCGGTAGTCGATCGGCGAAACCGAAGGAGCGCTCATGCGGATCTCCTGAAATGAGCACTATAGTGCATAAAATGGATGAAGGCAGTTCAGCGACATGCATCATCGTGCATGTCAGATGGACCGTCAAGCGATGGCCCCGCAAAGACCCTGACCCGGCCTAGCGTGCGCGCCGGGGCGCCATCACGCAAGCCGGGTCTTACAGCGGCAGCTGCAGGGCGCGCCGCACCTGCACGCGCAGCGCCTGGAACGCCTGCTCCAGCGGCTGCGCGCTGGTGTCGAAGTTCAAGTCGGCCTTGGCGTAGAACGGCAGCCGGCCAGCGAGGATGCGCTTCAGGTCCTCCATCGCCTCGGCGCTGGCGGCCATCGGCCGCAGGTCGCCCTGCGCCGCCACGCGCTGCATGTGCTCCTCGGGGGCCGCCTTCAGCCACACCGTGGTGCAGTGCGCCAGCAGCTCGTTGAAGGTGGCCGCGTCCGACACGATGCCGCCCGGCGTGGCGATCACGGCCTCGGGGTAGATCTGGATCGCTTCCTCGAGCGCGCGCCTCTCGTAGCGCCGGTAGGCGTTGGTGCCGTACAGATCGTGGATCTCGCGGATGGTGCAGCCGGCGAACTTCTCGATCTCGCGCGACAGCTCGACGAACGGATAGTCGAGATCGTCGGCCAGCATCTGCCCGAGCGTCGACTTGCCGGCACCGCGCAGCCCCACCAGCGCGATGCGGTGGCTCTTGGCGCGCGCATCGCCGCGCGTGCCGAACAGCTCGGCCAGCGCGATGCGGGCGCGCCGCAGGTCGGCTTCGCTGCGCGACTCGAGCAGCTCGCGGATCAGCAGCCACTCGGGCGATGTGGTGGTGACGTCGCCCACCAACTCGGCCAGCGGGCACTGCAGCGCGTGCGCCACCTGCTGCAGGATCAGGATCGACGCATTGCCGGCGCCGGACTCCAGGTTGGCCAAATGGCGCTCCGACACGCCAGCCAGTTGCGCCACCGCCTTGCGCGTCAGTCCACGCCGGGCGCGCAGCGTGCGCGTGCGCTCACCGAGCGCGGCCAGCAGCGGGTCGTGCCCGTCGGCGCGCGGCGTCTCCTTGGGCGCGCGCCGCGCGGCGCGTTGCGGCGCCCGGGTCCGGACCGATTTCTTCGGCGGCGCGCCGGTGGCAACCTTGGCGCGGCTGGTCCGGGGTGGTCGCAGGGCTGCGGATCGGCTCATGCAATATAGTGCTTGACAGGCGGTGATCGCAAAATTATCGTGTCGTCGCAAGCACAATAATTCATGTGGGCGCGTGCTGCAAGGTGCGCGCCGGCAGCCCCTGGCGGCCCGGCCGAGGGAGTCGCGCGTCGTCGTTCTTGTTGTCGCCGTTGGAGTGCACCATGTCCACCGCAGTCGCTGCCCCGCCCGCCGCCTACAACTTCGCCGCCCATCTGTTCGAGCGCAACGCGGCACGCGCGTCCAAGCTCGCCTACGCCGACGATCACGGCGCCTTGGACTACGGCGAGCTCGAGCGCCAGGCGCGCGCGCTGGCGGCGGCGCTGCTGGCCGCCGGCGTGCGGCGCGACGAGCGCGTGCTGCTGGCGATGCAGGACAACAACCTGTGGCCGGTGAGCTTTCTGGGCTGCCTTTATGCAGGCGTGGTGCCGGTGGCCGTCAACACGTTGCTGACCGCCGACGACTACGGCTACATGCTGGCGCACAGCCGCGCACAGCTGGTGCTGACCTCCACCAGCGTGCTGCCGGCGCTGCAGACGGCCCTCGACGCGTCGCCCCACGAGGTGCGCGAAGTGTGGGTGGCGCAGCCGAGCGCGCCGCTGGCGCGCGGTCAGGCCGACCTGCTGCAGCGCATCCGGGCTGCCGATGTGCTGCCCAAGCCCGCCGCCACGGCCGGCGAAGAGCCGGCGTTCTGGCTCTATTCGTCGGGCTCCACCGGCCGCCCCAAGGGCACCGTGCACACCCACGCCAACCTGTACTGGACAGCGGTGCTGTACGGCGAGGGCGTGCTCGGGATCACCGAATCGGACGTCTGCTTCTCGGCCGCCAAGCTGTTCTTCGCCTACGGCCTGGGCAACGCGCTCACGTTCGCGCTGTGGGGCGGGGCATCCGTGGTGCTGATGGCCGAGCGGCCGACCCCCGATGCAGTGTTCAAGCGCTGGACCGGCAGCGCCGGCGTCAAGCCCACGCTGTTCTTCGGCGCGCCCACCGGCTACGCCGGCATGCTGGTGTCGCCGGCGCTGCCGCGCCGCAGCGACGTCGCGCTGCGGCTGTGCTCGTCGGCCGGCGAGGCGCTGCCGCGCGAACTCGGCGAGCGCTTCAGCGCCCATTTCGGCTGCGAGCTGCTCGACGGCATCGGCTCGACCGAGATGCTGCACATCTTCATCTCCAACCGGCCGGGCGACGTGCACTACGGCTCCACCGGCAAGGCGGTGCCCGGCTACACGATCGAACTGCGCGGCGACGATGGCCGCCCGGTGGCCGACGGCGAGGTGGGCGACCTGTACATCGGCGGCCCGAGCGCCGCGCTGATGTACTGGGCCAACCGGGAGAAATCGACCGCCACCTTCCAGGGCGCGTGGACCAAGAGCGGCGACAAGTACGTGCGCAACGCCGACGGCACCTACACCTACGCCGGCCGCAGCGACGACATGCTGAAGGTGAGCGGCCAGTACGTGTCGCCGTTCGAGGTCGAGGCCACGCTGGTGCAGCACGCCGCCGTGCTGGAGGCGGCGGTGATCGGCGTGCCCGACGCCGAGGGCCTCACGCGCGCCAAGGCGTTCGTCGTGCTCAAGCCCGGCCACGCCGCCAGCGCCCCGCTCGAAGACGAGCTGAAGGCGTTCGTCAAGTCGCGCCTGGCACCGTTCAAGTACCCGCGCCAGATCGAATTCATCACCGAGCTGCCGAAGACCTCCACCGGCAAGATCCAGCGCTTCCGCCTGCGCGAGCGCGAAGCGGCCAGGGCGCAGTGACGCGCGCGATGTCGCATCCTGCCGTTCAATTCGTCGAGCTGCCGTGGTCGGGACGGCGCGTGCGCATCGAGGTGCAACGCATCGAACCGGTCGCCGCGCGCCCGCACGCGCCGACGCTGGTGTTCCTGCACGAGGGCCTCGGCTCGGTGGCCATGTGGCGCGACTTTCCGCAGCGCCTGTGCGACGCCGCCGGCGTGCGCGGCGTCGTCTACTCGCGCCCGGGCTACGGCCGCTCGACGCCGCGCGCGGCGCACGAGCGCTGGGGCCTGGACTTCATGCACCGACAGGCCCACGAGCTGTTGCCCGCGCTGCTCGACGCCTTGCCCATCGATCGCCACACGCAGCCACCCTGGTTGCTCGGCCACAGCGATGGCGGCTCGATCGCGCTGCTGCATGCGGCGCGCCACCCGCATCAGGTGGCAGGCACCGTGGTGATGGCGCCGCACCTGTTCGTCGAAGACGTGTCGATCGCCAGCATTCAGCAGGCGCGCCATCACTACGAGCACACCGACCTGCGGCAGCGCCTGGCGCGCTACCACGACGACCCCGATTCGGCGTTCTTCGGCTGGAACGACATCTGGCTCGATCCGCCGTTCGCGCACTGGAACATCGAGGCCGAGATCGCCGGCATCGCCTGCCCGCTGCTGGCGATGCAGGGCCTCGACGACGAGTACGGCACGCTCGAGCAGATCCGCGCGATCGGGCGGCGCGTGCCGCAGGCGGTGTTGGTGGAGCTGGCGCAGTGCGGCCACTCGCCGCACCGTGACCAGCCGGCGCGTGTGATCGACGAGATTACGCGCTTTATCGACGCTCACCCCTTCCCCGAGAAGAACCGCTGCGCCGACCACAGCGCGGCCTGACTGCGTGCAACCCAGGAGACACACGATGACCCTCAGAACAACCCTGCGCCAGGTCGCGCTGCTTGGCGCCGCCTCGGTGGCACTGCTGTGCGCGAGCGCCACCGCGCAAGCACCCAAGCTCAAGGTCGGCCTGATGCTGCCCTACACCGGCACGTTCGCGGCGCTCGGCGTCGCGATCGAGAACGGCTTTCGGCTCTACGTCGGCGAGCAAGGCGGCAAGCTCGCGGGGCGTGAGCTCGAGTTCGTCAAGGTCGACGACGAATCCGATCCCGCCAAGGCCACCGACAACGTCAACAAGCTGATCAAGCGCGACAACGTCGACGTGATCGTCGGCACCGTGCACTCGGGCGTCGCGATGGCGATGGCCAAGGCCGCCAAGGACAACGGCACGCTGCTGATCGTGCCCAACGCCGGCGCCGACGCGGTCACCGGCCCGATGTGCGCCAGCCACATCTTCCGCAGCTCGTTCTCCAACTGGCAACCCGCCTACGCGATGGGCGAGGTGGCGGCCAAGCGCGGCGCGAAGAAGGCGGTGACGATCACCTGGAAGTACGCCGCCGGCGACGAATCGGTCAAGGGCTTCCGCGAAGCCTTCGAGAAGGGCGGCGGCCAGGTCGTCAGGGAGTTGAACCTGCCGTTCCCCAACGTCGAGTTCCAGGCGTTGCTGACCGAGATCGCGTCGCTCAAGCCCGACGCGGTGTACACGTTCTTTGCCGGCGCCGGCGCGGTCAAGTTCGTCAAGGACTATGCCGCCGCCGGGCTGAAGAAGACGATCCCGCTGTACGGTGCAGGCTTCCTCACCGACGGCACGCTGGAGGCGCAGGGCGCCGACGCCGATGGCCTGCTGACCACCCTGCACTACGGCGACAGCCTCAACACGCCGCGCGACAACGCGTTCCGCCTCGAGTACGCCAAGGCCTACAAGCTGCAACCCGACGTCTACGCCGTGCAAGGCTATGACGCCGCGCAGATGCTGGCCATCGGCCTCAAGGCCGTGAATGGCGACCTCGGCAAGAAGGCCGAGTTCGCAGCCGCCGTCGAGAAGGCCAAGATCGACAGCCCGCGCGGCGCGTTCACTCTCGGCAAGAACCACAACCCGGTGCAGGACATCTACCTGCGCCAGGTGATCGGCAAGGAGAACAAGGTGATCGGCGTGGCCAGCAAGCAGCTGGCCGACCCGGGGCGCGGCTGCAGAATGTGAGTCGCTGAGCGGTCCACTTAGAGGGCGCTGCACGTGACGCTGAGCTGGTTTCTCGTGCAATGCCTCAACAGCCTGCAGTACGGGCTGCTGCTGTTCCTGGTGGCGTCGGGCCTGACGCTGATCTTCGGGATCATGGGCGTCATCAACCTGGCGCACGGTAGCTTCTACATGATCGGTGCGTACATGGCGTACGCGTTGGCGCCGCTGGTCAACGCCACGCTCGGCGGTGGTTTCTTCACCACGCTGATGATCGGGCTGGTGCTCGCGGTGGCGCTCGGCTACGTGCTCGAGTGGGCGTTCTTCAGCTTCCTCTACGAGCGCGAGCACCTGCAGCAGGTGCTGATGACCTACGGGCTGATCCTGGTGTTCGAAGAGTTGCGCAGCATCCTGGTGGGCGACGACGTGCACGGGGTGGCGCCGCCGCCATGGCTGGCCGGCTCGGTGCCGCTCGGCGATCTGATGACCTATCCGGTGTACAACCTGTTCATCTCGGCGGTATGCCTGCTGCTCGCACTCGGCATGTGGTTCGTGCTGGCACGCACGCGGCTGGGCATGACGATCCGAGCGGGCTCGACCAACCGCGAGATGGTGCAGTCGCTCGGCATCGACATCCAGTTTCTTTACCGCGTGGTCTTCGCCGCCGGCGTCGCGCTCGCGGTGCTCGCCGGCATGGTGGCGGCCCCCGCCTCGTCGGTGTACCCCGGCATGGGCAACCAGGTGCTGATCATCTGCTTCGTCGTCGTCGTGATCGGCGGCATCGGTTCGATCCGCGGCGCGCTGCTGGCAGCGCTGCTGATCGGCTTCGTCGACACCTTCGGCAAGGTGCTGTTCCAGCAGGCCGCCGGCGTGCTGGTGTACGTCCTGATGGCGCTGATCCTGCTGTGGAAACCCGACGGCCTGTTCAAGGCCAGCTGACATGGCCCATCCCTCAAGCGGCCTGACGGCCGCCTCCCCCTCCAGGGCGCGACACCCGCGGACCGGCAAAGCCCGATCCGCGCTGTCCGCTTGATCGTCATGCTCGATCACCGGCAGATCTCAGTGCTGCTTGGCACGCTCGCGCTCGCGCTGTGGCCGCTGGTGACCGGCAACTTCGGTGTCGACCTGGTGGCCAAGACGATGATCTACGCCATCGTCGCGCTCAGCCTCGAGCTGCTGGTGGGCACCACCGGCCTGGTGTGCTTCGGCCAGGCGGCGTTCTTCGGGCTCGCCGGCTATGCCGCGGTCAAGCTGTCGCCCGAGGGTGCGAGCGCGTCGCTGTTGTGGTTGCTGCCGGCGTCGATGGCGGTGGCAGCGGCCTATGCGCTCTTCATGGGCGCGCTGTCGCTGCGCACGCGCGGCGTCTACTTCATCATGGTGACGCTGGCGTTCGCGCAGATGGCGTACTACGTGGTGCACGACACGCCGCTGGGCGGCGGCACCGACGGCATCTACCTGTACGTGAAGCCGGTGCTGGCGCTGGGCAACGTCACGCTGCTCGACCTCGAGCGCCCGCTGACGATGTACTACGTGGTTCTGGGCTGCCTGGTCGCCGTGTTCGCGGCGCTCGCGCTGCTGGCGCGCTCGCGCTTCGGGCGCGCGCTGGCCGGCATCAAGGCCAACGAGCAACGCATGCGAGCCGCCGGCTACTCGACCTATCCATACAAGCTGGCCGCGTTCGCGATCTCCGGTGCGATCGCTGGCGTGGGCGGCTTCCTGTTCGCGGTGAAGGATGGCTTCGTCAACCCCGAGCTGCTGAGCTGGCACCTGTCGGGCGCGGTGCTGATCATGATCATCCTCGGTGGCCTCGGCCATCTGCGCGGGGCGGTGCTCGGCGCGTTCGCGTTCGCGCTGCTGCAGGAGCTGTTCAAGTCCGAGGCAATCTTCGGTCCGTTCGCCAAGCACTGGCTGCTCGGCCTCGGGCTCACGATCATCGCCAGCGTCGCCTGGCTGCCGCACGGGCTGATCGGCATCGCCGACAGTTGGCAACGGCGCGCGCGGCGGGCTGCGGTGGTGGGGGTGTCGTGAGCGAGCCGGTGCTGCGCGCGCGCGAGCTCACGCGCCGCTTCGGCGGCCTGGTGGCGGTCGATCGCGTGTCGCTCGAGCTGCACCGCGGCAGCGTGCACGCGGTGATCGGCACCAATGGCGCCGGCAAGTCGACGCTGATCAACGTGCTGGCCGGCGAGCTGCCCGCCAGCTCGGGCAGCGTGCAGCTGCGCGGGCATGACGTCACGCGATGGCCGCAACCGCGGCGCGCGCGCGCCGGCATCGGTCGCAGCTACCAGCGCACCACGCTGTTCACGCAATTCAGCGTGCTCGAGAACTGCCGGCTCTCCGCCCAGGCGCACCACCAGAAGCCGTGGCAGGTGTGGAGGCGTGCCGCCACCTGCCCGGTGGCGCTGCCGGCGGCGCGCGATGCCGCCGCGCGCGCGGGCCTGAGCGACGTGCTCGACACGCCGGCGTTCGCACTCTCGCACGGCCAGCGCCGCCAGCTCGAGATCGCGATGTGCCTGGCCACCGCGCCGCAGGTGCTGCTGCTCGACGAGCCGCTGGCCGGCATGGGCGCCGAAGAGACCGACCGCATGCTCGCGCTGCTGGCCGAACTGAAATGCGGCCACGCGATCGCGCTGG
>Ga0207675_100001930_pt1 | contig 20690 bp, 19 predicted proteins | sample KBSSwiS42_FD_184305 | JGI IMG/M metagenome (GOLD analysis project Ga0207675, IMG submission 184305) | Switchgrass rhizosphere microbial communities from Kellogg Biological Station, Michigan, USA - KBS Switchgrass S4-2 (SPAdes) (version 2) | ecosystem: Host-associated > Plants > Roots >...
GACCTCGGGGACGGCGATCTCGCCGCCCTCGTCCTGGAAGTTCTCGAGCAGGGCGATCAGCCAGCGCGCGGTCATCGCGGTGCCGTTCAGCGTGTGCACGGGCTCGAGCTTGCCCTGGCGCCGGAAGCGGATGCCGAGGCGCCGGGCCTGGTAGTCGGTCGTGTTCGAGGTCGACGTGATCTCCCGGTAGCGCTCCTGGCCGGGGAACCAGGCTTCGATGTCGTACTTCTTGGCGGCCGAGGCGCCGAGGTCGCCGGCCGCGACGTTCACCACGCGGTAGGGGAGGCCGAGCTCCTGGACGAGCTCCTCCTCGAGCGCGAGCAGCGCCTCGTGCTCCTCGGCGGAGCGTCCGGGCTCGGTGAAGACGAACATCTCGACCTTGTCGAACTGGTGCACGCGGAACATCCCTCGGGTGTCCTTCCCGGCTGCGCCGGACTCGCGCCGGAAGTTGGTCGAGTAGCCCGCGTAGCGCAGTGGCAGCTCGTCGAGCTCCTCGCCGAGGTGGAACGCCGCCAGCGCTACCTCCGAGGTACCGGTCAGGTAGAGCTCGTCGCGCTCGATCCGGTAGATGTTGACCTCGTCAGTCGGCAGGAAGCCTGTGCCGTACATCGCCTCCTCCCGCACCAGCACCGGCGGCAGCACCGGCACGAAGCCTTTCGCGACGAGCCGGTCGAGTGCGAAGCGGTAGAGCGCGAGCTCGAGGAGAGCCGCCTCGCCGAGGCGGTACGCGAAGCGGGCGCCTGAGACCCTGGCCGCCCGCTCGAGGTCGATCCAGTCCCGCCCAGCCGCCAGCTCGAGGTGGTCTCGGGGCTCGAACGCGAACGACGGCGGCGCGCCGACTCGGCGCACCTCGACTGCGTCGTCCTCGCTGACGCCGTCGGGAACCGATGGATCGGGCGGATTCGGCACTCGGTCGAGCAGCTCCTGCCGCCGTTGGGCGGCCTCCTCGTGCTCGGCCTCGACGCGCTGGAGCTCGGCCTTCAGCCCACGAAGCTGTTCGAGCTGTTCCGGCGTCGGCTTGCCCTTCGTCTTGGTCTGCGCGCGCAGCTCGCTCGCCTGCGTCTCGAGCTCGCGCCAGCGCTCGTCCGCGGCGAGCAGCTCGTCGAACTGCTCGGCCGCCCCCTTGCGCGCGAGCGCGGCGCGGAACCCCTCGGGGTCGGCCCGCGCGGCTCTGAGATCGATCAACCCTTCGTCTGCGTCAGGTAGGCGACGAGATCGGAGATCTGCTTCGCGGACAGCGTCTGCCCGAAGTCCGGCATCGTCGGCTGGTACCCCTTCTCGACGTAGGCGCTCGGGTTCTCGATCGACTCGTGTGCGAAGGCGTCGAGCGGCTGGCCGGCAGTCTTCGCGTAGCCCGGGAGCTTGTCGAGGTCCGGCCCGATCGTTCCGTTCGTCTTGGCCGGCTTGAACGTGTGGCAGCCGCCGCAGCCCTGTGACGTGAAGAGCACCGCACCGGCCTTCGCATCGCCGGGCGCTGCGGCCGCGGTCGTCGTGGTCGGCACTGGTCCCACGACCGTCTCGGCGGTTGGGAGCACCACCTGCCTTCCGCCGCAGCCGGCCAGCAGGAGCGCGAGCAGGACCCCGAAAAGCAATGCGATACGGCGCATCCGGCGCGAGTTTACTGAAGGGGGAACTCGCGTTCCTCGCTTCTCGCCCAGGCCCAGAGGAGGACGGCTGAGAGGCCGCCGTACCCCGCGACGTCGGTGGGCGTGTCGTTGACGAGCAACGAGATCGCGAGGGCTACGAGCAGGGCATCGAGCACGGCGAGTCGCGGTCGGCGCAACGCGAGCCAGACGAGCGCACCGAGGCCCATTGCGAAGAGGAGCGCCGCGTTCCAGGTGGATGTGACTGCCGCCTCCGACAGGTGGAGACGGTGGCCGAGATCGCCGAGGACCGAGCTGGGACCGCCGCCGACGGCCTTGGTGACGTGACTCGATCCGCCGGTGGCTGCGTCGATTCCGACCAGCGCGAGCGCGGCTGCAGCAGACGCCGCCGTCGCCGCGACGGCCTTTACCGCCGGGACCCGCCGTAGGCGGAGCCAGAGGACGAGGAACCCTGAGAGGTAGACGACGAGGCCGCCGCCGTCGGCGCCGATCCGGCTGGCCGCGATCCCGGCGGCGATCGCCAGGGCGATCGCGGGCAGCAGGCGCGCGCCGGCGAGCGCTCCGAGCACGAGTGCCGGCGCGAGCAACAGCGTCTCGATCTGGTTCGTCACCCCGTAGAAGCGGCCGCCGCCGTCCGGGTGCGGGCCGATCACCGCGAGCGTGTTCCACTCGGGCTTTGCCCACATGACGGTGAAGAGGAAGACGAACAGCGCCACGATCCCGAGCGCCATGGGCAGTCGCGGAGGAAGGAGCACGCCCGCGGCAAGCGAGACGCTCGCTCCCGCGAACGCGATGCCGAGCCCCGTCGCCCACGGTCGCGTCACGCCGAGCGCGCTGAGGGCGACCGCGGCGGCGATGCACGAGGAGGGAGCGAGGAACGCCGCGCGCCCGAGCTCGGGAGCGCGGGTAACGAGCGCGAGCACACCGAGTACCGCCAGCAGGCCGATGAGGACGAGCGTGGCGAGGATCCGCGAGTCGTGGGCCTGGTCGAGCCGGTGGTCGAGCTCGGCCAAGGCTCCGAACGGGTCACCGGAGGGCTTCGAGCGGATCCGTGGCTTCTCGCCACGGCGCAGAGCCTTCACGGACGGTGCGACGTCGGCGATCGAGACGAGGCCGGGCAGCCTCGTCGAGCTGGAGGTCAGGACGCCGCTGTAGCCGGGGCCGACGACCGCGATGGGGTATCTGCGGACGTTGTGGTGTTTCCCCGGTGGCGGAAGGGCGACGTAGAACGTCGTCCGCGCCGCTTGCCGGCTGAGCGAGATGATCGGCGCACCGTGGGGCACGCCGTTCCGGAGGATCGCGTTGCCCATCTCGCCGCTGAGCAGGGAGGCGAGCGCTCCGCGCCTGCTCACCGTCGCCCCCTCGCCGGGCACGAGCAACCCGTGGGCGCCGACCGGCGACTGGAAGACGTTGGCGGTCGCAGGCACCAAAAGCACAGCTGTCTGCTCGGATGGGGCGGCCGTTGCAGCCGGGCTTAACGCGGCCGCAACAATCGCCGAGGCTACAATCGTCGTGAACCTTCTCGCCTTCAAGGGGGCCGATTCTCGATGAAACGCAAGGCTTATGGACGCGACGCCGGGCTGACGGTGCGGATGCTCTTCACGGGCTCCCTCCTCGGCCTGCTCTACGTCTTCTTCGCGCTCGCGCTCTTCTACGTCCTCAACGCGGGTCTCGTGCTCATGCTCGTGATCGTCGGCGGGCTGGCGCTGTTCCAGTACTTCACCTCGGACAAGCTCGCCTTGCGCGCCTCGGGCGCCAAGGTCGTCGACCGCGACGAGGCGCCGGCGCTGCACGACATGATCGAGCGGCTCGCGGCGATGGCCGACCTGCGCAAGCCGCGCGTGGCCATTATCGAGTCGGACGTCCCGAACGCGTTTGCTACCGGGCGGAACCAGAAGCACTCCGCGGTGGCCGTCACTACCGGTCTCTGGAACCGGCTCGAGCCGGAGGAGATCGAGGGCGTGCTGGCCCACGAGCTCTCGCACATCGCCAACCGCGACGTCCTCGTCATGACCGTGGCGAGCTTCTTCGCGATGGTGGCCGGCCTGCTGACTCGCTGGGGGCTCTACTCCGGCATGTTCGGCGGCTTCGGAGGCAATCGCGACAACAACAACAGCGTGCCGATCTGGCTGATCGTGGTGGTCGTCTCGGTGATCACGTACTTCCTCAGCCAGATCCTCATCCTCGCGCTCTCCCGCTACCGGGAGTTCGCGGCCGACCGCGGCTCGGCGTTGATCACGGGCGCCCCCCAGCACCTGATGAGCGCCCTGCAGAAGATCTCGAGCCAGATCACGATGATCCCGCAGCAGGATCTGCGCCAGGTGGAGACGATGAACGCGTTCTTCATCATCCCGACCAACTGGCGCAAGAAGACCGGCGAGCTCTTCATGACGCACCCGCCGCTCGAGAAGCGGCTCGCGGCACTCTCCGAGATCGCCCGCGAGATGGGCCAGCCCGTCGACTAGCGCTTGGGCCTCGGCAACGTCCTCTTCGGGCGCAAGAAGCTCAAGGACGCCGCGGGCGAGCGGCTGTTCGCGATCTCGACCGCCCGCATCACGCTCGAGACCGAGCTCGAGCTGAAGCCGACCGGCTCGGCGGGAGTCTGCTTCAAGTCCCTCTCCGCCGGCGAGTTCGTGCGCGCCGAGAACGACCTTCAGGAGCTGCTCGACGCCGTCGCGAACGAGTCAGGCTCGAAAGTCGAGAGGCGCTCGGACGAGTTCAACTTCGAGTGGCTGATCGTCCGAGACCGGGACTTCGAGGACCTGGTCACCACGGTTCACCTGATCGCCTCCGAGCTGGAGTCGCGCGGCTTCGGCCCGCAGCTGCTGGCCGCCGTCTTCCCGTTCGAGGGGAACGACAAGAAGGTGTACTGGATCTACGGCTTCAAGCGGGGCGCCTTCTGGCCGTTCGTGCCGAAGGGCGAGGATAAGGAACGCGACAACGCGGAGGAGCTCGAGCTGAAGGCGAAGCTGGAGAAAGAGCTTCCGGTCGAGAACGACCTCTCGCGCTGGTTCGCCATCTTCGACGCCCCGGTCTGAGGAGTCGACTCCGCGAAACCGGGTAGGCCCTTCTCGCGTAGCTCATTGGAAACGAGCTGGAGGAGGGGAGAGTATGAGCAAGCGATGGCTCTATGGTGGGCTTCTGCTCACGCTGATCGTGGCGTTGAGCGGCGGGTCCTACGCACTCGCCAAGAACGACGACAACGGCGTTGCGAAGGCGCGGCTCAACGGCTACAACGAGGTCGTCGGGCCGGGCTCGATCTCGACCGTCGGCAGGGGGAAGTTCAGCGCCCGCATCGACAAGAGCGGGCAGAAGATCACCTACAAGCTGACCTACACCCTCGAGAATCCGGCCACGGTGGCGCATTTGCACTTCGCCCAGCAGCACGTGGGCGGAGGCATCATCGCCTTCCTCTGCGGCGGCGGGGGCAAGCCCGCGTGTCCGTCGCCGGGCGGCACCGTCGAGGGCACGATCACGCCCGCCGACATCGTCGGCCCCGACGGCCAGGGAATAGAGGCCGGTTCCTTCGCCGAGGCCGTCCGGGCGATCCGCGCCGGAGCGGTCTACGCCAACGTCCACTCCACCCGCTGGCCCGCAGGCGAGATTCGCGGCCAGCTCGGCGGAGGCAAGGACGACCACGGGCGCGGCCACAAGTAGGCCGAGCCACTCCTGATTCGCCACGAGAGCCCGACCGAGCGGCCGGGCTCTCGTCGTTCCTACGGCAGGTCCGGGATGAGGCCATCGTCGTCGAACAGACGCCGAGCCTCCTCGAGCGACAGGTCCTCAGGCGGGATGATCGCTTCCGAGGGCGAGAGGTCCGCTTCCGGTAGGCGGGTGCCGTTCGTCCGCACCGCTTCGGCCATTCGGACGAGCAGCTCCGAGAGCTGAGACTCGTCGCCCGCCTCGAGCGCCCGCTCGGCCTGGTCATCCAGGTCGTTCAGGCCCTTCGCGACCTCGTCGTCGACCTCGAACTGCCCTTCTCCGAGCACCCGAACGATCATTGCTTGAGCTCCTTCTGCTTCTCGCCGGGACCGAGCTCGGACTTCAGCTGCTCGAGCTCCTGGTCGACCTGCGACTTCGACGCGATCGCGCCGAGCTCGCGGTCGAGCTGGGTCTGGTCGGAGGTGAAGTCCTCGAGCGCGCCCGACTCGGTCAGCTCGTCGATGGCCGAGGCGCGCGCCTGCATCTGGTCGGTCTTGTCTTTCGCGCGCTGAATCGCGAGCCCGGTGTCGGCCATCTGCTCGCCGATCCCCGTCGCTGCCTCGCCGATTCGCACCTGCGCTTCGGCGGCCGAGTACTGGGCCTTGATCGTCTCCTTCTGCGAGCGGAAGGCCTCGACCTTCGCCGAGAGCGTCTTCTCGCTCGCGATCAGCTTCTCCTGTTGCGCCTCCAGCTGCTTCGTCTGCTGGTCGAGGCCCTGGAGCTGCTGCTGGAGCCCGGACTTGCGCTCGAGCGCCTGGCGCGCGAGATCCTCACGACCCTCGGCCAGGGCCTGTCGCGCCTGGGTCTCGAGCTTGACGATGCTCTCCTGCAGCTTCGTCTCCTGGAGCTCGAGTCGCTTCTTCGCGGTGACGACGTCGGCGATGCCGCGCTTGACGTTCTGTAGAAGCTCGAGCTGCTTCTCATACGAGTAATCCAGGGTCTCGCCCGGATCCTCTGCGCGGTCGAGCAGCTTCGAAAGCTTCGATTTCACGACGAGCGACGCGCGTGACATCAGTCCGGCCATCCGTCCTCCTCTCGATCGGAACGTCTAGCCTAGCGCCGGTGATCGTCGAGCGGAGCATGCATCCCGATTGGCTCTCCAACGCCTATCTCGTCGGAGACGAGGAGGGCGGCACGGCCATCTTCATCGACTCGGGCGCACCGCTCGAGCCGCTCTTCGACGCGGTCGAGCGGCACGGCCTGACCGTCACGCACCTGCTCACGACCCACGCCGACGCCGACCATATCGCCGGGGACGACGAGATCCTTGCCCGCTACGGCTGCCCGGTCGTGAAGGGCGACCTCGAGACCGGCGGGCTCTCGGTCCGCGCGCTCGAGACTCCGGGGCACAAGGACGACCACCTCGCCTTCGTCGTCAACGACGAAGCGTGCGCAACCGGCGACGTGCTCTTCAAGGACGCGGTCGGCGGCGGCGATTTCGAGCAGATACGCCGGTCAGTGATGGAAGTCCTGATGAAGCTTCCGCCCGAAACGCGAGCGCTGCCGGGTCACACCGACGAGACGACAATCGGTCGCGAGTGGGAGCACAACCCCTTCGTCCGAGTCTGGCGCGGAGCCGAGCCGGAAGGAACGGAGCCCGTTCGCGTGGGCGGCCAGGAGGCGACCCTCGTCGTCTGGTCACCCGACTACGACGGGAAAGGCAAGGCCTGGGTGCGATTCGCCGACCGCCGCGACGCGATCGTCGGCGGCTCGCGCGTCGAGCGGGAGTAAGCTCGGCACCACCGGAGAAGGAGGGGGACGATGGCCATCAAGCTCCACCGCTGCAAGAACGTCTGGATCAAGTTCGAAGGCCATCCCTGCTGGCGCGTCCAGAAAGCGCTCGACGACGCCGGGATCGAGTACGAGGTCGACCGGATGCCCTGGCCCGGCAACCGTGAAGAGACCGAGCGACGCACCGGTCAGAAGAAGTACCCGTGGATCGAGTTCGACGACGGCTCGATCTACCGCGAGGAGTCGAAGGACATGGCACAGCGGATCAAGGACGGGGCGCTGAACCAGGCGCCGCGCACCCGGGCCCCGGCCGCATGAGCTTCATCGTCCCCGAGGAGATCGAGGCCTATGCCGAGCGGCACACGACGCCGCCGGAGGAGCTGCTCGCCGAGCTGGCCGCGGAGACCAAGGCGACGCTCAATGCGCCACAGATGCTTACCGGCACGATCGAGGGCCGGCTGCTGGAGCTCCTCGTACACGGGCTCCAGGCTCGGCGTGTGCTCGAGCTTGGCACCTACAGCGGCTACTCCTCGCTCTCCATGGCGGCGGGACTGCCGGAAGGCGGCCGCATCGACACCTGCGAGGTGGACGAGAAGCATGCAGAGGTCGCGCGGCGCTACATCGCGCGTAGCCAGTACGCGGACCGGATCACCGTGCACCTGGGGCCGGCGCTCGAGACGATCGGGCGCCTCGAGGGCGAGTTCGACTTCGTCTTCATCGACGCCGACAAGGTGAACTACCTCAACTACTACGAGGCGGTCCTCCCGAGGCTGTCCACCGACGGCCTGATCGCCGCCGACAACACCCTCTGGAGCGGCCGCGTCCTCGACGAGGGCGACGACTCCGAGGACACGCGTGCCATCAAGGCCTTCGACGAGCGTGTCCGGAGCGATTCCCGCGTCACCTCGGTGATGTTGACCGTGCGAGACGGAGTTACGCTCATCAGGCCGAATAGGGCCTGATCATGGAGGCAACAACCCGGCGGAGATCGCTGCAGGAGCGGTTCGAGAGCACGCCTCTTGGCCGCATCGTGATCTCGATCTTCCTGCTGGTCACGTTCGTCGCGCTGCTGACCGCGAACCTTCCCGAGTCGCGGCTGCAAGAGCTGTTGCTCAAGGCCGACCATCGGTACGTCTACGGGGTCGGGCTCGACCAGGCGTGGGGGGTGTTCGCGCCCGATCCTCGCTCTCAGACAATCAACGTCACCGCCGACGTGCGGTTTACGGACGGGTCGCATGCGACGTGGCACGTCCCCAGGCGCGATCCGGTGATCGGCGAGTACACCGACTACCGCTGGCTCAAGTGGGCCGAGTACGTCGTCTCACCGGCTCACACCGAGCTCTGGAAGCCGATCGCCGTCTACGTGGCGCGGCAATACGCCACGCCGTCGCGGCGCCCGACGGAGGTGAGCCTGACCAACCGCTGGCACGACATCGCGCCGCCGGGGCAGATCCCCGACCAGCTGTTCCAGCACGAGCAGCGGTTCTACACGCTCCGGGTAACCGACCAGATGCTGAAGGGCTCATGAACCCCCGTCCCCTCATCTCGGCGTGGAACTCGTTCTGGTTCGATCCCGTCTCCACCTCGACGCTGGGCGTCTTCCGGATCGCCTTCGGCCTGGTCGCCTTCGCGTGGTCGGTCTCGCTCGTGCCGGACGCGACGTCCTTCTTCAGCAAGAACGGGATCCTTCCCGATCAGCCGCACTTCCCGGGTCTGCTCGGAGGAGCATGGGGCTTGCTCGGAGTCTTCCCCAGCAAGGGCGCGATGATCGCGTTGGTCGTCCTTTCGATCGTCGCCTCGCTCTGCCTGATGCTCGGGCTCTTTTCGCAGCTGGCTGCGGCCGTCGTCTTCCTCGCCGTGATGTCGTTCGAACGGAGGAACCCGTTCGTGTTCAACTCGGGCGACGTCCTCGTCCGGCTGCTGGCCTTCTACCTGATCTTCGCGCCTTCGTCCGCAGCACTCTCACTGGAACGGTTCGTCAGGAACCGGAAGGACTTCTGGACGTTCCCGGCGAGAGCTCCGTGGGCGATACGCCTGATCCAGATTCAGTTCAGCGTCGTCTACTTGATCGCAGTCTGGACGAAGGTTCGCGGGACGACCTGGAACGCTGGGACTGCGGTCTCGATGGCGCTTCGGATCACCGATGTAGCCCGCCTTCCGGTGCCGTCCTTCGTGACGCACTCGGCGCTGATCTCCAACATCTTCACCTTCGGGACGCTTGCGCTCGAGCTCTCCCTGGCAATCCTCGTGTGGAATCGAAAGCTGCGCCCGTGGGTGTTGCTCGCCGGCCTGTCGCTCCACCTCGGGATCGAGTACTCCATCCGCGTCGGTTTCTACGGCCTGGCGATCACGTCGATGTACCTCGTGTGGGTTCCCCCCGAGCGGATGGATGCGATTCTGCTCGCGGTGCGGCGACGGTTCGCCCGCTCGAGCGTCGCGGTGTCGCCAGGGGTTGCGTCGCCCAGCGGCTCGGGTTAGCCGGCCGCTTGTAGCGCCGCTCGCGCCGCCAGGTACCCGCACATGCCGTGGACGCCTCCGCCCGGAGGCGTGGATGCGGAGCAGAGGTAGACACCCTCGATCGGCGTCGAATACGGGACCGTCCGCAGAGCGGGGCGCGCGATGAGCTGGCGAAGCGCGTTCGAGCCCCCGGCGATATCACCCCCGACGAGGTTTGCGTTCCTGCGCTCGAGATCGGCTGGACCCATGGCGCCTCGGGCGAGCACGCGCTCACCGAAGCCTGGAGCGAAGCGCTCGATCTGGCGCTCGATCGCGTCGGTCATGTCCACGGTCGAGCCGTTCGGGACGTGGCAGTAGCCCCAAGCGGTGTGCCGGCCGTCCGGTGCGCGCGATGGGTCGAACATCGTCGGCTGCGCGAGCAGCACGAACGGCCGGTCGCTCGTCTCGCCTCGTTCGGGCTCCCGTTCGGAGGCGGCGATCTCATCGAGCGTTCCACCGAGGTGCACGGTTCCGGCCTGTGCGCATTCCGGAGCCGCCCACGGGATCGGGCCAGAGAGCGCCCAGTCGAGCTTGAACACGCCGGGGCCGTAGCGGTACCGCTCGAGCGCCTGCCGGTAGCGGCCGCCCAGCCGGTCGCCGGCCAGCCCGAGGAGCTGCCGCGGGGTGACGTCGCAGAGAATCGTGCGCGTGCCGGACAGCTCCTCCAGCGACTCGACCGCGGCTCCCGTGACGATCTCGCCGCCCAGTGAGCGCAGGTACGAGGCGAGGGCGTCGGCGATCGACTGTGAGCCCCCGCGCGGAAGAGGCCATCCGACCGCGTGCCCCGTGACTCCCAAGACGAGACCGAACGAGGCCGAGGCGATCCTGTCGAGCGAGATGATCGAGTGCGCCGCAAGGCCGGCGAAGAGGGCGCGCGCGGGCTCGCCTCGGAACCTGCGCCGGGCGAACGTCGTCGCCGGCCAGATCGCCTCGAGCCCGAACCGGGCCAGCGGGACGGGGTGGCGCGGAACGTGCACCAACGGGCCGAGGAGGGCGCCCTCCAGCTGCGGCCAGGCATCCACGAGTGGCTGGAAGGCCCGCGCGTAGGCGCCGGCGTCCCCGCCCAGGCCGTCGGCCGTCGCCTCGACCGAACGCCGAAGCAGGGCGGCCTCACCTCCGTCGAGCGGATGGGCGAGCGGCAGCAGTGGCTCGACCCATTCGAGGCCGTGCTCCTGGAGAGGAACCGTTCTGAAGAACGGTGAGGCCGCGGCCATCGGATGGATCGCCGAGCAGAGGTCGTGGACGAACCCAGGGAGGGTCACCTCGCCCGAGCGGAGGCCGCCGCCGATCTCGTCGGCCGCCTCGCGAACGAGGACCGAGCGTCCGGCGCGCGCGAGCTCGATCGCTGCTGCGAGGCCGTTCGGCCCGGAGCCGACGACGACGGCGTCGTAACCGTTCATGCCGTCATCCAAGCGTGTTTGACCGGCCGGTGAGAGAAGAAGCGAGAGGCCCGCTTGCGCGGGCCTCTCGAGTCGAACGTCGTGCGGTGGGGAGCTACAGCACCCGCACCTTCACGCGCTTCACGCTCTTCGCGATCTTCAGGTTCTTGACCGCGACGCGCTTGTTGGTCTTGACCGTTCGGACAACCGTCGCGATGACGTGACCCTTCGCGTTGACGAGGCGAATCTGGATCTTCGCCGTCTTCTTCAGCGAGTGGATCTTCACCATCAGGACGCGACCCTGCTTGGTCAGAACCAGCTGGACCGAGACGACCGAGGCCTTCTTGGCAGCCTTGGTCTTGCTGACCTTCTGGTTCGGGAGGGTCGTGATGCCGGTGGTTCCGGACGTCGTTCCGGACGTCGTGCCGGAAGTCGTGCCCGAGGTGGTCGTGGTGCCGCCGGAAGTGCCGCCACATGGCCCATCGACGCTCTCAGGCTGACCGGAGGTGATGCAGGTATCGCGGAGTAGCTTCTCGTCCGCGAAGTACGCCTGCACGTCGATCTGGCTTCCGACCAGAGTGGCCGGCGTCTCGACCGAGACGGTGGCCGGCGCAGTCGCCGTGCCGCCCGCCAGCGGGACGCAGAAGCCGTTCTGGTGCGGCGAGCTGCCGCCGACGTTGTACCAGATGTTGTCCGGCTCGCGGCTGAAGCAGACCTTCTCTCCGTTGAAGACGTCGCCGTTGCCCGCGATGTCCTGAGCGGTCGCCGTGCAGATGTACGCGATCGCGCTGGACACGTTGTTCTTGCGGACGCAGTGAACCGCCTTGTGGAAGAGGTTGTTGATGTGCTTCGTGATCGTTCCGGTTGCCGCGATATCGAGACCGATCGGCTGGAACGGGTAGCGAGCCGACGCCGTGATCGTCTGATCGCCGAGGTCAACGCCCTCGAGGTCACAGCCGCCGTTGTCGTCCGCGAACCCGACAGTGGTGCCGAAGTTGTCGTTGTTGACACCCGGCTGCCACTGAGCCCGTGCCTCGCCGTGCTCGTCGGTGAACTCGACGATGCGCGTCGCGAAGCCGTTGGTCTGTCGGTAGACCGGCTCGTAGTTCTTGAACCTGAGCAGACAGTTGGTGTCGTTGCTCATGTTCTGCACCAGGTTCTGTGCGATCTGCCAGTTGTAGTACCGGCCGTACCACCCGAAGCCCGGGAAGTTATTCGGCTGGCCCGTGAACTGCGTGTAGATCGGCCCGTCAACACCAGACGCGGCTCCGAACGGATCCCGCGACGTTGCCGGGACGTACTGGGCCGTGTACGGCGCGTAGATGGCATGTGCCTCGCTCTGGGTGTGCCCCGCCGCGATGCAGCTAGGCGGGTTGCCCGGATCGAAGTTGCGGTTGTAGACGGCGGACTTGTCGTTCAGGCAGGAGTCGTCGAACCCGCCCATTCCACCGCTGCTGTTGAGCACGATCTTCAGCGCCGGCATGGGCGCATCGGACGAGTTCAACCGGCCGTCGCTCAGAAGCGTGCTCGAGAAGCTCTGGTCGAACGGACCGAAGAGACCACCGGTCAGGTCGCCGAAGATCCTCGAGAACGCGTTGTACCCACCGATGCAGTTGTCCACCTGGTCGACGAAGTCGTCAGGTGTGCTGCCCGGACAGGCGCCCTGATTGACGTGAACATCCGGCGAGCCGTCCGGGTCCTCGTTTCCGAGGGGGCCCGACGAGTCGTGGATGTCCCAGTAGGCCGACGGCGAGAGCGCGTTGGTGCCTCCCAGGTTGCCGTCGGTCGTGGCCATCGCGTTGGCCCACGTCGCCCAGTCGTTGGGCATGACCAGCTGAGACGAGAGGCCCCAGTCATCCTGGAACTCCTGGTTCAGCGGGATCGAGCCCGTGACCTGAACGTTCACCGAGTTGCCGGGCTCGAAGCCGGCGTCCTCGGAGACCGTTCCGGGGTTCGTGATGTCGGCCGAGTTGACGGCCATCCACCCGATCAGGAAATCGTGCTGAGCAAGGATCACGCCGTTGTGGCTGATCGTCAGCTTGATAACCGTGATCCCGGCCTTGTTCGAGATCCAGGTTCCCCTGACGCAGATCCTGCCGTCGTCAGCCCTGAAGACCGAAGCGGAGCTCGTAACTGCCTTCGGGCCGTCGAACGAGTTCTCCTGCGGGCCGCTGTACGCGAAGACCGACATGTTGATGTCGAAGCCGCCGCGATGGATGAAGAAAGCGCCGTTGGTCTCCGAGGTTGCAGGACCGACGGCATCCGTGTTCAGCCCACCCTCGCACTTGACCAGGCGGACTTCTTCGCCGCGCCAGGCCAGGTACGGGACGTTGGTCTCCTGCGGGTTAAACACATCGCCGTTGGCCTTGAGGCCGCTGGCGTCGCTCGGAGGCTGAGCAGCTGCCGAGGCGACCATCACCCCGGCAAACACCGCGACCGCAAGGACCGCAGTAAGGCCCAGCCTGAGCCTTGAAAGATACTTCCCAACCCTCATGTACTTCCCCCTCAATCGTTGAAAGATGAACCTAGAAAAGGATGCGAGGACTCCGAACTAATGTTGGCCCCTGACCTCCCTCCTTTCCTCTCCCTGGATCGTGCGCCCGGTGTCCGGTGCGCCGTCGCGCCGAGGCTAGGCCTCAGCAGTCGCGACTGCCCGTTTCTACAAGGTTTCACCCGGCTTTGCAAGGTAGGACGAGGAGATATAAGAACTCCTGTCCATAGGGGGAGGTAATGGTTGCAAACGGGAATCAGGCTCGCGTCCATCGGAGAGCGCCGTTACACTCCCGCCCGTGAGGACCAGGGGGTGTCTTCTGGCGGCCGTTGTGGCCGTACTTGCGTTTGCAAGCACGGCAACCGCGATCACGCCGAACGATCCCGTCTGGGATCAGTCGTGGGGCGAGCAGCAGGTCGGCATGCCATCCGCGTGGGACATCACGAAGGGCGATCCGAACGTGATCATCGCGATCGTCGACACGGGCGTCGAGCCGCGGATCCCCGATCTGACCGGCGCCCTCGTGCCGGGATGGGATTTCCTGACCAACTCGAACGTGCCCCAGGACACCGGGGGCCACGGCACGCTCAGTGCCACGATTGCGGTCGGCCGGGGGAACGATGCATACGGCGTGGCGGGTTACTGCTGGCGCTGCCGACTCATGCCGGTCAGAGTCTCGGCCTCAGGTACAGGGTTCGACTCCCACCTCAGTGCACTGGGGATCAGGTGGGCCGTCGACCACGGCGCGCGCATCATCTCGATCGGCTGGAGCGACGAGGGGACGTACTCCGTACCCCAGCCCGAAATTGCCTCTGCGATCGCCTACGCTTACCAGCACAACGTGCTCGTACTCGCGTCGGCGGGCAATACCGGGAGCACGGGTCTGACTCATCCGGCTGCCGATCCCGGCGCGTATGCCGTGGCGGGGACGGATCCTTCGAGCGCGCTCTATTCGTGGTCGACCTTCGGTTCCTGGGTCGGACTGGCGGCGCCGGGGTGCCAGTGGGGCTACTGGGCGGGTATGGGGCTCATGCATGCGTGCGGGAGCTCGACCAGCGCGCCCGCCGTCGCCGGGATCGCCGGGCTGATGCTGAGCGTCAACCCGGGCTTGAATCCTGTGCAGATCGTCGACGCGCTACGTCAGACGGCGGTCCCGGTAGCCGGGATCAGCGGTGGACGGGTCAACGTCTACCGGGCACTGCTCTACATCGGCGGCAAGCCTCCGCCCCCTCCGCCACCCCCGCCGCCCCCTCCGCCGCCCGTGAGCGTTCAGAAGCCAAAGCCGCGCCCGACCGGCAGGCTCAAGCCCACGACCCGGGTGCAGAAGGGGTTCTTGCGGATGCACTGGCATGTCGCGATCAAGGTTCGGCGGGGCAGCGTCGCCGCCACCCTGCGCTCACCTAAGGCCAAGTCGTGCACGGTCAGCCTCAAGTCGCGCGGTGACCTCTGGCTCTCGAACCGTCACAAGCGAGACACGGTGGCGTTGGCGGCGAGAGTCCCGGCCGGTCGCTACTCCGTCGACGTCTGGTGCAGGGTGCACCGACCGCGGCGGTCCGCTCTCCAGCTGCGCGCGCTCTTCGCCTAGCCCGCTAAGCGGAGCGGTCGACCGGGAGCTCGGAGAGCCCGTGGTCGAAGAGGTACCGCGCTGCCTGGGTGCGGTTCGAGACGCCGAGTTTCCGGTAGGCATTGGCGAGGTGGAACTTGACCGTCCACTTCGTCACCCAGAGACGCTGAGCGATCTGCACGTTCGTGTATCCGCGGGCGACGAGATGGACGATCTCCAACTCGCGCGCCGTCAACGACGGCGGCGTGGGGGAGCCCTCGAGCTCCTGCGAGCAACCGCTTCGCTTCGACCCGCTCGCCAAACACGACCGGACCGTGTCCACCACCTCGACCGCGCCGGCGGTCTTCGGGAGGTATGCGTCCGCGCCCGCGGTGGCCGCGGCGCTGAGATGGAACGGGTCGTGATGCGTCGAAAACGCGACGATCCGTAGCTCGGGCGAGCGCTCGCGTGCGCGGCGTAGGCACTCGAAGCCGTCCATGTCGGAACCGGGCAGCTCGACCGAGGCCACGAGCCCGTCGGGCTTCTCCGACTCGACCAGGGCCAACGCAGCCTCCGGCGAGGTCGCCTTGCCGACGACGGTGATCCCCTCGGACGAGAGGACCTTCTCCAGCGCGTCGAGCCAGATCGGATGCTCGTCGAGGAGCACGATCCCGCCCTCATCCGCCGCATGTCCCCGATCGGCTTCTCGGATTGTCGTCCCGACAGCCACTTGCCCCAGTACTCCCCTTGCTCTACTCCCCGAGCACAGCATCAGGGGTCACCGAGCCGTCCGAAATCCCCCGTTCGAGGGAATCGCTCCTGTTTTCTCGGCCGCTGGAGCGGCCCGAGGCTGCCTAAAGAACCATCGTCGGCCGGCCGATACCGGAGAGGTCAGCAAGTCGCAACGCCGCCCGGTACATGCCGCAGTTTTCTTGCCCTCACCGCCGCCTCGCGCTGCTTGCCGCCCTGGTCGCCGCCACCGCCGGAGTACAGGCAGCGCCGGCCGGCGCGGAATCCTCGAGGCGCCAGGCTGAGCCCGCTAGCCGGTCGGTCCGCCTCCTCGTCAAGCTTCGTCCCCATTCGACGTTCCGCTCGTTCGGGCGCGCGCTCGCCGCGGCCGGGGCTCGGCGTGAGCGAACCCTTCGCCATCTGCGTGTCGTCGTCGTGCGGGTGCCTCGCCGAAACGCGGCGGCGCTCATGTCCCGCCTCGCGCACGCGCGCGCGGTGAAACACGTCGGGCGTGACCGAGTCGTAATGCGTCTCACAGCTTCCGACTGGGTTCAAGACGTTCCGACCGATCCACTCTGGGGCATGCAGTGGGGAGCCTCGCTCACGCGGGCACCGACTGCGTGGGCGGTCACCAAAGGCTCACCGAGCGTCGTCGGCGCGGTGCTCGACACGGGCGTCGACTCCACTCAGCCGGACCTTCAGGGCGCCTTCGTCCCCGGCTACGACTTCGTCAACAACGACGCCGACCCAAGCGACGATCACGGCCACGGGACGGGTACCGCTGGGATCGTGGCTGCCCGGGCCGGCAACGGGCTCGGGGGCGCGGGGTTCTGCCCCAGGTGCTCGATCATGCCGGTGAAGGTCGTGCGTGCGGATGGCACAGCGACCGAAGCCGACGTCGCACCTGGAATCACCTGGGCCGTTGACCACGGTGCAAATGTCATCAACCTCAGTTTCGGCGGGACCTACAGCTCCACCATCGCCGACGCGATCACCTATGCGACCCACAAGGGCGTCCTCGTCGTTGCCGCCGCAGGAAACAACGGGAACTCGAACGCGTTCTACCCGGCGGCCGATCCCGGGGTCCTCGGTGTCGCCGCGACGCAACCGGACGACCAGTTGTACTCATGGTCGAACTACGGCGCCTGGGTCCCGTTCGCGGCTCCGGGCTGCGATCTGACGACGACGCTTGATGCGGGGTACGCGGAGGTCTGCGGGACATCGGCGAGCACGCCGGTCGTGTCGGGCCTCGCGGCTCTGGCGATGTCGTTCTCGCCGACCTCGTCGGTAGCGGCGGTCACCCAGGCGATCGCCTCGAGCGCCCACGCGGTCCAAGGCGTGAGCGCCGGCCGCGTCGATGTGGCGGGAACCCTCGCGGCTCTCGGCGCGACGTTCCTTCCGGCACCGCCTCCCGCACCCATTCCTACGTCGGCGACATCAGCGGGTGCACATGCGGTGACTTCGCCGCAGCCGACGGCAGCTACAAGCTCCCCACATGCCTTCACGGCCGCTCGCGAAGCCGTTCCTGGACGGCACGTGATCCGGAACCCGCATCGGACCTTGCGCCGCGGTTGGCACGCCAAACGGTCGGTGCGCCACGTGCGACTGACACTCTTGCGGCGAAAGCGCTAAGGTCGCGACCCGGTGCGACGAAACGCCCTCGTCCTCGCCGCCGTCGGAGCCATCGGAGTCACGCTCCTGTTCTCAGCAGCAGCGTCCGCGCGGCCGGGCGCAAAGCTGACCGTGACGCCGCCCGCGGTCACGAGCAACACCACCGCCACCTTCAAGTGGAAGGCGGGCCGCGGCACGGTCCGCATCCTCTGCCGCCTCATCTGGGAGCCTCTGCCCACCGGAGGCGCGCTCGGCGCGCGTGCGCCCAAGAGGGTCGAACGCAAGTTCAGGCGGTGTGGGTCACCCACCACGTGGTCGGGACTCGTGCCTGGCCGCTACCACTTCGCCCTGATCGCCGTCGGAAAGCACAGCCGAGCCCGCGCCGGGTACCGCTGGAGAATCGTTCCGCCGCCGGGTTCGAAGGTCCCTCCGCCACCACCACCTCCTGGAGCTCCGCCTCCGCCGCCTCCCCCTGGACACCCACCGCCACCGCCCCCGCCGCCAGGGCCTCCGCCCCCGCCCCCGCCTCCGCCGCCGGGGCCTCCGCCGCCCCCGCCACCTCCCCCTCCGCCGCCAACTGGCGGTTGTGCGGTCGCGCCGTACAAGTACCTCAAGCCCGTGCAGCCGGCGATCAACGCCGACGAGCAGCAGTTCGTGAACCTCGTCAACCAGGCAAGGCAGTCGCTCGGCAGGCTGCCGCTCGCGATCAACTCGAAGTTGAGCCTCGCGGCAGATAGCCACTCCTACTGGCAAGACGCGACATACGGTCGCACTGGCCTCTCGCACACCGGCTGTGGCGGCACCGACCCCTGGCCGCGGCTCGCCGACGCGGGGTATTCCGGTTCGAATCTTGGTGAGGTCACGCTCGTGAACTCGGCCGGCGCCAACGCCCAGACCGCGTTCAACATGTTCAAGGGGAGCCCGGGTCACTGGGCGCTTCTGACGAGCCCGGACTTCACCGAGATCGGCGTCGGCGAGAGCGCGTGGCACTGGACCGGCGACCTCGGCAGACCGCTCTAGGGGGTCGAGTCCTCCGCAAAAAACCCTCGTAAGTTGCGGAAAGTTGATCTATAGTCCTGCGCAGCGGTAGGGGTCGTTCAAAGGGGAGACAGTGGGGCTGTTGAGAAGAAGCCCGGGGGGCCGGGCTATTCGTCCTCGAAAGAAGTCAGGGCTGGTCGCCGTCGTCGGCGTCCTGCTCGCGCTGGTCGTTTTTCCGGCGCTCTCCGGGGCGACGCCGTCCAACCCGCCGGACGTCACCATCGATCCCGTGACGAGCCTGACGTCGACGAGCGCCACCCTCAACGGGAAGGTGAACCCGAACGACCCTGACGCCGGCGCGGATTGGACATTCTCATGGGGGACGACCACGGCGTATACGGGGACACCCGGAACTGGCACTACTGGCGCGGGCGAGACGCCCCAAGCGGTGTCGGCGCCGCTCAGCGCGCTCTCGCCGAACACGACTTACCACTACAAGCTTTGTGCCACGAACGTCGACACCACCCCGCCCGGCGGGACGAACTGCACCGGCGACCAGCAGTTCACCACGGTTGGTGCCCCCGCCGTGACGACGGGATCATCCTCCTCCGTCGCGCAGACCAGCGCGACGCTAGCAGGGAGCGTCGACCCGAACGGAGACGCCGCCACGTGGAAGTTCTATTACGGCACCACCAGCAGCACCGGCACCAGTTACCCGAATTCGTCGACCGGCGGCACGACCGGGTCCGGCACCACCTCGGTTCCCGTGTCGGACTCCGTCACCGGTCTCACCGGCAACACCATTTATTTCTACCGCCTCTGCGCTACGAACACGGTCAACACGACCTGCGGAAGCGAGCAGCAGCTCACGACGCAGGACGCGCCGACACCGGTCGCGGGTGCAGCCTCGAACATCGGCATCAACGGTGCGAAGCTCTCCGGAACCGTCAATCCAAACGGCGCCAACGTCAGCTCGACCGTCTTCCGGTACGGGATCAGCTGCATGCCGCCGGACTGGATCAACAACTGCACGCTGGCGTCGGCGGCACCGAGCCCTGGCTCGGGGCGCTCCCCGGCCTCGGTGTCGGCGACCCTGAGCGGCCTCCCGTCCGGCACGACCTTCCACTACACCCTCTGCGCGACGAATACGTACGGCACGACTTGCGATCCGAACGACCACACCTTCACCACGACGCAGCCCACGGTCAGCATCGGCGATGCAGTAAGCGTGACGGAAGGCCAGACCGCGAACTTCGTCGTCACGCTCTCGGAGGTCAGCGCCCAGACAATCACCGTCGACTATGTAACGAGTGACGGATCCGCCGTGGCGCCCGGCGACTACACATTCACGACCGGAACACTTTCGATTGCACCCGGAAGTTGTGGGCCCGGTACCACGGGCTGTCAGATCTCGGTCCCGACGATCGACGACGGCTCCTTCGAGAGCACCGAGAACTTCTCGGTGACCCTGTCGAATCCGGCCGGCGCAACGATTGGCGATGGTGCCGGCACCGGGTCGATTCTCGACAACGACCAAGCGCCGGTCGTGATGGTCGGCAACGCCGTGCGAGCCGAGGGCAACGAGGGCTCGGCCGTGACCGGGGCACAGACCTGGATTGCCGGCGGAAGCCTCACGCTCACAAACGCACGAGGTATGCCGAACGCGGCCGGCTCGGGCGCGCCGTTCTACCTGATCTCGCCCGGGACGACGCAGGCCGCCCCGACCGCTTCGGGAAGCTACCGAGGGCCGTTTACCTACAGCGGGAAGAACGGGAACATGCTCCTCAACGTTAGGCCCGCCGGCTCAGCGCTCGCCGGCCAGATCGCCTTCCGGCCCCTTCCGCTGATCTTCACCGTTCTCCTCTGCGACGCCGCGCACTCTGGCATCACCACCGATACGTGCGCCGCGACCACGAGTGGAGCGGCGACGACGGTGCAGTTCACGACCGTGAACGGCGTCAGCGACAGCGTTCCGCACGATCCCGTCAAGAGCGGCCAGGACTACGTCTCTGCCTGCAGCGTGGCGAACGCCGCGGGCGCCGCCTGTTCCGGGCCGGTCACTTCACCGGTCACGATCAATCCCGGAACCAGCTCGGCGACCGTCAGTGTTTCGGTCATCCCGAACACGCTGCTCCAGAACACCACCAGGCACTTCACGCTGAAGCTCCTCAGCGCGGTCAACGCGACGGTCCGAGTGAACCTCGGCTCCGGCACCATCATCGACGACGACACGGCGAACCCCCCGACGGCGTCGACCGGCGATGTGCTCGGGCTGAATGCCACCGGCGCGACCGTGGGCGCGACTGCGAACGCGCAGGGGGAGCCGGCAACCGCCTTCATCGAGTACGGGACGTCTGCTCCGGCCTACGGATCGAAGACGGCGGCGCAGAGCCTGCCCGTCGACTTCTCCGACCACTCGGTCTCGT
>Ga0207675_100001933_pt1 | contig 20680 bp, 16 predicted proteins | sample KBSSwiS42_FD_184305 | JGI IMG/M metagenome (GOLD analysis project Ga0207675, IMG submission 184305) | Switchgrass rhizosphere microbial communities from Kellogg Biological Station, Michigan, USA - KBS Switchgrass S4-2 (SPAdes) (version 2) | ecosystem: Host-associated > Plants > Roots >...
GCAGGATCAGCACGATCAGCGGATACATCGTCGCGTTGTCGAAGCTCGTGTACGCGAAGTTGATCTCGTAGCCGATGCCGCCGCGCGACATGATGAACTCGGAGCCGATGACGCCGATGAACGCGTAGGCGACGGCGAGCTTGACGCCGGTCAGCAGGTACGGGCCTGCGGACGGCAGCGTCATGCGCAGCGCTGTGTCGATGGGCGACAGCCGCATGATGCGCGCCGTCTTGAGCAGCACCACCGGCACGCGATCGAGGCCGTTCAAGGTGTTGACGATCACCGCGACCACGCCAAGCATGAACGCGATCAGGACCTGCGGCAGGTCGCCCAGCCCGAACACGACGATGAAGAACGGGTAGAACGCGAACACCGGCACCGCGTAGTAGGTGGCGAACAGCGGATCGAGCGTGTCCCGGAGCGCCCGCCACCGGTGCAACAGCGCCCCCGTGATGATGCCCACGCCGAGCGCGAGCCCCAGCGCCAGCAGTGTGTTGCCGAGCGTCTTCATGATCGCGCCGTTCATCCGGCCCGAGACGAGCATCCGGTACAGATCGCGAACGATGAGGTGCGGCGCCTGCATCGTGATCTTGTCGATGATGCCGGTGAGGCACAGCACTTCGAGCAGCGCGATGGCGCCGCCGACGACGAAGACGCGGTACCAGGCGACGCGGCTCATTTCAGGCGTTTTCCGGACCGCCCAGCGAGCGGCCGATCGTCTTCATCGATTCGCCGCGCAGCGTATGCCACAGGCGTGCGGTGATCGCGCCGAACTCGGCATGCTCGATGATCCGGCTGTCGCGGTCGCGCGGCCAGTGCGTGTCGACCACGTCGATGATGCGGCCCGGACGCGCCGACATCACGCCGATGCGGTCGGCGAGCATGGTCGCCTCGTCGAGCGCGTGCGTGATGAGAAAGACCGTCGCCGCGGTCTCGCGCCACATCCGCAGCAGCTCGTCGCCCATCAGCAGGCGGGTCTGCTGGTCGAGCGCGCCGAACGGCTCATCGAGGAGAATCAAGCGCGGCTGCATCACCAGCGTGCGCGCGATGCACACGCGCTGGCGCATCCCGCCCGAAAGCTGCGCCGGATAGCTGGTTGAAAAATCGGAAAGGCCCACGAGCTTCAGCACGTCGTGCACGCGCTTGTCCCTGGCGTCCTTGGGGAGGCTGGATCGGCGCAAGCCGAAGGCCACGTTGTCTGCCACGTTGAGCCAGGGAAGCGACGCGTCGTCCTGGAACACGACGCCGATCCCGTCGGGCGCTTCGCCCGCGATCGGCTGCCCCTCGAACTCGATCGTTCCCTCAGTCGCGGGCGTGAGTCCGGCAATCAGCTCGAGCAGCGTGGATTTGCCGCAGCCTGACGGGCCGACGACGGCGAAGAACTCGCCCTGGCGGATGTCGAGGTCGAGCGGCCCGAGCGCGTGCAGCCGCGCCGGCGGCTGCCCTGTCATGAACACCTTGCCGACATTGCGCAGCCTGACTTGCGCAGCGGCGTGGACCCCCACGCTTGCGGCTGACGCCGCTGCGCTGCCCCCGGAGGGGGCGCCGTTCGCACCTTGGGACGGCCCGGCGGTGCTCAATGGACCCCCACGCTTGCGGCTGACGCCGCTGCGCTGCCCCCGGCGACAGCCCGCTGTTGCGCAGTCTTCGACGGCCCCGAGGCGCTCACCGCGGCGTTCCCCCAGCGCTCACGCCAAACCCCGGCCCATCGGAGCTATTTCAGCGCCTTGAGATCATCGGGCAGGAAACGCGTGTCGATGATCTTGCTGTAATCGACTTCGCCGGTGATCGCACCGACCGAGCGCTGCGCCTCGATCATCCGCTTCAGGCCGTCCATGTGGATCTGGCCTTCGCCCCAGTACGGCACGCCCTGGGTCTTGCTGGTCGTCAGGTTGCGCACGGCGCTCTTCGCGACGTCGAGCTCGATGTTGTATTGCTTCGCGACGATTTCGGCGGCTTCGTCCGGGTTGGCGATCATGAACTTCACCGCCTTGCGCCGGGCGCGAATCACCGCGCGCAGGAAGTCGCCCTTCTTCTCCGCCATCTCCACCGTCGTCACGCCCACGACGTTGTCGAGCGGCGGCAGCACTTCGCTCGCGACGACCACGGCGCGGTATTTGTGCTTGACCTTCGACCACAGCGGCTCGGTGATCGCCGCCACGTCGATCTGGCCCGAATCGAGCGCCGCGATGCCTTCGCCGAAGCCGCCGGTCTTGACCAATTCGGCGTCGGCTTCGGTGTAGCCCGCCTGCTGCAGCAGCATGCGGGCGAGCGCCTGGCTGGTCGATCGGGGGTTGGTGTACCCGATCTTCTTGCCCTTGAAGTCCTTGATCGACTTGATCGGCGACTCGGGCTTCACCGCCCAGACGAACTCGGCGACGGTGAGCACGTTGTCGCTGATGATCTTGAGGTCCGCTCCCGCCAGGATCGCCGAGACCACCACGCCCGGATTCACTTCACCGTACGGCACGCCGCCGCCGGCCAGCATGTTGCGCAGCGACGTGCCGCCGCCCGCCGACGAAATGAGCCCGGTGATGTTGAGCCCTTCCTCCTTGAAGTAGCCCTTGACCAGCGCCACGCCGAACGGCATTCCGTTGGCCGAGACGCCGTAGTTGCCGACCGCGAGTTCTTCCGCGGCGGCGCCGGCAGCGATACCGCCAAGCAGCGTGCCGATGACCAATGAAGCGAGCCGATGCATGATGACCTCCTCCTTGCGTTGTCGAGCCGGCTCTTTTCCTGGGCCAGCGCGTCGATGGGAATTACCTCGTCATGCGTCGCGCCGAAGCGTGACGTTGACGTTCTTGATTTGCGTGCAGGCGAGCAGCTCCTCGATCGATTCTTCGCGGCCCATCCCCGACTGCTTGTAGCCGCCGAAGGGGACGCCGACGTGATGCGTGCTCGCGCCGTTGATCCAGATGTAGCCGGCCTCCACTTTCGAGGCGAGGCGATGGGCGCGGTCGAGGTCGTGCGTCCAGATCGACGCGGTGAGCCCGACGTCGAGCGCATTCACGCGCGCCAGCAGATCCGTCTCGTCGGACCAGCGCAGGACGCTCACCACCGGGCCGAAAATCTCCTCGCGCGCGATGCGCATGTCGTCGGTTACGTCGGCGAACACCGTGGGCTCGACGAAAAAGCCGCGCGCGAGCTTGGGATCCGCCGGCCGCTTGCCGCCATACGCGAGCCGTGCGCCACCTTCGATGCCCAGCTTGATGTAGCTCATCGTCTTGTCGTACTGGGCCTGGCTCGACAGGCACGACATCTCGGTGTCGCGCTCGGTGGGAAGCCCGACCTTGATCTGCGCCACGCGCCTGACGATCTCCGCCAGCGCCGCGTCGTGGATGGCGTGGTGCAGATAGACGCGGCTGGTCGAATTGCACGACTGCCCGGTGACGTAGCGGAAGTTCATCCCGCGCACGACACCGTCGGCGACTTCCTCCGGCGCCGCGTCCGCGCACGCAATCAACGCATTCTTGCCGCCGAGCTCCAGTGTCAATGCCTTGAGCGTCGCACCCGCGCCCTGCATCACCGCGCGGCCGGCGGCCACGCTCCCGATGAAGCCGATCTTCGCCACCTTCGGATGTGCCACCAGCGCGGCCCCCGCATCGCGGCCGCCGGTCACGACATTGAATACGCCTGGTGGAAAGACGCCATCCCAGAGCTCCGCGAGGCGCAACGACGTGAGCGGCGTCTGGTCGGCCGGCTTGACGACGAGCGTGTTGCCGGTGACGAGCGGTGCGCCGCACTTGCCGGCGGTGAACAGCAACGGGTGATTGAACGCGCCGATCCGGCCGACCACGCCCAGCGGCTCGCGCAGCGTGTAATTCAGCGTTCCGGCGTTGATCGGGATCGTGCTGCCCTTGATCTCCGTGACGAGACCCGCGAAGTAGTCCATGTAGTCGGCGCTGATTTCGACGTCGTAGAGCATCGCCTGGAAGGGATTGCCGGTGTCGAGCGCTTCGAGCCAGGCGAGATCCTCGGCGTTCCGGCGCAGGATCGCTGATGCCTTGCGGATCGCCTTGGCGCGCTCTTGCGCGGGTGTCTCGCGCCAAACGAGGAACGCCGCGCGCGCCGCGCTCACCGCGCAATCGACATCGTCCGCGGTGGCGTCGATCGTGGCGCCCAGCGGCGCTCCCGTCGCCGGGCACGTGACGGCGATTGCCTTGCCGCCGACGGACGGATGCCAGCCGCCGCCGTAGTAGAGAGCGCGATGCCGCGGCAGCCGTCCGTCGGGGGAATGTTCGGCAGTGGCGAGCACGCCGGGTTCCTTCAACGTTGGGCCGGGATGCTGCGCATCAGCGATGCCGACACCGCGCGGGAATATTCCGGGGCCACGCGCACGTCGATCACCGCGACTGCGCCCGCCCGGACGTCGGCGATTCCCTGGGCGATCGCCGCGGCGAGCGCGTCGGTCGTGCGCACGGGACCGTAGCCCTTGGCGCCCTGATCGCGCGCGAAGCCCGCGAGATCCATCGCCGGGTCGCTGATGCGCAACCCGATCCAGCGATTTTCCACCGGCCGGCCGCGCATTCGCGCCATGCGCTCCTGATGCAGCTCGTCGTTGAAGAACGATTCGTTGTTGGCGATGATGATCAGCACCGGGACGCGATAGTGGACGCCGGTCCACAGTGCGGTCACGCCCATCAGGTAATCGCCGTCGCCGAGCACCGCCACGGGCAGCCGATCGCCGCCGCGCAGCGCGAGCGCCGCGCCGATCGCCATGCCCGGACCGGAGCCGATGCCGCCGCCACCGTCGAAGCCGATGTAGTCGAGCGGATGCGCGAAGCGGCAGAACTCGCCGGGCCAGCCGAGCGGCAGCCGGAGGTAGGAGGGGCGGTGCGCGGCGAGCGATTCGGTTGTGACCCGCGCCAGCTCGGCGAGCGGAAGGCGTTCGCTCGCTGCCTCGTCCGTTGTCCTTTCGGGTTCCGCGGCGTCTTGCGCGCGCTCGGCGGCGCACCACGGTTGCATCGGCATCGCCGGATGCGGACCGAGCGCGCCGAGCAACGCGGCGACGAACGCGTCGGGCGGTGCCAGGATCGCGAGATCGGCGGGCGGCAACGCCTGATAATCCATGCTCCAGCCGTTGTGCACGTATTGATCGAGCGAGCACTGGATGATCTTGCCGCGCGGCAACGCGCCGCCGCACGCCTGGCGCAGCGTCCCGCCGAGGTCGATCCAGTCGAGGCTCAGGATCACGTCGGCATCGCGGATCGCCTGGGTCGCATCGCCCGTCACGTACAAGCTGGGCGGGAACGGATGCAGCGGATGTTGTGTCGGAAAGGTCGCGCCGGTCTTGATGTCGGTGAGGACCACCGCGCGCAGGCGCTGCGCAAGCGCCACGCGCCGCTCGAAGTCGGCGGGATCGATCGATACGCGGCCGATCATGACCAGTGGACGGATCGCCGTTGCCAGGAGATCCATGGACCGGCGCAGCGTTTCCTCGGTCGCGGCACCCGGCATCGCCGCGGGAAAGCGATCGAGCGGCGGCAGCGCCACGGGGGCCGGCAGCCCCTCCTCCTGCAGCGCCGCGTCGAGCGAAACGTACACGGGTCCTTGCGGCAACGTCATCGCGATCCGGTACGCGCGCAGGATCGCTTCGAGCGCCGCCGCGACCGATCCGGGTTGATCGTCCCATTTCGTATAGCCGCGGATCAAGGCGCCGAGGTCCCGCGCCGTGTGGATCCAGTCGACCCACGGACGCCGTTGCATGGCATCCATCGGTCCGACGCCGCCCAGCATCAATATCGGGATGCGATCGCACCAGGCATTGAAGATCGCCATCGTCGCGTGCATCAGGCCGACGTTGGCATGTAGCGCGACGGCGAGCGGCTTCCCGGTGACGCGCGCATAACCATGCGCGAGCGCGACCGCGTGCTCTTCGTGCACGCACAGCAGCAGCTCCGGCCGCGTGTTGCCGAGATGGTTGACCAGGCTGTCGTGCAGGCCGCGGAAACTCGCCCCCGGCGTCAGTGCGACATAGGGAATGTCGAGCGCGCGCAGCAGGTCCGCGATCGCATCGCTGCCGAAACCGGCGATGGACTGTACGTCTGCCGCGGCATGCGCCGTGTCGTTCATCGGCGTTCGCCCGCCGGCCTGCACGGCATCATTCCGTTTCCCCCTTGCCTCGATTGGCAGGGAACTGTAGCGGAAGCGCGGGAGCGCGGCAATGCGAGGCGAAGCTGCAAAGGTGCCTTCCGCGTGGCGCAACATTCCACGCGGCAGCGATGCAGTGGGTCTTGGGGACTAGCGCTTGCCCCGCAAGCGTTCCTTCAAGTCGGCGAATGGCTTGTGCGTGGCGCGCGTTTCCGGCGCATCGCCCGAGGACGCTTGTCCGCGCGCCGCCTCGAGCTGCCGCGCGTGCTCGTTGTCGTGGCAATACACGCACAGCAATTCCCAGTTGCTTCCGTCCGGCGGGTTGTTGTCATGGTTATGATCGCGGTGATGCACGGTGAGCTGCGCGACGTTGCTGCGATCGAATTCGCGCGCGCACCGCCCGCAGATCCACGGGTAGAGCTTGAGCGCCTGCTCGCGGTATCCGGTTGCGCGCAGGTCGCTCGCGCGCCGCGCGTCGGCCACGATGCGGTCGAGCCGTGCGTTGTCCGGCGGCTTCGCGTTCGACGCCATGAGGCCTCCTTGGTCATCGTCAAGAATCGCAGCAACCATTATGATCGACGGATGATGGAACGGGAACCAGCATGATCCGGCTTGCCGTGGCGCTCGCGCTTCTGTCGCTGCTCGGCGCCTGCGCGACCGTGCCCACGGCGCCGGCCGCCGCGGTCGCCGATCTTGCGCCGACCGGCAAGCTGCGCGCCGCGATCAACTTCGGCAATCCGATCCTCGCGACGAAGGACGCCGCCACCGGCGAGCCGCGCGGCCTCTCGGTCGACCTCTCGCGCGAGCTCGGGAAGCGCTTGCGCGTTCCGGTCGAGCTCGTGACCTATGACTCTGCGGGCAGAGTGGTCGAAGCGCTGAAGTCCGGCGCGTGGGACGTTGCCTATCTGGCGATCGATCCGGCGCGCGCGGTGGACATCGGCTACAGCGCGCCGTACGTCGTGATCGAAGGCGCTTACCTGGTGCCGAAGGAATCACCCATCCGCAGCAACGCGGAGGTCGATCGCACCGGCATCCGCGTCGTCGTCGGCGCGGGCAGCGCCTACGACCTTTTCCTGTCGCGTGAGCTTACGCAGGCGACCATCGTCCGCGCGCCCACGTCGCCTCTCGTCACCGACACGCTGGTCGCGCAGAAACTCGACGTCGCGGCCGGGGTGAAGCAGCTGCTCGAAGCCGACGCCGTTCGCGTGCCCGGATTGCGGCTGCTCGACGGCCGCTTCATGGTGATCAACCAGGCGATAGGAACGCCCAGGGCTCGCGTCGCCGGTGCGCAGTATCTGCGCGAGTTCGTCGAGGAAATGAAAGCGTCCGGATTCGTCGCGCAGTCGCTTGCGCGCCATCACATCGAGGGCGCGCAGGTCGGGCCGCCGGCAGCGCGCTAGCGCGGTTCGACGTTGGCGTTCGGGCGGGCCATTTCCTCGCTTCGCTCTTTCGCGTCCGCTTCGAAGAGCTCCTGCAGCTGCGCAGCCGCTTGCGCGGCGGTCTGGATCAGTTGCGCCTCGTCCTGGCGCACCGCGTACTGGGCTTCGATTTGCCGCGTGTCGTGCTTGCGGAAGAGGCTCACGGCGCGCTCGGCGCGCGCGTGATCCATCCCCAGCTGCTCCAGCGCCTCGCGCGCCGTTTCAAGGCTGGACAGAAACGTCTCGCGCTCGATCGCTTCGATGTCGAGGTCGCGCAGCCGATAGTAGTGGACGCGGTTGCGGGCGCGCGCGAGGATCGGCAGGTCGGGATAGTTCTTGCGGACGATGGCGGCGGTCTTGACCGAAGCCTCGACGTCGTCGATGGCGAGCACGAACAGCTTCGCTTCGCGCGTTCGCGCCGATTCGAGCAGCTCGAGCCGGGACGCGTCGCCGTAGTACACCTTGTTGCCGAACCGGCGGACGAAATCGACCTGCTGGTAGCTTGCCTCGATGGCGGTGAACGAGATGCCGGCCATCCGCAGCACGCGCGAGACGATCTGCCCGTAGCGGCCGTAGCCGGCGATGATCACCGGGTTCCCCGGACCGTCGATGGTATCGAACTCGGGCGGCCGCCTGCGCTCGAGCCAGCGCGAAAGCATCCGCTCGTGCACGATGAACGACAGCGGCGCGATCAGCATGGAAATCGTCACGGCCAGCACGAGAAACTCCGCGGACTCGCCTTTGAGTATTCCGCGGTCCTGCGCGGCCAGGAACAGCACGAACGCGAATTCGCCCCCCTGTGCGAGCAGCACCGCGATGCGCTGGGCTTCCTCGTTGTCGGAACCCGAGACGCGCGCGATCACATAGAGCAGGAGCGCCTTCGCAACCATCAAGCCGAGCGACACGCCGAGCACGGCAACAGGATGCGCGGCCAGCAGCGCGAGGTTGGCGCTCATGCCGACCGCCATGAAAAACAATCCGAGCAGCAAGCCCTTGAACGGATCGACGTCGGCCTCGAGCTCGTGCCGGAACTCCGAGTCGGCGAGCAGCACGCCGGCCAGGAACGCGCCCAGCGACATGGACAGGCCGATCGCTTCCATCAGCAGCGCCGCACCGATGACGACCAGCAGCGCCGCCGCGGTGAACACCTCGCGGCCGCCGAAGCGCGCGATGAGCTTGAGCGCGGGCCGGATGACCAGGCGGCTGACGACGATGACGAACACGATCGCGGCAACGCCTTTCGCTGCCAGCAGGAACCCGCTCGCCCCGCTCGCCTTGTCGGGGCCGAGCAGCGGCAGCAGCGCGATGAGCGGAATGACGGCCAGGTCCTGGAACAGCAGAATTGCGAATGCGCGCCGTCCGCTCGGACTGCTCAATTCGCCGCGCTCGCCGAGCCAGGCGAGGACGATCGCCGTCGACGACATGGCCAGGCCGAAGCCGATGACGATCGCCGACTGCCACGAAAGACCGAGCGCGCCGATGATCGCGGCGAGCGCAATCCCGGTGACGACCACTTGCGCGCCGCCCAGTCCGAAAACCGGCTGGCGCAACGCCCACAGCCGCGACGGCTCCAGCTCGAGCCCGACCAGGAAGAGCAACAGCACGACGCCCAGCTCCGCGATGTTCAGCGTAGCCTCCGCGTCGCCGATGAGGCCAAGGCCCCACGGACCGATGATCGCGCCCGCCGCGAGATAGCCGAGCACCGCGCCGAGCTTCAGGCGCCGGAACAGCGGGACGATGATCACCGCCGTGCCGAGGAAGATGGCGGCCTGAATTAGGAAGGGCATGACGTCTTGTTCAAGGTTTGCGCCACACGCTCGCAAGCCACGGCTGCTGCTCGCGCGGAAGGCCCGCCGGACGATAGTAGTGGTCGAGCTCGACAAAGCCCGCCGCGGTCATGTGGCGCTGCCAGGTTTGGAGGCTGTGATAGGCGCCGTAACGTCCGCCGCTCCACCCCTCGTCGTCATTACCGCGCGGATTGGAGGCGAAAAGCACGCCGCCGGGTTTCAACGTCGCGAAAAGCTGGCCGAGCACGCGCGGCAACTCCTGTGTGGGAACATGGAACAGCGCTGCGTTGGCGAAGACGCCGTCGAATCGATTAGCGGGAAGCTCGAGTCGCAGGAAATCCTGCTCCCACACCTCGCAGCCGCTATAGGCGCGCGCCATCGCCGCAAAGCGCGGCGCCCCCTCGAGCCCGATGGCGCGATGACCGCGATCGGTGAAGGTCTTGAGGTCGCGGCCCGGGCCGCAGCCGAGGTCCAGGATGACCAGCGGCGGCGCGCCCTCGATGTGGTCGAGGAGTGCCGCGATATTCTGCGCGACGTCGTGATCGCGCGTCCCCTCCCAGAATTGCTCGGCACGCTGCTCGTAGTGATCGAGCGTCGTGCCGGTAATGACGGCGAGATCCTGCGCCAGTGTGGACGCCCCCGAGGCGCTGCGCGCCTCCCCTACTGGGGGCACGCCCGACTTGGGGCGGCCCTGCGTCGGGCGTTTCGGCTCGCTCACGTGACTGCGGGCCGCACCTTTGGCGGACTCCGCAGTCCCGCCGGAAGCAGCCACCGTTCGGCATAGCGAAAGATGAGCTCGATCAGCAGCGCCATCACGGCGGCCGGAATCGCGCCGGCCAGCAGCATCGCGTGATCGTTGAGCGCGAGGCCCGTGACGATGCGCTCGCCGTAGCCGCCCGCGCCGATGAAGGCGGCGATGGTCGCCGTCCCGACGTTGATCACCGCCGACGTCTTGATGCCGGCGAGGATGGTCGTGGCGGCCAGCGGCAGCTCGATCTTGTGCAGGATGGTGGCGGGCCGCATGCCCAGCGATTGCGCTGCCTGGACCATCCCGCGGGAGATCTGCGTCAGCGCGGCATGCGTGTTGCGCACGATGGGCAGCAGTGCGTACAACGCGAGCGCGATGTACGCGGGCACCGCGCCGATGCGCCCGGTCAACGGGATCAGCACGGCGAGCAGCGCGAGCGACGGAATCGTCTGCACGACGCCGGTCGCGCCGATGATCCAGCTCTCCAGCGCCGGACGCTTGGCGGCGAGAATCCCGAGTGGAATGCCGATGACGATGCTGGCGGCCAGCGAGAGAAAGACGAGCCCCAGCTGTTCGAGCGTCAGCCGGACGAAGTCGGGTCCGAACAGCTTGCGCCAGAAATCGTCGAACCCGCCTGCTTTGGCGCTCGGCGTCGCCGCGCTGACGGATCCTCCGGCACGCTGCGCGAGAAAGCTCGCGGCAACCGTCGCGAAGTCCTTGCCGTCGAGCTCGGCCGCCGCGTTCATCTTGCGCATCGACGCGTCGTCGATCGCGCCTTCGAGCCGGGTCAGCGCCGCCCACGTCTTCGGCAGGCGCTGCGGAAGATCCGCGCGATACAGGAGGACCGCGTCGTAGCGCGGAAAGTACTTGCGGTCGTCGTCGAGGACCGTCAGGCCGTATTTGTCGATCTTGGCATCGGTCGAGTAGATGTCGATGGCGTCGACCTGACGTTGCGCGATGGCTTCGTAGGCGAGCCCGTGATCGAGGCCGCGCGGCGTCTCGAAAGGCAATTCGTACGTGCGTTTCAGGCCGGGCCAGCCGTCAGCGCGGCCGATGAATTCCTGCGAGAGGCCGAGCCGCACCTCCGGATGCGCCGCAAGATCGGACAAGCGCGCGATGTTTTTCGCACGCGCATCGTCGCCGCGCATCGCCAGCGCGTACGTGTTGTTGAAGCCCAGTGGGACCGCGACTGCGAGGCCCATCGGGGCGAGCTTCGCGTCGAGCTCGGCCAGCGGCGGCACGCTGTCGAGCTTCAGGATTTCCTTGGCGATGGTGCCGGTGTATTCAGGATAGACGTCGATGCTGCCGGTCGTGAGCGCATTGAGCACGATCGCCGTGTTGCCCAGGCCCTGGCTGTGCGTCGCCGGCGCCTCGCCGGCGGCCTGCGCGGTCTGCTTGAGGATTTCGCCCAGGATGTACGACTCGGTGAAGCGCTTCGAGCCGACGTTCAAGCCGGGCGCCGCGACCGCCATCGCGGTGCTGGCGAGCGCAATGAGGCCGGCAACGGTGCGCGCGCGAAGGTTCATCGGCGTAAGTGTGCCCCAACCAAGGGGACCGTGCGCTACTCCGCTATGCTTTGTCCATGCCTCTGCTGAGCCTCCAGGACGCCGAACTTGCGTTCGGCCTCCATCCGCTTCTCGACCGCGCCGCTTTTGCCATCGACGACGGCGAGCGCATCGGTCTCATCGGCCGCAACGGCACCGGCAAGTCCTCGTTGCTCAACGTGATCGCCGGTCGTCTCGATCTCGACGACGGCGAAATGAAGCGGCGCGACGGCTTGCGCGTCGTGCTGGTCGAACAGGAGCCCGAGCTGCCGCCGGCGTCGTCGCTGCGTGAGAGTCTCGCGCTGCGCGGCGCCCTCACCGAAGACAACGAGCAGTTCCACGACGAACGCGAACGCTGGCGCGTGGAGGCGCGGCTGGTCGAATATCTGCACCGCTTCGGTCTCGACGAGGCGACGGCGCCGTCGTCGGCGTCGGGCGGCGAGAAGAAGCGCGCGGCGCTGGCCCTGGCGCTGGCGCTGGCGCCGGATCTGCTGCTGCTCGACGAGCCGACCAATCACCTCGATATCGACGGTATCGCGTTGCTCGAGGATCTGATGCGCAAGCAACCGACGTCGATCGTGATCACGCACGACCGCACGTTCCTCGATCGCGTGGCCACGCGAATCGTCGAGCTCGATCGCGGGCTGCTGCGCTCGTATCCCGGCAATTTCGCCGCGTACGAGACGCGCAAGGCCGACGAGCTTGCGGCCGAAAGCGTGGCCAACCGCAAGTTCGACACGTTCTGGAAGCAGGAAGAGGCGTGGATCCGCAAAGGGGTCGAGGCGAGGCGCACGCGCGACATGGGCCGCGTGCGCCGGCTGGAGGCGCTGCGACGCGAGCGCGCCGAGCGCCGCGAGCGCATCGGCAACGTCAAGCTGAATCTCGACGCGGGCGAGCGTTCCGGCAGGCTCGTCGCGGAGCTCACCAACGTCAGCAAGCGTTTTGGCGAGCGCACGCTGGTGCGCGATCTCGATCTGCGCGTGATGCGCGGTGACCGGACGGCGCTGATCGGTCCCAACGGCGCGGGCAAGACGACGCTGCTGAAACTGATCCTCGGCGAGCTGGCGCCGGATGCGGGCACGGTGAAGCTCGGGACCAAGCTTACGTCGGCGTACTTCGACCAGATGCGCGCGCAGCTCGATCCCGAGCGCACGCTCATCGACACCATCAGCCCGGGCTCGGAATGGGTGGAGACAGCCGGCGGACGGCGGCACGTGCTGACCTATCTCGCCGAGTTCCTGTTTCCGGCGCAGCGCGCGAATTCGCCGGTGAAGATGCTCTCCGGCGGCGAGCGCAATCGTTTGCTGCTCGCGCGGCTGTTCGCGCAGCCTGCGAATCTGCTCGTGCTCGACGAGCCGACCAACGATCTCGACATCGAGTCGCTCGAATTGCTCGAGGCGACGCTGCAGTCGTATCCGGGCACGCTGCTGCTCGTCAGCCACGACCGGACGTTCCTCGACAATGTCGTCACCCAAACGCTGGTCGCGGAAGGTTCACCGGGGCATTGGAAGGAATACGTCGGCGGCTACAGCGATTGGGTGGCGCAGCGGCCGGATGCCGCCGCGCCGGCGACCGCTGGCGCAGAACCACCGTCGCGCAAGCAGCCGCCACGGGCTGCGATCACGAAGCTCACGTTCAAGGAACAGCGCGAGCTGGACGCACTGCCCGCGGAACTGGAAGCGCTCGAACGCGAGCAACACGTGCTCACCGAGCGCATGAGCACCCCGGACTACCACAAGCTGGGAGCGGCCCCGATCAAGGCGGACCGGGTGCGCGCGGCCGAGATCGAGCACCAGCTTGCGGCGAAGTTCGAGCGCTGGGGCGCATTGGACGCGCGGGCACGGGGGGCGAAATAGCCCGCCAAGCTAGCGAATAGATCGAGCTCCACCTTCCGGCGCTTCCGCGCGAAGCGCCGCCTTCGTCTCCTGGACGCGCGCCTCGATCGCCTGGCACTCGGGCCCGGTGAATTTCGCCGTCAGCGCGTCCAGGAACACCCGCGTTCGCGCCGGCATGAGGCGTCGTCCGGGGAATACAGCCCACGCGCTGACCGGCGGTAATCGCCAGTCGGCGAGCACCGGAACGAGCTCGCCGCTGCGGACGTGCTGGTCTGCGAAGTGATCGTTCACTGCCGTGATTCCTGAACCGGAGAGCGCCAATTGCATCAAGAGCGCGGGCGAATTGGCAGTCGCCCGCCCGGGTGGAATGCCTTCCCATCGCTGTTCGCCGCGGGTCAGCACCCAAGGCAGCGCCTCACCGGTGCGCCCCAGGATCCGGAGCGTCTCGTGCTCCATCAGCGCCTCGGGTTCCGAGGGGGCGCCGCGGCGCGCGATGTAGGCAGGCGACGCGTACAGGCTGCCGGTGAACACCGCCAGCCGGCGGGCCGCGAGCGAGGCGTCGTCGCGCAGGTCGCCCATCCGAAGCGCGACATCGAAGTTCTCGCCGACCAGGTCGACGAACCGTGCGGACAAGTCGACTTCCAGCGAGATCGCCGGATACCGGGCGATGAATTCGGCGAGCAGCGGCCCGAGGATCAGATACGCGAAGTCGCCCGGCATCGAGACCCGCAACCGGCCGCTGGGCTCGACCTGCCGGTTTTGGGCTAGCGACGCCGTCGCCTCGACCTCGTCGACGACGTGATGCGCGTGCTCGAGCACGCTGTGGCCGAAATCGGTAACGGTGAGCTTGCGCGTCGTGCGCAGCAACAGGCGCTCGCCCAGCTGCGCTTCCAGCGCCGCCACGCGCCGGGAGACGGTCGACTTGGGTAGGCCCAGGCGCTCGGCGGCCCGGCTGAAGCTGCCTTCGTCGACCACCCGGGCGAAGAGGAGGAGGTCGTTCGGTTCGAGTCGCGTACGCGTCTTCGCATCCATGTCATTGTCCCGTTGGAGCAACAATGTTATCCATTTTGACGGCTTCCGGTCTGAAGATGCAACAATTATATTCACTCCATCACCTACCCTCAACTAGATGGAGCACACCATGAACATCCTGCAAATCAACTCCAGCGCCAGGTCCGAAGGCTCGCAATCGACGCGTCTGGCCAACAAGATCGTCGAGCGGGTGCGCGCCGCCAATCCCGGGGCGACGCTGACCGTCCGCGACCTGTTGCGGACGCCGCATCCGGTGCTCGACGAAGCGGCGTTGCAAGCGCTGTTCACCCCGGCCGACCAACGGACGCCTGAGCATTCGGCACGCGTGGCGCTCGATGACGCATTGATTGGCGAAGTTCAGGCCGCAGATGTGATCGTGCTGGGCGTGCCGATGTACAACTTCGGCGTGTCGGCGCAACTCAAGAACTGGATCGACGCGATCACGCGGGCGCAGGTGACGTTCCGCTACACCGCGAACGGCCCCGAAGGCCTGCTCAAGGGCAAGAAGGTGTACGTCGCGCTGACGCGCGGCGGCCTCTACCGCAACACGCCGGCCGATACGCAGGTCCCGTATCTGAAGACGATCTTCACGTTCCTCGGCTTGACCGACGTGCAGTTCGTTTACGCGGAGGGGCTCGCGATGGGTCCCGAGGCCGAGCAGAAGGCGCTCGCTTCGGCACACGAGCAGATCGAGGAAGCCGTCGCTTCGGCACATGAGCAGATCGAGGAAGCCGTCGCGGCATAATCGGACGTATTCGATGGCATCAGAAGGAGCCAGGCAATGACGACAACGACACTCACTAAACCAACTGCCGAGACTGTCGCGCGTCCGCGCGCCGTCGAGCGGATCATCGCCGGCCAGCCAACTTCCGACGGCGCCGGCGTCAAGCTGACGCGCGTGCTCACGCAGCCGCTGCAGCGGCGGCTCGATCCGTTCCTGATGCTCGACGCGTTCGGCACCGACGATCCGCAGGATTACATCGGCGGCTTTCCCGATCATCCGCATCGCGGCTTCGAGACCGTCACGTACATGATCGCCGGCCGGATGCGCCATCGCGACAGCGGCGGCAACGAAGGCCTGCTGCAGAACGGGGGCGTCCAGTGGATGACCGCCGGGCGCGGCGTGATCCATTCCGAGCTGCCCGAGCAGGAAGGCGGCCGGATGGAAGGCTTCCAGCTGTGGCTGAACCTGGGCGCCAAGGACAAGATGCGGGCGCCGTGGTATCGCGACATCCAGAGTGCCGAGATTCCGGAGTTCACGACACCGGAGGGCGTGGCGGTGCGCGCGATCGCGGGCCGCAGTCACGGCGTCGAGGGCGCGATGCAGCGCGAGACCACCGAGCCGCTCTATCTCGACCTCGAGATTCCGCCCGGCGCGACGTTCACGCAGGCGCTGCCGCCGGCCCACAACGCGTTCGTCTACGTGTATCGCGGTGAATTGGCGATCGGCGAAACGAAGGTGCCGCTGCAGCGGATGGCGATTCTGAACAACGATGCCGGCGCCGATGGCGTGGTGTTGCGCGCCGCCGTTCCGACACGCGCGCTGCTGATTGCGGGGCGACCGCTCGGCGAGCCGATCGCGCAGCACGGTCCGTTCGTGATGAACACGCACGACGAGATCGTCCAGGCGGTGCGGGACTACCAGGCCGGAAAGTTCGCGGCGGCCAGTTGACGCGGAAGCAGGTCAATTCGAGCGCACGGCGAAGCTTTTCGCCGTGCGCTTTTCTTTGTGCAGGCGAAGCAGGCGAATATCGCGTCGTGTTCGCGCCGGCCGGCAAGGCGCGGCCGAAGGACTTCGACAGCAAGTCCGGCAGCCAGCACCACGTGCATGTGTGGAAGCGCGTCAAGGCATAACGCCGCCGGCAGCCTGCATCAGCTCGGCGAGCGTCGGACCTTCGCCTTAGAACCCGACCTCGCCCAGCGCATCCACGAGGGTTTTCTTCTGCGCAGCGTCGGTCATCGGATCGGTTTCCAGCCAGCCGCGGCCGGAGAATCCAGGCTGCAGCGCGCGGATCTCCTCGGCTTCCCAGGCCGCGGCCGCCAGGTCGCCAGCCGTTACGTGCACCGCCGCCATGTAGACATGGGCCTCGAGGTTCACCGGGTTGCGTGACAGCGCGTGCGCAAGATTGACCCGCGCCTGTTCCAGGTCGCCGAGGAAAAGATAGGCGCGTCCCAGCAGCAAAAAGTAGAGATAGCCCGCCTGCGGGTCGAGGCGCATTGCCGTGCGCAACAGGCGCACGGTGTCCGTGGGATGCCCGACGTACGTGTTGATGCCGCCCATCAGCGCATAGCCATCGGCGAACGATGGATAGAGGCGCACGGCAGTCTCGAGGTACTGCAGCGCCTGCTCGTGCTGGCGCCGTTCCATGTACACGAAAGCGAGCACCCAGTAAGTCTCCCGGATGTCGGGATTGATCTCGTGTGCGGTCCGCGCCATCTCCAATGCGCGGTCGAGGGCGGCGGCGCCGTCGCCCGTCCACTGATTACGGTAGTCGGCGGCGTAAGTGAGTGCCAGCCCTGCATATGCACGCGCAAAGGCCGCGTCCAGCGCGATGGCGCGCCGGAACATTTCACGCGCGGTCTCGTTTTCCGCTCGCTGCCGGACGAGCAGCGCCGATTGCCCGCGCTGGAACAATTCATAAGCTTCCAGATTGCGCGTGTAGCGCTGCGCGACACGGCGCAGTTCGGCCTCGCTTACCTTGGCGGGCAGAGTCTCGAGAATCTTCGGCCCGAGCTCTTCCTGGATCGAGAAAAATGCGCCCAGCGCGCGGTCGAACCGCTCGGACCACACTTGCTTTCCCGTCTGCGCATCCGTGAGGTGAACATGCACGCGCAGGCGCTCATCGATGCGCTGGACCGATCCGGACACGAGATAGCGGGTCGGCACGGGGTCAGTCGACGTCTCGCCGCCCGCCGCGCCGCCCATGGTCGCAACGCCGATGACCGAGAGCCCGAACACTTTGGAGAGGTCGGTCACGAGGTCCGCGGTCATGCCTTGCGCGAGGAGCGCCGCCTCCGGGTCGTTGCCCAGCGCCTCGAACGGCTTGATCGCGACGGTCGGTTGCGCAGTGCGGGCGGCTTCGAAGCCCGCCATCGGTAATTGCGCCGGCGCGACTTCGGTGAGGCGCTCGCCGCTGATCCACCATCCTCCGGCTGCCGCGAGCAGCAGCGCGGCAACGCTTGCCGCCGCCATCCAATGGACGCGCCGTTTGCGTTCGTCATCCAGGGATTCCGAATCCGGCCTGGCTCGTGCGGAGGCGATCTCTTCCGTCCGGATCACTGGGGCCACCAGCCGGTAGCCCCCTTTCGAGATCGTCTGGATGTAAGCCGGCTTCCCGGGTACATCGCCGAGGGCTTTGCGCAACTTGATAACGACCTGCGTGAGGGAGTCGTCGCCCACCACCACGCCCGGCCAACCGGCCGCAAGCAACGCATCTCGGCTGACGACCTGTCCCGGCCGACCCGCCAGGTACACGAGCACGGACATGGCCTTGGGCTCGAGCTTCACCGTTTTGCCCGGGGCCGAGAGTCGATTCAGCGTGGGCTCGATCGTCCAGTCGCCGACCTGCAGCCGCATCCCGCCTGGCGCCGGAGGGGACTCAATGGCAACGGACATGATTCGATCTCAACGCGAGACTCGTCGCAACACGCGCAATTATGCTGCGTTCGCATCCTTCGCTAAACCTTAGCCGTTTCTTCGGGACTTTCCTGTGCACGTGCACGTTCAATGCTCGTGCAGCTGCAAATCAGGTGAACGATTGGATAACGAGGAGATGTCCCAATGAAACGGTTTCCCACCGGTGTTGCCGTGATTTTTGCATCCGCGCTGTTCATCGTGCCATGTGCGGCGACAGCGCAGCCGGCGCTTGTCATCAAGCCACTGGCCGAAAAGAAGGTGACCGAGTTGCCGCCCGCACCGCTCGTCTGGAGGCTGGAGAATTTTTCCGCGCTGGCGCAAGCACAGGCCGCCGCGGGTCCTTCGTCATTGGTCGCTGAAGCAGGAGGCAGGGTTTGGCTCGCAACACTCGGTCCCGCGGGTGGCGCATCCCCCGGCGGTATCAAGGTTGCCGAGATCGGGCCCATCCCCAAAGTGGTTGCGGCGCAGTATCTCCTTCGGATCAATGAGGCGAGCGGTCCTCCAGGCAGTATCACGCCCGTGCATACGCACCCGGGCTCCGAGGCGTTCTACGTGATCGCCGGGGAAACCAGCAGCCGTTCTTCACATGGCGTGATGCGTATCGGGGCGGGCCAGTCCGGCGCAGGTCACGGCGCCGACATGCCGATGCAAGTTTCGAGCAGCGGCTCGACGGACCTGCACTCGCTGGTGATGTTCGTGGTGGACGCCGCCAGGCCGTTTTCATCTCCGGCCAGTTTCCCGTAGCGCGGCCGACCGTTTAAGTTGACACGACCAGGCTTTCAACAAAGTGATGGCAATGCCCGCGATCCGCGAAAAATTGTTGGGTGGGCGGCCTCGATCCGGTCGACCGCACGCGAGCAATTCGGCCACTTCATCGGCAGCGAAATCGGCAAGTGGTCGAAGGTCGCGAAAGACGTCGGGGCAAAAGCGGAATAGTTGGGCTGCCCCGAAGACGCCGCCAACGACTACTGCGGCGGCCGCACGCCGTCCTTGCTGACCTGGATGCGCGGCGCCGTCAATGCGCCGTCACCGGCCGCTTGCGCCACGGTGAAAATGTACTCGCCGGCGATGAGGTCGGCCCGCGTGCCGGGAACGGCCCGCACCAGCGGTATCCCGTCCGGCACGACGATCTTCTGCGTGCCGCCCGGGAACTGCAGCGTCAATTCTTGATTGGCGGTGCCGATCACCTTCGCCTGCACGTTCGCATTCGTCATCTTCGATCCGGGCGTGAGGTCCCACGCGAGTTGCCCTGGCGGCGTCGTGGGTGCGAGATAGTGAACTTCGACGGCCACGTCGGTGCCGTCCGGCCCCGGCTTGGTCGTCGCGCCGACATAGTCGCCTTCCTTGATGTCCTCGAAGCGCACCGCCTTGGCCACGGCGACGGTCACGTTGTCGGGGAGCGCAAGCTGCAAGTCCTTGCCGTCGCGCGACTTGACCGACATCACGTTGCCGTTGATGGCGGTAATCGTCCCGCGGATGCGCACATTGGTCTGCGCGTGCGCCGCGGAGGCGGCCAGCGTGATCGCCGCGAACAATCCGACGACGTATCGAAGATTCATCGGCTCACTCTCCTTGAGGATGGGGCGCGCAACCGACGCGCCATGACGTGAACAGGCGCGACCGCCATTGCTTCCCGTAGTGTGCCGCAGGTCGCCCCCTGGGCGAAATCAGGGCCCCGGGGTGCTTCTGCGCATAGGCGTACCATGACCGGAACGGAACACCGCGCGCGTGCGCATGGTCGAACGCTCCATGGCTGAAACCAACAACTGGTCATTCCCGACGCCGATGCAGCCGGACGCCTCGGAAGTCGACTTCGATCTTGCGCGGGCGCTGACCGGCGTGGTCCGTCTTGCGTCGCGTATTCCCGAGGATGCCTTCACCGCGCAGATGCTCGGCACCGAGCGCGAGGGCAACGGCGTGGTCATCCGCAACGACGGTCTCATCGTCACCATCGGGTACCTGATCACGGAGGCCGAGGCAATCTGGATCACGACCCATGACGGCCGGGTGGTCCCGGGGCATCCGCTGGCCTACGATTTCGCCACGGGACTGGGGCTCGTCCTGCCGCTGGGACCCCTCGGCCTGCCCGCCATGCCGATGGGCACGTCCACCGACATCGATGTCGACGACGACGTCTATGTCCTCGGCAGCGGCGGCCGTGCGCATGCGCTCAAGGCGCAAGTGTTCGCGCGCCGCGAGTTCGCGGGCTACTGGGAATATCTGCTCGACGTGGCGCTCTTCACGCAGCCGCCGCATCCGGAATGGAGCGGTGCGGCGCTGCTCGACGGCAACGGGCGTCTGGTCGGGATCGGCTCGCTGTTCATCCAGGAGGCGGATGCCGACGAAGTTCGCAAAGGCAACATGTTCGTGCCGATCGACGTGCTGACGCCGATTCTCGACGATCTCGTCACGACCGGACGCGCGGCGCGGCCAGCGCGGCCATGGCTCGGGATGTATGCGAGCGAGGACAATCATCGTCTCGTGGTCGGCGGCCTTGCCCACGGCGGTCCCGCCGAGCGCGCCGGCGTGCGCCAGGGCGACGCGATCATCGCGGTCGCCGATCAGCGTGTGGGAAGTCTCGCCGAGCTC
>Ga0207675_100001934_pt1 | contig 20675 bp, 17 predicted proteins | sample KBSSwiS42_FD_184305 | JGI IMG/M metagenome (GOLD analysis project Ga0207675, IMG submission 184305) | Switchgrass rhizosphere microbial communities from Kellogg Biological Station, Michigan, USA - KBS Switchgrass S4-2 (SPAdes) (version 2) | ecosystem: Host-associated > Plants > Roots >...
CGAAGCAGGATGCTGGATGCTGGATATTGGATATTGGATAACGACGAAAACAAATGTTCTTTTTACCGGGTTTTTTCCGCATTTCACCGACATTTAAAATAGTATTGCCAATAAGTTATTGGGCTTTTTTAGTTAACCTGTTAGTTTTACCTTAATGCTGGATAGTGGATGCTGGTCACTGCGAGTGCGGAGCGCGAAGCTGGATGCTGGATGCCGGATACTATTGCAGCGACCAACGTACAATTTTAAACATAAAACCTCTAACCTAAGTAAATGGCTAGGCGACCGCTGGATTTGAAAGATGCAAAATCACCGAAGGCAAAGATCAATAGGGAAAACCTAAGGCAGGCACTTGTATTATTTACGTATTTAAAACCTCATCGTGGTAAATTTATCCTGGGCCTTGTGTTCATTGCACTCTCTGCATTTACAACAAGTTTGTTTCCCTTATTTCTTGGAAAAATGATTGATGCTGCTTCGCCCGGTGCTGCATTGCCCGGTTCAGGCACAGCCTCACGATTTGGATTTGGGTTTAAAGATATTCACTGGAGCTTGAATACTACGCTTCTCCTGATTTTTGCGCAACTGACTATCCAGACATTCTTTTCGTTTATGCGTGTTTACCTGCTTACTGCTGTCGGTGAACGGTCATTGGCAGATATGCGTAAAGATGTTTACAGCAAATTGCTCACTATGCCTATGAGTTTTTTCACCGAAAAAAGAGTGGGTGAATTAAGCAATCGTATCTCGTCCGATCTATCGCAAATACAGGATGCGATATCATTTACCCTTGCGGAATTTCTACGGGGTCTTTTCACCCTTTTGATCGGCCTATTCTTTATTTTCTGGATCAGTCCGCGGCTGGCACTGGTGATGCTGGCCGTGGTCCCGCTATTGGGAATCGTTGCGGTGATCTTTGGAAAACGTATAAGAAAGATGTCCCGCAAAACGCAGGACCAACTTGCCGAGAGTGGAACTATCGTACAGGAAACTTTCCAGGGTATTTCTATCGTGAAAGCTTTTACCAGCGAAATATATGAAATCGGTCGCTATGTAAAGAGTATCCGCGCTGTTGTTTCGACAGCAATCAGCAACGCCCGTTACCGCGGTGCTTTTGTCTCATTTATGATCTTTAGTGTGTTTGGCACGCTTGCCCTGGTAATGTGGTATGGCGGGCGCATGATTCAATCCGGCGATCTCACCATCGGTGCCCTAACTATGTTTGTCATTTTCTCAATGTTTGTCGGCGGAACTTTTGCCGGGTTTGCAGATATGTTTTCCCAGTTGCAGAAAACGCTTGGTGCTACGCAAAGCGTAAGGGAAATCCTGCGGAGCGACGGTGAACCCGTAGAGTTGAAGCAAATTGAAGTTGAATCTCGCTATACACTGGATGGGAATGTGCGGTTTGAGCATGTTGCATTCAGTTATCCTGGCCGCAAAGACATTACGGTTTTAAAAGATCTTTCTCTTACAGCAAACAATGGAGAGCAGATAGCTATTGTTGGGCCCAGCGGCGCCGGCAAATCAACAATTGCTTCACTGTTATTGCATTTTTACCAGCCAGATCATGGAACGCTGTATTTTGATGAACGCCCTGCATCTGAATTTCCACTATCTCAATTGCGGCGCCAGATGGCGCTTGTGCCGCAGGATGTGATCCTGTTTGGAGGAACTATAAAAGAAAACATAGCTTATGGAAAGCCGGATGCAAGTGAAGAAGAAATTATCGAAGCCGCAAAGAACGCCAACGCACACGAATTCGTATCGAATTTTCCTGAACGGTACGAAACGATAGTTGGAGAAAGAGGAATCAAATTAAGTGGTGGCCAGCGACAGCGGATAGCCATTGCCCGTGCAATCCTAAAGGATCCTGCCATTTTAATACTGGATGAAGCAACTTCTTCGCTCGACAGCGAGAGCGAACAACTCGTGCAGGAAGCGCTGGATAACCTTATGAAAGGCCGCACGTCTTTCGTAATTGCACACAGGCTGTCAACTATTCGCAACGCAGATAAAATTGTGCTCATCGATAAAGGCATCGTAACCGAATCTGGCACGCATGCTGAACTTATGAAGAAAAACGGCCTTTACCGCAAACTGAACGATATGCAGTTTGATTTTGGGATGATCACACAATCGCCGGTGGTGGAGAATTTAGAGAAATGACGAAAAAGCAATTGAGTATAATCAAATTTATTAAATAACCACAACAAATTGAGCATATTCGCCTTGATTAGACGTTACCTCCAATATACCACCATGGAGCTTTATGATGTCGAAACTTAATGACAAGCCTAGTCCCGTTCCACTTCCTGATGGTTTGGTAGTAAAGAAGGGTTGAAAAATTTTGTCGATGATATTTTGTGGGATGCCCATGCCATTATCACGTACTGTTATTTCCGTTTTTGCGTTGGCAAGGAACTTTGTACTCACCCATAAAGTAGGCACGTATCCCGCGATATTTTTTTTCGCCTTTTCAGATAAAGAATAGAAAGCATTACTATAAAGATTCGATAATACCCGGCCAATGTCCTGAGGTATTAAGTTTTTCTTTTTATTTCGATCATCGAAATCGGTTACAATTTGGATTTGAACGGCACTTGTTTTTGTCAAATAAGTCCGATAATTAAGACGAAGATATTCATCTGCTAGCGCATTGATGTCAGTAGGCTCCTTGTTCCCGGCGCCCGGGCTTGCATGCTGCATCATGGTTTTAACGATTGAATCCAACCTTTTGCCGTGACGGGCTATCTTCTCTTCATTTTGCTTAATCGAACTGGCCAAAGAGATGACATCATTAATATTACCATTCGCAGCTTCTTGTTGCATCTCTTCTATCATCTCAGTATTAACTTCGGCGAAATTATTCATGAAATTGAGAGGGTTTTGTATTTCATGCGCAATGCCTGCGGTAAGCTGGCCCAGGTAAGCCATTTTTTCAGCTTGAATCAAGTGAGCCTGGGTTGTCTTGAGTTCATGATAAGCCTTTTCAATTTCTTTTGCATGGTGCAGTTCAATCTCCCTTGCCTTTTCTCTTTCCTTCCGTAGTATCCGGCTTCGCAAAAGCCTGTTAAGAAAAAACACAAGTGCCAAAAACGCCAAAGAATAAATTGAATATGCCCACCAGGTTCTGTACCAGGGCGGTAATATTTGAAACCGATATTCTTTTTCTGATGTTGCGCCGGAAGGATCAACGGCTTTAAGCCTAAACACATATTTTCCCTCGTGCAAATGGCGAAAGACGGCGCTAGTCTCTTTATTAGGTGCGCTCCATTCCTCATCATAGTTTTCCAATTTATATCGGTATGTGACCTGCTGCGGAAGAGATGACCCCACAGCTGCAAAATCAACAGCCACATTATTATTTTCATAAGGAAGCACCAGGCGTTGTGGTATCGGGTAAAACCTGGATATACTGTCAAACCGGATGCCACTGAACTTCCTTTGCATGCTATCCAGCAAAATTCTGTTCAGCGGCTTACCAAAAGTGACGATCATTTCGTTTAGCATAGCCAGGCTATCTGGCTCGCTTTTATTTTGACTATAGGTCATAAGACTGTTCCAGCAAATGGGCTCACCATCGACCTGGATGTTTGTCAAGAAAAGATTGAAAGGAACAGAAGATTTCTTTACTGCATCATAGTCAAGTTTGATCACTTTGTTGTCGCCACATCCACCCCAGACTATTCCATCGTCAACGTACAAAGCATTTACATTAAGATCCTTTATAGGATAGCCAGTTTTGTAGTTAAAATTCTCAAATGCATATTGTTCCTTATTGCCGATTCTTAATGCAGACAGTCCAAGATTAGTTCCCAACCAAATTATCTTATTCTTCGGGTCTTCGGCGATAGCATATACGACATTGTCGGGAAGACCATCAGCGGTTGTAATACTGGTAAAACTCTTTCCATCAAACACAGAGGCGCCATTACCGTCTGTTCCAAACCAAATTTTACCTATCTTATCTTCAATAATTGAATAAATGCTATTTCCAGACAATCCCTCTGCTGTGGTGTAATTAAAAAAACGTTTCCCATCAAAGCGGCTTGCCCCTCCTCCATGAGTACCGAACCAAATATCGCCGCCGGTCGTCTCGATAATACGATAAATGTTATTACTGGGCAAACCTTGCTCAATCTTATAAGATGTAAATGATTTTCCATCAAATTTTGCCGCACCGGCCCCATTGGTTCCAAACCATATGTTATTCTGCCTGTCAATTGTCATGCTCCAGATATCGTTATCGGGTAGCCCCTGTACAGTTGTGTAGTTAGTAAAATTCACGCCATCAAAACTGCTCGCACCTGTTTCTGTTCCGATCCAGAGATTACCGTTTTTATCCTGGTTTATGCAGTGAACGGTGCGGCCCACGAGTCCGTCATCAGTCCCATAGTTAATAAAATTGCTGCCATCATATTTTGTTATTCCTTTCCCCATGGACGCAAACCAAAGACTTCCACTTCTGTCTTTAAATATATTCCAGGTATTAGTCTCATGCAGTCCCTGTAGCGAGCTCAGGCTTGTCACAGCATTTCCGTTATAGCGGAAAACCCCTGCAGTGCCCGTGCCGAACCACAATGAACCGGAGTTATCTATCATTGAACACGTTAGATGGGCGCTTTGCAAACCTTCTAATTTCCCATAATTGACACATTTTTTACCATCATAACGTAGTACACCGTTTCCGTGAGTCGCAAACCATAAAATCCCTTTACTGTCTTGGACAATAGAAGAAATATCAAAATTCAGCGAATCGCGTAAAAATTGAAATTTTGAGAATGCGTCGCCATCTTGCTCGAAGAGCCCGGCAGTTGTTCCAATCCACATCCGATTTGATTTGTCCTGGGCAAAACAATTAATGTTAGCTACATTGGCATTAGTAAGCTTATAAACTATGAACGTTTTCCCATCAAAGCGTGCAACGCTGTTTCCAATGCCTCCAAACCAAATATTCTGAGCTCGATCTTGAAAAATGCTTTTTACCTGGCCTTTCAAAAACTCGGGCACACCGGATAGATTTTTAAACGAATTTCCGTCATAGGTGCAAACTCCACGTGATTTCGTTCCAATCCAGAGTTTGCCGTTCCGATCCGCAATAATCGAAGTAATTACATTGTCTGAAAGTCCGTCCGCCATTGTATATGTAATAAACCTTTTACCGTCGAATTTGCTAAGACCACTGCCATTTGTACCAAACCATAGATTTCCAGCGTGGTCTTTGGTCAAACACCACACGCCGTTGCCAGCAAGGCCATTTTCCGCGGTAAAATTGGTAAAGCTTTTGCCATCGAAACGGCTTACACCACCACCGAAAGTGCCAAACCACAGATTGCCACTTTGATCAACAACGCATGAACTGACCGAACCGAGTGCAAGACCCTGTTCAGTATCAAAGTTGGAGAATGAGGGGGCTCCTCCGCCAGATGGATCTTTTGTGATGGCTGGACGGCCTGCCCGGAATTTCCGCGGCTTATTTGCGTCGGTAATAAATTTTGTCCCAGGAGGCTCAGCATTTAAAAAAAGCCGCGGCTCAACACTGTCTTTTCTTAAAAAGTTTCCAGATTGATTTAAAGGTTGAGATTGATTGTCACAAGCGCAAAATGTAAGAATGCAAACGGCTGACAGAAAGCTGTAAACAGTGGACCGAATAATATTACTCGTTTTCGACAAAGGGTTACAAGCCACGGCTATGTACTTTTTGTATGGAAGTTACAATTTTATTTAACCTGGATACATTACAAATCTGCGGCAACTGTCTTCGATAAAATAATGCCGCGATTGTCTGAAAAATGGTAATTTATTTGACTCCACCAGGATATCGTACACTGCCTCGACCACTAACTCAACGATAATGCAATTTGATTTTGGCATGGTAACCCAATCACCTGCAGTGGAGGATATACCAGGTCTTAAGACTTTCTAACCATGTAGAACCATTTGTTGAATTGTTCGCAGGTTAGCAATATTTCCTCATTCTTCGGGCGACGGACTATTCGTGATTTGCCGTCTTTTCCTTTTTTTCTCATTCAGAAAAATATAAATGACCAAAATTACAAGCGATATTGCCGCTATCCAGATCAGTGATTTCAGGATCTTACCGTTTTTTCCGTAAATGGCCAGTAAGACTATCAGCGGGGTTATACCTATTAGTGTAGCCAGAATATATTTACGATAACTCATTTTTAAAAGTCCGGCAACTATACTTAGCGAATCATTTGAGAACGACGATATACGGGTGATGGCTATCGCCGTTACGCCGTAACGTTTTATAAATTGTGCAGTGTTGTTCCTCACTTTATCGCTCATAAGTTTCTGAACGGTAAGGGGGCCAAGATATTTACCAATTAGATATCCTACTGATGAAGAGGCAAAAACACCAAGAAAAGAAATGACCGCTCCCCATACAGGTCCATAGCTGACAATCGCAACCATCATAACGAAAACATTGGGAACAACGAAGAGAAACATCTGAATAACCATTAACAGGATCAGCGTAAGCGGACCTGCCATTTTGAATTTAGAAACCCATTGTTTTATCAGCGTTTCGTCATCACTGGTGAGCACGTCGAACGCTTGTTTGACAAAGTCCCGGAAAGAGGGAATGATCAAATATAGAATTACCACGGATGAGAGAAGTGAAAATGAAATAAGAAAAGGCAACTTTTTCATCGGGCCCTTTGTTGAAAGCTATCCGTGCGCCAGGGTAAAGGCTATATGCGATGTGAATCGGTTATCATTAGGCCAGGCTCATATATAATGCCAAAATGAATCGTCGGAATTTTTTGCAGCTGGGGTCAATGCCGACAATACAACACTTAATTCCCGGCAGCTTTATTCTTTAGCTTCTCAAACATCGCTGCGACAGATCTTTCAGTAGAAACTTTATTAACTCCGTACACTGGGTGTTTCCCAAGATCAACATGCTTTATTAATTCCTCCTTTGTTTTACCCGCTTTAATCCCATCCTTCACTTGTTGCAGCATGTCCGCGAGGTAATCCCGTTGATTTTTCAATGATTGACTTGTGCCCAATTCGCCATGCCCTGGCACTACTATCGTTATATCCCAACCGGCCAACTCATCCAGGACTTTCAACCATTTGTCATAATCAGCACCGGGATCTGCTACATTGTTGCCCCATGGATTGCCGTTGACGAAAAGATCACCAGTTACGAGGATTTTTTCATTGGGGAGGTAAGCCACTCCATCCCCTGCAGTATGCGCCTGTCCCATGTTGATCAATTCAACGCGATGCTCGCCGTCGTCAAATTCAAGCCTTTCATCGAAAGTCACCGACGGAAATTCTCTTCTATATCCTTCGAGGCTTCGACCGCTCCAATTTTCATCCCATTCACGACGGCCACGCGTTTTCATTTCTGCTGCTGTTTCTTTCGTGGAGATTATAGTCGCCCCCGAGTCAACAAACACGCAATTTCCAAAACTATGATCGTGGTGGTAGTGGGTATTAAAAACAAATCGAATCGGTTTGCCCGTTGTTTTCCTGATCTCCCGGATGATCTCTGTAGCACCCCATGGATAATTGGCATCAATCACCAGCACATATTCGCTGAATACAATCCACACACAATTGGCGGATTTCTTTTGCAGTTCGTCTCCGTAATAATAATAAACGCCAGGCGCCAGTTCACGAATGGGTTTCGTTTGCCCAAAATGCGATATGCACGCAAACATGCTCGCCAACAATAGCGTTGTTCTTTTTATATGAATCAAAATACCCTGATTAAAATGATGCCCGTTAAGATCGTATTGAATCACGTTGAAAAAATTATTGAATGTACAACATCTATCACGGAAGAAATTTAGGCTTACCGGTTTTATTTTTCTAAAGTAAAACAATTCATAGACGAAAACGGGTAGCCACGGGACAGCGAAATTAAGTCGCAGAACTTTGGTAATTTTATCCCGCAAATCAGGTGTTATGACAAGTGAAAGACATGTCATTAAAGTTGACAAAGAAATCACCCCGATTCATTACACGAAGAGAACAGAACCGGAATTAATGGTAGGTGGAGACTATTTTGTTTCTTTTGGCAACAACATAGCTTTTCCCTGCACTATCAAGGAAATCAAAGACGGTCGCAACAAAAGAGTGGTAATTACCAAATACGACAACGACAAGGAATTTGGAGAACATGTTGTGTTTAGTAATGAAATTGGAGTAACTCCGGAGGAAGCAGTCAGAAATACTGCAACTTTTTGAGATTAAAGAGCAATTTTTCGTCAGTCGCGGGCCGGACAACACTGGTCCGAATGCCTGATTTTGCTACCCTTCTGACACCGAAAGAGCGACCTGGCGAGGCCCCGCTCCCATCCAGACCGCGATTCCTGATTTCTCATCCTGTTGGCTATAACTGGCATCTATCCTTGTGACGTCTTATAAAAAAAACTGAGCGCACGTCAGGATACCCCGAGTATGACTCGTTAATTTGTTTCGTACATTCCATAAAATTTTACTTATGCCTGCCATTTCTTTCAAAAGAATTTTTCTAACAGTTCTATTATCCGCAGTCGTTTGTTGCTGCTATTCACAACCTACAGAACAGTATATAAAAGTGGTCGTGGCGCCGGATCATACCGATTGGACTTATTCGCCACGGGAAAAAGTAAAATTTAGTATTACTGTTCTTCAAAGTGGAAATGTTTTGAAGAACGCGGTCGTCAAATATGAAATCGGTCCTGAAAAAATGGACGCCGTAAAAAAGGACTCCCTCCTTGTGCCCGGCGGAACGCTTTTAATAGACGGTGGCACTATGAGTGAGCCGGGCTTTCTCCGATGCGTTGCCACCGCTTTTGTGAAAGATAAGTCTTACCGTGGGTTGGCTACAGCCGCATTCAGTCCGTTGAGAATTGAACCGACTATTTCAATCCCAGGGGACTTTACTGACTATTGGACACAAGCAAAAGCTGAACTCGCAAAAATTCCTTTGGATGCAAGAATGGTATTGATGCCTGAACGATGTACAGAAAATGTAAATGTCTATCATGTAAATGTTCAGAATTACAAACTAAATACAAGATTGTACGGCATACTATGCGTTCCGAAAAAAGAGGGGAAGTATCCGGCCATCCTTCAAGTGCCCGGCGCCGGCGCAAGACCTTATAACGGTGATATCGCCAATGCAGAAAAAGGATTCATCACGTTACAGATCGGTATTCACGGCATACCTGTCAACATGGATCCAACAGTCTATAATAATCTTATGGCAGGACCTCTTGCCGGCTACTGGAATTATAATCTGGATGACAAAGACCGCTACTATTACAAAAGAGTATACCTGGGCTGCGTACGGGCCATTGATTTCATTACCAGCCTCCCACAATTCGACGGATCCAATCTCGGGGTTATGGGTGGCAGCCAGGGTGGTGCATTGTCTATTGTTACAGCAGCGCTCGATACAAGAGTAAAATACCTCGCTGCTTTCTACCCTGCGCTTGCTGATGTGACCGGCTATTTAAAAGGACGAGCGGGCGGATGGCCACACTTGTTCGACAAAACAAATTTGACGTTTAATAATACCAGGGAAAAGATTGAAACCGCCGGCTATTATGACGTGGTGAATTTTGCCCGACAAATAAAGGTACCAGGAATTTATTCTCTTGGGTTTAATGATGAAACCTGTCCCCCTACATCCATGTATGCTGCGTACAATGTGATCACCGCCCCGAAAGAATTGTTCATCGTTCCTGAAACCGGTCACTGGACCTACCCTGAGCAAAATGAAAGGTTGACCAATTGGCTGGTCGGGAAGCTAACAGGGAAATGAAAAAATTTAAGGGTCGGTTTATAGGCTAATACTGGATACTGGATGCTGGTCACTGCGAGTGCGAAGCGCGAAGCAGGATACTGGATGCTGGTCACTGCGAGTGCGAAGCGCGAAGCAGGATACTGGATGCTGGATGCTGGTCACTGCGAGTGCGGAGCGCGAAGCAGGATACGGGATACTGGTCACTGCGAGTGCGGAGCGCGTAGCAAGATGCTGGTCACTGCGAGCGCGGAGCGCGAAGCAGGATGCTGGTCACTGCGAGTGCGGAGCGCGAAGCAGGATACTGGTCACTGCGAGTGCGGAGCGCGAAGCAGAATGCTGGATACTGGATATAAGAAGAAGGTGTCGTCAGGATAACAAATGTGGCGGAACCGGCACAAGCGTCTTGTGGACAACATAAAAAGATACGCATAGTATAAACCATCCGAAGGCTTTCTTCAAATACCCGCTTTGTATTTTAAAAGAAACCCGGGTACCTACCAGTATTCCCACAATCGCTATCGAGGAAAACTTCATGAGCAGCGGCCAGTCAAGTTGCATTGATGCATAACTGCTGCAAAAGCTAAAAATGCAATTACTGCAAATAATGATCAGTGCAGTGCCAATTGATTTTTTGACGGGTAAACCTGCCCAAAAGAATAAAGCAGGCACAATTAAAAATCCTCCGCCTATGCCGAGGAGACCGGTAATGATTCCAACCAAAAAACCTTGTGATGACAGGATGACAAGAGGGGCATTTTTTGCGATGGATTTTTGGTCACCGGTATCAAGAGGATTAAGCATGCGGACAGCCGCAACAAACATCAAAGCTGCAAGGCAAAGCATGAATACCTTTTGCTTCGACAAATTGAACGATCCAATGCAAAATATTTCAGGAGGAATTGCGGGAGAAAGGAATTTCGTAGCGATAAGCACGCCGGCGATTGAAGGAATACCAAAGAGAATCGATGCTTTTAGATCTACCAGGCCATTGATGATAGATTGAACCCCACCCACAAATGATGAAATCCCTACCACAAACATCGAATATACGCCCGATGACAACGGATCGATCTTTAACAGGTATACAAATACCGGTATGGTAAGAATGGACCCTCCGGCTCCTATCAATCCCAGGGACAATCCAATTGCCAACGCGGCAGCAAAGGCTCCCACATCCTGCATGACCATAATAAAAATGAAGATTAGATTGATCGTTTAATATAACCCCTCATGGTTTGTGAGCAACGCTCTCCCGGGTTTGCAATCTTCGACATTGGCCGTTGCCCATACAAATCGGTATAACCCCTGGCTGAGTAAATAAACGTTTTTGAATCCCTTCTTCGCAAGTGCCTCACAGGTGTTATATCCTGACTCGGGACTCATTCCCCCATAGACCAAGATTGGCTGATCTTTTGTGTGCTGCTGCATTAGTTTTTCGAGTGCTTCGGTAGTATTGATGTTGATCGCGTTTTTTATTCGCCCGAGGTTATGAAACGATTCCGGGGCCTTGTTTTCAAATTCTTCTTCAGGTCTCGTATCGACCACCAGTATATTCGCCTGGCTGCTCAATAGCGTTATTGCAGCCTGCGGGTCGATCAATCTGTAAGCAGGTTGATTGTTAAATAGCTTCGTGCGCAAATTGGCGACTGCATGATCGCAGCTAAAGGCATTCAATCCTTCATATAAATTATATATACGCGTAAACCCTTTTGATCTTAAAAATGGGATTACATCCATACTGTTATCACCATAGAGATCGTACAAAAGCACCGGTTTGTTTGCAGATATATGATAGGAGTCAAATTTATCGGTAAAAACCGCCTGCGGGATATTGATCGCGTTCTTAAGCCTGCCGATGTTGTTTTGCGCCAATGTATCCCGGGACGCAAATTCCGGTTCACCTCGTATATCAATAATGACCAGGTCCGGAGTGTTCCTGATCAAATCCGCCGCTTCCACGGAAGCAATATTTTTATAATTGGTATGGACTTCAAGTACTTTATCCTTGTACGGAAACCTGGAAGGGTCCATTTCATTGACTACGGACATACCACCATTAATATTGTATATTTTTTTGAACCCGTTTTCCGAAAGCAATTTGCTGACACGCCTGCTGCGCTGGCTATGTGAACAATAAATAAAAACCGGCTTATCCTTGTATCCATTTATTTCGCTGAGCCGGCCGGCGACAGCATTCACGTCGATATTCTTAGCGCCTTTAAGCCGCCCGATATTTAAGGCCGTATGGGTCGAAGTATCTGAATATTCGCCGGGACTTCTGACATCGAGAAGGAGAAAATCTTTTTCACTTTCCATTAACCTGAACGCGTCGTTCAAAAAAACGGCGTTGTAAAGTACATTATCATTCTTGAAGGCAAGTTGTGCACTGGCCGTTAAGACGACAAAAAAGCTGATCACTAATAAGCAGGATTTCATGTTTGTTGTTTTTAAACTACGCAAGACTATTTCTTATCTTTCAAAAATAGTTTGTTGACTTTCGTCTTTTGGTTATCGGTCGGTTAGCAAGCTTAAACGAGAAGTTAAATGGGTTAACAAAAGGTTAAGCGCGACGATAAAAAGGATTTAAGATTCTTTATTTGCATAGGGGAACTATACAATCTATGTTTTTATCTAAAAAATGGATTTTCATCCTTATTGGTTTGACCGGCATTTCTTTCATGATATTGCTCGTCATCCAATATGGTTGGGTACAAAAATCATTGGACCTTAACCGGCAAAAGCAGGATCTGGGCATTCGCGAAAACTCGATCCGGATAAAGCAGGCATTTTTGGCCGACAAAGGATTTGTGAAAGCTTACCTTTCGCAGCCTGGCGAGCGAAAGGATTTTATTGCAGCGAAAAATGACGGTAATGGCATGGGTCGTGCCGTTAAGCAAAAAATTGACTCGATACTTGCGCTCGCGGGATCTTCGCTCTCTTCGGACATTTTTTCAAGGACCGGCTCTTATTGTTACCTGATGGATGTTGTACCAGCAAATGAGCGCAATGACGCGATCGATCACTCACAATATAAAATTTGCCTGTGCAGCAACAGTTGGCCGCTTCGCTTTGATGTCGGTTTCAACCTGCAGGCAACAGGGCGCTCCCTGGACGCGGGCTCTTCGGCGCTTGTTTGGCCTTCAATCATTTTGATATTGCTACTTATTGCCCTTTTCACATACGCGATATACATAATTAATCAGCAGAAAAAACTTGCCGAGCTTAAAAACGACTTTATCAATAATCTCACACACGAATTCAACACACCACTGTTTTCGATGGGTATTACCTCCAACCTTCTTTTAAGAGCGGAGGCAATTCAGCAATCGGAAAAGTTAAAAGGCTATGTGGGACTTATCAATCTGGAAAAGAATCGCATTCAAATGCAAGTGGATAAGATCCTGCAGTTGACGGCGCTGGAATCAGGAGCGGTGATCATGGAAAAGGAGCCAGTCGACGTGCATCAGCTCCTCAGGGAGGCTATGGAAAGTTTCAAATACCATGTTAGTGAGAAAGGAGGAACAATGGAACTGGTGGCGAATGCGGTTCATTCCATAGTAAGAGGTGACAAACTGCACCTCCGTAATGCGTTAAATAACCTCCTCGATAATGCCTGCAAGTATTCTGATCACGCACCCAACATTGCGATCATAACCTTTAATAATGATAGCGACTTTGTTATAAAAATTACAGACAATGGTATCGGGATTAGCGATCCAGACCGGAACATGATATTTAAAAAATTCTACAGGGTAAAACTTGGCGACCGGCACGATGTAAAAGGTTTCGGGCTTGGCCTTAGTTATGTCAGGAAAGTAGTTGAGATACATCAGGGCAGCGTTAATGTGGAACCCGGGAACAGGAAAGGTTCGGTATTTATAATTCGCTTACCTTATACAACGAATTCATAGCCATGTATCGCATTCTGTTAGCCGAGGACGATAACACTTTAGGATATGTATTGAAAGAATACCTGGAACTTCATCGTTATTCGGTAGAGCTTGCCAAAGATGGAGAAGCTGCTTTAGTCGCATTTCATGATTCAACATTTGATATCTGTATTCTTGATATCATGCTCCCAAAAAAAGATGGATTCATGGTGGCAGCAGATATCAGGCAATTAAATAAACAGGTACCAATTATTTTTCTGACCGCTAAATCATTAAAGATCGACAAGCTGAAAGGTTTCAATATTGGAGCAGATGACTATATCGTTAAACCGGTTGATGAAGAAGAATTGATTGCACGCATCAATGCTGTCATGCGAAGGGTGGCAGAGCGAATCGATGATTCGCCAGGAGACAAGTATTCTATCGGAAATTATATTTTTGATTATTCGAACCAATGCCTGATTCTTGGAGAAAAGAAACAACTGATCACAGTAAAAGAGGCAGCAATGCTTAAGCTGCTATGTGAACATCGTTCAAGAATACTCGACCGCAAGCAGGCTTTGAAAACGCTGTGGGGAGAGAGCGACTATTTTACACGCCGCAGCATGGATGTATTTATTTCTCACTTGCGTAAATACCTGAGCCAGGATCCCGCTGTAAAAATTAAAAATGTACACGGGAAGGGGTTTGTGTTGGATTGGTGACGATGTTAATTTTGGGTTTTTAAATTTTGATTTCGGATTTCGGATTTTAGAATTCGGATTCTAAAAATAAACGCGCATGAACAACATTTTATTCGTTTTTACATTGCACTTTTTATTTGTCCCATTTTTGTATGGACAAAACAACATTCCGGACGAGAAGCAAAGGAAAGCGATGGTAACCCTCATTGACCAATATGCGCAGGCGAGGGAAAAAAGAGATACAGCCCTGTTGAAAACCATCCTCGCTGCGGATGTAGATCAATTAGTTTCAAATGGTGAATGGAGAATTGGAATCAGCAGCGCCGTGCAGGGAATGCTGAATAGTTCCCTTAGCAACCCGGGGACAAGAACGCTGACAGTGGATAAAATACGACTGATTACTAGTGCTTGCGCCATTGTCGACTGTCGTTATGAAATACAAAATTCAGATGGTACTGTGCGAAGAATGTGGAGCACCTTTACTGTAGTCGACGATACGAAAAGCTGGAAAATATCTGCCATCAGAAACATGGAGCCTGCTACCGGGCGCTAGGCCTCCGAATGGATTTTTACCTCTCAATCAGGTCGTGACCGCTACAATCACGAACGCACCACGCTTTTAATAATCACATAATTGAAATAAATATATTTTCATTTCAATTCGTGCAATTCATCAATTCTTTAAATTTAGTTTAACCCGCAATCCAATTTCCGTCGTAGCTCTATTGGATAATTTATTATTCCGAACATTATGTGGAAACAATTTCTGCCTTCGCTTATCATTGCAGCTATTATTTTACCCGGTTTCAATCAAGCACATCAAGCCGCTGCAGGAAACATTGCCTATATCAAAGACGAGAAGGAGATCAGGGTAATGAAGGCCGATGGCAGTGGTGATCATCGACTTTGGACACATGTCAATGCACAACCGCATTCCGGCGTCGAGGACCTCGCCTGGAGTCCTGATGGCAAGGAGCTTGTTTTTTCAAGTGGACACGAATCAGCTACCTCACTTTTTCATTCTGACCTTTACCTTATTAAACAGGACGGCACGGGCTACCGAAAACTCACCAACTCTCCCGACGTGGGCGCTTACCTAAAATATCCGAAAGGCATCGTCAATGTAACGGTTAAAAATAATTCATACACTTTTCAATCTTCGAATGCTACCGCCGGAGTATTCTTTGTGTATGTTGCAGGCGCAGACGCGCCACAGCAGGTAACAGTCCCACCGGGAACATCAAAAACAGTCAGTTTCAAATCTGTTGCTGATTTTGGAAATAAAGCCCAGGCAGTCGTCGCCATTTATGGAAACTACAGGTGGTTCGAAGCAGGAACGGACGTGCAGGCAGGCAAGGCTGTAAAAGCACCCGACCTGAATATAAGTGGAGATGGTATCGAATATTTTGGCGCTTTTCGACCCGCCTGGAGAAGTGATGGGTCGGAGATCTGCTACCGAACCGGTGTGTGTACTGTAGAAAGAATTCCCATTAATCCCCCGGAAGGAGAATTTGTTTATAATCCCATGTTTAGTGGAAAAGCCCCGTTTGGCACGTGCTCCTTTGATTGGGGACCGACACCCGCGTTGGCGAATCAAATTATCTATACGGAAAATTCAACGGAATCTGCCATCTATCAAATGACCGAAGGGGGAACCCACCCCGGAAAAAAACTCACTGACTATTCAACTATTCAATACCAGCTCCTGCATGATCTGCATTGGCTGCCGGACGGCTCCGGAATTCTATATTCTACTTCTGACTTGATGCGACAATCCGCTAATATATTTCGCTATGATTTCAAAACCACGGAGACAACACAGATAACAAAACTCACAAATGAATTTGCAAAAAAATTCGACATCTCACCAGATGGAAGATGGGTTGTATATGAACGATGTAAAGAGCATGACGACAGTGCTCTTCCGGATATCTGGATACAAGCTATGGACGGCACGGGATCAAAAATGTTGATAAAAAATGCCGCGAGCCCTTCATGGGGCAAGTAGGCTGGCAGCTTTACTCCTGGTACGACTAACATAGCCATAATAACCCTTCAAAATAAAAAGGGGGACGATCCATCAGAATTGAAATTTTCATAACTGTTAATTAATGAAAAACAAGACCATAACATTCCGCCAATAAAGTGGCAAGTGTATTGTCATTACCTCTGAGTTTACTTGCAGCGAAACAAACATTGAAATTCATCAATCGGAACCACTGGCGTGATCCGCCAGGTCTTTGTACACACTGGTGTCTACACCGCAACCCAATGCGGCAAATACTCCCCTCTGTTGGGTAATAGTGCCCCCGATTCATCCGATTTTTGTCACTATCATTAACTCGTTAACGCCAATTCCGCGCTGGCATAGTTGTAGTAATATATACTGCAGATATTAAAATTATTTACACAAAATCATTTTATATGAAATTCCGATTCTTTATTGTAGCCGCGGCTATCCTTGGTATCGCAGCTTGCAAGTCGCCATACAAGGCAGCCGACAGGCCGAGGAGTTCGACAGATACAACGGCCTCGGCAACAGACACCACATCAACTATGAATAGTCGGACAACTGACACCTTAATGAACAACACAAGGCCGGGTTCAGATACTTCTATGAACCGGCCAACAACCGATACTTCCGGTATGTCGCGGTCGGATACGTCGAAAATGAGCCCCACCACCAGGCAATTCCCGGATTCGTCGAGAATGGATACAACAAACCGTAGTTACCAGGATTCATCAAGAATGGATTCGACGAGAAGGGATACCAGTTCAATGAGGTCATCTACTGATACGTCCAATACCAAATCATCTGTTAGCGCTAATGCAACTCAAAGCCAGCCGCCGACAGTGGTAGAACCGGTGTTTTCAAAACAGTACCCTACGGCTTCGAATGCGGTATGGTCTAATTATGATTCATTGGCGAACGTACCAATTGATATGAGGCTTACCGGTTGGAAAAAATTGGACGCGGAAGACCATATGGTAAAGTTTGACTATGAAGACGAAAGTTATTATGCGTGGTATGATAGCAATGGAAAATGGATAGGATCCGCCTATACTGTGAAGGATATAAGCAAATTACCAGTGAAGGTCAAGACCGCCGTGCAAAACGCGATAAAGACAAGATATGCAGGTTACGAGATTTCCCAGGTGAACCGTGAATTGCAAACCGGTAAAAGCGCCTACGAAGTTGAATTGGCGAAAGGGGATAAAGAAGTGCGAATGCTCGTGACGCCAGCTGGTAAGATCACCCAAATCTTCAAATATTCACAGCAGAAAACGAAATAGCAAGGTTTATTGTCGAGTTTGGGGTTTTAAATAGAGCGGATACATCGCCAACTGAATTATCGGTTGGCGATTGTCCGCTTTTCAATTTAATTCTTGTCGGCCTCAAAGAATTTACATATGCCGGGTGACTGGTTTATGGGAGTTTTTTCTAACTTGCATTTCTAAACGAAACTGGTATGGACTTCCAACTTGTCGCTGGCGGGCCAGATACAGCCGACCACCTGGTCTTTACAACAACCTTCACTTACAACAATGTTTTTTATAAGGCCGCTCTCGCAGAAACGATTTCCTGGGCAGGACGGCGGGTTGGCACGTACGATGTGTTGCTGCAGTCGGGAAGAGGCACTCAGCGCTTTACTCTTTTAAGAGATGATGGTCATTGGAGAGCGGGAGATGAAGTAGAACAGATTGGAGTGGTGTTGCAAGGAATTGTTGACTTGCTGGGCGAAGCCGTCCGCAAGGTCCGAATGTAAAATCCGGGCGGATGCACTAGTGCGAATTCTCTTATTAATTCTTTGCGGACGAACGCTGCAGCGCTTTAAGCTTTTCCCTCCAATCATATACAACGATTGCAGAATCGCCAATAACCCGCGCATATACAGCCGATGCATCGCCTGCCTGGCGGCCGGTAGGCGTAGCAATTTGCCCGTTATCCCAACGATAGCTTTTTGTTTGATCCATTTGACTGATGGGTATCATTGTCGGAATGGCGGTGACAACATCCCTGGTTACTGCGGTATCCCTCTTTGGTTGTGTCACCAGGGTGTCTCTTATGACACCGGGTCGCTGTGCACGCACGGTTCCGTGAAAGAATACCAAACAAATTAACGCAACTGGTATTATTTTCATATCCCTCAATTTATTTGAGAATCCAACAAATACATTGCCAGTCGATTTATGAGAATCATACTTTAAATAATTATTTAGCCGTCAAGAAAACAGTGCCCATTTCCGTTGGAATGTTTGCTTACGACGGGCTGGCGGTTCAGCAGCAAAGTGAATTTTCAATACCTTTATCAGTATGAGTAAGGCGTCCGCCACCAAAACGCTGCTGCTTGCGGAAGATGATGAGGATGACTATGTCCTTTTCTGCGAAGCAATCAAAGATTTTCCAGCTCCCCTGGAGCTTCGCTGGGTAAAGAACGGAGAGGAACTTATGAGTGCCCTGAAACATGACAAGACCGATATTATTTTTCTTGACATCAACATGCCCCTTAAGAATGGTTTCGAATGCCTGACAGAGATACGGGGTGATGCAGAACTGCGCGAAACCCCGGTGATCATTTATTCCACATCAGACGATACTAAATTGATTGACTGGATGTATCACGCAGGGGCCAATTTATATTTATGCAAGCCAACTGATTTCAAAAAATTAAAGAACAGGATCCTTATGGCAATTGATATGGATTGGGAAAAACAAGCACCGTATTCGCAGCCCGACCATTTTGTGCTTTGGTGAAGTCATCAGACAATTTTCTGAATACTATGCTTAATCCGTTTTGACATTGGCGGAAAAAAAAATAAATAAAAGTTTGCTGCATCCTGTTGTGTTGCTTTTTCTCATAGCGGCGGCCTATTTTATTCTAGCGAGGATCAGTTTACTTCTATCTTTTCAAACGTCCAACGCAACTCCTGTCTGGCCACCGTCAGGTTTGGCATTTGCCCTGATGCTTCATTATGGAAAACGGATTGCTCCGGCCATTCTCGCGGGAGCATTTACTGCGAACGTTGTGGTATTTCAACTAAACAATGCAGCCGACGTTCCAACAACAATTTGGGTTTCATTGATCATCGGTATCGGCAACACTGCGGAGTCTTTAACCGGTTGGTGGCTGCTGCGGAAGATAGTTCCGGGAGTAAACGACAATAACTATTTTAATAAGGTCAATCCCATTTTTCGTTTTTTATTCGTGGTTGTCCTCATGTGCCTGGTGAGCAGCATCATAGGAACGACCGCAGTTTATGCCGGATCCATTATAAATACTTCTCAATACCTCACTGCATGGCTTACCTGGTGGCTGGGTGATGTGTCGGGTATTGTTTTGCTCACACCTGCTATCCTGATCTGGATAAGCTTTTTCAGAAGTTCCGACCTTGCCCATCCGCTTCTGAAGAGTGTAAAAATGGAGACGATTCTCTTTTTCGCTCTTGTGGTGCTGGCCAGCGGAATTGTTTTTGACAGCTGGATTTTTGACCGTAATATTTTCAGCCGGGCATTCTGGATTTTGCCCATCGTCGTTTGGGCTGGCCTGCGCTTTAACCAACATGAAACCATTGTTGCGCTTTTCCTTTGTTCTGTCATTGCCATTTGGGGAACGATAAACGGTCACGGACCTTTTTACGAAATACCTTCCGGCGACGTTGTTGCCGACCTTAACGTTTCGTTATTAGCCCTGCAATCATTTACCTGTATCGGTACGGTATCTGCCCTCGCATTGAACGCATCAGTGAATGAAAGAAAACAAACAGAGGCAAAGCTTCGGGAGTTAAGCAATGAACTTGAAAAGCGTGTCGCAGAACGGACAGATGAGCTAAGAGAACGGCACAGATTTATCGAAACCTTATTTGATTCAGTTGAGGACCTGATGGCTGTAATCGACAAACAGGGCAATTATATTTCTGTCAACAAAAAAGTGGAAGAAGTGTATAACATCAAACGAGAAGCTATAATCGGCAAGAATATTTCAACTGTTTTTCCTGCACTAAAGGGTTCGGAAATGGCGGATAACCTGGAAAAAGCCATTGCCGGGCAATCCATTCACAACATTGCTTACCGGTCACCGGTAACCGGCCGGTTTTATGAGAACTTTTATATTCCGCTCAGAAACGAATCCGAGGAGGCATACGGAGTATTGGTAATTGGGCACGATAGCACTGCAATCATGGAAGCGGCCGGGAAGATAGAAGCGGTAAACACAAAACTAACCGAAGCTCAACGGCTGGCACATATTGGAAACTGGGAATGGGATATCGTTGGAGACAAGATTACGTGGTCCGATGAATTGTACCGGATTTTTGGTCTTGTGCCTCGCGAGT
>Ga0207675_100001937_pt1 | contig 20659 bp, 16 predicted proteins | sample KBSSwiS42_FD_184305 | JGI IMG/M metagenome (GOLD analysis project Ga0207675, IMG submission 184305) | Switchgrass rhizosphere microbial communities from Kellogg Biological Station, Michigan, USA - KBS Switchgrass S4-2 (SPAdes) (version 2) | ecosystem: Host-associated > Plants > Roots >...
CCCCACCGGCGTGACCGCCGCGCATTTGAGGCGCGAGCCCCGTAGCCAGTTTTTAAGGCTGAACATCGCGGATCACGCCAGGCGCTTGAGGTCGTGTGCGATCTCGCTGACCACGCCTGCCCACTGCCGTGAGGCAGCCTGGCGATACAGCTTGACGCCCGGGTACCAGGGACTCGCGGATTGCGCACGCAACCAACGCCAGTCGGCGCTGCGACTCAACATGATGGAAGTACTGCAGCCGAGCGCGCCTGCGAGATGCGCGACCGTATTGTCGACGGTTACAACGTAATCGAGTACCGTCATCAAAGCAGCCAGCTCCTCTAGGTCGTTCAATGTCTCGGGAAAATTCACCGTGGAGGCGGTCGCACGGACGGCGGCGGTCGCCAACGCGTCAGCTCCATCGCGCTGTAAATTGACGAAAGTGACGCCCCGGATGTCGAGGATGGGCGCCAGCTCAGACAGTGAAATCGAACGCAAATCGCCCCGCGTGCTCAGGCCGCCGCCGCGCCACGTAACGCCGATTTTTGGGCCCGGCGACAAACGCGCGAGCTGCGTCTGCCAGCGCTGCACGCGCTCGCGGTCGGCCTTAAGATAACCGGCGTGCGTTGGAAAATCAGCCGCGCTCCGGCGCAGCCATCGCGGCAGGCTGCCGATCGCGCATTGCGCTTCGATGTGCGGATAACCTGCCAGCCAGCGGCGATCGCCGTCCCGCGGCGCGCCGTGAACCTTGGATCCGGGAAACGACCGTGCAAATAAGCTGGCCAGCCGCACATCGCACTCGACCACGCAGTCGATTCCGCGCGCGAGCAAATCCGGCACGCAGGACGCGAACATGATTTCGTCGCCCAAACCCTGCTCGGCGAACACCAGGAGTGCCGTCCCGGGACGCAATTGAGCGCCATCCCACGCCGGAAATGGAAATGCCCGTTCGGCAGTGCCCCGGCCCCGCGCGTTACGCATTTCATAGTCATCCCAGCCATGCGCGTAATCGCCAGTGGCGAGCAGTGCAAGTCCGCGATTCCAGCGATACTCGTTGACCGTGGGATAAGCAGCAATAAGCTTTGCATAATGGGCCAGCGCTTCGTCGACGCGACCCTGCTCTTCCAGTGCAAGACCCACGTTGGCCTGAACCTCGACGCTGCCGGCATCGAGCGCCAGCGCGCGCTCAAAATAACGCTGCGCGGCCAGCGGGTCGCCGACTCGGGTCAAGTACAGCAAACCGCAATTCGCGCACGCCGCAAAGTTACCGGGCTCCAGGCGCAGACCCTGCTCGTACGCTGCAATCGCACCGGCCAGATCGTTGCAGCGGCCATGGAGCAGCGCGGATTCGAAATGAAGTTCCGCGTCCAGCGGCGAAGCCCGCAACGCATGGCGTATCTGCTCGAGCGCGGCGCGCGCATCCCCGCCCTCGCGCAGCATCCGCGCCAAGCCCAGCCGGGCCGCCGCGTAATCGGGTGCATGCGCGACCGCAAGCTGATAGCAGTCGAACGCCTCGACGCGTTCGTTTAACGCGAGGTGCGCGTGGGCCTGCGCGGTCAGTGTTTGCGCATCGTCGGGCACCAGCTGGGTCGCCCGTTCAAAATCCGCGAGCGCTGCGCGGTAGTCGCCGCGAGCGTGGAGCGCCCGCGCGCGCTCCACGTACGCGTGCGCAAAATCCGGCCGCGCCGCGAGCGCTGTGGTCGCATGCGCTGCCGCAGCGGGCAGGTCGCCGCGCAGATTGCTGATTCCTGCGTTCAGGCACTCGAGTTCGGCATGATCCCGCGCGCTCGGCGTGTCTGGCGCCGGCAGCTCGAGTGCCTGCGGCCGACGTTCCCTCAATAGTTGCCAGTTTCGGTGAAACCAGGGCGACGGCTTATACGCTGCCGGCTGCGCCGCTGCCACAGCCGGCGCGTCAGTATCAGCGCCCGTGCGGCCCGCCCATGACAGATACCAGTTCCGGAGCGATTTTTTCAGCACGCCGCGGGATCAGAGCGGCCGCCTGCCGCGCGGGGCGCCGGTCGCCGCCCGGTCATTTGCGTTGATCGACGCGCAGCATCGCCTGTAATTCGTCGCGCCATTCCTGCGCGTATTCGCAATCCCGGAATTCGTCGAAATACGGGCCGCCCAGCGTGAAGTGCACGAGCGCCGCATCGGGGTTGCGTTCGCTGTAGCCGACCAGATGGTTCCAGCGCGCCGGAATCTGGCCGATCAAGTCGTCGTCGGCCAGCCACTTGAACTGGTGCAGCTCCAGCCCCGACGCGGCATTCACATATTCCGGCGTCAGCGCGCGGCAGCGTGCATTGTTGAAGAGCATTACGCTCGACCAGTTTTTCTTCTGGTAAGGGGTTTGCGGCTGGCCGAGAAATTTCGTGGACTCCTTCGGCACGTGCTCGTGCTTGACTACCATGACGGCATAGCGCTCGTCGCGCAGCGCATACAGGTTCGCGATGTCGTCGCGCACGAGCATGTCGCAGTCCGTGAAAATCGACCAGCCCGCATAATCCGACAGAAACGGAGTCAGAAAACGCGAAAACGAAAAATCGGTCGATTGCAGCGGATGACGTTCGCGGGTAAGTATGCCGGAGAGCTCGCTCAAGACGAGCGGGGTAATGGACACCGGCACCGACGCCCGCGCATGTATGCTGTGCGCGAGCACGCTGAATGCGACAGTTTCACGCGGGTCGTAGCCGATGAAAACCTTGATCATTCCTGTCCACCCCGTATAGACCGGCGTTCCGCCGGCGCTTGCGTATCCGTCACGCTGGCGCGCGAACCGGTGAAAACCCGGTCAGCGACTGCGCCACCCGCTCGACGACGGCGTCCCACTCGCCAAATGCGGCCTGCCGAAACACGCGCACCGAAGGATACCAAGGCATCTCTTCCCCAGCAATTCCGTAGCGCCACTCAGGACTGTAGGGCGCCATCACCCACACCGGCCGGCCGAGCGCGCCACCGAGATGGATGACGGCGGTGCATACGCTGATCACCAGATCGAGCGCACTGACGAGCGCCGCGGTCTCCTCGTAGTCCGTGCGCACTGCGTCCCAACTGTGTATTTGAATTCCCATGTCCGTGCGCAACGCGGCAAGCTCGGCGCCGCAATCGGTGTACTGCAGGTCGATGAAATGCGCGTTGCTCCGGCGCAAAATCGGCTGCCAGCGCTCGAGTGCCATGGAACGCACCGGCCGGCGGGATTTGTGCGTTCCACCCTGCCACGAGACGCCGATCTTGAGACCGGGTCCCAGCGCTGCAAGTCGTTTGCGCCACGCGTCTATGCGCGCAGGATCGCCTTTTAAATACCCGCTATGCCGCGGAAATTCCGCGCGACTGCGCCGGAAGTGCAGAGGCAGGCTGCCGATCGGGATCTGCATATCGATCGGCGCTTTTTGCGCGTCCGGCGGCGGCGCACGATCGGCGATCGGCGCGTAGACGCGGGCGGCGGAAAACGAGCGCCGGAACAGCGTCTCGAGCTTGGGCGAACACTCGATCACAGGGTGCGCACCCGCGGCCACCACGTCCGGTATGCACGATGCGAACATGATTTCGTCACCCAGGCCCTGCTCCGCATAGACAAGCAGCGTCTTACCGGCCAACCCGCCGCCCGTCCACCACGGAAATTCGACCGCACGCCGCGGCAGATCGGCACTCGTCGTCCTGAGCTCGTAATCGGGCCAGCCTCGCGCGAAATCGTGCTGGAGCAGGTACGCGAGGGAGCGATGCCAGATCGCCAGCGTGAAGTCCGGCTTGAGCGCGATTGCCGCCGTGTATTTTTCTATCGCCGCGTCGAGCCGCCCCAGATCCTGCAGGACGATGCCGAAATTATTGAGGAATTCGGCGTCCCCGGCGTCGATGGCGCGCGCCTGCTCATAAAATTTGAGCGCGTCCTGCGGCCGGTGCGTCTTTTGCAAAACGAGTCCTATGCATTTCAGCGCCTCGAAATGCCGCGGTGTGCGCGCGAGTATGGCCTGCAGCAGCGACTGGGCTTCGTCGTAGCGTTCGAGCTCGATGTGCGCGAGCGTCAGGCTCTTGAGCAGATCGGGAATATCCGGGGCCAACTCGTAGGCGCGCTGAAATTGCTGCAGCGCGCGCTCGCGAGTGCCGGCGATCTGCAGGATCAAGCCCAGGTTGAAATGGGCGGCAGCGTTGTTCTTATCGAGGCGCAGCGCCTGCTCGTAACACGCTGCCGCGGCATCGCGTTGCTCGAGCATGAGAAAAACATTACCCCGCGCCGCGTGCGCACCGGCATTCCCGGGCGCGAGTTCGAGCGCGCAATCGAGATGGGTCGCCGCCGCAGTCAGTTCGCCGCGCTCCCCGAGCAGCGCCCCAAGCAGGTGATGCGCATCGGCATTGTGCGATTCGAGCTTCAGCACGTCGCGGTACGCGCGTTCCGCACCTTCTGCGTCTCCGGCGCGCTGGCGCCCGTATCCACGCTGTAAAAGCTCCGGGACAGATGCCGAAGGCGTGCGCGACAACAAGCGTGAAAATAAACGGGTCAGCATCCGATAAGTATCGAGGGGGGCACGATTGCACGAGGATACTACAGCCGTCATGCTGCTATTGACGCTCCGGCGGTAACGGACTGATAATCTAACTATATAATTTTTCGAATAAAATGGCTAACCGCCCACCGCGGTTCACACGAGATGCGGCAAGTTTGTGCCAACTCGTTTTTAGCGGCTGCCGCCCCGATCAATGAATATACTCCGCGTCCTCATGTGGCCTCTGCGCGACCGCCTTAAGAGCGAAGCCATGACGCCCGGAGCGGTAGCGGCGCCGCCCGACGCCGCGACGCCATTCGCCACCTTACGTCACGACCAAACGGAAATTCAGTATGCAACGCCCAACTACGCGACGCGCTGGCGCGTCGACACGTTTTTTCAGAAGGAACCGGACACGCTCGAATGGATAGCCGGCTTTCAGCCCGGGGAGGTCATGATCGACGTCGGCGCCAATGTCGGCATGTATTCGATCTGGGCGGCGATGACCCGCCAGGTCAGGGTATTCGCGTTCGAGCCCGAATCCCAGAACTATGCGCTGTTGTACCAGAACATCGTGCGCAACAATCTGTCGCGGCAGGTGACAGGTTATTGCGCAGCACTCGCCGATGAAACCGGGTTCTCTCCGCTGTACCTGAGCGAATTCGTCGCCGGAAGCTCGGTTCACACGTACGGCGCGGAGCTAGACTTCAAACTCGAGCCGCGCCCATCGAACATCATTCAGGGCTGCTTCGCCACGACGCTCGATCAGCTGGTCGCAACCGGTGTCGTGCCGGTGCCGCAACACATCAAGATCGACGTCGACGGCCTCGAGCACAAAGTGCTTGCAGGCTGCCGCAACGTGCTGGCGGAGCCTGCGGTAAAATCGGTGCTGGTGGAACTCAATACTCATCTCGCCGAACACCGCGCGTTGATTGCCTTGCTCGAAAAGGCGGGCTTCGCTTATTCGCCGGCCGAGGTACAGCGCTACCTGCGTAAAGTGGGCAGCTTCCAGGGCGTCGGGAACCATGTCTTCCGCCGTTGAAGAGCACGTGTTGTATCAAATCGCGAACGCGCCGGTGCGCGAGTATCCATACGCGCATATTTATGTCGAGAACGTGTTTCCCGACGATTTTTATGCGGCACTGCGCGCGAACTGGCCGGATGCGTCCTCGCTGGTGTGTCTCGCCGATACCGGGCGCGTCACCAGCGGCGCATACCGCGAGCGGTTCGTCATGCCCTTCGTGCCGGCCGAAATCGACAAGCTGCCCGCCGAGCGTCGGCCGTTCTGGAACGCGCTCGCGGCCTGGATGATTACGCAGCGGTTCCTGACGGCGATGATCGGCAAATTCGAGCCGTACGCGAAAGCACGGTTCGGCGACGATCTTTACCAATGCGGCTTCAAAGCCGACTCGCTGGTCGTGCGCGATTTGACGAATTTCAGCATGGGCCCGCATACGGATGCGCCGCATCGTCTGTTATCGCTGCTGTTTTACTGCCCCCCGGACGATTCCCTGAAGCACCTGGGCACTTCGATCTATGTGCCGCGCGATCCGGCATTCACGTGCAAGGGCGGCCCGCATCACCCGCACCACCTGTTCAGCAAAGTCCGCACCATGGAGTACAAACCGAACACGCTCTTTGCGTTCATCAAAAACGACCGGTCCTTCCACGGTGTTGAGCCGATTGGCGATGAGGAGGTGCTCCGCGATATACTGCTTTATGATATTCGCGTATACGCCCCAGCCAAGGACGGCGCAGCCGAGAACCCGCAAGCTCCGCCGTCCGGCGGGCTGCTCAAGCGCTTTTTTGGCGGCGCCCGCAAGTAACGAATTCATTTGATTGGAGCAACCTCATGGCTTTATTCGGTTTAATTTCCAGCAAGGAAGTAGACGCGTTCGCCACGAGCCTGGCGCAGGACCTTGCCAAGCGTTATCCGCCGGCGCTGGATAAGGATAACGAGCGAAAAATTTCGCAAAAGCGGCTGACGAGCATATTGGAGGACACATTCAGCCGCGCAATCGATTTCAAGCGCCAGCACAAGCTGGGCGTCTACAAAAAAGCGCGGCTCGGCAACACGTTCCGCTGGGAATTGCAGGAGATGGGTTACAGCGAGAAATTCGTCGAAGTCGCCACCGAAGGGCTGATCGTTTACATCACCAGGAAGTAAGCCGACCAGGCGGGGGGCGCACCGCCGGCAACGCGCATCGCGGCTGTGCCGGCTACTTCACTAGAATCGACTGGCCGGATTCCAATGTCACGAACGCGATCCCGTTCGCGTCGCAATACGCTTCCCAGGCCTTGCGCGCGCCGGGAAAAAGCCGCGAGCCATAATCGTCGCAAATAATCACGCCGCCGCTGGTCAAGCGGGGGTAAAAATATTCGAGACAGGCCAGGGTCGGCTCGTGCAAATCGACGTCTATGTGCACAAACGCCCACCTGGTTTCAGGCAGCCGTGACAGTACATCCGGAATAAAGCCGCGTTCGAAACGTACGCCGGGAAGTCGCGGAAAGCAGCGCTGACCTGCTCGAGGGAAACGGCGGCGTCGCCTTCGTTGAATGCCGGCGCGTTGCGTATATCGGTGCCGGACCTCATGGGGATAAAGTCCTCCTCGCGCGGTTTCGGGAATCCCGCGAAGCTGTCGACCAGGTAAAACCCCGTCCCATCGAACCCGCGCGCCAAACCCGCCGCGGCCCGGCAGGCAAAGAGAGCGCTAAAACCCTGAAACACCCCGCATTCCGCCCTGGCGCCAGTCAGTTCCAGCGTGTGCAGAAAATAGCGCGCAAGATTCGCCGCGCCCTGGATGCGCGCGAGCTTTTTCCAGGACGACACCACCGTTCCGGTCTCGCGCATGCAGGCATCGTATAACTCCAGCAAATTGTGTCCGGCAATCGTCGTCTCACCGAACAGGATCCGGCTGTGCAGATCAAGCGGGGCGCGCTCGTGGCGGTCTTTTAGTTCGTGCAGGTCTTCGATCGGAAAACTGACCTCCGACGGCGCAGTGTCCGGGGCCTGCCGGTTGGGCCGAATCAGCGAATTAAAGAGCTGGCGCAGCATGGTATGGAGTCATGAGAGTCGCGCACAGGAACGCCCGATACGACGGAAAAATGCGGGGGACAGTCGGCCGGACGCTGCAAGGCGGTGGTCCCCGCTGGCACGGCGGATGCCGGTAGAGAACGCGCGCAGATGTCTCAAGTTATGCCGCAGGCGGCGGCACGTAACCGGGCACCTGCGCAAGATCCACGTCATCGATTTGGTGCTTATCCATGCATTTCTCGGCGTACGTGAGATAGACTTTTTGCCACATGAAGACATCGAACAAGTCGGGATCGATATGCCCGCCGAGCTTGAATTTGCCCAGTATCGATAGCGATTCCGACAGCGTCTTGCCTTTTTTGTAGGGCCGGTCCTTGGCGGTGAGCGCCTCGAATATGTCGGCGATCCCCATGCAGCGGGCCTGCACCGACATCTGGTCGCGCGTCAGGCCGCGCGGGTAACCCTTGCCGTCCATGCGCTCGTGGTGGCCGCCCGCGTACTCTGGCACGTTTTTTAGGTGCTTGGGCCACGGCAGGGCTTCGAGCATCTGAATGGTCACGTCGATGTGATGGTTGATGATCTGGCGCTCCGCGCCGGTCAACGTGCCGGCCCGTATCGTCAGATTTTCGGCTTCGTCCGCCGTGAGGAATTCGGTTTCATTTCCCGCTATGTCGATCCATTTGTACTTGGCCGAAATCTGCTTGACCCGCTCCAGGTCCTCGGGCCGCATGGCCTCGCCGCCTATGTTGGCATAGCGCAGGAACTCGCGATCTTCCTCGATCCGGCGCAATTGCAGCTGCAATTCGCGCGCTGCGGCCTGCGTGGCGGCCGCGTCGTTTTTTCCCTGCGCTTCGAGCCGCGCCTTGAGCGCCGCTATTTCGGCATCGCGCTTGATCACCTCGAAGCGAGTGTCGACCAGGTTGATGCGATCGAATATCGTGTGCAGCTTGGTTGCTTTGTCGACCACGTGCACGGGAGTCGTCACCTTGCCGCAATCGTGCAGCAATCCCGCTATTTTCAATTCGTAGCGATCCTTGTCGTTCATGTTGAAGTTCTTCAGCGGACCGACCGTGCAGTTGTTGACCGCCTCCGCCAGCATCATCGTCAGGGCCGGCACGCGCGCGCAATGGCCGGCCGTATACGGCGACTTGTCGTCGATCGCCGCGTTGATGAGGTTGATGAACGACTCGAACAGGTTTTCGAGATGGTTGATCAGCAGCCGGTTGGTCAGCGCGATCGCCGCCTGCGAGGCAAGCGATTCCGCGAGTTGCTGGTCTTCCGAGGAGAACGGGCAAACCTCGCCGCCCGCGCGACTCTTGGCGTTCAGGAGTTGCAGCACCCCGATGATTTCGTTTTCGTGGTTCTTCATCGGCACGGTAAGAAACGACTGCGAGCGATAGCCGGTTTTCTTGTCGAAATTCTTGGTCCCGGAAAAGTCGAACCCCTTCTCGATGTATGCATCCGCGATATTCACCGAGGTATCGTGATGAAAAGCGTACGCGGCGACCATGGTGTTTACCGGCTTGCCGGCGGCGTCGAACAACTGGATCGGCGGAAACGAAATCTCCGCGCCGGTGGTGCCGCCCATGGCGATTTTCAGGGTGTCGTTGCGCATGATCTCGAACTTGAGCGTGCGCTCCTCCATCACGCGATACAGCGTCCCGCCGTCGGCATTGGTGATGTTTTTCGCCGCCAGCAGGATCGCCTCCAGCAGGCGGTTGATGTCGGTTTCCTTCGACAGCGCCACCCCGACCTGATTGAGCTGCTCGAGGCGCTCAAACAGATTGGCTGAATCCGGCCGGCGCTGCAGCTGGTTCATCGGCGGCGGGCCTACTTGATGCAGACTGCGCGCACTTGCGCCATATCGGTGACCCCGCCCAGGACCTTTTCAATGCCGTCCTGCTTCAAGGTGCGCATGCCTTCCTCGAGCGCCGTCGCGAGCATCTCGGACACGCGCGCGTGCTCCTGAATATTCTTCTTCACCGCGTCGGTGCCGATCAGCAGTTCGTGCAGGCCGACCCGCCCCTTGTAGCCGGTACCGCCGCAGGTATCGCAGCCGGTCGGCGTATTGAGCATGATCTCGCCTTTCTCGTTGCCGAACTCCTTCACCCACTCCTGCATGACCTTTTCGCGCGCGCCTTTCAGGTCTTTTTTCCACGACGCCGTGTTCAGCATTTCGGTCGAATACTCTTCCATCAGCAGGCGCAATTCGTCCGCCGTCGCCGCATGGGGCTTCTTGCATTTTCCGCACAGCCGCTTGGCGAGGCGCTGCGCCAGAATGCCGAGCAGCGCGTCGGCGAAGTTAAACGGGTCCATGCCCATGTCGAGCAGGCGGATGATCGATTCCGGCGCGGAATTGGTATGCAGCGTGGCGAACACCAGGTGGCCCGTCAGCGAAGCTTCGATGCCCGTGCCGACCGTTTCCTTGTCGCGCATCTCGCCGACCATGATGATGTCCGGGTCGGCGCGCAAAAACGCTTTCATCGCGATCGCAAACGTGAGTCCCGCCTTGGGATTCATCTGCACCTGGCGCAGGCCGCGCTGGGTAATTTCGACCGGGTCCTCCGCCGTCCAGATCTTGGTTTCCGGCGTGTTGAGGTAGCCGAGTACTGAATGCAGCGTCGTCGTCTTGCCCGAGCCGGTCGGGCCACAGACGAAAAAGAGGCCGTACGGCTTTTCGATTGCGTCCTTGCACTGCTTCAGGTTGTACTTGGAAAGCCCCAGCTTATCGAGCGGTATCGGTTCGCCGGCGGCAAGGATACGCATCACGATGTCTTCGACGCCGCCCTGGGATGGAATTGTGGCAACGCGCAGCTCGATGTCGAGGGGGCCGAACTTCTTGAACTTGATCTTGCCGTCCTGCGGCTTGCGCCGCTCGGATATATCGAGGTCGCACATGATCTTGAGGCGCGCGGCGATCGCATTGCGATAGGCGGCCGGCACCGAGATATAATTCGTCAGCGAGCCGTCTTTGCGGAAGCGCACCTCCGTCTTGCCCTTGCCGGGATAAGGCTCGATGTGAATGTCCGACGCGCCCTGCTTGTAGGCGTCGACGATGATCTTGTTGACGAGCTTGACGACTTCGTTGTCCGAGGCCGCCGAGGCGACGTCCTCGTTGGCGTCCTCCATTGAGTCGCCGTCCTCGAGCCCCGACAGCAGGTCGCCGATATCGGTGCCGTCGTCGACGTTGCCGACGCCCGCCGAAGCGCCGCCGGCGCCGAAGAACAAATCCAGCGTTGCGGCAAATTCGCGCGTGCAGCAGACGCGGTAAATGATCTTGCTTTTCGGATAGACGTTGTTTACGACCTTCGACCCGCGGATTTTTTCCGGGTCCGTCGTCAATATCATGATCCCGTCCTTCGATTCGTCGACCGGGATCCACAGGCTGCTTTCGACGAATTCACGGCTCATGTTCTTCATAAGGTCCATCGGCTTGACCCGATCGGCCTTGTGCGGCTCGTACGGGACGTCGAAGTACGCTGCGAGGGCCTCGCCGATCGCGCTTAACTTGACCTGGAACTCGTCGATCAACACCGTCTCGATGTCGAGGTTCTTGCGCCGCGCCGAGCGGGTCGCGAGTTCGAGTTCCTCCGCGGAGATTACGGCATTGGAAACCAGGTGATCGTACTTGCCCTTGAGGCCCGCTACCGGCTTCTGCCGCTGGCGCGCGGCGATCGCGAGCGTTTCCGCGACGTGGGCCGCGCCTTCCTCCATGACCGGCGGGAACGGCTGCCCGCTCTTGGAGTTGATAAGCTGGATGACGCCGATCAAGTCCTTGCTTTGCGAGTCTGTGACCGGGACCACCAGCATTTGCTTGGTGCGGTAACCGGTTTTGACGTCGACTTGCTTAAGAAAATTCAGCTGCGGACTGTACGCCTTTAATTCCTTGTCGTCGTAGACGTCGCGAATGTTGATCAACTTCTTATGCACCGCGACAAAGCCCGCAATACTTTGCTCCGCGATCGGCAGCTTCAGGTCCTTGAACGAGTTGAGTCCGGTCTTGACCTTGGACACTATCGATGCCTTGTCCTCGCTCACAAGGTAAACGGTCAGGCGGTCGGCATTAAAGAGCCCGCAGATGTCCTGGCTCAGTTCGAGCATGATTTCATCGAGATTGCTGGTCGCATGAATGCGATTGGTGACCGACTGCAGGGACTTGGAAAAGTTGAGCTTCTCCGCGAGATTGTCCTGCGCAACGGGTTTGTTTTCGAGTACGCTGCTCATGGCGGATTAATCCCTCATCTAACGCTCACACCAAATTCAAGCGGGGCCTCCGACCGACCGGCCCCGCGCTCATAATTCGAATATCTGGTTGTTTTCGAGCATGCGCGGGTTGTATTTACCCGCGCATTCCGCGATCTCCTGCATCGTCACTTCGACTTCGCCGGGCTTCAGATGCGTAATGTAGATTTCCGCCTTGCGCTTGAACTTGGCCAGCTCGTCTGCGAGCATGCTTGGGCACAAATGTTTGGATGCGATTGCGAGTTCGCGCTCCCGGTTGCAGAATGCGGTTTCGATGATCAGGTAACGCAGGTTCTCGATTTTGTTCACTTCCGCCCACAACGGGTCGTTGGTCGTGGTGTCCCCGGTGAAGACGAGGCTGGCGCGCCCCGAGTCGAGGCGATAGCCGATCGCGGGCACCACGTGATTGGCGGGCAGCGGGGTCAGCTTGCGGCCGTTGATCTCGACCGTTTTCCCGAGCACCACAGCTTCGTAACGCAAAAACGGTTTCTGCGCGTCCGGGATCTGTGTGAAATCGGGCCACAGCTTCCAGTTGAACAGATGCTGGCGCAGGATTTCGAGCGTCGGCTCGATCGCGTGCACGGTGATTGGCTTGTCGCGCATCCAGCCGACTGAATCGACCATGAAAGGAATCGACGTCACGTGGTCGAGATGCGAGTGCGTGAGAAACACATGATCGATGCGGGATAACTCGTCGATGCTCAAATCGCCTACGCCGGTGCCGGCGTCGATCAGCACGTCGTGATCCAATAGCATCGACGTGGTGCGCAAGTCGCCGCCGATCCCGCCGCTGCAGCCGAGTATCCTGAGTTTCATCGATGCCATGTTTATTTCGACTTGAACGTGTACGCACCGTCCCAGCCTTTGCCGGGCGAATTCGCGCGCAAGTATGAAATCCTTTCCACGAATATCTGACTGTAAAGCAGATTGCCCGGCACCTGCTTCTGCAGATTAAAGAGCTGCAGTTCGGCCTGGTCCCAGTCCTGCGCGCGATAGAGCCGCAAAAACTGCGTGTACAGCTTGATTTCCTCGAGCCGAGGCTTGTCCACCTTCCCCTGCATGCCAAACGGCTCGAATATGGCCACCGCCTCGTCCTTGCCCTTGACTCGCACGCGGTCAAGCTCGCGGAACACGACGTCCGGCACCGCGTTCTTGGTGCCCTCGCCGACTATGATATCAGCGCCATACTCCTTTGTGATGCCCTCCAGCCGCGACGCGAGATTTACCGCGTCGCCCATCACGGTATAGGCGGTGCGCAGCTTCGAACCCATGTTGCCGACGCTCATCCGGCCGGTATTGAGGCCGACGCCGATGCGGATCTCGGGCCAGCCGCGCGACTGGAATTCGGGCTTCAGTTTCTGCAGTATTTCATGCATTTCCAGGCCGGCCAGGATGCCGTTGCGCGCGTGCGCCGGGTCCGCAAGCGGGGCACCCCAGAAGGCCATGATGCAGTCACCCATGAATTTGTCGACCGTGCCGCGATGCTTGTAGATGACTTCGGTCAGCGGCGTCAAAAACTCGTTCATGAGCTGCGACAGCTGCTTGGGGTCCAGCCCCTCCGAAATCGTGGTGAACCCGCGCACGTCGGTGAACAACACCGTCATTTCGCGCGATTCGCCTTCCATCGAAAAGCTTTCCGGATTACGCGCCATTTCATCGACCAGCTCCGGCGGCACGTATTGACCGAACAACCCGGTGATCTGCCGCTTGCCGCGGGTTTCGACGAAATAGCCGTACGTCATGTTGAGCGCGAAGAGCAGCGAGATCAGCAGCAATCCCGACGCGAGAGGCAGCACGAGATTGCCGACGTGAAACACCAGCAGATTGGTGAACAGCACGCCGAGCAGCACCGCGACCGTAACCAGCAGCGACTTGAGCGGGTTTAAGAGCGGCAGCAGCAGCGCCATCGCGAGGCCCGCGATCAACAGCGAGACAAACTCGGCGCCGACCACGTACGGCGGCTTCTGCTTGATGTTGCGATCGAGCATGCCCGAGATCATATTGGCGTGCACCTCGACGCCTGGATAAACTTCCTGGACGGGAGTTGCGCGCAAGTCGAGCAGTCCCGGCGCAGAGGTGCCGACCAGCACGATCTTGCCCTGCAACGTCGCGGTGTCGACGCGCTCGTTCAGCACGTCGACCGCTGAAATATAGTTGAAGCTGCCGTGCTTGCCGCGATAGGGAATCAGCGAAGTAACCAGTTCGTCCACCGGGATGCGCAGCGGCCCCACTTCGAACCATTCCAATCCCGAGTAATTGCGCGACCAGATTTTGTCGGACGGATACCCGGGAAGGATGTTCTGGCCGCCCAATATCATGCGCACGATCGCCAGCGAAAGCGGCTCGTAATACGCCCCGTCGAATTCGGCGAGCATCGGCACCCGGCGCAATATGCCATCGGGATCCGGATCAAGGCTGAAGTGGCCGGCGCTCGCCGCCGCTTTTTGCAGTTCGGCGAGATTGGACGTATAGCCCGGGTACGACGCGAAGTTGATGTTCTTGCCCGCGAACGTTCCAGGCGGTAAAGCCGGCGGCGGCAGCACGCCTTTCTTGCCGCTCTCGCCCACAAAGTGCGTGAAGGCATAGCCCAGCACCACCGGCCGGTTCGCAATGTGCGCGGCGAAAATCTCGTCGTACGCGAGCTGCGGCTGCAGTTGCTTCAGCGTGGCCTGGAATCCAGTCACTTCCTTCAGCTCTTTTTGCGCAAGCTGCTGCAACACTTTCAGGCCCGAGCTCTCGTCGCGCTCGGCAAACACGATGTCGAAGCCGACGATGGCAATTTTGTAATGGTCGAACAGCTTGTCGAGCAGTGTGGCGAGGCGATCGCGCGGCCACGGCCACCGGCCCTCGCCGCCCTTCTCTTTTTCAACCAGGCTTTTTTCGTCGATGTCGAGAATGACGATGCGCGGATCTACCGTGCGCGGCATGGTCAACGCGAGGCGCGTGTCGTAGACAATCGCCTCCAGCCGGTCGACCAGCGGCAATCGATAATACTTCGCCGCGTGCCCGAGAAAGGCCAGGAGGAGGATGAGTCCCAGGCCGATCCGAACGATGTTTTTTTTCAAACCGCCTCCCGTGCCACCGGTCCCCGCGAAACGCAGGCACTGCGGCGCCTTCCCTCTACAGCAAAACTTGGGCCAGGCGCCAAACCACTGCCAAATCCATCACGGAACGTCATGCTGCCGAACCGATGGGGACCAGGCCGGCAGGGATGCCGATGGATGCCGCCCCGGGGACATGGTGCGATACGCTATCGATATGACGTCGGAACCAAATGACGGCGTGCTGGCGGCCCCCTGCCCGGGACGGACCGCTAGCCGTTCTTGAAAAAGAACTCCATTTTGACCCCGGCCAGCTCGATCACATCGTGGTCGTTGAGCTGATGCGCCTGCGCATCGAGCGCCTTGCCGTTGATGACCGGGAAATTCGCGCCTTCGACATGCGTGATGAAATACCCATGCGGACGGCGCGTGATCACGGCAACCTGCACGCTCGGCTTGCCCAGCGTGGTCAGATTCTTCGTCAATTCGAGTTCCTTGCCGGCGGAAGGCCCGGTCAAGATCTGGACGGCCGCAAGTTTTTCCGGTTGCTTGGGCGCCGGCGAGATCTGATGGGGCGGCGGCTGGCTTTGGGTAGTCGTTTGCGAGGCGGACGGGCTGACCTGCGTGTCGCCGAAACCGCCGCCGCCGGGACTCGCCAGAGGCTTGCCCATGGGTGCGCGCAACACCATGGTCTTCTCGAAATCAGCGACTGACGACGCGCCGGTGGGCGCCTCGCTGACGAATTTCAGCTTGTACTTGCCGATTTCGATGATGTCGTTGGTCTGCAAGATGTGCTTTTTGACCGGGTTGCCGTTGACGAGGGTCCCGTTGGTGCTGCCCAGGTCCTCGAGGAACGAGTCGTTCAGTATCGTCACGATCAGCGCATGCTCGCCGCTGACGGCCAGATTGTCGATCTGGATGTCGTTGTGCGCCTTGCGGCCGATAGTGAAGCGTTCCTTGTCGAGAGGAACTTCCCGAATCACCGCGTTATCCAAACTCATGATCAACTTCGCCATGGCAGTGTCCCTGTAACCTATTATCTAAACCAAGCTGTGAATTTCGCAAGCCACCCCTTGGGCACTGCGAAATCCGCGAGTATTCGCACCAGAATTACTGAAATATTGTCGCGCCCGCCGCAGTCATTGGCGAGTTGCACGAGTTGCTTTGCCGCCAGCGGCAGATTCGATTGCAGCGTGCTCAACGTCGAATGGATGTCTTCGTCCTGCACCATGTCGGACAGGCCGTCCGAGCACAACAGGTAAATGTCGCCCGGTTCCACATTATAAGTGTGAATTTCGGTTTCGACTTCCGGGTCGATACCGACCGCGCGCGTGACCAGGTTCTTGTTCTGCGAGTAGCGCGCCTGCTCCTTCGTGATCATGCCGCTCTCGATCTGCTCCTGCAGCAGCGAGTGATCGCGCGTGACCTGCTCGAACTCGTCCTTGCGCATCCGGTAGAGCCGCGAATCGCCGATGTGGCCGACCGTCATCCGGTTGTCGAAAAAGAGCGCGACCACCAGGGTGGTGCCCATGCCCGAATACTGCGGCTGGCTTTTGGCGGTCTGATAAATGGCGGCATTCGCCTTCGCCGAGTTCTCGCGCACGAACTTTACGGCAAGCGCTTCGCCCGAGCCGTCGAGCGCGTGCGGATCGCTGCTTTCCAGCGCCTGCTTCATTTCGGTCGTCAGCATCGCCACCGCAATCCCGCTCGCAACTTCGCCGGCGTTGTAACCGCCCATGCCGTCAGCGAGCACCGCCAGCCCGATTTCCGCGTCGGTGCCTATGCTGTCCTCGTTATGCGAGCGCACCATGCCCGGGTCGGTGGCGGTCACCATTTCAAGCACGGTACCCAAGTTGATTATCATGAGCGCTAGATTCCGATGTCGGCGATTTCGGCTTTAACCGCCGCTTGCGCGCCCGGCTCAGCCATGCACGCGCGGATGGCCTGCGCGAACTCATTACCCGTGCGGTAGCGGTCTTCAGGCTGCTTGGCGAGCGCCTTGTTGATGATGTCAACGAGGCAGGGCGGCAGCGCCGGACTGAGCGTGAGAATGTCCACGTGAGGCTCGTTGGCGATCTTGAACATGAGTTGCGCCATCGAGTCGCCCTTGAACGGCAGATGGCCGCAGCTCATCTGGTACAGCGTCACGCCCAGCGAGAACAAGTCGGAGCTGCCCTGGATTTTTTTGCCCGACAGCTGCTCGGGCGACATATAGCTCGGCGTGCCAAGGACCATGCCGGTCTTGGTCTTCGACGAGTCGGTGATGCGCGCGATGCCGAAGTCGGTGACTTTCACCGTATCGCTTTCCAGCTCGTACATAATGTTGGCCGGCTTGATATCACGGTGCACGACGTTGTTGTTGTGCGCGTACGACAGCGCCTCGGCCACGCGCGCGATGATGCTCATCACTTTCGGCAGCGGCAGCAGGTTGTCGGGCTTGATGAACGGCGCAAGATCCTTGCCCTTCAGGAATTCCATCGCGATATAGGCCAGATCGTGCTCTTCACCGGCATCGAAAATCGTGACGATGTGCGGGTGATTGAGGCGCCCGGCGGTCTCGGCTTCGCGGAAGAACCGGTCCTTCACGTCCTGCAATTCATCCGCGTCGAACTCCTGCGACAGCGCCATCGTTTTTATCGCGACCACGCGGCCGATCTTCGGGTCCTTGCCGAGATACACCACGCCCATCGCGCCCTTGCCGAGTTCTTTCTCGACCTGGTAGCGGCCCAGCATAGGCTTCTCGACGCCGCCGCCCGGCAAAATCACGGTGCCGCCGGGATGGCTGCCGCCGCCCAGGATAACCGTCTCGGACATCGCTTTGGCGCGGCCGACGCGATCGGAGATGTCCTTGAACTTGGGGTTTTTCTCGGCGATGTATTTGAATGCGTTCTCGGCCTTGTTGAACTGGCGCTTGCGCTCGTAATCGAGCGCGAGGTTGTAAATGAGATCGAGCACCGAATCGTCGGCCGGCAGTTTGCGAAAATAATCGAACGCCGTGTCGAGCTGGCCCTGCCCCTGGTAGCCCAGGCCCAGCATCCGGTGGCTCTGCGCGAGGTCGACGTCCGAGCGCTCCTTGCTGCGCTCGGTGACCAGAAACCGTTTGGTGGTCAGCGCGAGATGGCCGATCACGAGCAGCGTTACCGCCGCCATCAACTGGAGCCACAAGAGCTGCGTACCCATCAGCACAAAATGGGCGATCAACAACGCGGCGAACAGCGACGCGGTGCAAATCGCCCCCATGCCTGCGTTGAGGCGCGGCAACAATGCGATCAGGTAGGCTGCGACGAGGAGAAACACAATTTTCTCGACCCAGAAGCCCCACGCCGGCGCCACGAAAAAGTCTTCCTTCATGATGCTCGAGACCGAATGCGCGAGGGTTTCAACCGGGGCCATGCGCGGCGCGATCGGGGTGACCTGCGAAATCCCCAGGCCCGTGGCGGTGGCGCCGATCAGGACGATCTTGTCCTGATACTTGGCGGCCGGAATCTTGCCGGTGTAAACGTCGAAGAAAGAGTCGATCGGAAACGCGCGCTTGTCGCCGGCGTCTTTGTAGAAAAACGTATACATGCGCAGCTCGGGATCGGTGCGCACGCGCAGCTTGCCGATCCGCACGTCCTCACCCGGCTTCGCCTGGACATCGGCAACCGTCAGGTTCAGGTATTTCGCGACCAGCATCAACGACAGCGACGGGAAAAACCGGTCGTAATAGCGCACGATCAAGGGCTCGGTTCGCGTTGCACCGTCAATATCCGTCTGGGCATTGAGGTGGCCGATGCCGACCGCGCTCGCGGCAAGTTCGGGTATCGGGTAGGCGGGATTAATGCCGGATGGCGGCAGCACGTCGGCGTACTTTTCTTTCGTCACGATCCCGTTCGCGCGGATGCTTTCGGGGAGCGGCTTGTCGGGATTGCCCTGGGGCTCGAACGGAAACTGCTGGAACACCATCGGCAGCAGCACGTTGTTCGATTTCTTGAAGCTCTCGGCAAGGCGCTGGTCCGTATTGAGCGCGCCCGTGGCCTCGGCCAGCAGCGCCTCGAGTTTTTCCGCATCCGGATCGTGCGAGCCTTTGAACTTCGAGGCCGCATAGGCCTCGTTTAACTTATTGATATAAGCCAAACCGGCATCGACCTGGGACTCGAAGAAAAACGCGGTGTAGCCTATCGTCTTTGCTTTGGCGTTCGACAGGATGTCGGTCATCTTGGCGTGCACGTCCCGCGGCCACGGCCAGCGTCCGATGTTCGCGATGCTTTGGTCGTCGATCGCGATGACCGCAATCCGATCGGACGGCGTGCGCGACGCCGACTTGACGCCGAGGTCATAGGCCTTGCGCTCGAGGCTCTGGATAAGGTCGCCGCCGGACGCGACCAGCAAGACCAGCGTAACCACCATTCCCAGAAACCAATCCGACTTCCAGAAAGTCAAATTCTTCATCCCTGTACTCGATTTTTATATTTTTATTCTAATGGGTTATCGCTGAAGTCTGAATTATTTTACGGTATTTGTCGACAAGTATATGATTTTTTTCATAAGTGCACCAGAATCGGCGGTAAAAATGCCTTAATTACGTAGCGTAATGACAACAGTTTGCGTGCTCGATGCGCAGTTAGGCAAGCAACGGACGTACCGGCAACTATTCGCGATGAGCCGGCGCGTTAGTAAGCACTAGCAAAATGGGGCTCTTGGGCTGGGCTATGCGAAAAAAAACCGCCCTTTGCGGGCGGCTTTTTTTCGCGCTGACAGTCGACAATCAGGTTCCCAGCAGGGTGCCTGCCGTAAGGCCGCCAGCCTGCGCGACCTCGCCACCGCCCAGCTTCTTGCCGTCTTCGAACCGCGCTTTCAACACCTCGACAACGCCGCCCTGCGCGGTGACCTTGAAGCATTGGGCCGAAACGTCAGTGACCTCGCCGATCTTTCCCGTCACATCGGCGAACCGGCGGAACAGGATTTTGCGGGCGTCAAATATTTGCAACTTTTTGCCGTTGTGCGTCGTCCAGGCCCCGGGCGCCGGGTTGCAGCCGCGAATCAGGTTATAGACGTGGTCGACGGGCTTGGCCCAGTCGATTCGGGCTTCGGCGGTGCGGCACCAACCCTCGTAGCTCGCCTGCGATTCGTCCTGCACGGTTTCCGTGTGCTTGCCGGCGACTACCAAATCAGCCGCTTCCAGCATCGCGCTCACGCCCAGCGGGAACAGGCGGTCGAAATAAACCGTGCCGAGGGTGTCCTCGGTGCTGAGCGGCGTTTTCTTCTGCAGGATGACGGCGCCTTCGTCGAGACCGTCCGACGGACGGAATATGGTCAATCCCGTCTCTATTTCGCCTTTGATGATCGGCCAGTTGATCGAGCTGGGGCCGCGATATTTCGGCAGCAGCGACGGGTGGTATTGGATGGTGCCGTGACGCGGAATGGTCACGAGTTCCTGCGGCGCAAATTGCAGCACGAACGCCATGATGCCGATTTCCGCATTGGCGTCTTTCATCGCCTGAATGGCTTCCGGCGCGCGCAATGATTTGAACTGATTAACCTTGATGCCCCGCTCCTGCGCCGCCGCGCGCAGTGCGTCGGGACGCGCGCCTTCCTTTTCCGGCGCGCAGAACACGGCGGCGACCGTGTCGCCCCGCGCAAGGAATGCCTCGAGCACCGCTTTGCCAAAATCCTGCTGTCCAATTATTGCGATTTTCATGTTTTCTCCCAGCAGGATTTCAGTGGAGACTAACGTTCGCGTCAGCGCACGTTACGTCGAAACTAAAATCTTGTTGCCCTCCAATAACTACGATTCTCATATCGATCTCCTACTTTTTCTTTGGCGGCAACGAGAACGCGCCTGCCGTTCTTTTCGCCGCAATATCGGTGTCGCTCAAACCGAGCACTTCTTTGAGGATCTCGTC
>Ga0207675_100001938_pt1 | contig 20656 bp, 19 predicted proteins | sample KBSSwiS42_FD_184305 | JGI IMG/M metagenome (GOLD analysis project Ga0207675, IMG submission 184305) | Switchgrass rhizosphere microbial communities from Kellogg Biological Station, Michigan, USA - KBS Switchgrass S4-2 (SPAdes) (version 2) | ecosystem: Host-associated > Plants > Roots >...
GCCGGCCCTCCTCCTTTACGGGCGTGGGTGGCGGGTGGCCGATTTCCGGAAGTAGAGGAGGAGGGCCGGCCGTTCAGGCCAGGCCCGGGGGACATGGAGGAAATCGGCCACCCGCCACCCGCGCCCGCGTGCGCAGACGAGCAACTCAGCGCGGTGACGGATACGGAACGACGTTGTCCTGCTCGGCAGGATCGTTGCGCGCAACGATCGCCCGCGCCGGCTCGGTCGCGCTGCAGTTGATCGCCTCGTGCGGTACGCCAGGCGGGATGAAGAGGAACTCGCCCGGCCCGCTGACGACCGACTCGGCGAGGCCCTCGCCCCAGCGCGTCTCGACGCGACCTTCGAGGACGTAGATCGCCGTCTCGTAGCCGCGATGCGCGTGCGGATCGGCGCGCGCGCCGGGCGGGATGACGACCATGTGCATCGAGAGCCCGGTCGCGCCGACCGTCGCTCCCGAGACGCCGACGAAGTACGGCAGCCGCTGCTTCGTCATCACCTCGGCGTCCGGGCGGACCGCCTTCACCTTGCCCGCGTGCGCTCGCTCCATCGTCGTGCTCCTCAGTTCAGCTTGATCCCGGCGCTGCGGACGATCTGCTGCGCCTTCTGCGTCTCGTCGGCGAGGAAGCGGTCGAACGCCGCCGGCGCGAGCACGAACGGCTCGGCGCCGAGCTTGTCGAGGCGCTGTTTGGTCTCGGCCGACGCCATGATCTTCGCGATCTCGTCGTGCAGACGGTCGACGATCGGCCGCGGCGTCTTCGCCGGCGCGAAGAGGCCGACCCAGAACAGGTACTCGGAACCGGGAACGCCGGCCTCGACGGTCGTCGGCACGTCGGCCATCACGTCCGAGCGCTTCGCGGTGCCGACGGCGAGCGCCTTCAGGCGCCCGCTCTGCACGAGCGAGAGCGCCGAGACCATCGGCGCGAAGAACCAGTCGATCTCTTTCGCGACGGTCGCGGTCAGCGCTTCCGGCGTGCCCTTGAAGGGAACGTGCTGCGCCTGGATGCCGGCGGCGAAACGGAACACCTCGGCGTTCATGTGCGTCGCCGAGCCGTTGCCGGCCGAGCCGTAGTTCTGCGTGCCGGGCTTGGCCTTCGCCTGCTCGACGAGATCGCGGACGTCCCGGAAGCGGCCGGGCGACGTGACGAGCACGTTCGGCAGGCTCGCGAGCGGCGTGACGCCGGCGAAGTCCTTGAGCGTGTCGTACGGCAGGTTCGGATAGAGGGCGGGATTGAGGACGTGTCCCGCCGAGTGGACGAGCAGCGTCGTGCCGTCGGGGGCGGCCTTCGCGACCACCGCGGCGCCGACCGTGCCGCCGGCGCCGGCGCGGTTCTCGACGATCACCGTCGCGCCGAGCGCCGGCGCGAGCGCGTCGGCGACGATGCGTGCGACGACGTCGGTGCCGCTGCCCGGAGTGAACGGGACGACGAGCTTGATCTGCTGCCCGCGCAGCGCATCGCCCTGCGCCCACGCGCGCGAGCCGGCGAGGAGCGCAGCGGCGAGTGCGAGCGCGTCGCGCCGCTTCCATGCGATCGGGTCCACGGTCGTCTCCTCGGTGTCACGCGCTCAGGCGCGCTTCAGGTCGTCGCCGCCGATGTAGAGCCGGTTCCACACCGGGCTGATGACGAGCTCGTTGATGCAGACGTGCGGCGGCATCTCGGCGATGAAGCGGATCGTGCGGCCGAGGTCGTCTTCCTGGAGCATGCGCGCCTTCTCCTCGGCGCTCGGCTCGACCGGCCGCTTCTTCAGGATCGGCGTCGCGACCTCGCCCGGGCAGAGCGCGGTCGCGCGCAGGCCGTTCGTGCACTCCTCGATGTTGAACGAGTGGCTGAGCGCGATCATCCCCGCCTTGCTCGCCGTGTACGCCGGCCCGGTGAGGTAGCCGAGCACCCAGCCGGCGAACGAGGCGACGTTGATCACCGTGCCGCGCCGCTGCGCGCGCATCCCCTTGACGACGGCCATCGTGCACGCCGTCGCGCCGTTGAGGTTGATCGCGACGATGTCGGCGAAGGTCGCCGCGTCGGTCTCCTTCCAGCTCCGCTTCGGCACGTTGACGCCGGCGCTGTTGACGAGGACGTCGACGCCGCCGTGGCGCGCCTCGATCGCGGCGGCGACGCGCGCGACCGCGCCGAGGTCGGCGACGTCGAGCGGTGCGGCTTCGATCGCCCCTTGCGGTGCGCCTTGTGCTTCGGCCGACGCGACCGCGGCGTCGAGCTTGGCGGTGTCGCGACCGGAGACGACGACGCGGCAGCCCGCCTTCGCGAGCTCGACCGCACCGGCCAGACCGATTCCGCTGCCGCCGCCGGTGATCCATGCGACCCGGCCCGCGAGCGGCGATGTCGCGCCAGTGCTCATCGCGGCTGCTCCGCGAGGCCGTCGTCGACCGCGACGTTCTCCGGCGCGAGCTCGAGGCCGGAGGCCATCGCCTGCAGCACGATCAGCTTGGCAAAGTCCTCCTCGTCCATGCCATGGCCGATCAGCGTCTGCACGAGGTCGCGCGTCAGCGACGCGAGCGGCATCGGGACCTCGAAGCGGCGCGCCGCATCGAGCCCGAGGTCGAGGTCCTTGCGCAGCAGCTTGGGCGTGAAGGTCACCTTGAAGTCGAGGTTGACGAACGCCGGGCTCTTGTAGCGCGAGAAGGTCGAGCCCATGACGCTCTGGTTCATGAAGTCGAGGAAGGCGTGGCGCGGCACGCCGGCCTTCTGCGCGAGCACCGTGATCTCGGCGAGCGACTGGGTGACGACGCCGAGGAAGACGTTGTGGCAGATCTTGACGATCCGCGAGAGCTCGCCTTCGCCGACGTAGCTCGTCGCCGGCGCGATCGCGCGCAGCCACGGCAGCGCCGCGTCGTACGCGCTCTTCGGCCCCGAGCAGACGAAGGAGAGCTTCCCGGCCTTGATCACCTTGGCGTTGCCCGAGACCGGCGCCGCTAGCAGCGCGACGCCGCGCGCGGCGAGGAGCTCGCGCAGCTCGGCCGAGCCTTCGAGCGAGATCGACGAGCACTCGACGACGAGCTTGGGCGCACGCGCGCCGCTCAGCAGTCCCTGCGGCCCGGCGACGACCTCGCGGACGTCGTCCCACGTCGAGACCATGACGAAGACGATGTCGCGCGCGGCGAGGTCGACGAGCCGATCGGCGATCTTCGCGCCGCGCGCAGCGAGCGGCTCGGCCTTGGCGCGGGTGCGGTTCCAGACGGTGAGGTCGGCGCCCGACTTCGCGAGCCGCTCGGCCATCGCGAAGCCCATGCGGCCGATGCCGATCCAGCCGATCGTGTCCCGTTGCGTCGCCATCTTCGTCTCGAATCAGTAGGGGTTGGCGATCGGCAGCTCCTGCGCCGGATAGAGCGAGATCACCTTCGGCCCGGTCGGCGTCAGGATCACTTCCTCCTCGATCCGCGCCGCCGAGAAGCCATCGCTCGCCGGGCAGTACGTCTCGACCGCGAACACCATGCCGGTCTTCAGCTCGATCGGCTCGTCGAGCGAGCTGAGCCGCGAGATCAGCGGCCGTTCGTGCAGGCCGAGGCCGAGGCCGTGGCAGAAGTTGAGGCCGAACGCTTCCATCTCCCCGGCGATGCCGATGTCCTCGGCGGTCGGGAACGAGTTGGCGACGACGTCCGACGACACGCCGGGCTTGAGCAAAGCGATCGCGCGGTCCATCCAATCGCGCGCCTTCTTGTAGGCGTCCTTCTGCGGCTCAGTGGCGCGGCCGACGCTGAAGGTGCGGTAGTAGCACGTGCGGTAGCCGACGTACGAATGGATGATGTCGAAGAACGCCTGGTCGCCGGGGCGGATGAGGCGGTCGGTGAAGTTGTGCGGATGCGGATTGCAGCGCTCGCCCGAGATCGCGTTGATCGCCTCGACGCAGTCCGAGCCCATGCTGTAGAGGCGCATCGTCGCCATCGCGACGATGTCGCTCTCGCGAACGCCGGGCTTCAGCTTCTCGGCGATCTCGTGGTAGACGCCGTCGACCATCGCCGCCGCCATGTTGAGCAGCATCAGCTCGTCGATGCTCTTGATCTCGCGCGCCGCGAGCATCGTCTGCTGCGCGTCGCGCACCTCGATCCCGAGCTTTTGCAGCTCGAGCATCATCGGCACCTCGACGACGTCGACGCCGAGCGGCATGTCGGCGACGCCTTCCTCCTCGAGCAGCGCCTTGATCTCGCGCGCGGCGCTGCGAAAAAGCTTGCCGTCGCCGCCGACCGCGCCGCGCATGCCGAGCAGGCCCGCCTTGCAGTGGTCCTTGCACAGCCACGGTGTGTAGAGGCGGTGGTGCTTGGCCGCCGAGCCGAAGTCCCAGAGATAGGGGTCGCCGTTGCCGGTGAGGAGCGAATAGCGCGTCAGCTTGTCGCGCGCCCACTCGCCGATCACCGTGCTCGTCGTGTAGCGGATGTTGTGCTGGTCGAAGCAGAGCAGCGCCCCGAGCCCCGAGTGCGCGAGCGCGTCGCGGGTGCGCGCGAGCCGGTAGTCGTGGAGGCGCCGGAAGTCGACGCGCTCCTCGAAGTCGACCTGCATGTGGCCCGGCGCCTGCAGCGGCCGCGTCCAGTCGTGATGCGGGTCGATGTCCTCCGGCCGGACGATCCTCGGCTCGCGCTTCTTCTTGGCCATCTCGTCTCCTGCCGCGGCGCCGGCGCGTGCGACGAGGCGATGTTACGTCGCGGTCGCGAGCGGCGCCGCGCGCCGCCGTCACGCCTTCAGCAGGTCGTTCTGCTCCTCGGCGACGAGCCGCTCGAGGATGCGTCGCGCCTCGAAGCCGCCCATGTCGATGTTGAGCCGCATCAGGTGGCGGCGCGGCTGCTCGGAGAGATTTCTCTGCTGCGACTCGAGGATCGCGACGTCCTCGCCGAAGATCGCCGCCTGGCCGTCGCGGATCTGCTTCGTGAGCGCGGCGTCGCCGACGTTGAAGTTGCGCGCCATGCCCCAGAAGTACCAGATCGACGTGTCGGTCTCCGGAGTGATGAAGTCGACGACGATCGACGAGACCTTGCGCTCGGCAGGCGCGTCGAGGCCGCCGTGGCCGGCGTGCGCGACGCCGACCTCGATCAGGACGTGGCTCGGCGGCAGGAAGCGGCAGACCTGCCAGCGGTCGACCGGCACGTCGTCGGCGAGACGGTTGCCGCGCAGCGCCGCGCGCCAGAACGGCGGCGCCGCGATGTTCATCATGAAGCGGCTCGTGATCGCCGAGTCGCCTTCGACGCGGGTCGTCGGCGCGGCCTCCTCGATTTCGGGCTGGCCGATGCTCGTCGCGTGGACATAGGTCTCGTGCGTCAGATCCATCAGGTTGTCGATCATCAGCCGGTAGTCGCAGTTGACGTGGTAAAGGCTGCCGGCGTAAACCCACGCCGGGTTCTCGGCCCACGGCAGCGCGTGGAGCTTCGTCGGGTCGGCCTGCGCCTTGTCGCCGGGCCAGATCCAGACGAAGCCGTAGCGCTCGATCGTCGGGTACGAGCGGATCGTCGGCCGCACGCGCTGGCCCGGCATCGAGACGCAGCGTCCGTCGCCGCCCATGACGAGGCCGTGGTAGCCGCAGACGATGCGGCCGTCGTCGCGCACCTTGCCGAGCGAGAGCGGCGCACCGCGGTGCGGGCAGAAGTCCTCGAGCGCGGCGACGGCGCCGCCCTCGGCGCGAAAGACGACGACGCGCTGGCCGCAGATCGTGCGGCCCAGCGGGCCGGCGGCGATCTCGTCGGGCGTGCAGGCGACGTACCAGGCGTTGCGGACGTACAAGCGAGTCTCCCCACGCGCAACCGCGCGTGTCGCTCTCTTATACGCCGCTGCGCCCGGGCCGTTCTACTTGCCGCCCTTGACTGCCTTGTCGGTCGACTCGGCGAGCGTGAGGTGCTCCTGCAGCGTCGGCAGCGTCTTCGACGCGAAGCCCTTGATGTCGGCGTCGCTGCCGGACTTCGCCTGCTTCTGGAACTCGGAGACGTCTTCCTTGTGGTCGGCGACCATGTCGTCCATGTAGGCACGGTCGAACTGCGCTCCGGACAGCTTCTCGAGCTTGGCCATCTTGCTCTTTTGCTTGGCGTCGAGATCGCTGGGCAGCGCGATGCCCTTGCTGCTCGCGACCTGCTTCAGCGCGTCGTTGGCCTTGGAGTGGTCGTCGACCATGCGCGTTCCGAACTGCTTGACCTGATCGCTTGCCGCCTTCTGTTGCGCGAGCTTGCCCATCTCGACCTCGGCGAGACCGCCGATCGCGGCCTTCTGGACGAACGTCTTGTCGGCCGGCGAGAGCTTGGCGGTCGACTGCATGGACGAGGTGGTGCTCGTCGGTGCGTCGCCGGTCGCCTGCGCGGACGCCGAGCTCGCCGCGACGAGCAGGGCGATGCCGACGCACACCGGGAGGAACGGAACGCGGGGATTCGGAGGGAGGTGGTGAGACATGCGCTGCTCCTTCGGTGGGGATGCAGCGAGTCGGCAAGCGTTGTGCCGCCGCCGGCGGCACGGCGCGGCGCACCCGAAGGCGCGCCGCGCGGAGGACTCAGTACGTGAACGGATCGTCGCTGCTTGAGTGGCGGGCGAGCGCGACGAGGCCGGCGACGAGCGCGCCGGCGACGGCGAGGCCGAGCGCGGCGCGCGTCGGATCCTCGCGCACGTAGCTCGCCGCGGCTTCGACCTGCGGGCGGACCTTGTCGACGACCGGGGCCGCCTGGTCGCGCACCTTCTTCCACGTTTCGGCGACGGTCTCGGAGACCGTGTCGGCGGCGGCCGATGCGCGGCTGCGCGCGGCGTCGAGGGCGGCCGCGGCGCGGCTCTGCGTGGCATCGGCAGCGTCGGCCGCGGCGGCGTTGGCGCGACCGCGCGCGCGGTCGATGGCGTCGGCGGCGCGGGTTCGCGCGCTGTCGAGCGCGTCGGCGGCGATGTTCTGTGCGCTGTCGGCGAGATCGAGCGCTGCGTTGCGGATCGCCGCCATCGCCGAGTTCACGGCCGAAGATGGCGACGAGCGGCCGCTCGACCGGACCACCAGCGCGACCAGCCCCATCAGCGCGGCGCCCGCCGCCGCCGAGATCAGGAGCGCCTTGGTCGGCTCGTTGCGCGCATAGGTCGAAACCGCAGCGATCTGCGGCTGGATGCGCTGGACGACGGCGTCGGCCTGCTCGCGCAGCTTCTGCGCGGTGGTCGTCGTCGATTCGATCTCGTTCTCGGCACCCGTCGCCGAGGGCCGTGCAAAGTCGGTGGTCGTGGCCATGGTGTTCTCTCGAGTTTGGGAGTCCGGGCAACGAAGTGTCGCTCCGATCGCGAACGTTAGGCCAGCCGGCGCGAGGGGGGTGTGGGACAAGCCGGCAGCCGCTGGTAAGACTTCGCCGACGCCGGCGAGGCACTCTGAATATCATCGCCGTTTCGCCCCGCAGACCCCCCGGCGGCGCCGCCGGGCGCCGGCGCGAACCGCCCTCGATGTCGATCGTCCAGCTCGCGCTGAAGCGCCCGTACACGTTCATCGTGATGGCGATGCTGATCGTCCTGGCGACGCCGTTCGCGCTGCTGAACATGGCGACCGACATCTTTCCCGAGATCAACATCCCGGTGATCTCGATCATCTGGAACTACAACGGGCTGCCGGCGACCGAGATGGGCCAGCGGATCTCGGCCCAGAACGAGCGCAGCCTCACGACGACGGTGAGCGACATCGAGCACATCGAGTCGACCTCGCTCGCCGGCATCAGCGTCATCAAGGTCTTCTTCCAGCCCAACGCCAACATCCAGACGGCGATCGCGCAGGTCGTCGCGATCGAGCAGACGCAGCTGCGCCAGCTGCCGCCCGGGATCACGCCGCCGCTCATCATCAAGTACTCGGCGTCGAGCATCCCGGTCATCCAGCTCGGCATGGGCAGCCAGACGCTTCCCGAGCAGACGGTGTTCGACGCCGCGATCAACATCCTGCGGCCGCAGCTGATCACGATCCCCGGGATCGCGATTCCGTTTCCCTACGGTGGCAAGAACCGGCTGATCTCGGTCGACCTCGACATGCAGGCGCTGCAGGCGCGCGGCCTGGCGCCGGCCGACGTCGTCAACGCCGTGAACCTGCAGAACCTGATCCTGCCGTCGGGGACCGCCAAGTTCGGCGGCACCGAGTACGCGGTGCGCATGAACGGCTCGCCGGAAGCCATCGCCGGCCTCAACGACCTGCCGGTGAAGACGACCGGCGGCACGACGACCTATCTGCGCGACGTCGCCTACGTGCGCGACGGCTTCTCGCCGCAGACCAACATCGTCCGCAAGGACGGCGCGCGCGGCGTCCTCCTCTCGGTGCTGAAGAACGGCGGCGCCTCGACGCTCGACATCGTCGCCAACCTGAAAGCGCTCCTGCCGAAGGTGCAGCCGCTGCTGCCGGGCGACGTCAAGGTGACGCCGCTCTTCGACCAGTCGGTGTTCGTCAAGGCGGCGGTGCAGGGCGTCGTCAGCGAGGCGCTGATCGCCGCCGCGCTGACCGCGGCGATGGTCCTGCTCTTTCTCGGCAACTGGCGCTCGACAGCGATCATCGCGCTGACGATCCCGCTCTCGATCCTGGCGTCGATCCTCGTGCTGCAGATGCTCGGCGAGACGCTCAACCTGATGACGCTCGGCGGCCTCGCGCTCTCGGTCGGCATCCTCGTCGACCAGGCGATCGTGACGATCGAGAACATCGAGCGCCACCTCCACCTCGGCCAGCCGCTCGAAGATGCGATCGTGATCGGCGCCGGCGAGATCGGCGTGCCGGCGTTCGTGTCGACGCTCGCCATCTGCATCGTCTTCGTGCCGATGTTCTTCCTCACCGGCGTCGCGCGGTTCCTCTTCGTTCCGCTCGCCGAAGCCGTGGTGATCGCGATGGTCGCGTCGTACGTCCTGTCGCGAACGCTCGTTCCCACGCTCGTGATGCTGCTGATGCGCACGACGCACGGCGCCGACGCGAAGGCGGGCGGTTCGCCGAGCGTCTTCCAGCGCGTCCACCACGCCTTCGACCGCCAGTTCGAGCGCGTCCGCAGCGCCTACACGATCGCGCTCGGCTCGCTCCTGGAGAAGCGCGGCGTCTTCGGCGTCGGCTTCCTCGCGTTCTGCCTGCTCTCGTGCGGCCTCACTCCGTTCCTCGGGCGCGACTTCTTCCCGAGCGTCGACGCCGGCCAGATCCGGCTGCACCTGCGCGCGCCGACCGGCACGCGGATCGAGGAGACGGCGCGCATCGCCGACGACGTCGAGGCGGCGATCCGCCAGCTGATCCCGAAGGACCAGCTCGAGACGATCCTCGACAACTTGGGCGTTCCGAACAGCGGGATCAATTTGTCGTACAGCAACGCCGGAACGTTCGGCACGCTCGACGGCGAGATCCTGCTCTCGCTGAAGGAAGGGCACCGGCCGACCGCCGAGTTCGTGAGCCTGCTGCGGGCCGAGCTGCCGAAGCGCTTCCCGGGCATCGAGTTCTTCTTCCAGCCGGCCGACATCGTCACCCAGATCCTCAACTTCGGCCTCCCGGCTGCGATCGACGTCCAGTTGACGGGCAACGACCTGCAGGGCAACGCGGCGCTCGCCGCCGACCTCGTCAAGCGCATCCAGAAGATCCCGGGCGCGGTCGACGCGCACGTCCACCAGCGGCTCGACGCGCCCGCGGTCAACCTGCAGATGGACCGCTCGCGGCTGCAGCAGGTGGGCCTGTCGGCGCAGAACGTCGGCCAGAACGTGCTGGTGTCGCTCTCGGGCAGCTCGCAGACGGCGCCGGCGTTCTGGCTCAATCCGGCCAACGGCATCGTCTACTCGATCGCGGTGCAGACGCCGCAGTACAAGGTCGATTCGCTCGACGCGCTGCTCAACGTCCCGGTCGCGTCCGGCGCCGGCACGAACTCGGGCGCGACGCAGCTGCTCGGCAACCTCGTCGAGGCGACGCCGGCGCGCCAGCCGGCGGTCGTCTCGCGCTACAACATCCTGCCCGCGATCGACGTCTACGTGAGCGTCCAGGGCACCGATCTCGCGAGCGTCGCCGCGCAGGTGCAAACGCTCGTCGACGAAGCCCGGCCGAAGCTGCCGCGCGGCAGCCAGGTCGTCGTGCGCGGCCAGGTGCAGACGATGCAGGCGTCGTTCATCGGCCTCGGCGTCGGCCTGGCGATGGCGATCGTCCTCGTCTACCTGCTGATCGTCGTCAACTTCCAGTCGTGGATCGACGCCATGATCATCGTCGCCGCGCTGCCGGCAGCGCTGGCCGGCATCGCCTGGATGCTCTTCATCACCGGCACGACGCTGTCGGTGCCGGCGCTCACCGGAGCGATCATGACGATGGGCGTCGCAACCGCCAACAGCATCCTGCTCGTCTCGTTCGCGCGCCAGCGCCAGCAGGAAGGCGCGTCGCCGATGCTCGCCGCGCGCGACGCCGGCGCGACGCGCATCCGCCCGGTCCTGATGACGGCGCTCGCGATGATCATCGGCATGGTCCCGATGGCGCTCGGCATCGGCGAGGGCGCCGAGCAGAACGCGCCGCTCGGCCGCGCCGTCATCGGCGGCTTGCTGTTCGCGACGGTGTCGACGCTGCTCTTCGTCCCGGTCGTCTTCGCCGGTGTGCACGAGCGGCTGGCGCGCCGGCGCGCGGCGCACGCGCGGCCCGCCGGCGCCGCGACGCCCGCCTTGCAGGAGCGCTGAGCCATGGCCGACGAACATCCGCAGACCGTGGTGACGGTCCCCAACGATCCGGTCGCGCGCGCCCGCGTCGTCCGCGGCGCGCGCATCGTCGCCATCGTCGTCGTGCTGTTGCTCGCCGTCGGCGCCGGGCGGACGATCCTCGGCCGGATGGCGAACGCGCGCATCCTCGAGGACAACGTCGCCGCGAGCTCGGTCCAGTACGTGAAGACGACCGTCGCGCGCAGCGGCGAAGCGGGCCAGACGCTCGCGCTGCCGGGAACGCTGCAGGGCTTCCAGCAGGCGCCGATCGCCGCGCGCGCTGCCGGCTACGTGCGTCGCTGGACCAAGGACATCGGCAGCCACGTCGCCAAGGGCGAGGTGCTCGCGGTGATCGAGTCGCCCGAGGTCGACCAGCAGCTCTCGCAGGCCGAGGCCGCGCGCCAGCAGGCGGCGGCGAGCCTCGCGCTCGCGAAGAGCACGGTCGAGCGCTGGGAGGCGCTGCGCAGGAAGGACGTCGTCTCGCAGCAGGAGCTCGACGAGCGACGCAGCGGCGCGACGCAGGCGGCCGCCAACCTCGCCGCGGCCGACGCCAACGTGCAGCGGCTGCGCCAGCTGCAGGGCTTCACCCGCGTCATGGCGCCGTTCGACGGCGTCATCACGCGGCGCAACGTCGAGGTCGGCGATCTCGTCGACTCGAGCGGCAAGGCGCTCTTCATGCTGACGCAGATGGATCCGCTGCGCATCTACGTCAACGTGCCGCAGTCGTACGCGCAGCTCGTGCGCGCGGGGCAGAAGGTCGTCGTCACCCAAGCCGAGCTGCGCGGCCGCACCTTCACCGGCGAAGTCGCGCGCAGCGCCGGCGCGATCGACCCGGCGACGCGCACGATGCAGGTCGAGATCAACCTGCCCAATCGCGACGGCACGCTTCTGCCCGGCGCCTACGTGCAGGTCGATCTGCCGCTCGCCGGCGCGAAGACGCTGGTCGTGCCGACCAACGTGCTGCTCTTTCGCGGCGAGGGAACGCGCGTCGCGCTGGTCGACGGCGCCAGCCGCGTTCGCCTGAAGGCGGTGACGCTCGGCCGCAACCTCGGCGAGTCGATCGAGGTGCTCGGCGGCATCGCCGACGGCGATCGGCTCGTCGTCAACCCTTCCGATTCGCTCGCCGAGGGCGACAGCGTCGCCGTCGCGATCGGCGGCGACGAAGGATCGGCGAGCGCGCCGCGCAGTCGCGGCGCGGCGTCGAAGTCGCTGCCGTGACCGCCCGCCGCACGAGCGGCGGCGCCGCGCTCGTGGTCGTCGTCGCGCTCGCCGGCTGCGCCGTCGGCCCCGACTACGTGCGTCCTGCCGTCGACGTGCCGCCCGCGTGGCAGCTCGAAGAGCCGTGGCGCGAGGCGACGCCGAGCGACGCCGAGCCGAAGGGGCCGTGGTGGCAGCGCTTCGGCGATCCGCGCCTCGACGCGCTGCAGGCACAGGCGCTCGCGCAGAGCCCGACGCTCTCGATCGCGAGCGCGCGCCTCGTGCAGGCGCGCGCGGTCGTCGCGTCGACCGAGGCGGGGCAGCTGCCGAGCGCGAGCCTTGCCGCGCGTGTCGCGCGCCAGCGCATCTCGGCGAACCGCCCGCTCAGCAACTACGGCACGCCCAACTTCGCGACCGTCCAGGACGACTTCACGCCGGCGCTCGCGGTCAGCTACGAGGTCGACCTCGCCGGTCGCGTCCGGCGTACGGTCGAAGGCGCACGCGCGAGCGCCGAGCAGGCCGCGGCCGATCTGGAGAACACGCGATTGCTGCTCGGCACCGACCTCGCGACCGCGTACTTCAACCTGCGCGCGATCGACATCGAGCTCGACGTCGTCGCCCGCTCGCTCGAGCTGCAGGGCCGCTCGCTCGAGTTCGTCCGCACCCGCCACGATCTCGGCGCCGCCTCGGGGCTCGACGTCGCGCAGCAGCAGGCCCTGCTCGACACGACGCGCACCCAGCTCGACCTGCTGCGCCGCCAGCGCGGCCCGTTCGAGCACGCGGTCGCGACGTTGACCGGAACGCCGGCGCCGTCGTTCCGGCTCGCGCCCGATCTGCGCGAGCTCGTGCCGCCGCCGGTGCCGCTCGGCGTGCCGTCGGACGTGCTCGAGCGCCGTCCCGACGTCGCCTCGGCCGAACGCGCGATGGCGGCCGCCAACGCACAGGTCGGCGTCGCCCGCGCGGCGTACTACCCGAGCATCACGATCACCGCGCTCGGCGGCGGCGAGAGCCGCCTCTTCGGCAGCCTGTTCGACGCGCCGAGCCTGGTCTGGTCGCTCGGCGCGAGCCTGGTGCAGCCGGTCTTCCAGGGTGGCCGGCTCGATGCCAACGTCGAGTTCGCGCGCGCCAACTACGACGCCACCGTCGCGACCTACCGGCGCGTCGTCCTGACGGCGATGCAGGAAGTCGAGGACGGCATCACCGGCCTCGCCTCGCTCGAGCGCGCCGACGCCCAGGCGCGCATCGCGGTCGAGACCGCGCGGCGCGTCCTCGAGCTGGCGAATGCGCGCTACCAAGGCGGCGCGACGACCTACCTCGACGTGATCACGGCGCAGCAGTCGCTGCTCGCCGCCGAACGGCTGGCGGCGCAGCTCTCGGGGCAGCGTTTGTTGACGTCGGTCTTCCTGATCAAGGCGCTCGGCGGCGATTGGGAGCAGCCGGTGCGCGGAGCCGGCGGCTGAGGCTTGAAGTCGCGCCCGCCGGCCTCAGGTTGGCGGCATGGCCCTGCGACGGGGCACGAGTCCGACCGATGGCCGCACCCAGCATCGAACCTCTCTACACGCGTCTCGAGACGCTGATCGCGCTGGCGCGACTGCTCGAGCGTGTCGAGGCGAGCACGCGTGCGGTCGGCGCCGGCCAATATCGCTCGCTCGTCCGCCAGATCGAAACGTTGGTCTCGGCGCCGCTGCCCGGCCCGGCACTGCGCGCGATCCTCGATGCGCACCCGGCGACCGCGGAAATCTGGGAAAACCACCACTACGCGACCTCGGGGCTGTCGCGCGCGCCGCTCGATCGCTCGGTCGCGACCGAGCGGCTTGCGACCGAGCTGCTGCAGCGCGTCGCGCGCGCCGCGTCGCAGCGCTGATCGGCTTCGCCGCGCCCCGAGCTCAGAGCTTGGGGATCCGCAGCGTCTTGCTCACCATCAGCGTTCCCGAGAGCGCGAACAGCAGCACCAGCGGGTGCAGCTCGACGCCGGCGAGCGACCACGTGCCGCCCCACAGCCGTTCGCCGACGCGGCCCTGCCACGCCGCCCAGGCGAGGACCGCCGTCAGCACGACGCTGGTCGGAATCGGAGTTCCCTCGAAATGCGTCACCTTGCCGGTGTCCGCCGACATCGATTCGGCGGTGACGTTGTAGCGCGCAAGCCGCGAGACTCCGCAGCAGACGAAGTAGACGAGGACGACGGCGTCCAAGCCGCCGCGCGCGCCGCACGCGAACGCGAGCGCGGCCGGCGCGACGCCGAACGAGATGACGTCGGCGAGCGAGTCGAGCTCGCGGCCGAGCGCCGACGACGTCTGCCGCCAGCGCGCGATGCGGCCGTCGAGGACGTCGAACACAAACGCAGCTGGCGCGAACGCGGCGGCGATGAGCAGATCGTCGACGCGCCCGGTCGCGACCGAACGCATCGCCATCAGCACTGCAGCGAAGCCGCACGCGGCGTTGCCGAGGGTGAAGACGTCGGCGAGGTGAAAGCCGCGGATCATCGAGAAGTGCTGCGGCGATGCCGGCTTGTTCGCGCTCGTGGTCATGCCCGTTCCTCCGCTCGCGCACCGGCGCGGGCGCGCAGCCCCAGTGTTGCGGCTTCGTCGGCGCCCGTCTGCCGGCGATTTCCCACACCCGGACGCGCCGTTGGCGGCTCGTGCGCCCGCGCCCGACAAGGTTCACTGCAGGCTACGCCGCCGCTGGCGCGCGCCCAGGAGACCAGAGATGAGCACGAAGACGACCGACCGTTCCGACGCGACCGGGAAGCAGCAGCGCGAAGAGCTCGAGCAGGCCGAGAAGAACGCCAACCCGAACCAGTTCCGCGAGGAGAACGAGGAGTCGAAGATCGTCGAGATCCCGCCCGAGAAGGACAAGCATCCGATCGGCGGCCTCGATCCGAAGTAGCGCGCGCGCCTACTCCTCCTCGTCCCACGCGTTGCCGTCGCGGGCGACGAGTGCGCTCGCCGCGGCCGGACCCCAGGTTCCGGCGCCGTACGTCCGCGGCCCGGTGTCGTCGCGCCGCCAGGCGTCGAGGATCGGCTCGACCCACGACCACGCCTGCTCCTGCTCGTCGCTGCGCACGAACAGGTTGAGACGGCCGGCGAGGACGTCGAGCAGCAGCCGCTCGTAGGCGCCGACGCGGTCGGCGGCGAACGTCTTGTCGAAGTCGAGGTCGAGCGAGACCGGCGCCAGCGCCTCGCCCTGGAACGCGCCCTTGGCGGCGAGCAGGTGCAGCTCGAGGCCGTCCTCGGGCTGCAGCTTGATGACGAGCTTGTTGGGCGGGTTGAGCCCGGGAAAGAGCGTGTGCGGCGTGCGCCGGAAGTTGACGACGATCTGCGCATCGCGCCGAGCCAGGCGCTTGCCGGTGCGCAGGTAGAACGGCACGCCCGCCCAGCGCCAGTTGCGCACTTCGGTGCGCAGCGCGACGAAGGTCTCGGTCGGGCTGCCGGCGGGGACCTTGTCCTCGTCGACGAACGACAGCGCCGCCTTGCCCTCGACCGTGCCGGCGCGGTACTGGCCGCGGACGACGTCACGCCCGACGCTGTCGTCGTCGAAGGGCTTCAGCGAGCGCAGCACCTTCAGCTTCTCGTCGCGGATCGCGTCGGCGACCATCCGCGGCGGCGGCTCCATCGCGATCATCGTCAACAGCTGCAGCGCGTGGTTCTGCACCATGTCGCGCAGCGCGCCGGTGCGGCTGTAGAAGTCGCCGCGGGTGCCGACGCCGATCGTCTCGGCGATCGTGATCTGGATGTTGGCGATGGCCTCGCGCCGCCAGAGCGGCTCGAACAGGACGTTGCCGAAGCGCAGCGCCATCAGGTTCTGCACCGCGGGCTTGCCGAGGTAGTGGTCGATGCGAAACGCCTGCTCCTCGGTGAACACCGAGCGGACGACGGCGTTGATCGCGCGCGCGCTCTCGAGGTCGTGGCCGAGCGGCTTTTCGAGGACGACGCGGACATTCGGCGCGTTGAGCCCGGTCGCGCCGAGGTTGGCGCAGACGACCGGGAAGAGCTCGGGGCTTGTCGCGAGGAACATGACGACGACGTCGGCGGCACAGCCGCCGCGGCCGCCGGCGCCCGACGAGAGCCACGCTTTCAGCCGCGCGTAGTCGGCGGCTTGCGAGAGATCCATCGTCAGGTAGTGCAGCAGCGCCGCGAAGCGCGCGAACTCGTCGTCGCTCGGCCGCTTGGCGTCCTCGACTTCGGCAAAGCGCTCCTTTAGCCAGGCGCGGTAGGTGTCGTCGGAAAGCTGCTGGCGCGAGACGGCGAGTATGCGGCCACCGTCCGGGAGCTTGCCGTGCCGCCACGCCTGGAAGAGCGCCGGCATGAGCTTGCGCCACGTCAGGTCGCCGGTGCCGCCGAAGAGGACGAGGTCGAACGACATGCGGAAAGGATACGATCGTTCGATGCACACGTCGCTCCTCGCCCGATTCGCCCTCGTCGTCGCGATTGCGCTGCCTTCCGCAGCGTTCGCGCAGGTCGCGGTCACCGCCGCCGCCGACCAGGAGAAGCTCCTCGCCAGCACCGACCCGAGGGCCGCCGCCAACAAGCGGCTCGTCTACGACTTCTGGCGCGAGGTCTTCGAGGGCGCGCACATGGAGTTCGCCGACAAGTACATGGCCGAGTCGTACATCCAGCACAACCCGAACGTGCCGACCGGCCGCGCCGCGTTCGTCGAGTTCTTCCAGCGCGTGCGAAAGCCCGCGCCGATCGAGCCGAGGATCAAGGCGCCGCTGGTCGCGATCGTCGCCGAGGGCGACTACGTCGTGCTGAGCTTCGCGCGCGAGCACGCCGATCCCAAGGACGCGACGAAGAAGTACACGACCACGTGGTTCGACATGTTCCGGATCGAGAACGGCAAGATCGCCGAGCACTGGGATCCGGCGGTCAAGCCGTAGGCCAACGGACGGCGGACCGGCACGCCCGTCGAGGAACGAATGGCGATGCGGCGGTGGTCGGCGATCGTCGTTGTGGTCGTCGCGCTCGTCGCGTCCTTCGGGCGGCCGAGCGTCGCCGCGAGCAGCGCGCCCGCGGGCACGCCGCCTCCGGCCCGCGTCGTGCACGTCTGCGATTGCCCGGCCAGCGCGGCGCAGGAGGAGCGCAGCGAGTTGGTGCGCCTCTTCGCGAAGGTTGGCTACGTCGAAGGACGCAATCTCGAGCTGACCACCTACAGCGTCGAGACGCTCAACGACGCCTCACGCGGCGGCGGACCGCTGTACTCGCTCGGCGAGCAGTTCGGCCCGAATCCCTATGCGAGCTTCTTCAAGACACGGGTCGCGCGATCGCAACCGCAACTCGTCCTCGCCTCGGGGGTTCGCGTCGTCGCGGCTGCTCGCGACAGCCAGGTCTCGACCCCCGTCGTCTTTTGGCGAATCACGGACCCGGTCGGCCTCGGATTCGTCGCCGCGCTCGCGCGACCGGGTGGAAACCTGACCGGCTTTTCGCGCGCGATCGAGAAGCTCACCGTCAAGCGGCTCGAGCTGCTGCACGAGATGGTGCCGGGCGCGCAGCAGGTTGCGTTCGTCTACATCGAGGACTTCGCGGCGCACGTGCGCCAGGCCGCCGAAGTCAAGGCCGCTGCAGCGCGGATCGGCCTCCGCGTGCGCGACTACGCGCTGCCATGGACGCACTGGAACGAGGTCGAGCTCGAGGCACTCTTCGCGACCATGCGGCGCGATGGCATCGAAGCGTTTCTGCTGCCGGACATCAACGTGCGGCCGACCCTCCTGGTCGAGCTCGCCGCGCGCCATCGCCTGCCGACGATCTACTCGCTCACCCACGTCGTGACGGACTGGGGCGGGCTCGCTGCGTATTCGACGGAGGCCTCGAGCGTGGAGGACGTGGTCGGCTATGCGGTGCGCATCCTGCGCGGCGAGCGGCCTGCCGATCTGCCCGTGCAGGAGCCGACGCGCTTCGAGCTCGTTCTCAACTCCCGCGCAGCGCGCGAGCTCGGACTGACGTTCCCATCGTCGTTTCTGCTTCGCGCCAATCACGTCGTCGACAAGTAGAGATCTCAGGCCGCGGCATCATGCGGCCATGCCGACCGCGACCCCCTCCCCGCCCGCGCCTCCTCCCTGGACGCGATGCGACCGCACCACCGCCTGGGCGGCGCTCGCCGGCCACTGGCAGGCGCACGGCCGCGACTTCGACCTGCGCGAGGCGTTCGCGCGCGACGCGCAGCGCTTCGCGTCGCTCTCGTTCGACGCGCCCGAGGTGTTCGGCGACCTCTCGAAGAACCTGCTCGACGCGGCGACGCTGCGCTTTCTCGTCGACCTCGCGAACGAATGCGGGCTCGAGGCGCAGCGCGACGCGATGCTCGCCGGGAGCGCGATCAACGCGACCGAAGGGCGCGCCGTCCTCCACACCGCGCTGCGCGCGCCACGCGGCGCGGGCCCTTTCAGCGACGAGGTCCACGCCGTGCTCGACGCGATGCTCGACTTCGCCGAAGCCGTGCGGCGGCGCGCCGACGCGCCCGCCGCCGGCGCGGCGCCGCTTCGCCACGTCGTCAACATCGGGATCGGCGGCAGCGACCTCGGACCGCGGATGGCGGTGCGCGCGCTCGCGCACCTCTCTCCTCCGCGCCTCGCATTCCACTTCGTCGCCAACGTCGACGGCGACGACCTCGCGACGACGCTCGCCGGCCTCGCGCCCGAAGAGACGCTCTTCGTCGTCGCCAGCAAGACGTTCACGACGCAGGAGACGATGGCCAACGCCGAGACGGCGAAGCGCTGGTTCGTCGCGGGCGGCGGGACGCGGATCGACGAGCATTTCGTCGCCGCGACGACCAACGTCGAGGCGGCGGCGAAGTTCGGCATCGCGCGCACGTTCCCCTTCTGGGACTGGGTCGGCGGCCGCTATTCGCTCTGGTCGGCGATCGGGCTGCCGATCGCGATCGCGATCGGCGCCGAAGGCTTTCGCGCGCTGCTGGCCGGCGCGCGCGCGATGGACGAGCACTTCGCGGGCACGCCGGTCGCGCGCAATCTGCCGATGCTGCTCGGCCTCGTCGACGTCTGGTACCGCAACTTCCACCGCTTCCCGACCCGCTGCATCGCGCCGTACGCCGAGGCGCTGCAGCGACTGCCGGCGTACCTGCAGCAGCTCGAGATGGAGAGCAACGGCAAGCGGGTCGACCGCAACGGCGACGCGCTGCCGTTCGCGACGAGCCCGGTCGTCTGGGGCGAGCCGGGGACGGACGCGCAGCACGCGTACTTCCAGATGCTGCACCAGGGCACCGATGTCGTCCCGCTCGAGCTCATCGTCGTCCGCGAAGCCGCGATTGCCGGCGGCGACGCGACCGCCGCCGCGCTGGCGCGGCAGCACCGCATGCTGATCGCCAACGCGCTCGCGCAGAGCCAGGCGCTGATGCAGGGCAGGCAGGGCGGCAGCGAGCCCCATCGCCACTTTCCCGGCAACCGGCCGAGCACGACGCTGCTGATCGATCGGCTGGCGCCGCGCTCGCTCGGCGCCCTCATCGCGCTCTACGAGCATCGCGTCTTCACGTCGGGTGCGGTGTGGGGGATCGACAGCTTCGACCAGTGGGGCGTCGAGCTCGGCAAGATCATGAGCGGTCGGCTGCTGCCGCTTCTCGCGCCCGGAGCCGAGGGAGAGCGACCTTCCGACCTCGACGCCTCGACGGCGGGATTGCTGCATCGGATCGGCAGCTAGCCCGGTAGTCGCCGGCCGGCACCGCCAGGCATCCGCAGGTCTCGTGCTGCTCGAAGTTGCGGCGATTGGTGTCAAGATCGGCATCATGCCGGCCTTCGTCCCGCGCTCGATGATCCGCTTCGTGCTCGCCATGGTCCTGGCCGGCGCGACAACGGCAGTCACCGCGCAGGCGGTTCAGAGAATGCCGCGTGTCGGGGTGCTCTACATGGGCGGGCCGGTATCGAGCGAGGACAGCTCGGTCGGCTTTGAACGGGGGATGCGCGACCTCGGCTATGCATCCGGTCGAAACGTGGTCCTCGACTATCGCTACGCCGACGGCAGGCCGGAGCGGCTGCCGGCGCTCGCGGCCGAGCTGGTCGCGGCCAACGCCGATGTGATCCTCGCCGCCGGCCCCGGACCTCTGGCGGCGGCGCGACACGCGACGACCACGATTCCGATCGTCACCGTTTCCGGCAGCGACCCGGTGCTGGAAGGCTGGGCGAAGTCGCTCGCCCGACCCGGCGGCATCGTGACCGGGCTTTCCGTCACCTTCCCCGAGCTCGAGCAGAAGCGCCTCGAGATCATGAAGGTCCTCCTGCCCGGCGCCTTGCGCATCGCGACGATCATCGCCCCGCTCGAGCTGCGCGATGGCGGCAGCGACGTTTCGACCGACATGAAGGATGCGGCCAACGCCATGGGGTTGCAGCTGCAGTCCGTTCCCCTGCGCAGCGTCGCCGAGCTCGATGGGCTCGGCGGCGCATTGCGCCGAGGTCGCGCCCAGGCCGTCTTCACGGTCGAGACGACGTTCGTCGTCGCGAATCGCAAGCGCATCGCCGAGATCGCGGCGCAGCTGGGGATTCCCGTGATCGGCGAGTTCACGATCTTCGGCGCCGACGACGTCCTGATGGCCTATGGCGCCGACCTCAACGACCTGCTGCGCCGCGCTGCCACGCACGTCGATCGCATCCTGAAGGGCGCGCGAGCGGGCGACCTACCCATCGAGCGCCCGACCAAGCTCGAGCTGACCGTGAACCGAAAGGTGGCACGCGACCTTGGCATCGCGATCCCGCAGTCGATCCTCCTGCGGGCTGACCGCATCGTCGAATGACGCGGCGCTGGCGGCTGTTTCCCAAGTACGCGCTGCTGATCATCACGCTGGTCGGCAGCATGCTCGTCGCCAGCGGCGCGATCGGCCTGTACTTCTCCTATCGCGAAACGCTCTCC
>Ga0207675_100001939_pt1 | contig 20656 bp, 20 predicted proteins | sample KBSSwiS42_FD_184305 | JGI IMG/M metagenome (GOLD analysis project Ga0207675, IMG submission 184305) | Switchgrass rhizosphere microbial communities from Kellogg Biological Station, Michigan, USA - KBS Switchgrass S4-2 (SPAdes) (version 2) | ecosystem: Host-associated > Plants > Roots >...
CCAGTGTCGCCCGCAGCTGCCGCACCCCGCGGTGGGCGTGGGTCTTGACCGTGCCCACCGGCCGGCCCAGGACCTCGGCCACCTCGGCATACGGCAGGCCCTCGACGTGGCGCAGCACCACCGCCTCGCGCCAGCCCCGGGGCAGGCCGGCCAGGAGCTCGGCCAGCAGCTCCCACTCCTGGCGGCGCTCGGCCAGCTGGTCGGGCTGGGCGGCGGCGGGCGCGGCCACCGCCACCGCCTGGCCGTCGCCGTCCTCCAGCGGCCGGGCCGGCGGCGGGCGCCGCCGCAGCCGGTTGCGGGCCAGGTTGAGCGCGATCTGGGCCAGCCAGGGCCGCAGCCGCATGGCCGCCACCCGCTCGGCGTCGTAGCCGGCCAGGGCGTGGTAGGCCCGCTCGAAGGTGTCCTGGGCGACCTCCTCGGCGTCGGCCGCGTTGGCCACGACCCGCAGGGCCAGACCGTAGACCAGCCGCTGGTGGGTCAGCACCAGCTCCTCGAACGACCCGTCCAGGTCGAGGGTCAGGCGGGCCGGCAGCTCAGGTTGTGGTTCCATCACCGGCTCCAACACGCTCCCGCGCCGCCCGGTTTCACCCCCCGGCCCGCGAGGCCCGGCGCCGGGCGATCCCCGACAGGGCCTCCAGCACCACCCGGTTGGCCAGGAACGCGGTCACCTGGCCGGGCCCGTCGTAGGCGGGGGACAGCTCGACCACGTCCATGCCGACCACCGGCAGCTCGAGCGCGCAGCGGCGGACCGCGTCCAGCAGCTCCCGGGCCGTCAGCCCGCCCGGCTCGGGGGTGCCGGTCCCCGGGGCCATGCCCGGGTCGACCACGTCGACGTCGACCGACAGGAACACCCCGTCGCAGTCGTCGGTGGCGATGGCGAACGCCTCCGACAGGCAGGCGTCCAGGCCGCGGCGGACGATCTCGGTCATCTCGAAGCTGCGCATGCCCTGGCCGGCCATCCAGGCGAGCACGTCCGGGGGTGGCCAGTAGCCGCGCAGCCCCAGCTGGAGGAACCGGTCGCCGCGGGCCGCGCCCGACTCGATCAGGCGCCGCATCGGGGTGCCGTGCCCGAGCAGGGAGCCGAACTGGGTCTCGGCGGTGTCGGCGTGGGCGTCGAAGTGGACCACCGACACCCTCCCAAGGCCGTGGTGGCGGGCCACCCCGGTCACGTCGGGCAGGGCGATGGTGTGGTCGCCGCCCAGCACCACCGGGACCGCCCCGGCCGCCGCCACCGTGTGCACGGCCCGTTCCAGCCGGGCCAGGGCCGGCTCGATCTCGCCGGCCAGCATGAGCACGTCGCCGACGTCGACCACCTTGAGGTCCGCCAGGGCGTCCACGCCAAGGGCCAGCGAGGGCCGGGAGCCGTCGTGGCCCAGGTAGTCGGTGCCACGGATGGCCGAGGGGCCGAACCGGGACCCGGGCCGGTGGCTGGTGCCGCCGTCGAAGGGGGCGCCGACCACGACCACGTCGGCCCCCGCCAGCGACGCCGGGTCCTCAAGGTCGGCCCGCGGCACCCCGAGGAAGGTGAACTCGGGCCCGTACATGGTGAAGCCGGCCGCCTCCGGGTCAGGCGGTGACATGCAGGGCCTCCAGGCCGCGGAGGATGTAGGTCGGCTTCCAGGCAGGCTCGGCGGCCGGGGCCATCGCCGGCAGGCGGCGCAGCAGGGTCCCGAACGACAGCTCCAGCTCCAGGCGGCCCAGCGGCGCCCCCAGGCAGTAGTGGATCCCGGCCCCGAAGCTGAGGTGCTGGGCGGCCGCGGGGCGGGCCAGGTCGAGGCGGTCGGGGTCCGGGAAGGTCGCCGGGTCGCGGTTGGCCGAGCCGAACAGCAGCCCCAGCTCGGCCCCCTTGGGCACCGCGACCCCGGCGATCTCCACGTCCTCCAGCACCCAGCGCTCGAACATCTGCAGGGGGGTGTCGTAGCGCAGCAGCTCGTCGATCGCCCGGGGCACCAGGGCCGGGTCCTGGCGGAGCCGGTCGAGCTGGCCGGGGTGGCGGAACAGCTGCCACCAGCCGATCCCGGTGAAGTTGACGGTGGCCTCGTGGCCGGCGTTGAGGAGCAGGACCACGGTGCCGATGAGCTCGTCCTCGGTGAGCTGGTCGCCGCCGTCGACCACCTGGGTGAGGGCGGTGACCAGGTCGTCGGCCGGCCGGGCCCGCCGGTCCCGCGACAGCCCGCGCAGGTACTCGGAGAACTCGGTTGCCGCCCGGGACGCGACCCGGCCCGCGTCCGGGGCCGGGTCGACCTCGTACATGCCGCAGATCTGGGCCGACCAGGGTCGCAGCAGCGGCCGGTCGGCCTCGGGCACGCCCAGCAGGTCACTGATCACGGCCACCGACAGCGGCTCGGCCAGCCCGGCGACCAGGTCGCCTCCGCCGGCCTCGGCCAGCCCGTCGACCAGCCGGTCGACCCGGGCCTGGAGCCGGTCGCGGAGCCGCTCGACCATCCGGGGGGTGAACGCCTTGGCCACCAGCCGGCGCAGCCGGGTGTGGTCGGGCGGTTCGCGGTCCAGCATGCCGTTGCGGATCAGGTGCCAGAACGGGCCCAGCTCCTCGGGCTCCTCGGGCCGGCCCAGCTCGGCGTGGCTGGCCACGTGCAGGTAGGTGCGCCCGAAGCGGCGGTCGCGCAGCATGGCGTTGACGTCGGCGTGGTGGGGGACCAGCCAGTGGTCGCTGCCCGGGTCGTACAGGACCCGGCCGGCCGCCCGTAGCCGTTCGTAGGCCGGGTAGGGGTCGGCCACGAAGGCCGGGTCGGACGGCGTGAAGGCGGCCGTCACGGTCACCGGCCCGGCCCCGGGGGGTCGTCGAGCCGGCCGACGGCCCGTTCCAGGGCGGCCTTGGCCCGGCCGGGGTGGAACGCGCCCGCGAACCCGTTGGCGGTCAGGGCCGCCACCTGCCGGTCGTCCAGCCCGTGGGCCTCGGCCACCACCCGGTACTCCGAGGACAGGTCGTTGCCGAACAGGGTGCGGTCGTCGGTGTTGAGGCACACCCGGGCGCCGGCGGCCAGCAGCCGCCCCACCGGGTGGTCGGACAGCTCGGGCAGCTCGGCCGAGGTCCGGGTCCAGTAGTTGGACCGGGGGCAGCACTCCAGCACGACCCGCCGCTCGACCACCTCGGCCAGCAGGTCGGGGTCCTCGGCCAGGCTGGTCGCATGCCCGATCCGGTCGGCCTGGTAGCGGTCGAGGGCGGTGCGGATGGCCGAGGGCGGCTCGGCCTCGCCGGCGTGGACGGTGACGCACAGCCCCGACGCCCGGGCGTGCTCGAACATGGCCGCGTGGGCGTCGACCCACGCCGGGGCCCGCCCCTCGACCGGGCCGGCCAGGTCGATCCCGACCACCCCCGAGTCCATCCGCCGGATGGCCGCGTCCAGCACCGGCCGGTTCCAGGCCGGGTCGACCCCGCCCATCATGCAGGCCAGCAGCACCACCCGGGTCCCGGTGGCCGCCTCGGCCTGGGTGGCCGCCTCCCCGACGCAGGCCAGCACCTCGTCGAGGGTCAGCCCCTGGTCGGTGTTCAGCCGGGGGCAGAACCGCAGCTCGGAGTAGACCACCCCGTCGGCGGCCAGGTCCTCGACCAGCTCGGTGGTCACCCTGGCCAGGTGCTCCTTGGTCTGCAGCAGCGGCAGCAGCACCTCGAACCCGGCCAGCGCCTCGGCCAGCCCGGCTCTGCGGGTCACCCGCACCCTGGCCATGGCCGCCCCCTCGGGCGCGTCGGCGGCCACCACCCCGACCTCCCGGGCCAGCTCCTCGACCGTCGCCGGCCGCAGCGACCCGTCGAGGTGAATGTGCAGCTCGGCCTTTGGCAGCCGGCGCAGCGCGTCGTCAGTGACGGCGACCAAACCAGTTCCTCCTGAGCGCAGTTGGGCGGCAGCGGTAGCCTACCTGCCCGACCCCTCGAAGGAGGCGACGCCCATGCCCGGCCCCGACGGCGAGCGGCCCACGACCCGCGACGACGTGCTCCCGGCCGGGGCCCGCCACTGCTTCGCCTGCGGCGACGCCAACCCGATCGGCATGCACCTGAACGACATCCGCCGCGACGGCGACCAGGTCCTGGCCACCCTGCACCCCCGCCCCGAGTTCCAGAGCTACCCCGGCGTCCTCCACGGCGGCCTGTCGGCCACCGCCCTGGACGAGGTCATGGGCTACGCCTCCATCCTCCTCGCCGGCATCTGGGCCGCCACCGCCACCATGGACCTCCGCTACCGCGCCCAGGTCCCCTATGACGCCCCCCTCCCCCTGGTCGCCGGCCTCACCGACACCCGCGGCCGCCGCGTCCGCACCTGGTCCCGCCTCCACCTCCCCTCCGGCGAGGTCGGCGCCGAAGCCACCGCCCTGCTGGTCGCCCTCCCCGACGACCTGGCCGACCGGGCCCGCGCCCTGTACGGCCCGATGGCGTGAGCGGTGGAACGGCGACGGACGCTAGAAGGCGGCCGACCGTCGTCGGCGGCGGGCTCGGCGGAACATGCCGTAGGCGGCCCAGCCGAACACCAGCAGCACGAACACGACCAGGATGGGGAGGAACACCGCGACCAGGCTCATGCCGAGCGAGGCGACGTCCTCGGCGGCGCTGACGAACGGGGTCCCGGTGCCGACGGTGGTGACGTTGACGATGGGCCGGGCGGTGGCCTTGGTGGCGTGGACGACCCCGGCCACGACGACGCCCAGCAGGACGCCGGCCCAGGGGTGCTGCTGCATCCAGGTGGAGTTGTCGGCCTGTTCGGCGGCGGTGGTGGCGGCGAAGATGACCCCGCCGACGGTGGGGCGGACCAGGGTCTGGACGGCGTCGTTGACGTGGTCGACGACGGCCACCTTGTCGAGGATGAGCTCGGCCGCGAGCAGGACCGAGACGATGGCGATGGCCCAGCCGGACTGGATCCAGCGGTAGGGCTCGGGAAGGGTGATGACGTCGGTGAAGCGGGCCAGGACGCCGACCAGCAGCAGCGGGATGTAGGCGTTCAGGCCCGCCGCCGCCGACAGGCCGAGGCCGGTGAGCGATGCCAGCATGGCCTCCAGCTTCCCCCTGGAGGGGGTGGTCACACAATCAGGCGGCGGTCCACCTGGGGGTGGCGGGCCTGCTCGGCCACGAGCAGGGCCTCGACGGCGAACTGGTCGAGGGGCCGGGCGAAATGGAAGCCCTGGCCGTAGGGGCAGCCGAGGCGGGCCAGCTCCTGGGCCTGGGCCTCCTGCTCGATGCCCTCGGCGATCACCCGCAGGCCGAGGAGGTCGGCGATGCGGAGGATGGCGTTGGTCAGGGCCGCCTCCTCGGCCCCGTGGAGCAGGCCGTCCACGAACGGCTTGGCCAGCTTGAGGACGTCGACGGGGAGGTGGCGGAGGTAGGCCAGCGAGGAGTAGCCGGTGCCGAAGTCGTCGATGGCCAGGTGGACGCCGAGGGCCCGCAGGCCGCTGAGGCGCTCCAGCATGGCCTCCTGGTCGGCGGCCAGGACGCTCTCGGTGATCTCCAGCATCAGCTGCTCGGGGTCGAGGCCGGAGGCGTCGAGGGCGCCGGCCACGTCCTCGAGCAGGTCGGGCTGCTGGAGCTGGCGCACCGACAGGTTGACGCTGAGGAAGGGGTGGGGCTGGAGGGGGAAACGGCGCTGCCAGTCGCGGGCGGCCTGGCAGGCGGCGTGCAGGACCCAGCGGCCGATGGGCACGATCAGGCCGGTGTCCTCGGCCAGGGCGACGAACTCGCCCGGCATGACCAGGCCCCGCTCGGGGTGGTCCCAGCGGACCAGCGCCTCCAGCCCGGCCAGCCTGCCGCCGGGCAGCTCGACCACCGGCTGGTAGCGGACGGTGAACTGCTGGCGGATGACGGCCCGGCGCAGCGCCGCCTCGAAGTCGAGGCGCTGCACGGCCCGGGTGTGCATGGCCGTGTCGAACACCCGGACCCCGGCCCGGCCGGCCGTCTTGGCCGCGTACATGGCCATGTCGGCGTCGCGCAGCAGCCGCTCGGGGTCCTCGTCGCCGCCTCGGGCCAGCCGGACCCCGACGCTGGCCCTGGCCAGCACCTCCCGGCCGGACACGGTCACCGGGCTGCGGAGGATGGCCGCCATCCGCTCGCCGAGGGCGACCGCCTCGCCCTCGTCGGCGACCTCGGGGACGAGCACGGCGAACTCGTCGCCGCCGAGCCGGGCCGCCAGGTCGCCCGGCCCCAGACAGCCTCGGAGCCGCTCGGCCACGACCCGGAGGACCTCGTCCCCGGAGGAGTGGCCGAGGCTGTCGTTGATCGTCTTGAAGTCGTCCAGGTCCAGCAGGAGCAGGGCCGGCGCCGCAGGGCCGGGCCCCTCGAGGGTGCCAAGCGCCTCCTGCAGCCGCCGGGAGAACGCCGTCCGGTTGGCCAGCCCGGTGAGCGGGTCGACGCTGGCCCGCCGGGCCACCTCGGCGGCCAGCTCGGCCCGCCCCAGGGCCAGGGTGACCTGGGCGCGGAGGCTCTCCAGGGCGTCACGGGCCTCGTCGGGGACCAGCTCGGAGTCCCCGGCCAGCTCGGCCGGGGCGTCCAGGCCGAGCAGCCCGGCGGTGGCCTCGGCGGCCACCCGGTGGACGGCGGCGGCGTCGGGCGCGGCCAGCAGGGCCGCCCCGGCCGCGGCCAGCAGCCGCTGGCGGCCGGCGGCCCGCCGCGCCGCTGGGAACTGCCACCCCACGTTCGCTCCTCCTCGGCCGAATGGACGCCGCAGACCGGGGCGGACGGCCTGTGAACTTCTTCGGCACCAGGAGCGGCGGCTGTAGGCGGGGAGCCCCCCGGGGGGGCGGGTCGCTCAGCCGGTGTCGGCGGCCGCCTCGGGGGCCACCGACCAGGTGTAGGCCTCTTTGAGCAGCCGCAGGTACATGAAGGTCTCGGTGTCGCGGACGCCCTCGATCCCGGCCAGGTCCTCCGACAGCAGGCGCAGCAGGTGGTCGTTGTCCTCGCACACCACCTCGGCCAGCATGTCGAAGGAGCCGGCGGTCAGGACCAGGTAGGACACCTCGGGCAGGCGGCCGACGGCCTCGGCGACCTGCTTGCGGGCGCGGCCGTCGACCGAGATCCCGACCATGGCCATGGCCTGGTAGCCGAGGGCCATCGGGTCGGCCACGGCCACCACCTGCATGATCCCGGCCGCCTGGAGCCGGGCCACCCGCTGGCGCACGGCCGCCTCGGAGATCCCGAGCTCCCGGCCGATACTGGTGAAGGGGCGGCGCCCGTCGCGCTGCAGGGCGGCCACGATGCGCCGGTCGACCGCGTCGACCCTCGCCGTCCTGGGCATACGAACTACCTCCAGAATGCTTTGCGCGGTAACGAGTTTCGAAGTAGTCTATCCCAGTCTCGACGTAAGGCGAAGCCAGCCGGAGTATCAGGAGCGTGATCAGCATGGGCCGACGGCCCGACCAGGAGCGGATCGACAGCCTCACCAAGGCCAGGACCCAGCTCGTCCACGAGCGCACCCCCAAGTCGCGGGAGTGGCGCGAGCGCTCGCTCGCCTCGCTGCCGCTCGGGGTCGCCTCCAGCTTCCAGGACGCCCCGCCCTACCCGATCTTCTTCGAGCGGGCCAAGGGCAGCCGCGTCTGGGACGTCGACGGCAACGAGTACGCCGACTACCACAACGGCTTCGGGGTCATGGCCGTCGGCCACGCCCACCCCAAGATCGTCGAGGCCCTGTCCGAGCGGGCCGCCATCGGCACCCACTTCGCCCAGCCGGTGGCCGAGACCACCCTGCTGGCCGAGGAGCTGTGCAAGCGCTTCCGGATCGACCAGATGCGCTTCACCAACTCGGGCACCGAGGCCACCATGGACGCCATCCGGCTGGCCCGCGGGGTCACCGGCCGTGACAAGATCGTCAAGATCGAGGGCTCCTACCACGGTCACCACGAATCGGTGCTGGTCTCGATCCGCCCCAGCCGCGACAAGATGGGCCCGCGCGAGGCCCCGGCCAGCGTCGAGTTCGGCAGCGGCACCCCCAAGGCCGTGACCGACCTGACCCTGATCGTCCCCTACAACGACGCCGAGGACCTTGACCGGCTCCTGACCGCCAACGCCGGCGAGGTCGCGGCCCTGATCATGGAGCCGGTGATGATGAACGTCGGCATCATCGACCCCGAGCCCGGCTACCTGGACGCGGTCCGCGAGGTCTGCTCCCGCCACGGCGTCATCCTCATCTTCGACGAGGTCAAGACGGGCGCCACCATCGCCTACGGCGGCGCCGAGGAGGTCTACGGGGTCGCCCCCGACCTCAAGTGCTTCGCCAAGGCGGTCGGCGGCGGCACCCCCCTGGGCGGGTTCGGCGGCCGGGGCGAGCTGATGGCCGAGATCGCCAAGGACGGCGTGCCCCAGCTCGGCACCTTCAACGGCAACCCGCTGTGCGCCCGGGCCGGGCTGGTCGCCCTCACCGAGGTGCTGACCGAGGACGCCTACAAGGAGCTGAACCGGCTCAACGACGCCCAGCTGGCCGGCTGCCAGCGGGTCATCGACGACTACGGCCTGCCCTGCTACACCACCGGGGTGGGCGGCAAGGGCGCCGTCATGTACGCCCCCGAGCGCCTGCGCGACTACCGCGCCTACGCCGGCTTCGACGGCGACGGGGTCGACGAGGAGCTCTCCTACCTGTCGTGGCTGTACGAGATGACCAACGGCGTGTTCATGACCCCGGGCATCGACGAGCAGTGGACCCTGTCGGTGCAGCACACCGACGAGGACGTGGCCCGCTACGTCAACGCCTTCGAGACCTTCGCCGAGGAGGTCACCGGCCGCTGATGCGCCTAGGGGTGATGCTCGGCTACTTCGGGGCCGGGACGACCGCGGCCGAGCAGCTGGAGCTGGTGCGGGAGGCGGAGCGGCTCGGGTACGACTCGGCCTGGGTGGCCGAGGCCTACGGGTCGGACGCGCCCACCGTGCTGGCCTGGCTGGCCGCCCAGACCAGCTCCATCAACCTGGGGTCGGGGGTGTTCCAGATCCCGGCCCGGAGCCCGGCCATGACGGCCATGACCGCGGCCACCCTCGACCAGCTGTCGGGGGGGCGGTTCCGGCTCGGCCTGGGCCTGTCCGGGCCCCAGGTGGCCGAGGGCTGGCACGGGCAGCGGTTCGCCCGCCCCCTGGCCCGGACCCGCGACTACCTGACCGTGGTCCGGATGGCCCTGGAGCGCCGGCGGGTCGCCTACCAGGGCGAGACCCTGGAGCTGCCGCTGCCCGACGGTCCCGGCAAGGCCCTCAAGCTGACCATCACCCCGGCCCAGCAGCGGCTGCCCATCTACCTGGCGGCCATGGGACCGCAGAACCTGGCCCTGGCCGGGGAGCTGGCCGACGGCTGGCTCGGGTTCCTGTTCTCCCCCGAGCACGCCGGCGGGTTCCGTGACCAGCTGGCCGCCGGGGCGGCCCGGGCCGGCCGCGACCTTGACGGCTTCGACATCGCCCCCAACGTCCAGGTCCACATCTCCGACGACCTGGCCGCGGCCCGTGACGTCATGCGCCCGTTCCTGGCCCTGTACATCGGCGGCATGGGCTCCCGGGAGCGCAACTTCTACGCCGACCAGGCCGGCCGCTACGGCTTCGAGCAGGCGGCGGCCCAGGTCCAGGACCACTACCTGGCCGGCCGCCGCGCCGAGGCCGGGGCCGCCCTTCCCGACGAGCTGATCGACCTGGTCACCCTGTGCGGTCCCCCCGCCAAGGTCCGCGAGGGCCTGGCCGCCCTCCGCCAGGCCGGCGTCGGCACCCTGATCACCGCCCCCACCGCCTGGACCCACACCGACCGCCTGACCCAGCTCCGCCAGCTCGCCGAACTGGCCGCTTGACCCTCCTGTCGGGGGAGCGTCCAGAGTGGTCGGCGGAAGGGAGGGACGCGAGGTGGACAACCTGCTGCCGATCGGGCGCTTCTCCAAGGCGACCCGGCTGTCGGTGAAGGCGCTGCGCCACTACGACGAGCTCGGCCTGCTGCGGCCGGCGTTCGTCGACCCGTCCTCCGGCTACCGCTACTACCGGCCGGCCCAGGCCAACCAGGCCGAGGCCATCCGCATCCTGCGGTCGCTGGAGATGCCGCTGGAGGAGATCCGGGAGGTCCTGGGCGACGCCGGCGGCGACCTGGCGGCCAAGCGCCTGCAGCGGCACCGGGAACATCTCGAGGCGCGCCTGGACGAGCACCGGCGCATGCTCGCGTTCCTCCAACGGCTCCTGGACAGGGAGGATGTCATGCCGTACGAGGTGACCGTCCGTGAGCTGCCGGCCCAGCCGGTGGCCGCGACCCGCACCACCAGCAACCTCAGGGAGATCTCGTCCGCGATCAGCGACGGGGTGCACGCGCTCCTGGCCGAGCTGGGCGCCCGGGGGATCGAGCCGGCCGGGCCGCTGCAGGTCGTCTACCACGCCAGCGAGGTGCTGGACTCCGAGACCAGCGCCCCGATCGAGATCTGCCTGCCGGTGGCGGCCCCGTTCGAGGGGTCCGGCCAGGTCTACGGGACCGAGCTGGCCGGCGGCCCGGCCGCCGTCACCCTCCACCACGGCCCCTATGCCGAGATCGGCCCCGCCTACCACACCATCTCCGGGTGGGTGCAGGACCACGGCCACGAGCTGAACGGCGGCCCCCGCGAGGTCTACCTCAACACCCCGGACCAGGTCTCCGAGGCCGATCTCCAGACCGAGGTCCAGTGGCCGATCAGGTGAGGCCGAGGGCGTCGCGGAGGAACCAGAGCTGGAGGTGCAGGAGGCTCTCGGCGACCGCCTCCTGGACGGCCAGGTGGGTGACGCCGGACAGGGGCAGGACGTTGTGGGGGCGGCCGGCGGTCAGCAGCAGGCCCGACAGGCGCAGGGTGTGGGCGGCGACCACGTTGTCGTCGGCCAGGCCGTGGACCAGGAGCAGGGGGCGTTCCAGCTTGGCCGCGTCGGCCAGCAGCGAGCTGCGCCGGTAGGCGTCGGGGTCGGCGGCCGGGTGGCCGAGGTAGCGCTCGGTGTAGTGGGTGTCGTACAGGCGCCAGTCGGTCACCGGGGCGCCGGCCACGGCGGCGTGGAACACGTCGGGGCGGCGCAGCACGGCCAGGGCGGCCAGGTAGCCGCCGAACGACCAGCCGCGGATGGCCACCCGGTGCAGGTCGAGCTCGGGGTGGTCGGCGGCCACGGCCACAAGGGCCTCCACCTGGTCATCCAGGGCCGGGCCGGCCAGGTCGCGCCAGACGGCCCGCTCCCAGGCCGGGCCCCGGCCCGGGGTGCCCCGGCCGTCGGTGACCAGGACGGCGAAGCCCTGGTCGGCGAACCACTGGGAGACCAGGAACCGGTCGCGGTCGGCCAGGACCTGGCGGTGGTGCGGCCCGCCGTAGGGGTCGAGCAGCACCGGCAGCGGCCCGGCGGCCCCGCTTCCGGACCCGGTGTCGCTGGGGAGGAGCAGGGCGCAGCGCAGCTCCCTGGGCCCGGCCCGGAGCAGCCGCGGCCGCGGTGTCAGGCCGGGGGAGTGGGCCACCGAGGCGACCGGCAGCGGGGGCCGGCCGGGGGCGGTCACGGTGGTGACGGTGTTGTCGTGCTCCAGGTCGGCCCGGGTGACCACCACCACCTGGCCGGCCGCGGTGGCGGCGTGATGGCCGGGCCGGCCGCTGAGCCGTTGCGGGGCGGCGCCGGGGACGACCCGCCACAGGTGGACCTCGGTCGGCTCCTCGGACCCGGCGATCAGGACGGCGCCGCCGGCCACGCCCACCACCGCGGCCACCTGGAGCCCGGGCGGGGTGACGGGGTCGCCGTCGAGGGTCAGGCGGCGGGTGTCGCTGGCCGGGTCGTCGGCGGTCAGGACCAGGCGGCCGTCCAGCCAGGCCGGCACCCCGGGGACGATGTCGACCCAGGCCGGGTCGTGCTGGGCGGCCAGCTCGGTGGTCGCCCCGGTGCCGGGGTCGGCGGCCAGGACCTGGGTGGCTGTCTGGTCGCGGGCCTGGACGAGCAGCGTCAGGGGGGCGCCGTCCTCCCAGCCGACCGAGACCAGGTAGGGGTAGGCGGCCCGGTCCCAGGCGACCTCGACCCGCCGGCCGGCCAGGTCGACCACGTGGAGGCTGACCTCGGCGTTGTCGGTGCCGGCGGCCGGGTAGGGGAGGGCCACCGGCTCGATCACCGGGTTGGCCGGGTCGGTCAGGTGGAACCGCCGGACCCGGCGCAGGTCGACCCGGGCCACGGCCAGGCGCCGGCCGTCCGGCGACCACCAGAACCCCCGGGACCGGTCCATCTCCTCGGCGGCCAGGAACTCGGCCAGCCCCCAGCTCACCTCCGGGTCGTCCTCGCCGACCAGCCGCCGCGGGGCCGACGCCGACCCGTCGAGCTCGGCCACGTGGAGGGCGCGGCCGGCGACCCAGGCCACCCGGGTGCCGGTCGGGTCGACCCGCGGGTCGAGCACGCCGTCGCCCGCGGGCAGCTCCCGGGCCTGAACGTCCGGGTCGCCCAGGCCGGTGACGAACAGCCGCCCGGCCAGGGCGAAGCTGGCCACGGTCAGGTCCAGGTCGGCGGCGAAGGCGACGATGCCGCCGGCCCGCTCCCGGGCCCGTTCCCGCCGGGCCCGCTCCTCGGGCGGCAGGTCCCCGGCGCCGTCGCCGAGCAGGGCGGCCGGGTCGGCGACGAGCCGCTCGGCCCCCGAGGCCACCTCCAGCACCCAGAGCCGGTTGACCGGGTCGTCGCCGCCGGCCGAGCGAAGGAACGCCACCCGGGCGCCGTCGGCCCCGACCTGGAACCCGCGCGGCCGCCCCAGGGTGAACCCCCGGGTCCGGGCGTGCCGCCTGGGGAACGCGGAGGAGTCCGCCGCCTCAGCCAAGGCCGATGGCCAGGGCGATCGCGCCGGCGGCCAGGGCCACGCTCAGGACGATGAACGGCAGGGCCCGCAGCCAGGTCGTCTTGGAGTCGGCGATCACCAGCATGCCGAGGGCGAAGGCGCCGTAGCCGACCGCCTGGAGGCTCGGGTCGCGGCGCAGCAGGCTGACCAGGCCGATGCCGAGCACCAGGAGGTAGATGTAGAGGGCGATCTTGGGGTGCAGCAGCATCGGCCGCTCGAACACCCGCCCCTTGCGGTCGACGTCGCCGACCTGGGCCTTCTTCAGCAGCGGCGACTGGGGCCGGCCGCCGGCGGCCGGCCGGCGGGTCGCCGTCCTGGTCGACGGCTTGGCCGCCGGCCGGTCCTCTTTGGGGGCGGGCTCGAAGCCGGACTCCCGGCGGGCCCGTTCGATCGCGTGCCGTTTGCGGGCCCGCTCCCGGTCCTTGCGTGCCACCCGTTCACCTACCTCCCGAAACGCCGCCGTCGCTGGGCATACGACCGCAGGGCGCGAAGGAAGTCCACCTTACGGAAGTCCGGCCAGTATGTGTCGGCAAAGTAGTACTCGGCGTGGGCCGACTGCCACAGCAGGAACCCCGACAGCCGGACCTCTCCGGAGGTGCGGATGATCAGGTCGGGGTCGGGCACCCCGGCGGTGTACAGGTGGCGGGCGATCTCGTCCGGGGTGACCAGGCCGGCGGCCTCGGCCAGCTCCAGGTTCTTGTCGCCGTACTCGGCCAGCAGCCGGCGGACGGCGTCGGCGATCTCCTCCCGGCCGCCGTAGCCGACGGCCACGTGCAGGGTGCCGCCGCTGTAGCCGCGCGAGGCCCGCTCGGCCGCCAGCAGGGTCGAGCGGGTCCGCTCGGGCAGGGCGTCGAGCTGGCCGACGGGCACGATCCGGTAGCCGGCGGGGGCGCCGTCGCGGGCCAGCTGCACCACCTTGGCCTCGATGATCTGGAGCAGGTCGGCCAGCTCGTCGGCCTGGCGCTGGAGCAGGTTCTCGGTGGACAACAGCCACAGGGTGACCACCGGGATGCCCAGCTCGGCCGACCAGGCCAGCAGGTGGTCGATCTGGGCGGCGCCGCGCCGGTGGCCCTCGCTGGTGCCCATGCCGAGCTCCCGGGCCCAGCGCCGGTTGCCGTCCAGGATCACCCCGACGTGGCGGGGCAGCCCGCCCCGGCGGCGCAGGTCCGCCGCCAGTCGCCGTTCGTAGAGGCGGTACAGGAGGTCCGAGGGGCCCATGCAGGAGATGCTACCGCCGCTCCCATGGGGTAGCGTCGGCCCGGCACGGTGGATACCGGAATGGGACCGAACCGTCGCCCGGCCGTGGCAGCGGCTACCCTGGGAGCCGACGTTGGAGCAAGCCGGGAGGGCGCGTGACCGAGACGACCGAGCAGGAGGGGACCTGGACGTGCGAGCGTTGCGGCGCCGTGCGTCCGGCGAGCTGGACATGCAGCTGCGGTGGCGAGGGCAAGGGCGAGCGGGTCGTCCCCGAGGGCTGGGACCCGGAGCTGACCCGGACCAGCCGTCCCCGCCTGGGCCTGATCGCCCGCCCCGACCCCCCGGAGCCGGGCGAGTAGCCCCACCCGGCCGGGGGGCCTGGCATCCGGCGACGCAGCTGGAGATCCTGCACGCCGCGCCGGCGTTCGCGGTCGTCGGGGTCGGGCTGGCCTTCGGGCTGGTGGCCATGCGGGCCGAGCCCCGCTGGGACCGCCTCGCCCTGCTGGCCGGGCTGCTCGTCTGCAACCAGTACGCCGCCGGGGCGCTGAATGACGCCGTCGACGCCGACGCCGACGCCGCCGCCGACCGGGGCAAGCCGATCCAGCGTGGGGTGATCTCCCGCCGGGCGGTGGCCACGGCGGCCGTCGTCGCCGGGGTCGCCTCGCTCGGCTTCGGCCTCGCCCTCGGCCCGGCCACCTTCGCCCTGGCCGTGGTCGGGCTGGCCTGCGCCTGGTCCTATGACCTGTGGCTGAAGGGCACGGTGTGGAGCGCGCTGCCGTTCGCGGTCGCGGTGCCGGTGGTGCCGCTGTTCGGCTACGGGGCGGCCGGGCGGTTCCCGGCCGTGCTGTGGTGGGCCTGGCCGATCGGCGCCCTGCTGGCCGTCGCCACCCACCTGGCCGACGCCCTGCCCGACGTCGAGCGGGACCGGGCCACCGGGGTCAGGGGGCTCGCCACCCGCCTGGGGGTCGGCCGGGCGGCCGCGGTGGCCGCCGTCTGCTACGGCGCCGCCGTGGCCATGGCCCTGTGGTCGGGGCTGGCCGCCGGGGACCGGCCGGTGGTGGTGGCAGGGGCCGCCCTGGCCGTCGTCCTCGGGCTGGCCGCCGTGCCCGCCGGGGCCCGCGGCCCGGCCGGCCGCCGGGTCGCCTACCGGCTGGTCCTGGCCGGCATGGCCGCCCTGGCCCTCGGGTGGGCCGGGGCGGTCCGCCCCTGACGCCGCCGCCCGAGCCGGATCACGTGGTTCGTGGGGCTTCGTGGGGGTTCTCGGGCCGGCCACCGGGGGGCTGTGGATACCCGGTTACCTCCTGGGCGCCTCGTCGTATTACGCTTCAGCGGTCGTTCCGGCGACCATGAGCCTCACCGCTGCCGCGCACCACGGAGGTCGTGCATGGTGCTCCCCGCGCTTGATGGCAAGACCCGCTGCCGTTGGGCCGCCACCGATCCCGTCCTTGCCACCTACCACGACAACGAGTGGGGCGAGGCCCCGGTCGGCGACGCCGGCTGGTTCGAACGCCTCAGCCTTGAGGTGTTCCAGGCCGGCCTGTCCTGGCGCACCGTGCTCGCCAAACGCGACGGCTTCCGCCGGGCCTTCTCCGACTTCGAGCCCAAGATCGTCGCCGCCTTCACGGCCAAGGACGTCACGCTCGTCCTGCGCGACCCGGGGATCGTCCGCAACCGGGCCAAGGTGCTGGCCACCATCGAGAACGCCAAGGTGGTGCTGGCCCTGGCCGACGAGCACGGCTCCTTCGGCGACTGGGTCGCCGCCCAGCCCGAAGAGCTCGAGGACCAGCAGCGGGTCTACCGCCAGACCTTCCAGTTCGCCGGCCCCCAGGTGGTGGAGGCCTTCCTCCAGAGCGTCGGCCGGGTCCCGCCCCCCCACGAGCCGGGCTGCTGGCGGCTCGGCTGACTCCACGCCACCTCGCTACTCAGGCACGTAGAGGAAGTAGTCGCCTTCGGCGTCGTCCCATTCCATGTTGACGTTGCCCTTGGCCGCGGCCGCCTTGACGAACTGGAGGAAGCCGGAGTAGCCGAAGTCCTTCTCCGACCAGCGGGGGTCGCGCTTGCGCATCTGGTCCTTGAGGCCGGACAGGGGGACCTCTTCGTCGTCGCCCTGGAGCTCCAGGAGGGTCTGGCGGAGCAGGTCGAAGGCCTTGTCGGCCTGGCCGGAGTCGGGGAAGTCGACCGCCGGGTCGCCGGGGGCCTGGCCCTCGGTGAGGGAGACGATGCCGTTGCGCTCGGCCTGGGCGAGCAGCTCCCGGAAGGCCCGGAAGCCGTAGTCAGACTCGGCGAAGGTCGGGTCCTTGCGCAGCAGGGCCCGCTTCAGCGAGGACGCCAGCACCGGCTCGGCGCCGCTCTGCTTCAGCCCGGCCAGGGTCTGGGTGAGCTGACGCTGCAGCTCCTGGAGGTCGCGCTGGCCGGCCGGGGCGGCACCGTCGTCCTTGCGGGGCTTGGAGGTCCGCCGGGGCGGGCGGGACCCGCCGTTGCCGCCGTTGCCGGTCCGGCGGCTCCCCTGCTGGGCCAGCTCGCCGACCCCGGGCAGGCGGTCGTAGAACAGGAACTCGTCGCAGGCGGGGGGGAGCAGGCTGGAGGTCGAGCCCTTCACCCCGATCCCGATGACCCGCCGGTTCAGGCCCCGCAGGGCCGCCACCAGCGGGGTGAAGTCGCTGTCGCCGGAGCAGATCACGAAGGTCGACACGAACCCGCGCTCATAGGCCAGCTCCATCGCGTCCACGGCCAGCTTGATGTCGGCGGCGTTCTTGCGCACCGCCCCGGTCCGCTGGGGGATGTCGATCAGCTCGCAGTTGTGCTCGACCAGGGTGCGGCGGTCGCCGGCGAACAGCGTCCAGTCGGCGTAGGCCCGCCGGGCCACCACCCGGCCCCGCTCGGCCAGGGCGTCCATGATCGGGCCGATGTCGAAGCCCCGGCCGATCTCCCTGGCCCCGATGACCAGGTTCTCGTGGTCGATGAACAGCGCGATGCGCGCTTCCTCGTCAGGCATGGGGGAACACTACGCCGTAACCTGTGGCCGTGCCTACGACCGACGCCACCGCCGGCCCGGCCGGGCCGGCCCCGGCGCGGGTGTGCGTGATCGGGGCCGGGTTCGCCGGGCTGGCCGCGGCCGTGGCCCTGGCCGGCGGTGGGCTGGAGCCGCTGGTCCTTGAGGCGCGGGAGCGGGTCGGGGGCCGGGTCCACTCCCGCCGGCTGGGCAACGGGGCCGTGGTCGAGCTGGGGGCCGAGTTCGTCGAGGACGACCACCAGACGCTGGTCGCCACCGCCGGCCGCCTCGGCCTGGCCATGGCCCCGACCGGCATGGCCTACGGCGACCGCGAGCCCCGCGGCGGCCTCGGGACCGACCGGGCCGCCGTCCTGGCCGAGGTGGAACGGCTCAAGGGGCTGCTGGCCGAGCGGCCCGGCCTGGCCGCCGCCGGCCGGTCGGTGGCCGACGTGCTGGCCGAGCTGCCCCTTGACCCGGGCGCCCGCCAGGCCATCGCCGCCCGGCTGCAGGTCTCGGCCGCCCAGCCGGTCCAGGAGCTGGCCGCCACCGTGCTCGGCCACGCCGGGTCCAGCTTCTCGACCCGCGAGAGCCTCCGGGTGGCCGGCGGCAACCAGCGCATCGCCCTGCGCCTGGCCGAGCGGCTCGGCGGGGCTGTCCACCTGGGGGCCGGTGTCCGGGCGGTCGGCTGGTCCGGGCCGGGGGTGCGGGTCGCGGTCGACGGGGCCGAGCTGGAGGCCGAGGCCTGCCTGCTGGCCGTGCCGGCCTCGGTCATCGGCCGCATCCGCTTCGACCCGCCCCTGCCGGCCTGGAAGGCCGAGGCCCTGGAGCGGGTCGCCTACGGCCACGCCGCCAAGCTGTTCGTGCCCCTGAGCCGGGTCCCGCCGCCCAGCGCCGTCCTGTCGGTCCCCGACCACTACTGGGCCTGGACGGCCCGCGGCGCCGACGGCGCCGTCCAGCCGGTGGTGAGCGCCTTCGCCGGGTCGGCCCCGGCCCTGGCCGGCCTCGAGGTCGCCGCCGGCTCGGCGACCTGGCGCCAGCACCTGACCGCCCTCCGCCCCGACCTGGACCTGGACGGCGGGGCCGTCCTGTCCACCTGGGACGACGACCCCTTCGTCGAGGCCGCCTACTCGACCCGGACCCCGGCCTTCGACCCCGCCGACCCCGGCCTCCTGGCCCGCCCCGTCGGCCCCCTCCACTTCGCCGGCGAGCACACCGCCGGCCCCTGGTCCGGCCTCATGGAAGGCGCGCTGCGCAGCGGCCTCCGGGCCGCCGGCGAGCTGCTCGGTCAGCCGGGGTCGCGGGCGACCTTGTAGGCGGCGGCCTGGGCGACCGGGCGGACGACCATGAAGTCGATGTCGACATGGGGCGGCCGGGTCACGGCCCAGGTGATGCAGTCGGCGATGTCGTCGGCGGTCAGGGGCTGGACGCCCGCGTAGACGTCGTCGGCCCTGGTGGTGTCGCCGCGGAACCGGATGACCGAGAACTCGGTCTCGACCATGCCGGGGGCGATCTCGGTGATCCGGATCGGCTCGCCGTTCAGCTCCAGGCGCAGGGTCTGGGTGATGGCCCGGACGGCGTGCTTGGAGGCGGTGTAGCCGGCCCCGCCGGGGTAGACCTCGAACCCGGCGATGGAGCCGAGGTTGACGATGTGGGCATGGGGGGCGGCCCGCAGCAGGGGCAGGAAGGTGCGGGTGACCCGCAGCAGCCCGACGACGTTGGTGTCCATGGTGGCCTGCCAGTCGACCTCGCGGCCCTCGGCCACCGGGTCGAGGCCGACGCCGGTGCCGGCGTTGTTGACCAGCACGTCGGCGTGGCCGTGGCGGTCGCGCACGGCGGCCGCGAACGCCTCGACCGAGGCCGGGTCGGTGACGTCCAGGGCCAGGGTGGTGGCGCCCACCTCCTCGACCAGGACCTGAAGGCGGTCGGCGCGGCGGGCGCCGACGACCACGTGGAACCCGGCCCTGGCCAGCTGGCGGGCGCTGGCCGCCCCGATGCCGCTGGACGCGCCGGTGACGACCGCGATCCGCTCGCCTGCCATCGCGTGACCTCCTGTCAGCGTGAGGACGGGTAGACCCGCTCGGGGGTCAGGACATAGACCAGGCGGCGCTCGGCGACCATGGCCGCCCGGTACTCCTCGAGGTCGTCGGGGTCGCGGCCGGTGGCCGCCCGGTACAGCCGCAGGTTGTCCTCGACCCGGCGCTCGCGCCGGGTCTCGACCGGCCCGCTGACGGTCAGCCACTCGCCCCAGAACCCCTTGCCGAGCACGGTCAGGCTGGCGTACGGCCGGGCGGCCAGGTACCGGGTCCGGACTCTGAGATCTGTGCCCGAGCTCCACAGCTGGCCGTCGACCAGCGCGCACAGCACGGGCACGGCGTGGGGCCGGCCACGGCTGTCCACGGTCGCCATCACGGCGCTGTGGTTGGCCTCGAGGAAGGCGCGCTGCTGCTCGGACAGGGGGTCGGCCATGGTGCGGCTCCGCGAGGGTCGGGGGTCCGGGGCGGCAGGCCCAGGACCCGGTGGGCGGTGACGCCGGCGGCGTCCCGCCGGAGAGCGACGGCTACTGTACCGGGCCGCGATGGGCCCGCCAGGACAGCCCGGCGGCGGCCAGGTCGTCCCAGAACCCGGGGTAGGTCTTGGCCACGCAGCCCGGGTCCTCCAGGACCACGCCGGGCACGCGGGCGGCCACGGCGGCCAGGGCCATGGCCATGCGGTGGTCGCCCCAGGTGGCCAGCCGGGCCGGGCGGAGCCGGTCCGGGCCGGCGCCCTCGACGACCAGCCCGTCGGGCTGCTCCCGCACGGTCACGCCGAGCTTGGCCAGCTCGGCCGCCAGGGCGGCCAGGCGGTCGGTCTCGTGCCCCCGGGTGACCGCCACCCCGCGGATCCGCGAGGGGCCGGTGGCCAGCGCGGCCAGGGCGGCCACGGTGGTGACCTGGTCGGGCATGGCGGCCAGGTCGGCGTCGACCGGGTCGAGGGCCGCGGGGCCACGCACGGTCACACAGGCGCCGTCGCGGGTCACGGTGGCCCCCATCGCCTCCAGCAGCCCCGGCAGGGCGGCGTCGGGCTGCAGGGTCCCCGGGGCGGCGTTGGTCACCGTCACCTCCCCGCCGGTGGCCGCGGCCAGCGCGAACAGGTGGGCGGCGGCGCTGGCGTCGTACTCGACCTCCAGCTCGGCCGCCCGGTAGGGGCCGGGCTCGACCCGCCAGGCGGCCGGGTCGGCCGGGTCGGCGCTGGCCCCGAACCGGCGCATCACGGCCGCGGTCAGGTCCACGTAGGCGGCCGCGCCGAGGCGCTCGGCGGTCAGGGTCACCGGGCGGCGGGCGTACGGGGCGACCAGCAGGACGGCGCTGGCGAACTGGCTGGAGGCGCTGGCGTCGACGGTCGCCCGGCCGCCCTCGAGGCCGCCTCCGGCGGCGGTCACCGGCGGGAGCCCGCTCCCGGCGTCGGCGACCTCGGCCCCCAGCGCCCGCAGGGCCGCCACCAGTGGGCCCACCGGGCGCCGGAGTAGCGGCGGCGCGCCGGTCACGGTCGCCCCGGCCGGGGTCAGGGTGGCCGCCGCCGACAGGAACCGCATGGTCGTCCCGGACAGCCGCGCGTCCAGGGCCCGGTCCGGGCCGGCCAGCCGCCCCCCGGTCCCGACCACGGTCCAGACGCCCGGGTGCAGCTCCACCTCGGCCCCCAGCTGGCCGAGGGCGGTGGTCATGGCCTCGGCGTCGTC
>Ga0207675_100001940_pt1 | contig 20653 bp, 20 predicted proteins | sample KBSSwiS42_FD_184305 | JGI IMG/M metagenome (GOLD analysis project Ga0207675, IMG submission 184305) | Switchgrass rhizosphere microbial communities from Kellogg Biological Station, Michigan, USA - KBS Switchgrass S4-2 (SPAdes) (version 2) | ecosystem: Host-associated > Plants > Roots >...
GAGGGCGTGGATCCGCCGGACGTACCACCTTCGGTCGAGGGTGCGGAGCCACCGGACGGAGGACCGCCCGAGGGCTCGCCGCCCGCGGACTGGGTGCCGCCCGACGGCAGCCCACCCGAGGATGAGCCGGCGGGCTGCCCGCCCGACGACGTAGAAGGAGTGCCACCGCTTGGCTGACCCGATGCGGACTCGCCCGAGGACTGGGACCCCGGCTGACCCGAGGTCGAAGCACCACCTTGCTCGCCCGATGACTGGGACCCCGGCTGACCTGAAGATTGAGCACCACCCTGCTCGCCGGATGACTGGGACCCCGGCTGGCCCGAAGACGGAGTGCCACCCTGCTCGCCGGACGAGGGACTGCCACCCGATTGGGGCTGTGCGCTGCCGGTACTCCCGCCGGAGGACCCCTGCGATGGGCTGCCACCGCTCGGTTGCTCGCTGGACTGGCTCTGCCCTTCCGACGGGCTCGACGGGCTGGAAGTGCTGCCGCCCGACGACCCGCTTTGCTGCTGTTCCTGCTCCGGGAACGGGCTCTCCTGCGTCTGTCCCTGGCTCCCCTGCTCGCCCGACTGCGAAGGCTGCGACGAGCCGGGGCTGCCGCCGGACGAACTCGGCGACGAGGGTGAGGACGATGGGGACGAGGGCGAGGACGAAGGTGACGACGGCGAGGACGAGGGTGACGAAGACGGCGGGGCCGGCATACCCGACGTCTGGGTCTCCGTCTTGCAGCCGGCGACGAACACCAGGCTGGCCAGAGAACCGAGTATCAAGAATCTTGACTGGGTCTTCATCACATAGACCTCGCGCGAACCACCCCGGGGGCCGGACGCCGGGTCCGAACGTCCCTGCTCACTGCTTGGAACCCGCGTTCGGGTTCCGGGTTCAATGCGTGCCGGTCGAACCCGCCGCTGCCGGTGCACTGACGGCCGTTTCCGGAACCACCGCCAGATCGTTCCCGAGCAGGAACGAGCGCAGCTGCTCCGACAGCTGAGTGCAGGCCTTGGCCCGCACCGGCGTGATAATCGGGATCGGAGCGACCGCACCGATGATGACCGACGTGCCACTGACATCCGTGGTGACGGTGCCAACCTCGGTCACGTTTTGCATGTCCCAGACCGAGGCCACGTAGTCCGACTGCTTTTCCCACCAGCCGAGACCTATGCAGGCAGCCATGCCGGGCCCGGCCGCGCACGTGATGCTCCCGCCGCCGTCCGACTTCTTGGTGTTGCCATCGAGCCAGACGATGTAGCGGACGCCGATCTGGTTCAGCCGATCGGAGACACCGGGTCTCGCCAGCAGCGTCTTGAGCCCGGCCGCGTTGCCGGGCGCAGTGCTCGGCTCGAACCACGGAAACATCGCGTCGGTAAACTCCTGCTCGCCGTAGATCCGGAACGGAACGCCGCCGTCGCCCGACCGAGCGGTGCGGCCCGACTGGCCGTCCTCCGGATGCATCAGCGTGCCGCCGAGTTTCTCCTGCACGCAATCGAGAAACTCCTCTTCCGTTCCGACGCCCTCGATCTGGGGCTTCTTCAGCAGGACGATGGCTTCGTTCGCCTGGATCGCCGTCGCCACCTGGCGCGTCTCGTCGATCTTCGACGTCATGCATCCCGATGCGAGCCAGGCGAGCGCTCCCGCACCCGCCACAGGGCGCAAACGCAGCAGCCATCCGGTGCGTTGACACGGATCACGGTGGGGGACTTTCATGGCCTTCAACCCTCGGCCGGCTGACCCCGGCCGCGACCTTGCCAGATTCGAAAACGATTCGAGTATACGCCCAAGACTCCGCACGCAAAGACTGCGTGCGGCGTGTGTAAGTGCCCTCGCTTATGTGAAGAGTTCCGCCTGAGTCGGTGCGTCCGGATCGGCGACGAATTGGCTCGTGTCAAGGTCGGCGCCACGCCGCCGGTCGAGCCCGTGCCGGCGCGCCGCCGCCTCGAACCGGCGCGCCAGCAGCGCCGCATATTCGCCCTCGCCTCGCATGCGATGACCGAAGCGCGGGTCGTTGAGGCGACCACCGCGCATTCCGCGCACCAGCGCCAGCACGCGGTCGGCGCGGTCCGGGTAGTGCGCGCGTAGCCACTCGGTAAAGAGATCTGCGACCTCGCGCGGCAGACGCACTGGCAGATAGGACGCGCTGATCGCGCCCGCCGCCGCGGCGGCTTCAACGAGCCGCTCGATCTCGTGGTCGTTGAGCGCGGGGATGATCGGAGCCAGCAGCACGCCGACGGGTACTCCGGCGGCGCTCAGCCGCTCAATCACTCGCAGCCGGGCCGCAGGTGCCGCGGCGCGCGGCTCGAGCGTCCGTTTCAACTCGTCGTCGAGCGTGGTCAGGCTCACCATGACCGCGACCAGCCGTTGCGCCGCGAGCTGCGTCAGCAGATCGATGTCGCGCAGGACCAGGGCACCCTTGGTGACGATGGTCACCGGGTGCCGGTGCAGGAGCAGCACCTCGAGCAGCTCGCGGGTCGTGCCGTGCTCACGCTCGGCCGGCTGGTAGGGATCGGTGTTCGCACCTAGATTTATCGGCTTGCACACGTAACCCTTCGCTCGAAGCTCGCGGTCGAGCAGCCGGGCGAGCCCGGGCTTGTAGAAGATCCGCGTCTCGAAATCCAGCCCCGGCCCCAGGTTCCAGTAGGCGTGCGAGGGCCGCGCGAAGCAGTAGATGCAGCCGTGCTCGCAACCCTGGTACGGGTTGATGGACTGATCGAACGGCACGTCGGGCGACGTGTTGTGGGAGATCGCATTCCGGGGATGATCGACTTGCAGCACGGTGTCGGCGCGGCGCGGCGTTTCCTCGAGCGCGCCCCAACCGTCGTCGCTGACTTCCGCCCGAGTTGATTCGAACCGGCCGCCCGGGTTCGACGCCGCCCCCCGGCCCTTCACCACCAGCTCACGATCCGCCCGCCGCATGATTCAAGAATACTGTACGGATATACAGTTGTCACCTTTCGGGAGAGGCCCCGGGCACCCCTTCAATCGGCGTGGCGGGTAGACGATCCATCGTGGCGAGTTCGGGGAAGAGGCGTGCCCAAAGTGCAGCCACCGCGAGAGTCGCGCAGCCGCCGACCACCACGGCCGCGACCGTGCCGAACCATGCGGCCGTCACGCCGGACTCAAACTCACCGAGCTCGTTCGACGCGCCGATGAACACCGCATTGACGGCGCTCACCCGTCCACGGATCGCATCCGGCGTCTCGAGCTGCACGAGCAGGTGGCGGATGTAGACGCTCACCATGTCGCCCGCGCCCATCGCGATCAGCGCGATCATCGACAGCCAGAAGCTCGTCGAGAGGCCGAACACGATCGTCGCAGCACCGAACACGACTACACCGCCGAACATGTGGCGGCCGACGCTCCGCGTGATCGGCAGCAGGCTCAACACGATGCCGCAGGCCGCGGCGCCGATCGCCGGCGCCGTGCGCAGCCAGCCCAGTCCGTCCGGACCAGCGTGAAGCACGTCGGCCGCATACACCGGCAGCAGCGCGGTAGCGCCACCAAACAGCACAGCGAAGAGGTCGAGCGAAATTGCGCCGAGCACCACGCGGCGGCTGCGTACGAACTTGAGACCCGAGAGCAGGGTCGCGAGCGTCGCCGACTCGCGCGGCCGTCCCTGCGATCCGCCCGCGCGCAGCAGGAGCGTCATCGCGATCGCGACCGCGAACAGGCCCGCCGCGCTCGCGTAGACGACCGGCGCTCCGGCCAGGTAGATGATGCCACCCAGCGCTGGCCCGGCAATCGTTGCGATCTGCCAGGTGGAAGAGTTGATTGCGACCGCCACGCCGAACTGCTCGCGCGGCACGAGGTTCGGCAGCAGCGCCTGGCCGGTCGGCATTTGGAATGCTCGTGCAACGCCGAACAACGTCATGACGGCGAACACCGGCGCAGCTTCGGTCATGCCGCGCAGCGCGATCGCGAGCAGCAGCAGCGCGCAGAGGCACTCGAGCGCGTAGCAGAACGTGATGATACGGCGCCGGTCGCGGCTGTCCGCGAGATGCCCTGCCGGCAGGATGAATGCGATGAACGGCAGGAACTGCGACAGACCGATCAGCCCGAGATCGAGCGGATCACGCGTAACCTCGTACACCTGCCAGCCGACCGCGACCGTCTGCATCTGCACCGCAAGCGTGCCGAGCAGTCGCGCGACGAGATACAGGCTGAAATCGCGGTTGCGCAGGACCGCAAGACGAGCGGCGCCGTGCGCCGTCATCGCGCCGCGCCCGTCGCTGTTGATTTCATGTGCGGCAGAGCATATCGCAGCCGACGCCCGCACAGATGCCGCGCGCCGCGACCGCGGAAATTCGTGGCAAACTGCTGGCAACTGTAGAATCGAAACCGGGCCAGCATGACTCACAAATACAAATCGATTCGGTACTACTTTCAGGAGTTGCCGCGCTCGAAGGTCGACCCCGCACGCGGACTGCTGCTGTCAGTACTGGCACTTGTCTTCAGCGCGCATGCCGAGCCTGCGGCAGCCCCGGCCGCGGAGGTCGACGCGCGCTTCGAGGCCGCCGCCGCGCGCTACGTGGAGGAGTTCGGCCGCTACTCGCCCGTAGCGGCCACGCAGCTCGGTGATCACCGGTTCGACGGGGAGCTCGAGGACATGAGTGCGGCGGGCCGCGCGCGCACCATCGCCTGGGCACGTGGACTGTTGGCCGAGATCTCGGCGCTCGATCGCAGCCGACTCACGCGCCCGAATCAGGTCGATGCGGCGATGCTCGACAACCAGTTGCGCTACCAGATCTGGAGCGACGAGCGCCTGCGCGACTGGTCCTGGGACCCGCTGGTCTACACGCAGCTCGCCGGCCAGTCGCTGTACGGGCTGCTCGCGCGCGACTATGCGCCGCTGCCACAGCGGCTGTCGGCGGCGACCGCACGTCTGGAGAAGCTCCCGCGGCTGCTCGAGCAGATGCGCGCCAACCTGGTTCCAGCGCGCGTGCCGGCGATCCATGCCGAAACCGCCGTGAAGCAGAGCCCCGGTGTGCTCTCGCTCATCGATGAGCTGATCGTACTGCAGCTCGGCACGCTGTCCGAGGCGGACCAGGCGCGACTCCGGCGCGCGATTGAGGGCGCGCGCGCCGCCGTGCAGGCGCACCAGAAGTGGCTCGAGTCTGAGCTCAAGCCCGCGGCGCGCGGTGAGTTCCGCATCGGCGCGGAGCTCTACGACCAGAAGCTGGCCTTTGCGCTCGTCTCGCCGCTCTCGCGCGCCGAGATCCGTCGCCGCGCCGACGCGGCGGTGAAGGACACACGCGGCGCGATGTACGAGGTGGCGCGCACCGTGCTCGCCGGGCGCGCGGCCGCACCGCCGACTCCTGCGGCGCCGACGAACGCCCAACAGCAGGCCGCCATCGCCGCTGCGCTCGAGCTCGCGTACGCCGAACGGCCGGCGCGCGACGGCGTCGTCGAGGCAGCGCGCGCGACGGTGACGGAGACCACGGCGTTCGTCCGCGCGCGCGATTTCGTCAGCGTGCCGTCGGAGCCGCTCGAGATCATCCTGATGCCCGAGTTCCAGCGCGGGGTGGCCGTGGCCTACTGCGATTCGCCCGGACCACTCGACCGTGGCCAGCGCACGTTTTATGCGGTCTCGCCGATTCCCGAAGACTGGTCCGAGGAACAGGTCACCTCGTTCCTGCGGGAGTACAACAGCCGCTCGATCGCCGAGCTGACAATGCACGAGGCGATGCCGGGGCACTACCTGCAGATCGCGCATTCCAACCGTTACCCGTCGGTGCTGCGCGCGCTGCTCGCCTCGGGGCCCTTCGTCGAGGGCTGGGCGGTGTATTCCGAGCGCGTGATGATCGACGAGGGGTTCCGCCGCGACGATCCGCTGATGCGGCTGATCCAGCTCAAGTGGTACCTGCGCGGAGTGACCAATGCGATCATGGACTCGGCGATCCACGTCGACGGGATGACACGCGAGCAGGCGATGAAGCTGATGACCGAGACGGGCTTCCAGGAGGAACGTGAGGCCGCTGGCAAGTGGGTGCGGGCGCAGCTGACATCCGCGCAGCTGCCGACGTATTTTGTGGGCTACCAGGAGCACGCTGACCTGCGCCGCGAGGCCGAGGCGCGTGCGGGTGACCGGTTCGACCTCAAGTCATATCACGACCGATTGCTTGCGCTCGGCTCGCCACCGGTCAAGTTCGCGCGCGCACTTCTCCTCGACGAACCTATGCCCTGAGGGAACACGGCTGGAGCCATTCGGACGGTCGGAGACGTGATCAGTCGCGGTCGTCCCATCGCATGAAGGGTGTGTTGCGCCGGATCGCGCCGATCATGTCGGCGGTCCGCGACTTGACCTTGCGCAGCCACACCCGCGCCCAGGCGTACTCGATGCCGAGGATGGCGAGTCCGAGCGGGATCACGACCAGACCCGGCCCCGGCAGGACGAGCATCGCGACGCCGATCAGGAGCACGGTGCCGCCGACGATGGAGATCGCGATGCGCCGCGCCCAGACATAGGTGACCGGTCGTGCCCTTGGCAGCTGCAAGTCGCTACTCCTCGAAGACGGGACGATAAGCCGCGGCGGCGGGACGGTCCTGGAGCGCTGCGAGCTGCCGGTCGTGCAGACGGGACAGAAATACCTGCGCTGCGACGGCGCCGCAGAACGCAAGGAACATGTCCCATTGTGTGTCCCACAGATCGCCCTGCGTGCCGAGGAACGCGTCGGCCGCCTCGCCGCCGGCGAGTGCTGCCCACCACTCTGTGAACTCGTAGAAGGCGCTGACGCCGAGGACGCCGAGCGTTACCAGTGCGAACAGCCATTTCCCGGGCTTGAGCGGCGAGGTCCGCAGCAGCAGCTCGCGCGCGATCATCGCCGGTCCGAAACCCTGCATCAGATGCCCGATCCGGTCGTAGTGGTTGCGTGAGAAGTCGAACCAGTCCTGCATCCAGAACCCAAGCGGCACGCGCGCATACGTGTAGTGACCGCCCACGACCAGGATCAGGCAATGGATCGCGATCAGCGTATACACGAGCGGCGTCAACGGAAAGCGCCGTGCAGTGAATGCCAGTATCGGCAAGGCCAACAGCACCGGCAGCACCTCGAGCCACCAGGTCGTCCGGTCGTAGGGACCGATACCCGACCAGACCAGCCCTGCACCCACCAGTGCCAGCAGCGCGAGCGGCGCCGTCATCGAGCTCGGCCGGCGCACGTCAGCTCGTCCTGCCGCTGCTCATGTCGCACAGCCGCGCAACAACGCGCTCAAAGCGCGGGTCGCCGGGCAGACTCGCCGCCGCTGCAACCGCGGGTTGCGGCGCGAGCCAGGCGGCGGCGCCAAGCGCCGAACCGGCGGTCGTCCGCAGCTCGGCGAACCAGCGGGCGATGGTTGCGTTCGTGTCGGTCATCGGCGTTGTCGGTTGTTGAGCGATTATAGGTGGGCGCGCCAGCCGACGGGCGCGCGTCGCGGCTGATGCGACCAGTCGCGGATTCAGCTCAGCGCGGGGGCTGTCTGGTCGAGCGAGTCCATGAACTGCTCGATCGCCGCGGCAACGGCCTCTGGCTGCTCGTGGTGCACCATGTGTCCCGCGTTCGCGACCGTGACGAGCGTGAAGCGCTGTATGAGCTCACGCATTCCGTCGAGCGAGGGGTCATCCGTGTAGCGCCGGGCGTGATCGGAATCCATCCCCGCAACGAACAGCAGCGGGGCGCGTATCTCGCGCCAGCACGCTTCGGCCTCCTCGCGGCGGTACAGGACGGGATTGACGCGCTTGTGTCGTGGATCGGCGCGCATCCGGGTGCCGCCGTCCGGCGCCCCGGTCGCCCAGGCATGCGCGATGAACTCGGCACGCTCCGCCGGCAGCCGCGGGCTGCGCTTCTGCAGATACTGCACGAACGCAGCGTGCGACGGAAAACGCGCGAAGACGGGCGTTTCACGCAGCTCGTCGAGCCACGTGCGGTAGCGGGCGGGTGCCTGTTCGGGCCGCGTCCGTGGCAGGCCGAATCCCTCGATGCTCACCAGCGTGCGAACCCGCTCCGGGCGGAGACCGGCGTACATCATCGCGATGTTTGCGCCCATGCTGTGACCGACCAGCGTGACGGGGGCCTGCGGCGACAGCAGGTCGATCAGCGCGTCAAGATCCGCGAAGTAGTCGGGGAACCAGTAGCCGTCGGCCGGCCATGCGCTTGCGCCAAAGCCGCGCCAGTCGGGTGCGATCAGCGATCGCTCCGGCCGCAGAGCATCGGCCAGGAACTGGAAGGTGGCACCGGTATCCATCCAGCCATGGAGCAGCAGCCACGGCTCCGGTCCCCGGCCCGGCCACCGCGTCAGGTGCACCGCGAGCCCGCGCACCGCGCGAACTTCTCCTTCGGGCGCACGCCGCGGCCGATAGGTATTCAGCTCAGCTCCCGAGAAACATCCGGTAGGCAGGGTTCGGCGTCTCGTCTACGTAGGGGTAGTGCAGCTCGCGCAGATGAAGCGCGAAATCGCCAGCGTCCGCTGGCGACACCTGCACGCCGGCCAGCACCCGGCCGTGATCCGAACCGTGGTTGCGGTAATGAAACAGGCTGATGTTCCAGCGCGAGCCGATCGCCTCGAGAAACTTGAGCAGGGCGCCGGGGCGCTCGGGAAATTCGAAGCGAAACAGCCGCTCGTGCGTGAGCTCGCGCGCATGGCCGCCGACCATGTACCGCACGTGCAGCTTTGCCATTTCGTCGTCGCTCATGTCGACAACTTTGAAACCCGCCTCGGCCACCATCGTGAGCAACTGCTGCTTCTCGCGGCGCCCGTCCGACAGCGCCAGCCCGACGAAGATCCTCGCGGTCGCCGCATCCGAATACCGGTAGTTGAACTCAGTGACGCTGCGCTGACCGATCACCTGGCAGAACCTCAGAAAGCTGCCCGGCTGCTCGGGAATCTCGACCGCAAACAGCGCCTCGCGCCCGGCGCCCAGGTCGGCCCGCTCCGCGACGTGGCGCAACCGGTCGAAGTTGATGTTGGCGCCGCTGTTGATCGCGATCAGCGTCGCACCGGTGCAGGATTCGCGCGCCACGTAGCGCTTGATACCGGCGACCGCCAGCGCGCCGGCGGGCTCGGCGATCGTGCGGTTGTCCTCGAAGATGTCCTGGATCGCCGCGCAGATCTCGTCCGTGTTGACCAGCAGGATCTCGTCGACGTAGCGCTGCACGAGACGGAAGGTCTCCTCTCCGGCGCGCCGCACCGCGACGCCGTCGGCGAAGATTCCGACACGGTCGAGCGTGACGCGCTGCCCGGCCGCGACCGACCGCTGCATGCTCGCCGCGTCCTCGGGCTCGACCCCGACGATGCGGATCTTCGGATAGAGCGTCTTGACGTAGGCGGCGATTCCGGCGATCAGCCCGCCGCCGCCGATCGGCACGAACACCGCGTCGATCCGCCCGGAGTGCTGTCGCAGGATCTCCACACCGATCGTGCCCTGGCCTGCGATCACGTCCGGATCGTCGAACGGGTGAATGAAGGTCAGCGTGCGGCTGCGCTCGAGCCCGGTCGCGTACTCGTACGCTGCATCGAAGTCATCGCCGTGCAGCACGACTTCCGCGCCGAGGTCCACCACGGACTGCACCTTGATCTCGGGCGTCGTGCGCGGCATCACTACCACGGCGGGTATGCCGCGACGGCGCGCCGCGAGCGCCACGCCCTGCGCGTGATTACCCGCGGAGGCGCAGATCACACCCCGCGCCGCGACCGTGTCCGACAGGTGCGCGATGCGGTTGTAGGCACCGCGCAGCTTGAAGGAAAATACGGGCTGGAGATCCTCGCGCTTGTACAGCACGCGGTTGCCGAGCCGCCGCGACAAGCGCGGCGCCTCCTCGAGCGGGGTTTCGACGGCGACCTCGTAGACGCGCGCCTTGAGAATGCGTTCGATGTAGCTTTCCTGCATGCGGGCCCACCACCTGACCGACGGCTAAGTTAGCAGGAAGCGCGCCGTCCCTGCGGGATGCTCGCCCTTTTTGCGCCGAGAAAAGTCAAGCATCCCCGACCGGGCTTGCTTCAACTTTGAGCAGCGAGCCTGCATACTGCGCGCGCCCGCCGCGCGGCGTGCCGGCTGGAACAATCGAGACATGACACGACAGCATTCGCGCAGGTTCTTCCTCGGCGCGCTCGGCGCAAGTTCACTCGCGCCGGCGATGGCAGGTGCTGCCACTTTTTCCCCTGGTAACGTCCCGTACGTATCGCGCGAGCTCTGGCAATGGATGCGCGCACAGCTGGTGCTCGATCCGGGGCTCGCATGGCTCGATACCGCACGCTTCGGCCCGACGTTACGCGCGGTCATGGCGCAGGAGTACCGCAGCCGGGAGCGGCAGAGCGCCGACTTCCAGCGCTACCAGGACTCGGCGCTGGCCTTTGACACGATCCGCGCGCACCTCGGCACGATTGGCGCGTTTCTCGGCGCCGCGGGCGAGGACTTGGTCTTCACGGGCGGAACGCAGGAGGGCCTGACGATCGTCGCCCGTGGCCTCGACCTGCAGCCGGGCGACGAGATCCTGACCACCACCCACGATCATCCGACCGCCATCTATCCGTGGCTGCTCGAAGCGAAGCGGCGCGGTCTCAAGGTGACGCAGCTCGCGCCGGACGGCGTCGCGGCCGCGCCGGAAGCGATCGTCACCAAGTTCGCCGGTGCGATTACCCCGCAGACCCGCGTGCTGCTCTTCTCGCACGTGCAGTACACAGACGGGACGGTAATGCCGGTCCGCGAGCTCTGCGCACTCGCGCGCGCCAAGGGCATATTGAGCGTCGTCGACGGCGCGCAGGCACCCGGCCAGATCGAACCCCGCATCGCCGAGCTCGACTGCGACGCGTATGCGACCTGCTTTCACAAGTGGCTCAACGCCGGCGCCGGCACCGGTGCGCTGTACGTGCGTCGCGACCTGCGAGGCCGGCTCTGGCCGCTCACGGTCGAGCGGCCCACGGGCTGGGACGCCGCCGATCGCTTCGGCGCGGTGCCGCCGACGGTCGAGCTGCCGTATGACGCGTGGCCCGAGACCCAGGCCAAGTACGGCCAGGGAAGCCGGCTGCGGGGGCCGGGTCTCGAGGGCGTGGGAATCGCAATCGAATTCCAGCAAGCCGTGAACCGGGGCCGCATCGGGGCGCGTGTCCGCGAGCTCGTCAGTTATCTCAGGATGCGACTCGCCGGTCTGCCGGGACTCGTCTTTCTCACGCCGACACATCCGTCGCTCTGGGCGGGCATCGTTTCGTTCGCAGTCCCGAATCGCGACCACGCCGCGCTAGCCGCGGCGCTTGCCGCCGAGGACGGCGTCGTGCTGCGGCACGTCGCGCATCGTGGCGCGTTCGATGCCCTGCGCGTCAGCCTGCACGCGTACAGCGATTCCTCCGAGATCGATCGGCTGGCCCTCGCGCTGCAGCGCAAGCTCTGATCCGCGGCCGGCCAGAGCGTCCGTCCATGCCGCGCATCGAGCTCATGATGAGCCTGTTCGCCGGCGCCTGTGGCGGTCTGGTCGGGGTCCTGTGGAGCGGCATGGTCTCCGTGGCGCTGCTGCGCAATCCAGGGTTGCCGGCGCCACTTGCAGCCGATGGCGAATCCCTGCAGGCGCTGCTTGCCGGCGCGGCCGGGCATGCCGCCGCCGGCGCACTGCAGGGCGTGCTGTTCTGGGCAGGCTGGAGCCTGATCGCGCTCGTGCACATCCCCTGGTACCTGGTGGGGGTGGCGTTCGGTCTGCTCTGTTGGAGCGGTGTCGCCTTGCCGGCGCTGCTCTCGCTCAGGCTGAGGCTCCGCGTGCCCACGCGCTACGTACTGGCCAGCGCCCTCGAGTGGCTCGTGAGCTGCGGAGCCGTCGGGCTGTTCTGCGCCTACAGCTGGCAGCGGATCATCTGAGCGCATGCACACCGTTCGAATTCTTGCCCTGGCGCAGGGTCTCTCGGCCGCCGGGATGATGACCATGTTCCTGCTCGGCGGAATCGTGGGCAGCGAGCTCGCGCCGGCGCCGCAGCTCGCGACGCTGCCCCTGTCACTCGTAATCGTCGGTGTCGCGTTCGCGACGGTCCCGGCGGCGCTCGCCATGCAGCGCTTCGGCCGGCGCCGCGCCTTCATCGCGAGCGTTCTGCTGGCCGCCGTTGCCGCGCTCGTCATCGCCCGGGCCATCGTCGTTACGAGCTTCATCCTGCTGTGCGCGGGCTCGCTCGCGCTCGGCGCGAATCTCGCATTCCAGCAACAGCAGCGCTTCGCCGCCGCGGAAAGCGTTTCCGCGGCCGACGCGAGCCGCGCGATCGCCACGTTGATGCTCGGAACGCTCGCCGCCGCGGTGGTCGGGCCGCAGCTCGCGCTGGTCTGCAAGGACCTCTTACCGGGGCACGAGTACGCAGGATCGTTCCTGCTGGTCGCGATGCTTTGTATCGCGTCGGCGGCGGTGCTGACGCGCTATCGCGCCGCGGAGGTGCCGACCACTGCAGCCGGCGGCGAAGCCCGCCCGCTAGCCGTGGTCGTCCGACAACCTGCGTTTCTCGTGGCCGTCGCCGCGTCGGTGGTCGCCTTCTCGGTGATGAGCTTCATCATGACCGCGACACCGATCAGCATGCATGTCCACGATCGCTACTCCGACACGCACACGGCCTGGGTGATCCAGAGTCATGTGCTTGCGATGTACGGGCCGTCGCTGGTCAGCGGCCGGCTGATCGCACGGATTGGCATCCGGGCAGGCATGCTCGTCGGACTCGCCCTGATGACGGTCTCCGTGATCGTCGACGGCTCGGGCCGCGCGCTCGCGCACTACTGGTGGGGGCTGGTCCTGCTAGGCCTCGGCTGGAATCTGCTGTTCGTCGCCGGAACCACGCTCCTCACCGGCTGCTACCGGCCGGCGGAGCGTTACCGCGCGCAGGCGGTCAACGACTTCTCGGTGTTCGGCGTCCAGGCGATCGCATCGCTGCTCGCGGGCCCGGCGGTCCATGCGCTCGGCTGGACGCGACTCAACGTCGCGACAATGCCGCTGCTCGCGGGGCTTGGACTTGTGCTGCTGCTGCGCTCGCCGACGCCATCAGGCGCGGCAGGCGCAGCCTCGCTCAGCGATCGAGGAACGCGCTGACGTCGCGAGCCAGGTCGCCGGACCTCGTATCGAACAGGCTGCCGTCGCACTCGGGCATGTCGATGCGGCGCGCGTCGCGCAGCAGCGGCTCGGTGCGGGCCGTCATGTCCCAGAACTCATCGTGCGGGCGCAGCACCAGCACCGGCTGGCGGAGCAAGGGCAGACGCTCACCCGCGGTGTAATGCGCGGCGGCGGCCGGCCCCCAGGTCGCCTCGTCCCCAGCCCGCAATCCACTGCCGAGATCCGCGGTCAGACGCGCAAGCGAGGCGCCCGGCCCGCGTGCACGGCGGATCCGCTGCCACTCCTCGATCAGATGCGATCCGTCCTCGCGCGGCCGCGCCGGCCAGGGACGGCTGGCATACCCTTCGCGGTCGCGCGCATCGAAGGCCGGCACGCCGACCAGCACCACGCGTCGCACCTGCTCGGGCCGGGCGACGGCCAACTCGATCGCCGAAAGGGAACCCGACTGGTAGCCCAGCACGTCGACCTGTCGCAGCCGGAGCGTGTCGATCAGGTCGCCATAAGCCTGCGCGTAGTCGTGAACCGAGGGCGCCGCCTCGGGCCTGTCCGATTCGCCGCAGCCCGGCGCATCCGGCGCATAGACGCTGCGGTCGCGGCCCATCTCGGCGAGGAACGGCTTGAACAGGCCGCCGGTCAGCGGTGCCGGGGGGAGACATACGAGCGGCGTCAGCTCGTCGAACCCTCCGCTCGAAGGAAAGGCGGAGTGCACGTGCAGCTGGCCGTAGCGGCAGTCGACGTACATCCGTCGCAGATGAACGGTCACGGCGGCGGAGTTCCTGCTCGGTAGGGCGGTGATTCGGGCAGCGGCACGGGAAGACTGACTCACGATGATTGGACCTCGGTGCACGTTGTTGTTCGCGGTCGAATTGTCCGCGCACGCGCGCCGGGTCGCGGTGACTCAACTCTCACAACGACTGCGATCGACTGTACTTAATCTTGGCACCCGATCCTGCGGTCTGCAGCCAATTATGTCCATCGGGGCACCCATGACGCTAATCTCGCTGCCATGAGCCGCGGATATGCGCTGCAGGCTGACGTCTCGCTGCGTGCGTTCAATACCTTTGGTGTGGAGGGGCGCGCCGCTTGTCTGGTCACGGTGCAGGACGCGGAGGCGCTGCCCGCAGCGCTGGCTGAAACACGCATCAAGGACCTGCCGCTCATCTGCATCGGGGACGGCAGCAATGTGCTGTTCGTCGGCGACTTTCCGGGTGTCGTACTTCGACAGGCGGCGACTGGCGTCGCAGTGCTTCGGGATGACGGCGCGATCGGGGACGTACGCGCTGAGGCCGCGGTCGGCTGGGATGGATTCGTCGATTGGAGTGTTGCGAAAGGATTCGCCGGACTCGAGAACCTCGCGCTCATTCCCGGTCGCGTCGGTGCGGCACCAATCCAGAACATCGGTGCGTATGGAACGGAGATCGACGAGTTCGTCACGGCGGTCGAGGCCTGGGATCGAAGCACCGGGCGCACGGTCACGCTTGCGCGCGACGACTGCGGCTTCACCTACCGCGACAGCCGGTTCAAGCGCGAGGTCGACCGCTGGATCGTCACCGCGCTCGAGCTCCGGCTGCCGCGGCGGCGCGAGCCGCGTCTCGACTATCCCGGTGTGCGAACAGAGCTCGGATCAACTGCCGGCAACGAGCCCTCGACGGTAGAGATCGCCGCCGCCATCCGCCGCATCCGGCGGCGCAAGCTTCCGGATCCGGCCGTGATCGGCAACGCCGGTAGTTTCTTCAAGAATCCCGTCGTGCCGACGGACGTCGCGCAGAACCTGATCGCAGCGAATCCCGGCTTGCCGAGCTATGCAACGGGCGCGCCCGACCGCCGTAAGCTGTCCGCTGCCTGGCTGATCGAGGCTTGCGGCTGGCGCGGACATCGCGAGGGCGACGCCGGCATCTCGAGCCGGCATGCGCTGGTAGTCGTCAACTACGGCGGAGCCACCGGCCAGCAGCTGCTCGCGCTCGCCCGCCAGGTCGCTGAGTCCGTGCGTGCGCGATTCAGCGTCGAGCTGGTGCCCGAACCGCGGATCGTCGGCGCACGATTCTGAATCGCCCGCGCCCCGTGCCATCAACCGCCCCCGGCGACGCTCAATGCGCGCGGCGGGGGAACAGTCACCAGGTTCCGACGTTCGGCATCGTCGCCCACGGTTCCCGCGGCGGCAGCGCCGCGCCTTTCTGCAGCAGCTCGACCGAGATGGAATCCGGAGAGCGAACGAACGCCATGCGGCCGTCGCGCGGCGGCCGGTTAATCGTGACGCCGTGATCCATGAGCCGCTGGCAGGTGGCGTAGATGTCGTCGACCGCGTACGCGAGGTGTCCGAACGCGCGGCCAATCCCGTAGGCCTCCGGGTCCCAGTTCGAGGTGAGCTCGACCTGCGCGTCGTCGTCGCCCGGCGCCGCGAGAAACACCAGCGTGTAGCGGCCGGACTCGTTGTCGTGGCGCCGCAGCTCGCGCAGGCCGAGAGCGTCGCAATAGAACGCGAGCGATTGGGCGAGATCGCTGACTCGCACCATAGTGTGCAGATACTTCATGCTACCGTCGTCCGACACTTCCCTGGATAGCCCATGCTACTGCCCGCACGGCGCCTGGTGCAGCTCCTGATCGTCGCGCTTACCGGATCCTGCGCGCAAGCACCGGCTCAGCAGGCGCCCGCTCCGGCTGCGACCGTGACCGAATCGACGCCCGAGTTCAATATGGTCGGGCGCGCCGATGCAGAGGTCCTCGTCATCGAGTTCACGGACCTGCAGTGTCCCTATTGCGCGCAGTTCGCCGCCCAGACCTTTCCGCGGCTGAAGGCTGCATATATCGACACGGGCAAGATCCGCTACGCCTCGCGCGATCTGCCGCTCCCGATGCACGCCCATGCCGAGACTGCCGCCGTTGCCGCGCGTTGCGCCGGAGAGCAGGGTCACTACTGGGAGTATCGGCACGCCGTCTTCGCCGCCCAGCGGCGCCTGGGCACCGAGCCCTGGGAGGAGCTCGCCAGAGAGCTCAAGCTCGACATCGACCGGTTCGACGCCTGCCGTCGCGATGGGCGTCAGCTGCAGGCGGTGCGATCGGACATGCGGCTCGCGATGTCCAACGGTCTTTCCTCGACTCCCTCGTTCGTCATCGGTCACCTGGTCAATGGGGAGTTCGTCGGCGAGAGCTTCTCGGGGGTAGCGCCGTACGAGACGTTTGCGGCAAAGATCGACGCCCTGCTCGCCCGGTAGGCCCGGACGTCAGTGGAGGAGGAAGCCGGCGCCGGCGGCGGCAGCGAGGATCCAGGGCAGATCGACGCGCGTCCGCGTCAGCAGCAGCCAGACAGCGACGGCGATCCCGATCGCGCCCCAGTCGGGCGCAGCCGCGATCCCGTTCGGCAGCAGCACCACGCGGGCGAACAGGAGCGCGAGCGTGGCGATGATGCCGACGACCGCCGCCGTGATTGCCGCGAGTGCGCCCGCGACGCGCGGCTCGGCCGTGATCCGCTCGACGTACGGCGCGCCGAGAAAGATGAACACGAAGGACGGCAGGAACGTCGCCCACGCCGCGAGCAGCGCGGCGAGCACGGCGGCCAGGTCCGGCGCCAGCGGCGCGGGCTGGTTCCATCCAGCCATGAAGCCCATGAACTGCAGGACGATAATCAGCGGTCCAGGGGTGGTCTCCGCGAGCGCGAGCCCGGTCACTGACTGCTCGGCCGTAAGCCAGGCCAGGTCTCCCACCAGGTGCTGCGTTACGTAGCCGAGCACTGCATAGGCGCCGCCAAAGGTAACGAGCGCCGCCTGGGTGAAGAAGAGATACAGGCGGCTCCAGAGCGAGTCGAATCCGAGCGCTGCACCACACGCGAGCAGGGGCACTACCCACAGCAGCAGCCCCACGGACAGCACCTTGAGCGGCGCGCCCGCGCGAGCCGCCGCCGCGAGGGGCGGTGCCGATGGCGTCGTTCGCGCGCTGGTGACCAGGCCGATCACACCGGCGCCCAGCACGATCAGCGGGAACGGCACGTGCAGGAACTGCAGCGCCGCGAATGCGCCGATCGCGAGCATCACATGCAGCGGACCGCGAAGCGCACGTCTCCCGATTTTCAGCATCGCCTGGAGCACCAGCGCGACGACCGCGGCCTTGAGCCCGCTCAGCAGTCCCGCGATCGCCGGGACCTGCCCGTGGGCCGCATAGACCCAGGACAAGCCAAGCAGCAGTGCGATCGCGGGGCCGATGAACGCCAGACCCGCCACGAGGCCGCCGCGCATTCCATGCAGCTTCCAGCCGATGTAGATCGCGAGCTGCATCGCCTCGGGACCGGGCAGCAGCATGCAGAAGTTGAGCGCCCCGGTGAACTGCGCGTCGTCCACCCAGCCGCGGCGCTCGACCAGCTCGCGATGCATGATTGCGATCTGCCCGGCGGGACCGCCGAAGGAGATCAGGCCGAGCTTGATCCAGAAGCGTGCGGCGTCCGCGAAGGTCGGGCTGCCGCGTGGCCCGTGGCGCGGGTCGCGCATGGTCTCGCGCGGGGCAGGAGCGGTCGAATCGGCCTCAGCCACTGGCGCGGCGCCGCGGCGTCAAAACATCTCCGACTCGTCCGGCTCGCGTGGCTCCGCCTTCGTGCGCGATGCGATGTGATCCCCGGTAATCATCTCCTCGTAGCTCTGGCCGGGGCCGACCATCGGATAGACGCCGGCGTCACGATCGATGATCACTTCGAGGAACGCGGGACCCGGGAAATCGATGAACTCCGCGACCATGCGCGGCACGTCTTCCTTGCGCTCCAGCCGCTCGGCGTACCGGAAGCCGTCCGCGCGCGCGGCGGCGACAAAGTCCTTCTTGTGCAGCGACTTGTCGCTCGCCGACATCCTTCCCTTGAAGAAGAGCTTCTGCCACTGCCGGACCATGCCGTCGCCGTGGTTGTTCATCACCAGGACCTTGATGGGCAGATCGTAGGTCGTGACGGTCTCTAGCTCGCCCACGTTCATCCGCACGCTCGCGTCACCGTCGACGTCGATCACCAGCCGGTCGCGACGGGCGAACTGCGCGCCGATCGCGGCCGGCAGACCGAAGCCCATGGTCCCCATGCTGCCGGAGGTCAACCACAGTCGTGGCTCCCGGAAGTCGAAGTACTGCGCCGCCCACATCTGGTGCTGGCCGACGCCCGTCGTGATGATCGCCTCGCCGCGCGTCCGCCGATTGAGCTCCTCGATCACGTAATGCGGCTGGATGAGCGGGCTCGCGCGGTCGTAATTCATCGCGTGCGCGCGCCGCAGCTCCTCGAGATGGCCGCGCCAGGCCGTCCGGTCATGTCGGAAACCGGACCGACCGGCGTACGTGCGCAGCGCCTCCAGCGCCGCGGACAGCACGCCGACATGACTCCACTGCACTCGCTTGACCTTGCCGATCTCCGAGGCGTCCACATCGAGATGTGCGATCCATTTCGCGTTGCGGGCAAAGCGGTCCGGCGCGCCTGCAACCCGGTCGTCGAAGCGCGCGCCCACCGCGATCAGGAAGTCGCAGTCGTCCACCGCGTAATTGGCGAAGGCCGCGCCGTGCATGCCGAGCATCCGCATCGAGAGCGGGTGACTCGTGTCGATGGCGCCGATGCCCATCAGCGTCGTAACCACCGGCAGCTCAAGCTCGGTCGCAAGACGACGCAGTGCCGCGGCTGCGTTGCCGTGAATCACACCGCCGCCCGCGTAGATGAGCGGCCGCTCGGCCTGGCCGAGCATCGCGAAGAACTCGCTGCAAGCGGGCTCGTCGAGCACATTTTCGACGAGATCCGACATGCGCTGCCGGTAACCGCGTATCGGCAGCTGACCGGCGCCGCGGAATGGCCCTTGCCAGTTCTGGATGTCCTTCGGCACGTCGATGACGACCGGACCCGGACGGCCGGTGCGCGCAATCTCGAACGCAGTGCGCACGGTCGCCTCGAGGCGCTCGGGATCGGTGACGAGGAAGATGTGCTTCGCGACCGCGCCCATGATGTTGGCCACCGGCGCTTCCTGGAAGGCGTCGGTGCCGATCGCGGCGGTGGGTACCTGGCCGCAGATCACGACGATCGGCACGGAGTCCGCCGCGCAGTCGCGCACCGGGGTCACGGTGTTGGTTGCACCGGGACCGGAAGTGACCAGGCACACCCCCACGCGCCCGCTCGCCCGCGCGTAGCCCGCCGCCATGAAGGCGGCGCCCTGCTCGTTCGCCGGGACGATCAGGGGCATCGGACGCACGTCCTCGCGCCCGACTCGCTCCTGGTTGTAGCGGAAGATCGCGTCGTAGGTCGGGAGGATCGCGCCCCCGCTATAGCCAAAGACGACGTCCACCCCCTCGTCGGCGAGCACCTGGACGATCGTATCGGCGCCGGACAGCGTTTGTCCGGCCTTTGGATGGATGTCTGAGGCGGCGATGGCCTGCTGGTGGTTCACCGGAAACCCGAGCGTGGCGGCAGATACTTCGTGTTGCGTTGCAACGAGACTAGCAGCGAACGAGGCCGGCGACCATCGTCCATCGGGCCGCGTCGAGAAGGAAACGACTCGCCGGGGCGTCGAACTAGTTGACGGAATCCGGTTGTCGGCGCGACGAACCGGTCGCAAGCGGGCTGATTTTCGGTCGGTTTCGCCGTGGGCACGGATCTTGCTTTACATAGGTCACCGCGTGTCAGCTGGTGGAGGGCTTCGCTATGCGACCGTTCATTACTTCCCTGCTAGCGGCGACTGCCACCGCCTTCATGGTGTCGTGGCCGGCGGCGGCCGACACGATCCTGCCGGTCTTCTCGCCCGCGAACTTCGATCCGGCGCAGCCGATCGACAACCCGTATTTCCCAATGACCGACAGCCGCACGTACGTCTACAGCGGCAGCGACGAGGACGGGCCCGTCGACGAGCGTTTCGAGCACACCAACACAGGGGAGGGGCTGGTGATCGCGGGTGTGCAGACGTTCACCCAGCTGGACCGTGAATTTGAGGACGGGCTGCTGGTCGAGGAGACCAAAGACTACTTTGCCCAGGACACGATGGGTAACGTCTGGTACCTCGGCGAGCACGTGAAGAAATTCGAATACGATGAGGACGGCACCCTCATCGGTACGACCATGGAGGGCGCTTGGAAGGCCGGCGAGAACGGAGCTCTGCCCGGCTTCATCATGCCGGCGGATCCGACCATCGACTTCAATTACTTCCAGGAGCACGCGCCGAACGACGAGGCGATGGACCAGGGGACGATCTTCGCGTTCATCGATGAGCTGGCACTCGATATCGGGACCTTCGAGAACGTCCTGCAGGTATTCGAGACGACCGACCTCGAGCCGGACGCGCGCGAGTTCAAGTACTACGCCCCGGGCGTGGGTCTGATCTTCGTCCAGGAGGACCTCGACGAGGATCTCACCAATCCGGAGCTGGAATTCGAGCTGACGCAGATCCGCTCCGTGCCGGAGCCCGGCACGGCGGGCCTGATGCTGCTTGGACTGTTCGTCGGCGCCTCGGCTCCGCTCGTGCGTCGCCGGACCCGCCGCCGCTGATCATCCCCGAGGTCGCATTTCCCGATGCCGGCGCCGGCCGATGCGGCAGCACCGCAGCAGCCGCTTTGTGTAAGCTCGATGCGTGCGACACATCATTTCGGTGACGATGCAGAACGAGGTCGGCGCTCTGAGCCGC
>Ga0207675_100001941_pt1 | contig 20649 bp, 19 predicted proteins | sample KBSSwiS42_FD_184305 | JGI IMG/M metagenome (GOLD analysis project Ga0207675, IMG submission 184305) | Switchgrass rhizosphere microbial communities from Kellogg Biological Station, Michigan, USA - KBS Switchgrass S4-2 (SPAdes) (version 2) | ecosystem: Host-associated > Plants > Roots >...
AGCTTGTCGACGTTGTAGAAGTTGTCGAAGAAGTTCTTGAAGTAGGCGTAGCGATCGCTGACGACCTGCGCCTTGATGTCCTCGAACACCTGGCCGTCGACGCCTTCCGGGTTGTCCCCGGTCTTGAGCAGGAACGGCGGGATCGCGCCGATCAGGATCGCCCTGCGAACTCGGTGTGAGCCGTAGCTGCCGAGATACCGGACCACCTCCCCCGTGCCCATCGAGAAGCCGGCGAGGAAGACGTCCTCGAGCTGCAGGTGCTCGAGCAGCGCGTTCAGGTCGGCGGCGAAGGTGTCGTAGTCGTAGCCGACCGTAGGCTGGCTGGAGCGGCCGAACCCGCGCCGGTCGTAGCTGACGACGCGGTAGCCCTCGGCGAGCAGATCACGCTCCTGGCGTTCCCACGAGTTGCCGTCCAGCGGGTACCCGTGGATCAGCACGATCGGGTCGCCCGAGCCGTGGTCCTCGTAGTGGATCTCGATCGGGGCGCTGTTCTCGGCTCCAACGGTGATTCGGGGCATGAGGATCTCCTTGGGGTGCGTTTTGTTCGCTGCCGGTGCGCAGGGGCTACATCGTGATGACGGTCTTGCCGTCGGCGTGGCCGATCCGCGCGTAGGCGTCCGGTACCTCGTCCAGCCGGATTTCTCTGATCGGCGGCGGGACGATGCGGCCCGCGACCACGGCATCCGCAACCCGCTCGAGCAGCTCGGTGGACACCGTGAGCTCGTAGTTGGCCGCGTTCAGCTCGCCGCCCTTGCCGAGGGCGTCGACGTCGGCGACGAATCTCGTCGTCAGCGCAGTGCCTCCGGGGCGGACGAGCGATGCGAGCTCCGCAAACGCCGCGCGGTCGCTCGCCAGGTCGATCAGGACGTCGATCCCGTCCGGGTGAGCCGCTCGCACCGAGGCCATCACCGAGGCGAGCGAATGGTCGACCACCTCGGCCGCGCCGTACTCGCGCATCCGCGCTTCGGCGCTCTCGTGTGTATTCGCGATCACGTGCGCGCCCGCGTTCGCCGCGAACTGGGTCGCGAAGGACCCGACCCCGCCGCCCGCGCCGACGATCAACACGGTCTTGCCTCGGAGCGGCTCGAGCGAGTCCACCACGTCGAGCCCTGTTGCACCCGCCGTCGGGAGCGCGGCGGCGACCATCGGATCGAGGGCGTCCGGGATTCGGGCGAGGGGCGCGTGCTCTGGGACCGCGACCTCCTCCGCAAACGTGCCGGCCACGCCGAGGGGCGCGATCATCAGCTGCCCGAACACCTCGTCGCCGGGACCGAACTCCGTGGCTCGCGGCCCGACGTCCTCGACGACGCCCGCGATGTCGGCGCCCAACACCATCGGGAAGGTCGCGGGCATCGTGTTCCGCCAGCCGCCCTCGGCGATGTTGCGATCCATCGGGTTCATGGACGCTGCAAGCGTCCTGATCAAGAGCTCTCCACGTCCGGGCTGCGGCTCCGGGATCTGCGTGACTACCGGGGTCGCTCCATAGTCAGCGACTGCTACTGCGCGCATGGCTGCGTCCCTTTCGAATCTGGGTCTGAGGTATGCCGTTCGCGACGAGGAAGACGATCAGGAAGCCGGTGGCGGCAATCTCCGCCACCATCGCCAGCACGATCGCCGTTCGATAGCCGTTCTCCACGAAGCCGAAGAGGCCAGACCCCTCTGAGACGAACAGCGCGGCAAGGGAGAGGACACCCAGCGCGATCCCGCCGATGGCGAAGAGAGAGCGGATGGCGTCCGCGTAGCGCGGGGTGACGCGCCCAAGCGGGGCGATCAGCCCGAGGGCGATGACCACCGCCGCCACGAAGTTGAGAAAGAACAGCGTGCCGATCGTCGGAATGGTCGAGTAGTTCTGGCCGTAGTACTGCTGGATGTGGACAACGCCGGTCGCCAGGACCGACACTGCGCCGAGGTACAGCGCCGCGAGGGCGAGGGTCGATCGGTGTCGGGTCGTTAAGCCGCGGGCTGCTGAAGCGGCGGTTGCGGTGGTTGGATTGGCGCTCATCAGGGTCTCCTTGTCAGGTTCCAAAGCTCGAAACGGCTCGCTGCAACGTGGCGGCCTGCCGGTTCCAAAGCTCGACTGGGGCTGCGGCGACTATCACCGCAGGTGACCTTCGGCCGGACACGAGACATGCGATCTCGCGGTAGGTGGCCTTCGAGGTCGTGTAGGTGTCGATCACGCACGAGCCGCGCCCGCCGCGAAACGTCAAGTCGCGTGCGGATGCGACGAGGCGCACGTTTCTGTCGCCTTCGTCACGGTTGTGCGCCGGGCGGAAGCGGCTCCAGTTCGCAAGCGTCTCTGTGCCCTGCTTCGGCGTCGCGTTGAGGAAGCCGTCGATCCGGCCACTCGGGCCGAGCAGTGCCACCGACGCCGTACCGGGGTCGGTCTTGATCGGCTTCCATCCCGGCGGGTACGCGAGCGTCCCGCCGCGCGCCGTGCGAGCGACCTTCCAGCCTGCCGGGGCCGGGGCCGGGTGCAGCCAGGCGAACGGTCCGGAGGCGTGGCGGTGGCCGGACTGGCCGCCACCGCCCACGCCTACGCCTACGAACAGCACAACCGCGGCCGCGGCGAGAGCGACCAGGCCGGCTGTCGCGCGCGTCCGCGTCATGACCTAGACGCCTCCATCCCCGTCGTCCGGGCCCCCGTTGTTGTCGGCGTCGCCGTCACCGCCGCCGTTCTGGGGAATGCCGTTGTTGCTCGGTGGCGGCGATGCCTTCGGAGCGGGCGCGGGCGCCGGCGCCGGCGCCTGTGCGGCCGGCGGCGGAGCCGGAGCGGGCGTCGCCTTCGGAGCGGGTGCAGGAGCGGGACTGCCCACGCCGGCCTTCGAGGGCGGCGACACGCGCTTCCCGGTTGGGGACACCGCGAACCAGCTGCCGCCGAACGCCGTCACGCCCTCGCCGTTCACGTCGCCGGGCTTCGTGTCCTTCGCGAAGCGGTACAGCGGGTGGCCGTCGTAGGTGACCTGTGACGTTCCGTCGGAGCGCTTGATCGTCCCGATGAGCGAGGCGCTCGTCCCGCTGCCGGCCGTCGGCTTGCCGCCCGTCTGCAGCGGGGGCCAGAAGGTGGCACACATGCCGGAGCACGCGCTCTTCCCCGTCGAATCCTTCGTGAACAGGTAGAGGGTCTGGCCCTTTGAGTCGACGAGGATCTTCCCGAGATGGCTGTTCGCCACCCGGACCGCGGGGGGTGCGCTCGCCGCCTTCGGGGCCGGCGTCGCGGCCGTGGCGTTGCTGTTGTTGTCGCTACCGCCGCAGCCGATGGCCAGCGCTGTGAGCGGTATCACCGCCGCGCCGGCGAGAAGGGCTATGGGTCTACCGCGAGTCATGCTCGCTCCTTTTGTCTCGTGGAACTGGCATTGACACGGTCCTCCTCGCGCCTCCATCTGTCGTCGGGCCGGCGACGACTCTTTGACCTGGGACACGCGGCGCAGAGGCGGTCTCCTGCTACTCCAGCCGAAGGCGTCAAAGGAGTCGCCCTGCGGCCGATGACATCGGCGCTCCCGCCAAGCACGATGTTCCGGTGCTCGTACTCACGCCGCCTCCGGCACCCACGTCCATCGCAGAGGTAGCCGAGCTCGGAAGCCGCCTGCGCGCGCAGGTGCGTGCGGCGATGACGATCTCGGACTCGGCCCTCGACACGGTGCTCGCGACGCTGCTCGCGGGTGGCCGTCTGCTCGTCGAGGATCACCCCGGCGTCGGGAAGACGCTGCTCGCGCGCATGCTCGCCAGCGGCATCGGCGGCAGGTTCGGCCGCGTCCAGGCGACCGTCGACCTGCTGCCCGGTGACATCGTCGGGGCGAACGTCTGGCGGCCGGAGACCGGCGACTTCGTCTTCCGGGCTGGGCCGGTGTTCGCCAACGTCGTGCTCGTGGACGAGCTCAACCGTGCCTCTCCAAAGACGCAGTCCGGCCTACTCGAGGCGATGGAGGAGGAGCAGGTGACCGTGGACGGCACGACCCGGCCGATTCCACGGCCCTGCTTCGTGATCGCCACGCAGAACCCGCGCGCGGGCTATGACGGCACCTACCCCCTGCCGCTCGCGCAACTCGACCGGTTCCTCGCCCGCGTATCGCTGGGCTATCCGGACCTGCCCGGGGAGATCTCACTGCTGCGAACGGAGCCGCCCGCTGCTTCGCCGCCCGTCACGAATCCGTTGGAGCTGCTCGACGCGCAACACGCCGTCAGAGCACTGCACGCCTCAGACGCCGTGCTCGCCTACGTGGTGGAGCTCGTCCGCTTCACCCGAGCGCACGAGCGGGTCGAGACCGGGGCGAGCCCGCGGGCGGCGGTCTGGCTCCTCCAGGCCGCCCGCGCTCGTGCGGCGCTCGACGGTCGCGACTTCGTCATTCCCGACGACGTGCGAGCGCTCGCAATGCCCGTCCTGGTCCACCGCCTCGAGCTGCGCCACGATGGTTCGCACGCGGCCGCCGAGGAAGTGGTCGCGCAGGGGCTGACGGACGTGCCGGTCCTATGAGCCGTGTCGCGATCACGGTCACGATCGGCCTGGCGTCGCTCGCCCTTGGATCGGGGACGGGCTCGTCGACCCTGGTGGCGCTCGGCGCGGCGCTTCTCCTCCTCGTCGCGTACGCCGCCGTGCTCGTGGTCGCGGCCTCCCGGTCGGTGGCCGTCGACCGGCGCGTGCACGCCACGGAGGTCGTCGAAGGCGAGCGGCTCGAGATGACGATTCGGCTGGCCGTCCGCCACTCGCTGGGGTTGGTGTGCGAGCTGGCCATTCCCGGCGTCCCCCCTGCTCAGCTTCATGCCGGGACGAACAGCGTCGCGATCACATTTGCGCGGCGCGGACGCCATGTGCTGGAGCCCGCGACGGTGCGACTGCGCGATCCGCTGGGCTTCTTCGCAACCGACCGGCGAGCAGGCGAGAGCGTCCCGCTGCTCGTCCTCCCGCGCGGCCAGGAAGGCCCACGACCGGCCCGGCTCCGGACGCTGCCCCAGGAGTCCGACCCGATGGACCCGGACGGCTTGCGGGCATACCGCGCGGGCACCCCCGCGTCGCGCCTTCACTGGGCGTCGCTGGCCCGCGGCGCCGGGCTGCAGGAACGACGCTTGAGCGACGAGCTTGTCGAGGCACCGCTGTACGTGGTCGACGTGAGGGCCGGCGCCGACAGGATCGAGGCAGACCGCATCGTCCGCTCCGCCGTCGCGCACGTCCTCCGGTGCGCGCGGGCGGGCGGCTGCGCAATCCTCCTGCCCGGGGACGAGACTCCGGCATGGATCGGTCCCAACCTCCTGGGATGGCCGGACGTCCATCGGAGGCTCGCCGTCCTCGGACAAGCGGACTGAGCTCGTGCCGCCACGTGCCGCCGCGCTCGCCGGATTCGCGGTCCTCGCCGCCGTCGCGTGGGCCGGCGAGCTCGGCGCGGACGCGTACCTCGGCCTGACAGCGGCCGCGAGCGTGTCGGCCGCCCTGGTCACGCTGCGCTCGCCGGCATGGGCGTACGCTGCGACCTTCGTCGTCTGGGTGGTACTGGTCGCGCTGGTTGCCGGTCTCGGGTCCCCATCGAACTGGGGCGAGCCGGCGCTCCGCGGCGCATGGTCGCTCGTTTCCGGCGACCTCTCCTCCGCCGACGAGCGCATCGGAGTCGACGCCGTCGTGCTCTGGATCTCCGGAGGCCTCCTGATGGCCGAAGCGCTCGCCGCGGCGCGCGGACGACGCTGGTGGGCGCTCGCGTGCGCCGCCACACCGTGGCTCGTCGCCGTGTTCCTTGGCTATGGCGGCGACGCCGTGTGGGAAGGCGGCGCGGTCGTGGTGCTTGCGGCGCTGTGGCTGTTCGACCAGCGCGAGGTGCTCGCGCGCCGGGTGTTCGCCGCGGCCGCCGTGGGGGGCGTGGCGGTGGCCGTCGTCGCCGCGCCAGGCGACAGCTGGCTGACGGCGATCACGCATGCGTCGGACCAGCCCGGCACCGTGAAATTCGACCCCACCCAGACCTACGGGGCGCTCCACGGCGAACGCAACGGAAGGGTCCTCGCGCGCATCCGGGCGCCGCGCCACTCGTACTGGCGGATGCGGGCGCTCGATGTGGTGGACGGCCGTGGCTGGCGGACCGCGATGCTGAGGTCACCGGCGCCCCTGCCCGAGCCGGGCGCACATCCTGAGGACGCGGCCGTGGAGATCCGCGCGCTGCGCAGCAGGTACGCCGTCGGGCCGGGTCGTATCGAATCGGTCCCGTCGGGCGGCGTTCACGTACCACTGTCCGGAGATTCCTGGAGGCTGATTCCAACTCCGGCACGGGGCGACAGGTACCACGTGCGTGCGGTGTCGGTCCACCCGTCGTGGCGTCGACTCGAGCGTGCCGCGTTGCCGACCGATCCGCGGGTCCGCGACTACCTCAGGATCGGCGAGCCGGGAGGCTCCTGGACGGCGCCCGCCGCGTTCGGAGCGCCTCGGGACCCCGGGGCCGACGCGGAGTTGCGATCGAACGGGTACGCCAGGGCGCTGGCGCTCGCGCGGCGGCTCGCGGCCGGCGCCGGCACTCAGGCCGAGCTGGTGCGTCGCGTGAAGGACTTCCTCGCGAGCTACCGCTATTCGACCAACGCACCGGACCGCCGCAGGCCCCTCGACGCGTTCCTGTTCAAGGATCGCGCCGGCTCGTGCCAGCACTTCGCGGGAGCCGCTGCGCTGCTGCTCCGTCTCGCCGGCGTTCCAGCACGCGTCGCGGTGGGGTTCGCCCCCGGGGTGGCCGGCTCAGATGGGCGCTGGGTCATACGTGATCGCGACGCCCACGCGTGGGTCGAGGTCTGGTACCAGGGCCTGGGCTGGGTCGTGTTCGACCCGACACCGCGGGCCGGGGGAGCGGCTTCGCTGTCGCACTCGTCAGCGCTCACGCTTCTGGTGGGCTCCTTCCTGCTTGCCTGCGCACCGGCGCTTTGGCGCCGCCGGCCGCGCGGGACGGGCGAGGGCATGCTCGTGCAGCTTGCGCGGCGGGGAGAGGACGTCGCGACCCTGCACGAGTCGGCGGCGGTGCTCAGCCGCACGATCGGCCCGCGGACGGCCGACCTCGCGCTCGCCGCGGAGCGCGCGCGATACGGGCAGTCGGGGGCTCTGTCCCCTCGCCGGCGAGCGGTGGTCTGCGCCGTGTGGTCGGATCGAAGCCCGATCGGGGCGATTGCAACGCTCGCCGGCCTACTCCGCGAGTCGTAGCCGACAGACCCGCCCGAGGGCCGACGACAGCCGCGACCCTGGCGGGGACGATGTCGAGATGGCTTTCATATACATCGTTATCGCCGTAGTCGTCGTGGTCCTCGTGGTCCTCGCGCTCTCGGTCCGGATCCTCAAGCAGTACGAGCGCGCGGTGGTGTTCCGGCTCGGGAAGGTCAGGGGCGGCGCCCGAGGTCCCGGCGTGCTCGTCTTCGTGCCGCTCGTGGACCGCCCGCACCGCGTCTCGCTCCGCATCGTCACGATGCCGATCCAGTCGCAGGGGATCATCACCCGTGACAACGTCAGCGTCGACGTATCGGCGGTGGCTTACTACCGGGTCGCGGACGCGATCCGCTCGGTGGTGGCGATCGAGAACGCACCGGCCGCGATCAGCCAGATCGCGCAGACCACGCTCCGTGCTGTGGTCGGGCGCCACACGCTCGACGAGACGCTGGCCGAGACGGAGACGATCAACCAGAACATTCGCGAGATTCTCGACGTGCAGACCGAGGAATGGGGCATGGAGGTCACGGTCGTCGAGCTGCGAGACATCCAGCTCCCCGACAGCATGCAGCGCGCGATGGCTCGTCAGGCCGAGGCCGAGCGCGAGAAGCGCGCCAAGATAATCGCGGCCGAGGGCGAGGCGCTCGCGGCCGGCGAGCTCGCGCACGCGTCGGACGTGATGATGGAGCACCCGCTCGCGCTCCAGCTCCGCAACCTGCAGACGCTGGTCGAGATCTCCGTCGACAAGAACTCCACGGTGATCTTCCCGGCTCCGCTTATGAGCACGATCCAGGAGCTGGGCGCGTTCCTCGAGCGCGAGACGGGAGCCGTCGGCTCTCTCAACGGCGGCCAACCGGGGAGTTGACGACGCTGCGGGAGCCGCTTACTGCGGCTTTAGCAGCCGTCGCCATCATCCCGACGGATGGATGCGCGACCCCTGCTCGCGGGCGGCATGGTGCTGGCTGTCGCCGCCGTGGCCCTTGCCGTCAGCAGGGCTCAGGACGAGCCCAGCGCGCAGCCCATGTCGGCCACCGCTCGCGGCAAGGTCGACCGGCGCTCGTTTCCGAAGGACTACCGCGCGCTCGTCTATACACCCGCGACGCTGAACCGGTCGCGGCCGGCGCCGCTGGTCGTGATGCTGCACGGCTGCGGCACGACCGCAGAGCAGATGGAGACCGCCGCCGAACTGGACCAGCAGGCCGAGCGGGACCACTTCGTCGTCATGTATCCGGATGCGGCCGCCCACCGCGGCCGTTGCTGGCGCGCCGCGACCGACACGACGCGACGCAGCCGCGATCCCGCCGCGATCGCCGGGATGGTCCGCGACGCGCTGGCCGGGCGCGCGCCGGCGATCGACCCCGCCCGGGTCTACGTCGTGGGCATGTCGAGCGGCGCGTCCATGACCGGCGTGCTCGGCGCCACCCATCCCGACCTGTTCGCCGCGATCGCGATCGACGCCGGCTGCGCCTATGGGACGAACCCCTGCGGTGGGCGCACGCCGTCGGAACGGAGCGTTCGACTTGCGCGCGCCGCGCTCGCCACCATGGGAGCGCGCGCGCGGGTCATGCCGGTACTCGCGTTGCAGGGCGACCGGGACGACGTCGTGCCCGGCCACTCGCGGCAGGTCCTGGAACAGTGGCGGATGACCGACAACCTCGTCGCTTCGGGCAGGACGGCCGGACCAATCGCCGCGGTGCCGACCCGGACGCGCGAGGTGCGCGCGCACGGGAAGTACCGGAGCACAGTCCAGCAGTACGACACCGCATCGGGGTGCCGGCTCCTCGAGCGCTGGACCATCCACGGCATGGGCCACTTCTGGCCGGGCGGAACGAACGATTCCGACTACGGCCGCTTCACCGACGTGCGCGGCCCGGATGGCGGCGACGTCATCTGGTCCTTCTTCCGCCAGTTCCGCAAGGCCGACAGGCCGGACGCCTGCACTCGCGCGCGCGAGTAGCGGTTCGCGGCTTTCATCGCCCGCTCATCCGCGCGGCCGAGCGTCCCGTGCAATGACAGGGATCACCATAGGCAGGGCGCCCTGGCGGGCTCGCGTAGACGCGGCCAGGACCGCCCTGTCCCCCCTCCACCTCGAGCTCGCAGCGCTGATCGTGGTGGCCGGCGCGCTGAATCTCTGGGGGTTGAGCCAGAACGGCTTCGGTAACCCGTTCTACGCGGCCGCGGTCCGGTCGATGAGCTCGAGCTCGCACAACTTCCTGTACGCGTCGTTCGACCCCAGCGGCGTGATGACGGTCGACAAGCCGCCGCTTGCGCTCTGGATCCAGACGCTCTCGGTCCATCTGTTCGGCTTCCGGCCGCTGAGCATCCTCGTTCCCCAGGCGCTGATCGGGGTGGCGACGGTCGCGCTGGTGTACGACCTCACACGCCGGCAATTCGGGCGAGCGGCCGGATTCGTGGCGGGCCTGGCGCTCGCCACGACGCCGATCGCCGTCGCCATGTCTCGTCACAACAATCCGGACGCGCTCCTGGTCCTGTTCGCCACCGCAGCGCTCTGGTGCGTCGTCCGCGGCCTGGAGCGGGGCGGCACGCGCTGGCTTGTCCTCGCGGGCGTCTGCGTGGGACTCGGCTTCGAGACGAAGCTGGCGGCGGTGCTGGTGGTCGTGCCCGGGATCGTCGTCGCGTGGCTGTGGGTCGCTCCGCGTGGTCGCTGGACGGCGGTGGGCCAGCTGCTCCAGGCGGGCGCGGCGACCGTGACCGTTGGCGTCGCATGGCCGCTGGTCGTGGCGCTCACGTCTACCAGCGACAGGCCCTGGGTCGACAGCACGGCTGACAACAGCATCTGGACATTGATCGGCGGGTACAACGGCATCAACCGGCTGAACGGGCACGCACACGCGAGAGCACCCGGACCGTTCCGGCTCCTCGACGCGAGCCTCGCCGGCCAGGTGGGATGGCTGATCGGCCTCGCGATCGTGGGCGGCGTCGCGGTCGCCGCCGCGAGTCGCCTTCGTCGCGGCGACCCTCGCACCGGCTGGATTCTCCTGGTCGGCGGTGCGTTCGCGACCGCGGCGGTCGTGCTGAGCAGCGCGAAGGGAACCTTCCATCCCTATTACACGGTGCTGCTCGCGCCGTTCACCGCGGCACTGGTAGGGGCGGCCGTCGTCCAGCTCGTGAGGTCGCCGGCTGTCGCGGCGCTCGCCGTGGCGGCCGGTGCGCTGATCGAGGTGGTCGTTATCGACAACGGCGTCCACGGGCTCAGCTGGCTGGTACCCCTGCTGATCGCGGGCGGGGCGTGTACCGCTGTCGGCCTCGCCCTGCCGACGGCGACACGCGCACGGTCGGCGCTCGTGGCCGTCGCGCTCGCGGGGTTGCTTGCCGCACCCACCGTGTGGGCCGTGCAGACGGTCGGCCACCCGACCAGCGGCACGGTGCCCCAGGGCGGGCCGGCCTCGGCGCAGCCGATCGATCGAAGCGCCGCGAGGGTGCGGATGCACGCCCCCGAACTGCGCGAGGCGTTGAGCTACGTGCGCCGCCACGGCGGCGGGACGGTCGCCGTGCGCAGCCAGGAGCAGGCCGCGCCGGCGATCATCGCGTCCGGTGCGCACGTCGCCGGGCTCGGCGGATTCTCCGGCTCACAGAGCAGGCCCAGCGTCTCCTGGTTCGCGGGCGCCGTCCACCAAGGCCAGATCCGCTGGGTCGTCTTCACCGGCTCGCCCCGCGTCTGGCGCGCCCACCCCGGCGGTCCGTCGCGGGTTTTGCTCGCGGCCGCGGCCACCTGCCGACCGGTTCGCACCGGGTTCCGCAACCCCAGGATTCACCTCGTCGACTGCCGCCACCGCGCCCCGGCGCTCGAGCGCTACCCGCTCATCGTCCGTTCACGATAGGCGCGCAATCTTCGTTGCATGGCAACAGCGGAGGCGCACACCCCCCACGCCACCGGTCACCGGAGGCACGCGCCACTCGTTGAGATCGTGGTCCCCGTCTACAACGAGCACGCCGTCCTTGCCACATCGATCCGCCGTCTGCACAGCTACCTGTCCGAGGAATTTCCGTTCAGCTGGCGGATAGTCATCGCGGACAATGCGAGCACTGACGACACCCTCGCGATAGCCCAAGGACTCGCCGAGGCGCTACCCGGCGTCGACGTTCTCCATCTTGCGCAGAAGGGCCGCGGCCGGGCGCTGCGTGCTGCGTGGTCGACCAGCGAATCGGACATCGTTGCCTACATGGACGTGGATCTGTCCACGGACCTGCGCGCGCTCCTGCCGCTCGTAGCGCCGCTCCTCTCCGGACACAGCGACCTCGCCATCGGCACGCGCCTCGCGCACGGCGCGCGTGTGTCGCGCAGCACCAAGCGCGAGTTCATCTCGCGCAGCTACAACCACCTTCTCCACGGGGCGCTGCGAGCTCGTTTTTCCGACGCGCAGTGCGGCTTCAAGGCGGCGCGGACGGAGGTCATTCGCGACCTCCTGCCGGCGGTTTCCGACGACGCGTGGTTCTTCGACACCGAGCTCCTGGTGCTCGCCGAGCGCCGCGGTTTGCGCATCTACGAGGTCCCCGTCGACTGGGTCGAGGATTCGGACTCGCGCGTGGACATCGCCTCGACCGCGTGGGGCGATCTCCGCGGCGTGGCGCGGCTCGCGGCCGAGAGCCAGGCGCTCCGGTTCATCGCCATCGGCGTGGTCTCAACGATCGCCTACGTCCTGATCTACCTCGTGCTCGGCACGTGGCTCGCGCCAGAGGTCGCCAATGCGCTCGCGCTCGCCGCGACGGCCGTCGCCAACACTGCCGCCAACCGCCGGCTGACGTTCGGGGTCCGCGGCCGCGCCGGCGCGATACGCCACCAGCTGCTCGGTGCCTTCGTGTTCCTGCTCGGTCTCGCACTCACCAGCGGCGCGCTCGCAGTCCTCGAGGACATCGTCAGGCGACCAGCGCGCCTCATCGAGGTGATCGTGCTGGTGGCCGCGAGCGCCGTCGCGACGCTCGTGCGCTACGTGTGCCTGCGATGGGTGTTCGCGGACAGGAAGGGCCTCGGCGTGACGGTCGCGACCCGATCGGCGTGACGATCGGCTCCCACATCACGACGGCGATCGCCCACCACGGCGTCGTCGCCGTTTTCCTCCTCATGGCGCTCGACGCCGTCGTGCCGATCGGCAGCGAGCTGATCATGCTCTATGCCGGTGTGCTGGCTGCCGGGGCGGCTGCCGGCGCACATATCAGCCTCGTCGGGAGCAGCGTCCCCTTCGGAGTCGAGAGCTACGCGCTCCTGGTCGCCGCAGGCGCGCTCGGCTCGATGGGCGGGGCGACGGCGGGCTACGCGCTAGGCGCGCTGGCCGCGCGTTCCGGCAGCGAGCGCCTGCCGCGCTGGCTGCCCGTGCGCGACGACGGGTTCACGCGGGCTCGATCGTGGTTCGAGGCACACGAGCGCAGCGCGATCCTCCTAGGGCGCATCACGCCGGTCGTGCGGTCGCTCATCTCGATTCCCGCCGGGGTGCTGCGCATCCCGGTCCGGCCATACCTGCTCTGGACGATGCTGGGCGCGCTCGTGTGGTGCCTCGCCTTCGCCGGGGTCGGCTGGGCCCTCGCGGGCGCATGGGAGGGCTTCCACCGGAGCTTCCGGTACGCCGACTACGTCGTGGCGGCGGCTCTCGTCGCGGCGATCGCGGCGACCGCCGTGCGGAGCCGCGTCACGCGGCCTTCGGGCGATCCGCGGCCGGTCGAGCGGACGGCTCGGCTTCGACACGCGGCAGGACCCGGTTCAGCCAGCCCGGGAGCGCCCACGTCCGCGGGCCCAGGAGCTCGAGCACCGCTGGCAGGAGCAGGCTGCGTATCACTACTGCGTCGAGGAATACGGCGCTCGCCAGGGCGAGGCCGAACACCTTGACCGGTCGCTCGGGCAAGAGCACGAACGACAGGAAGACACACACCATGATGGTCGCCGCGGCGGTGATCACACGCCCCGTCGTGGCCACGCCGTCGACCACCGCGCGCGAGGGATCGCGGTGCCTCGTCCACTCCTCACGGATGCGCGAGACGAGAAAGACCTCGTAGTCCATCGAGAGGCCGAAGACGATCGCGAACAGGATCACCGGTACCCAGGAGTCGATCGGTCCCTTGTCGACCCCGACGAAGCCGGCCAGCCAGCCGTACTGGAAGACCGCGACCGTCACGCCGAGCGCGGCTGCTATCGAGAGCAGGTTCATGAGGGCCGCCTGAACCGGGATCACGAGCGATCGGAAGACGACCAGGAGCAGCAACGCCGCCAGGCCGACGACCACCGCGATGAAGAGCGGGAGCTTGGCCGAGAGCACGCTTGTGAAGTCGATGCTGCCGCCCGTGGGGCCGCCCACCAACACGGTCGTGCCGCTGCTTCGCTCCACGGGCGGGAGGACCGTGTCGCGCAGGTGCCTGACCAGGTCACTGGTCGCAGCGGCCTGCGGCGCGGTGCGCGGGAATGCCTCGTATACCGCCACCCGCCCACCCGGGCTCACCTGCACCGGCGCCACCGAGGCCACGCCCGGCGTGGCGCGGAGCGCGCCGCCGATGCGGTCCAGCGCCGTTCGGTCGCTCTGCCGGGGCAGCTGCACGACGATCTGGAGCGGCCCGTTGGACCCGCGGCCAAAGCCCTCCGCGACCAGGTCGTACGCCTTGCGCGTCGTCGTGCCCGCCGGATCGTTCCCGGCGTCGCTGAGGGCCATCCGCAGCGACAGCGCGGGTGTTGCGATGACGAGCATGATCGCCAGTCCCGCGATCGCCGCCGGCCACGGGTGGCGGCTGACCAGGCGCGCCCAGCGCGCCCAGAACCCGTTCCCGGACCCGTCGGCAGCGAGCCGCTGCGCGCGCGCCGCGCGGCCGCGACCGACCCGGCCGCCGAAGCGCGCAAGAAACGCGGGCAGCGCCGTCAGGGCTGCGAGCATCGTGAACAGGACCGCGAGTGCCGCTGCGACCGCAAGCCCGCTGAGGAAGCTCACACCGAGGACGTACATCCCCAGGAGCGCGATGATGACCGTGGACCCGGCAAAGAGCACGGCCCGTCCCGCCGTCCCCATGGCAGTCAGCGTCGTCGCTGTCGCGTCCCGGTCGTATGTCTGACGGAACCGGGTGACGACGAACAGCGAGTAGTCGATCCCCACGCCCAGCCCGATCATGGCCGCGAGCTCCGTGGAGAAGTTCGGCATGTCGATGACCTGGGACGCGAGCGCGATCGCGCCGAACCCCGTGCCGAGACCGAGAAGCGCCGTGATGACCGGCAGTCCCATCGCGACGAACGAGCCGAACGCGATCAGCAGGACTACGATTGCCGCCGCAAGGCCGATTGCGCCGGCGCCTCCGGCTGCGGTGGTTTGGGTCTGCTCGATGGCCCCGCCGCCCAGCTCGACGTCCAGGTTCGGCGAACGCGCCTCGGTTGCGGTCGAGATCACGCGCTCCACCGTCGCCTTCGAGAGCGACGGCGCCTGCTCGTCGAAGGTCACCGTCGCGAAGGCGATCCGGCCGTCCGCGGAGATCTGGGTTGTCCCCGCGGCGTACGGACCCACCACGCTGCTGACGTGGGGGAGGCGCGCAACACGGTTGAGCATGGGCTCGATGCGCGCGCGAATCGCGGGAGCGGCGATCCGGGCCTGGCGAGCGCGGACGACGATCTGATCGACGTCGCCGGACTGCGCCGGGAAGGACTGCTGCAGCAGATCCTGGGCCCGCTGCGACTCGGTTCCGCTCAGCGAGAACTGGTTGGCGGCACGCGTCCCGACCCCGGACATCGCCGCCAGCGCCGCGATGAGCACCACCACCCAGATGATCAGAACGCGGCCGCGGTGACGGACGCACCAGCGAGCTACGCGGGGCACCAGACCCGGTTCAAAGGCCGAGGCGGGGCTACGGTTCCGCGTCATTCCGGTGTCGCACTCGGCTGAGTCTCGGGCAGAGACCGGATCTGGGCCGTCGTCTCGGCACAGAGGAGGATGCGTTCCTCGAACTCCTCGAGCGTCTCGACCCGGGCGCGCACCACCACCGGTGCGTCGCAGCGCGGGCACGACGAGAACGGCGGCTCGGCCCAATGCACGGTGCCGCAGGAGCAGTGGGCGATCACGGTCAGCCCGACCCGATCAGCGAGGACGCGATGGTCCGGATCGTGTTGCTCGGGATCGCGAAGCCGATGCCGGGCGCCTGCGCGCCGCCGAACTCGGGGTCGAGTGCCGTGAGCGTCGGGATTCCGATGACCCGCCCGGACAGGTCGACGAGCGCGCCGCCGGAGTTCCCGGGGTTGATCTCCGCGCTCGTCTGGATCAGAGCGGAGAGATCCACGTTCTGCGACTCCGCGACGTTGCGGTTGAGCGAGGACACGATGCCCTGGGTGACGCTCGATCGGAGACCCAGCGGGTTGCCCATCGCGAGGACCATGTCACCGACCTGGACCTTGTCGGAGTCCCCGAACGTCGCGGGGGCGGGGGTCGCGCCGGCGAGATGCACGACCGCGACGTCATGGGTCGTATCGGCGCCGACGACGGTCGCGGGGTGCTCGTTGCCGAGAGGCAGCGTCACGGTGCACGAGCGCGCGCCGCCGATCACGTGCGCATTGGTCGCGACGTCGCCACGCCCATCGAAGACGATTCCGGATCCGAGGCTGCGTCCGCATTGGATCTGCACGACCGCCGGCGAGACGCGCCTGATCACCTTCACCATCTGCGTCTCCACGGCGCTGGCAGAAGCGGAGGCCGGCACAGCGCCCGCCGGTTGCGCCGCTCTTTCCTCGCCACATCCCGCCGAGCCCATCAGCCCGGCGAGCGCGAGCACGGTGACTCCGACTGCCCAGGTTCTGTTCATGCGCGACATGCTGCGGCAGCGGAGCCATCTTGTCGTCAGCCCGGGGACCGCACCTTGCGCTCCGACCAGGGGTGTAGGGCGGTGTGCCCTACCCGTGTCCCGCGGTACCGCGAACTGTCCTCGCGGGCCTGACGACAACCGCGCCACCGGCGGCCAGCATTTCGGCCATGCGCATTCTGGTGGTCGAGGACAACGTGGAGCTCGCGAGTCTCATTCGACAGAGTCTCCGCGACGAGGGTCTCCTAGCGGACATCGCGATCAGGGGCGAGGACGCGCTCTGGATGGCCGCCTCGAGCCCCTACAGCGTCCTGACTGTGGACGCGCTGCTCCCGGGAATCGACGGCTTCGAGCTGTGTCGCCGGCTGCGCAACGCCGGGGTGCGGACTCCGATCCTGATGCTGACCGGGCTCGACGACGTCGAGGACCGCATCGCCGGCCTCGACGCAGGTGCGGACGACTACCTGGTCAAGCCCTTCGACTTCGGCGAGCTGGCGGCGCGTTTGCGTGCCCTGTCACGACGCGTCCCCGCGGAGCGAGACGTCGTGCTGCATGTCGCCGACATCGAGCTGGATCCGGCGACGCGCAGGGTGCGTCGCAGCCAGGTGGAGATCCCGCTCTCGGCCAAGGAGTTCCAGCTGCTCGAGGTATTCATGCGCCATCCGGATCAGGTCCTAAGCCGCTACCAGCTTCTCGAGGGGGCCTGGGACAACGGCCACGAGCACCGCTCGAACATCATCGACGTGTACGTGGGCCACCTGCGAGCGAAGCTCGACGGGGCCTTCGGCACCCAAAGCTTCGACACCGTGCGCGGCGTCGGCTACCGCCTCCGCAGCGCATGACCGTACTTGCGATACGCGTGCGCGGCGCGCTCCTCGCGGTCGAGCGCGGCGACGTAGGCCGCCCAGGCAAACTGCTCGACATCGCGGTCCGCGTGCCTCCAATGGTCGTACGCGATCCGCACGGCGCAGGACTCCCTACGCCAGCCCGCGTACGCCGCGGACGCCCGTTTTCCGAGTGAAGCGGGCAACAGCCTCATCGACCCCGCCCCCGCGCGAGCCGGCGGCGAGGACCGCGGCGGGTGTCGACCCGCTGCCTCGCCTGACCACGGCGCCACTCTGCGATCGTCAGCTCCGCGGGAATCGTCGACTCCATCTGCACGACGCAGTCGCGCGCGAGGAGCTCTGCGAGCGATGGCATCTCCCCACCCCCTAGCCCAGCGCGAGCGCCGAGTCGAGTTGGCCGGCTGCTTGCGGCAGCATGCCGTCCCGTCGCGGATGAACGAGCCCCGTCTCGTAGGCGAGCGCGACCAGCTGGGCGCGGTCACGCGCGTCGACCTTGCGTAGCGCGCGGCTGACGTGCGTCTTGGCGGTCGCGATGCTGATTACGAGTCGCTCCGCGATCTCCTGGTTATTGAGCCCGCGCGCGACGAGCGCGGTGACCTCGCGCTCGCGTGCGGTCAGCTCCTCGAGCTCCTCCGGACTCGGGCGGTAGCGGTCGGCCTGCGAGGCCACCTCCGCGATAAGCCGTCGGGTGACCCCGTGCGACAGGAGCGCCTCGCCGCGGGCGACGGCTCGCACCGCCTCGAGGAGCTCCGAGGGCTCGGTGTCCTTCACGAGGAAACCGCTCGCGCCGGCGCGCAGAGCGCCGAACAGCTGGTCGTCCTCATCGGTGGGGCTGAGCACGATGACGCGCACGCTCTCTAGAGCGGGGTTGGAGAAGATCTCCCGTGTCGCTTCGAGGCCACCGGCGCCTGGCAGGTCCAGGTCGATCAGGACGACGTCGGGCCGCTCGCGCGCTGTCACCGCGAACGCCTCCTCGCTGTCGCCCGCCAGACCTGCGACGGTGATGTCGTCCTCCGCGTCGAGAAGCGCCGTGATGGCGCCGCGAACGAGAGCATGACCTTCCGCGATCGTGACGCGAGTCTGTGGACTGGTCAGGAACATCGGTCTTTACCTTTCGCCGGAGTCCTCAAGCACCATCCCGACTCAGGTCGCTCATGTCTGCATGGACAACCCGAGACTTGGGCCCCCGTCACCGCCACTTTTGAGATTCCTGCTAGCTGCAATGTGCGCGTGACCCGGCGCTGCGATGCTGAACCCTTATGCCGCTGCGCTCCCTCCTCGTGGACGACAGTCCGCGGTTTCTCGCCGCCGCACGCGAGCTGCTGGAGCGCGAGGGGATCGACGTGGTCGGAATCGCCTCAACGATCGACGACGCCGTGCGGCTCACGGGTGAGCTGCGCCCTGACCTCTGCATCGTCGACATCGACCTTGGCGACGAGAGCGGGTTCGACCTGGCGCAACGGTTGGCCGAGCCGGGAGGAGGGCAGCAGCGCGTGCTCCTGATCTCGGCGTATCCCGAGCATGACTTCAGCGACATGATTTCGGACAGCCCCGCGCTTGGGTTCCTGCCGAAGCCCGAGCTGTCCGCCGAGCGCATCCGCGCCATGCTCGCGGCAGACCAGGGCGGCGAGCCGCCGCTCGCCTAGCGCGCCTCGAGGAACGCGATCACCGCGAGCACACGCCGGTGGTCGTCGTCGGTCTCCGGAAGCGCCAGCTTGGCGAGGATGCTGTGAACGTGCTTCTCGATCGTGCCAGGGGCGACCCAGAGACGCCGCGCGATGCCGGCGTTCGAGCGCCCCTCGGCCATGAGGGCGAGCACCTCGCGCTCGCGCGGGGTGAGCTCGGCGAGCGGATCGTCGCGGCGCCGGGCAGTGACGAGCTCCAGGACGAGGCCCGGATCCACGACCGACCCGCCCTCGACGATCCGCTCGAGGCTCTCCAGGAACTCGCTCACGTCGGTCACGCGGTTCTTCAGCAGGTAGCCGGTCCGCTCGCCTCCCGCAAGCAGCTCCATCGCCTGGTCGACCTCCACGTGCGCGGACAGCACGACGATGCCGGTGTCCGGCATCTCGGCGCGGATCACCCGTGCGGCATCGAGCCCTTCCGTCTCATGGTTTGGCGGCATGCGAATGTCGACGATGACCAGCTCCGGCGCGCGGGATCGAACGAGCTCGAGCAGCTCCGAGCCGTCGCCCGCCTGACCAACGACCTCGAAGCCGGAGCGCTCGAGCAGGCTGGCGATGCCTTCCCGAAGGAGCACGTCGTCATCCGCGACTGCGACCCGCGTCAGGGTCCCCCCGGCGATCATCGAGGACCCCCAGGCTCGATCGGAATCGTGGCCCGCACGGCCGTGCCGTGGCCCGGCGCGCTGGAGATCCGAAGGTCGCCGCCGAGCGCCTCGACGCGATCCCTGAGGCCCACGAGGCCCGACCCCGCCTCGGGATCCGCCCCTCCCACGCCGTTGTCGGTTACTGAGAGCCGGACGACGCCGTCGTCAGTCTCCGCGTCGACCTGAAGCACCGACGCCCGCGCATGCTTGGCGGCGTTCGTCAGGGCCTCGGACACCAGGTAATAGCTTGCGACCTCGACCGGCTCCGGCAGCTCGCCGTCGACGGCGGCGTGAAGCTCGACGGGCACCGAGGAGCGGCGGGCGAGCGCCTTGAGCGCCTCTCGGAGACCACCCCGCGAGAGGATCGCGGGGTGAATTCCGCGCGAGATCTCCTGGAGCTCCGCCACCGCACCCGTGAGTCCCTGTGCAGCATCCGAAAGCTGCGCCCTCAGCTTCCGCTGGTCGGGCGACGCAAGCGCCTCGGCCGCTCGGAGCTGGAGACCGACCGAGATCAGCCGCTGCTGAGTGCCGTCGTGGAGGTTCCGCTCGATCCGGCGCCGGGTCTGGTCGGACGCGGCGACAACGCGGGCGCGGGAGGCGGCTAGCTCGGCCCGGCTCTCGGCGTTTGCGATCGCGGTCGCAACCAGCTCGGTGAACTCCGACAGGCGCCACTCGACGACCTCAGGGTCGAGCCGCTCGCCTGCCCACGCGGCGACCATCAGCCCCCAGAGCCGTCCGCCGACGAAGATCGGCACGCCGAGCGTGGAGCGGAGGCCGTAGCGGCGGTAGAGCGCCGCTGCCTCGCTCTCATCGTTCTCGTCGAACTCGCTCGAGGCCGGTCGCCCCGTGGCCAGGATCCGCTCGTTGAGACTTCCGGGGGGCGGCGTCAGACGGTCGGGGAACGGGAGACCCACGTCGAGGCGAGTCCAGGCGGCGAGCAGGCTGAGGTCGCCGTCCGGCTCGTAGCGGAGCAGTCCGGTCGTGTCCGCCTCGAGTACCACCGCCACCTCGCGCGCGACGCTTTCGAGCAGCTCGTCTGGCGGCACGTCGCGCGCGACGAGCGTCGCCACACGCCGTAGCGCGGCCTGCTGCGCCGCCTGCCGCCGCAGCTCGGCCTGGCTCTCGTCGAGCGAGGCGGCCATCTTGTTGAACGCGCCCTCGAGCATCCCGACCTCGCCGAGGCCGGACTCGGGCATCCGCACGTTCAGCTCCCCGCCGGCGATTTGGCGCGCCATCCCTGCCGCGCGCCGGATCGGAACGAGGATCGCTCTCGCGAGGTACGACGCGAACAGCACGATGAGCACGATCGAGCCGACGAGTCCCACGCTCGCGGCGACCGTGGCCCGATGTGCCTCCGCATCCGCGTCGGCTTGACGCGCCGTCATCAGGTCGCGCTGGGTCGCGACGTATCCGTTGAAGCGCGCCCGGAGTTCGTCGACCAGCCGCTTCCCCCGGAGAGTGGCCCCGACGCTCGCCACATCGGGGTCGCCGCGACGGGCAGCGGCAACAAGAGGCAGCGAGTAGTTCCGCATGTATGACCCGAC
>Ga0207675_100001942_pt1 | contig 20641 bp, 18 predicted proteins | sample KBSSwiS42_FD_184305 | JGI IMG/M metagenome (GOLD analysis project Ga0207675, IMG submission 184305) | Switchgrass rhizosphere microbial communities from Kellogg Biological Station, Michigan, USA - KBS Switchgrass S4-2 (SPAdes) (version 2) | ecosystem: Host-associated > Plants > Roots >...
TGAACGGACGGGTGTCCTGGCAAACGGCCGTCACCGCCGCCGGCGGGCTTCTGCTGATCTCCGGCGTGCTGTTCATCGACTGGCGTGAGCTCTTAGGCAGAAAGAAGCTCCGCCTGAACTTCAATATCTTCAGACAGTGAGCGGAAGCGCTTGAGTCGGCTCATTCGAAACGTGTACTCGACACAAAGGACACAAAGGACACAAAGGCTGAACCGCTGATTCGAAGACGCTCGACGCGGCGCCGCGCAGCGGCGGGGTGAAGCGGGTCAAACCGCAAACGAACGACCGCACTATTGCTTCCGGTTCGTTCGTTTGCGGTTTGCCCGCTTCACCGCCCGGCCTGCAACGCAGGCCGGCCGCGTCGAGCGTTTGCAGCTGGGCTGTGTTCTTCTCTGAGTCTCCGAGTCTCTGTGGTGAAATAGCAGCGTGGGTGCCTTTGTGTCCTCTGTGTCCTTTGTGTTGAGTACACGGTGATATGAGGATCTTGTCGGTCACGGCCGGCGCCGCGGGGATGTATTGCGGCAGCTGCTCGCGCGACAACGCGCTGGCGGTCGAGCTGATCGCGCGCGGGCACGACGTCACGCTGCTGCCGCTCTACACGCCGACCAACCCCGACGAGCCGAACGTCAGCCGCGACCGCGTGCTCTTCGGCGGCATCAGCATCTATCTGCAGCAGTACGTCCCGCTCTTCCGCAAGCTGCCGCGCGTCTTCGACCGGCTGTGGGATTCGCCGCGGGTGATCAACGCGTTTGCCAGCCGATCGCTGTCGACCGATCCGCGCCTGCTCGGCGACATGACCGTGTCGATGCTCGAGGGCGACCGCGGCGTGCTGCGCAAGGAGTTCGACAAGCTGCTCGAGTGGACCGCGGGCGAGCCCGCGCCCGATGTGATCAACCTCTCCAACTCGTTGCTGATCAGCCTGGCGCGGCCGCTGCGCGAGGCGTTCGATCGGCCGGTGTGCTGCACGCTGCAGGGCGAGGATCTGTTCCTCGAGGAGCTGATCGAGCCCTATCGCACCAAGGCGATCGAGCTGATCCGCCGGCAGGCGGCGGAGGTCGAGGCGTTCATCGCCGTCAGCGAGTACTACGTGCCGGTGATGGCCCGGCTGCTCGGCGTCTCCGAGAGCCGCATCGCAGTGGTGCCGCTCGGCATCAACATGAAGGGCTACGTGCAGCGGCCGCCGCGCGCGCAGTCGACCGATGCCTTCCGCGTCGGCTACTTTGCACGCATCGCGCCGGAGAAAGGGCTCCACTTCCTCGCGCAGGCATACGAATTGTTCCGCCGCCGGGTGTCGCAGACGGGGTCGCAGACCGTCCCGCAGACGGGGTCGCAGACCGTCTCGCAGACGGGGTCGCAGACGGTCTCCGACACCGTCTCCGACCCCGTCTCCGGCACCGTCTCCGACCCCGCGCGGCCGATTCGCCTCGACGCCGCGGGCTACCTCGGACGCGCGCACGTGCCCTACCTCGAGGGCGTCAAGCGGCAGCTGGCGAAAGCCGGCCTCCTCGACGAGTTCACCTACCACGGCGCCGTCGATCGCCAGGGCAAGCTCGCCTTCCTGCAGACGCTCGATCTCCTGTCGGTGCCGGCCACCTACGACGAGCCGAAGGGCGTCTTCCTGCTCGAGGCGATGGCCAGCGGCGTCCCCGTGGTGCAGCCGCGCCGCGGGTCGTTCACCGAGATGGTCGAGACGACCGGCGGCGGCCTGCTCGTGACGCCGAACGATCCCGAGTCGCTCGCCGAGGGGCTGTTCGAGCTGTGGCGCGACCCGGCGAAGGGCGATGCGCTCGGCGCGCGCGGCTTCCAGGGCGTGCGCGCGCATTACAGCGTCGGCCGCTCGGCGGATCTCCAGCTCGACGTCTACGAATCGATGCTCGCGCGGCCGCGGGTGCGGCAGGCGTAAGCTCGATGCTGACGGTTGCACGCCTGAGCAAGGAATATCCGACGCCGCGCGGCCCGCTCGCCGTGCTGTCGGACGTCTCGTTCTCGCTCGCGCCCGGCGACGCCGCCGCGATCATGGGGCCGTCCGGCAGCGGCAAGAGCTCGCTCCTCTACATCGTCGGCGCGCTCGAGCCGCCCACGTCGGGCAGCGTCTCGCTCGACGGGCGCGATCCGTTCCAGCTGCCCGACGATCAGCTCGCCGCGTTCCGCAACCAGTCAATCGGCTTCGTCTTCCAGGATCACTGCCTGCTGCCGCAGTGCACGGTCCTCGAGAACGTGCTGATCCCGACGCTGGTCGCCGCCAGCGACAACGGCGACGGCGAGCGCGCGCGCGGCCTGGTGGAGGCGGTCGGGCTCGGCGCCCGCGTCGACCATCGCCCGGGTGAGCTCTCGGGCGGCGAGCGTCAGCGGGTCGCGATTGCCCGCGCGCTGGTGCGGCAGCCGCGGCTGCTCCTGTGCGACGAGCCGACCGGGAACCTCGATCGCGCTTCCGCCGAACAGGTGGCGTCGCTGCTGCTCGATCTCCACCGCCGGCAGCAGGGCATCCTGATCGTCGTCACCCACAGTGCGCAGCTGGCGGACAGATTTCCGATCCGCTTCGAGTTGGTCGATCGCCAGCTGCGGCGCGCGTAGGTGTGCAGCTCGGGCCCTCAATTCACCGCCATGCAGGCCACGAAAAGACACGAAAACACGAAAGACACGAAAAAGAATGGTTTGGTTTCGTGTGTTTCGTGGTGAGCGGGTGAGGGTATGAGGTCGCGCGATCTCATTCGCCGCGGGGTCTTCTATTACTGGCGCACCAACGCGGCCGTCGTGCTCGGCGTCGCGACGGCGGTCGCCGTGCTCGCCGGCGCGCTGCTCGTCGGCGACTCGGTGCGCGGCAGCCTCCGCGACCTCGTCCTCGAGCGGATCGGCCGCACCGATTCGGCAATCGTCTCGACCAGTTTCTTCCGTGAAGCGCTCGCCGCCGACGTCGCCACTGCCGGGGTCGAGAGCGTCACGCCGCTGATTGCGGTCGAGGGAACGGTCGCCGACCAGGCGAGCGGCCGCCGCGCCTCACGCGTTTTGGTTTACGGCGTCGACGATCGGTTCTGGCGGTTTCACGGCGCCTCACCCCGCGGCCCGACGGGGCGCGATGCGCTCGTCAGCGGCGCGCTCGCCGCCGACATCGGCGCCGCGGTCGACGGCACCGTGGTCGTGCGCATCGAGCGGCCGTCCGCGATCCCGATCGAATCGCTGCACGGCCGCAAGGAAGACGCCGGCCGCACCCTGCGCCTCACCGTCCGCGCCATCGTCGGCGCGGGCGATCTCGGCGACTTCTCGCTGCGGCCGCAGCAGGGTGCGGTGCGCGCGGTGTTCGTGCCGCTCGCCCGCATCCAGCAGGACCTCGATCTCGCCGGCCGCGTGAACACGCTGCTCGTCTCGGGCGGCGCCGGCCGCCTCGAGCCGCTCGTGCGCGCGCGGTTCGCGCTCGAAGACGTCGGCCTGCGGACCCGCGCCGTCGGCGGCGCGATCGCGGTCGAGAGCGCCGCCGGGTTGATCGACGCGCCGCGCGCGGCGGCGATTGACGCGGCGGCGCGGGCCGCCGCGCTCGAACCGCGCCCCGTCCTCACCTATCTCGCGAACAGCATCCGCAGCGGTGACCGCCAGGTGCCGTACTCGCTGGTGGCGGCGATGGATCTCCGTTCGCTCGGGGCGGAGCAAGCTCCGCCCCTACGGGAGAGGGCCGCGCTTCCGCGGCCCCCAACACCGACACCCACGCCGCCGATTGTTCTGAACGAGTGGACCGCGCGCGATCTCGGCGTCAAGGCCGGCGATCCGGTGACCCTCGAGTACTACGTCTGGGAAGATCCCGGACGGCTCGTGACGCGATCCGCGGACTTCAGCGTGGCGGCGGTCGTGCCGATTGCCGGCGCCGCCGCCGATCGCGATCTCGCGCCGGTGTATCCCGGCATCACCGAAGCGGCGACGCTCAGCGACTGGGATCCGCCGTTCCCGATCGATCTCAAGCGGATCCGCAAGGTCGACGAACAGTACTGGGAGCAGTACCGCACGACCGCCAAGGCGTTCGTGCCGATTGAGATCGGCCAGGCGCTGTGGCGATCGCGCTACGGCGATCGGACCTCGGTGCGGCTGCCGGCGCCGCCCGCCGGCGCCGAGGAGCGGTTCGTGACCGCGCTTCGTTCGTCGATCGATCCGCTGGCGATCGGGCTGTCGATTGTCGACGTCCGCGCGTCAGGACTCGCCGCGTCGCGCGGCGCCACCGATTTCGGCGAGTACTTCACCTACTTCAGCTTCTTCCTCGTCGCCGCTGCCGTGCTATTGGCGGTGCTCTTCTTCCGGCTCGCCGTGGAGCAGCGCGCGCGCGAGGTCGGCCTGCTCCGCGCGGTGGGTTTCTCGACGCCGCGCATTCAACGCCTGTTCGCTGCCGAGGGCTTCGTGCTGGGGCTGGCCGGCAGCGCCATCGGCGCCGCCGGCGCCGTTGCCTACGCCGCCGTGATGATCTACGCGCTGCGGACGTGGTGGGTCGGCGCGGTGGCGACGACGGCGCTCACGCTGCACGTGTCGCCGATGTCGATTGCCGCCGGCGTCGCCGGCGCGCTGGCGGCGGCGATGGCGTGCATCTGGTGGACGCTTCGGCAGCTCGCAGCCGTGTCCGAGCGGGCTCTCCTCGCGGGCGAGGCAGGCAGGGCTGGTGGGGCAGGTGGGGCTGGTGCGGCAGGTGGGGAGGCAGGCAGGGTTCACGGGGCAGGTGGGGCGAGGCCGTGGTGGGCGGCGATTGGGTTTGCTGTCGTCGGCCTGCTGCTGATGATCGCGAGCGCGGCTGGCGCCATCGACGCGGTCGGCGGCTTCTTCGGCGCCGGCAGCGCGATCCTCGTCGCCTGCCTCTCTGTCGCGGCCGCAATCCTGCGCGCGCCGCCGCGGTCGCGGATCGCCGGCCGCGGCTGGCCGGCGATTGGACGCCTCGGCCTTCGCAACGCCGCCGATCGCCCCGGCCGCAGCGTGCTCGCGATTGGAGTCATCGCCTCGGCGGCATTCATCCTGATCTCGGTCGACGCCTTTCACAAAGAGCCGCCGTCGGTCACCGATCGCCGCTCCGGTGTCGGCGGCTACGCGCTGCTGGTCGACCTCCTGATGCCGATCGCGCACGACCCCAACAGCCGCGAGGGGCGCGATGCCATCGGGCTCACCGGCGATGACCGCGACATTTCGATCGAGCCGTTCCGCGTCCGCCGCGGCGACGATGCGAGCTGCCTGAATCTGTATCAGCCGAAGGACCCGCGCGTGCTCGGTGTGCGGCAGTCGTTCATCGACGCGGGCCGCTTTGCGTTTCAGAGCTCGCTGGCGCGAACCGACGCCGAGCGCGCCAACCCCTGGCTGCTGTTGAACGGCGGCGGCGCCGGCGATCCGGTGCCGGTGATTGCCGACGCCAACTCGATGACCTACGTCCTGCACAAGGCGCTCGGCGACGAGATCGTCGTCGAGCGCGGCGGGCAGCCGCTGCGGCTGCGGCTGGTGGCGGCGCTCGCCGACAGCATTTTCCAGGGCGAGCTGCTGATGTCGGACGCGAATTTCCGGCGCGTGTTTCCGGGCGAAGACGGATATCGCCGGCTGCTCGTCGAGGCGCCGGCGGAGCGCGCGGCGGCGGTCGCCGCGGCGGTCGAGCAGGGCGCCGGCGATCTGGGCGCCGATGCGGTGCCGACGCTGGAACGGCTGGCGGAATTCCACGCCGTCGAGAACACGTATCTCTCGACCTTCAAGACGCTCGGCGGCCTCGGGCTGCTGGTCGGCACGATCGGCCTGGCGGCGGTGCTGCTGCGCAACGTCCTCGAGCGGCGGCGCGAGCTGGCGCTGCTCGGCGCGACCGGCTACCGGCGCGGCCACATCTTCGCGATGGTGCTGGCTGAGAATGCGCTGCTGCTCGCGGCCGGCCTCGCCGCCGGCGCGCTGTCGGCGGCGATTGCGATTGCGCCGGTCGTGGTCGAGCGCGGCGGGCGGCTGCCGGCGGCGGCCAGCGCGGCCGGGCTGGTGATTGCGGTGTTCGCAAGCGGGTTGATATCGTCGATGGTCGCGACGCGCGCGGCGCTGCGTCAGCCGATTCTGGAAGCGTTGCGATCGGAATAAATACCGTCTGACGCTCGTGGTTCTGGGTTCTCGGTTCGAGGTTCTGGTTCTGGGTTCGAGGTTCTGGGTTCTGGGTTCGAGGTTCGTTTTATGGCGCCTTTTTTATCCGTCATGCGCGTTCTGATAGTTCTCGCAGCGCTCTCGGCGTCGTCGATCGGATCGTCGGCGGAGAACTGGCCGCAGTGGCGCGGCCCGTCGCTGAATGGCGTCAGCGGCGAACGCAACCTGCCGGTCAAGTGGTCGACCACCGAGAACGTCAGCTGGAAGCTGGCGCTGCCGGCGTGGTCGGGCTCGACGCCGATCGTCTGGGGCGACCGGATTTTCCTCAACGTCGCCGAGGACCTGCGTGTCCGCGACGGCGACAACCTGCACCTGTGGTGCGTCGATCGCGCCAACGGCGCGGTTTTGTGGAAGCGCCCGATCGGCCCAGGCAACCACCAGGAGCGGAAGCAGAACATGTCGTCGCCGTCGCCGGTCACCGACGGGACGCATGTCTGGGTGATGACCGGCACCGGCATCCTGAAGGCGTTCGACTTCAGCGGCACCGAGAAGTGGCGCCGCGACATCCAGAAGGACTACGGCCGCTTCGGCCTCAACTGGGGCTACGGCTCATCGCCGCTGCTGTATCACGACGCGCTCTACGTGCAGGTGCTGCACGGGATGCGCACCGACGATCCGTCGTACGTGCTGCGCCTCGACAAGCTGACCGGCCGCACCGTGTGGAAAGTCGAGCGTCCGACCAGCGCGCGCTTCGAGTCGCCCGATTCCTACACCACCCCGGCGCTGCTGAAGTACGGCACCGCCACGGAAATCGTCGTCACCGGCGGCGACGTCGTCACCGGCCACGATCCCGACAGCGGCCGCGAGCTGTGGCGCGCCAACGGCCTCAACCCCGACAACGACGGCAGCAACCGCATCGTCGCCTCGCCGGTGGTGTTCGGCGATCTGATCGTCGCGCCGTCGCGCGAGCGGCCGATGCTGGTGCTGAAGGCGGGCGGGCGCGGCGACGTGACGCGCAGCCACGTCCTGTGGACGTTCGGCAGCGGCCCGGATGTGCCGACACCGGTCACCGACGGCACCTACCTCTACGTCGTCAACGATCGCGGCATCATGTTCTGCCTCGATCTGAAGACCGGCCGCGAGCATTACGGCCGCCAGCGCCTGCGTCCCGGCACCTACAGCGGGTCGCCGGTGCTCGCCGACGGGAAGATCTACATCACCAACGAAGACGGCTTGACGAGCGTGATCAAGGCCGGTCCGGCCTTCGAGCTGCTCGCCGAGAACGATTTCGACGACTACACGCTGAGCTCGCCGGCGGTGTCGGAGGGTCAGATCTTTTTCCGGACGCGAGGGTTTCTGTACGCGATCGGGCAGCGGACGCCGAGAAGTTGAAACCCTGGCTTGATTCAATATGCGTCTGATCTGCGCCTGCCTCATCGCCATTCTGGCCGTTCCGGCCGCCGCGCAAGACCGCCCGTTGCCCGACTACGCCACCTTCATGGCCGAGGCTCGCAAGCGCCTCGCGGCCGACGATGTCCGGCAGAGCGAGTACGTCTACGTGGCGACTCAGCGCCAGCAGAAGCTGGACGCGAGCGGCAAGTCCACGAAGGAAACGCTCGACGTCTTCGAGAGCTATCCGGCGCTTCCGAACGAGGCCCGTTGGCGGCGGCAAACCGTCAAGGACGGCAAAGCGGTATCGCCGGAGGATCTGGTCAAGGTGGATCGCGAGCGCCAGAACAAGGTGTTCGAGTACGCGAAGAAATTGGAGCAGAATCCCGAGAAGGTGCGCGCCGCCGAGCAGAAGAAGCGCGACGAGGAGCGGCGCGACACGGAGCGCGCGATAGACGACGTGTTTCGCGTCTACGACATCAAGATGCTCGGCCGCGAAGTGATGAGCGGCTATGAGACCATCGGGTTCTCGTTCACGCCCAGAAAGGACGCCAGGCCGCAGACCAGCGACGGAAAGATCATGCGCCACTTCGCGGGGAAGGCATGGGTGAGCGAGTCGGAGTACGAGGTCGTGCGGCTCGAGGCCGAGGCGATCGAGACGGCGTCGTTCGGCCTGGGGCTGCTGGCTCGCGTGCACAAGGGATCGAAGGCCACTTTCGAACGCCGCAAGGTGAACGGCGAGCAGTGGCTGCCGGCACGCGCCACCTACACCGCCAGCGCGCGGGTGCTGCTGGTGAAGGTGATGCGCATCGGCGGCACGCTGGACTTCTCGGACTACCGCAAGTACAGCGTCGAGACTGACACAAAGATCGGCAAGCCCCAATAGGACCGCGGCGCTACTGACGTCTCGCGTCGAACTTCCCGTTGCGGGCTTCGTTGCCGGCGTCGAGGCGCCAGGTGCCGGTGATCGTGTTCGTCGCCTCGTCGAGCGTGCCGGTGAACACGGCGGTCAGCTCGTTGTTCCGGCCGGTCTTGACGTCGAACGTCACGCGGACGCCGTTCACCTCGCCAGTGATGGGGAGCCCGTTGCGGCCGCAGTCGATGGTCAGCTTCCGTTCTTCCTGGACGAACCGACACGGAAAGCTGTCTTCGTTGCCGCCGAAGTCCGGATCGAGGTGGAGCCGCCACGATCCGGTGAGATCCGCGGCGGCCGCGGATGTTTCGAGAAGCGCCAGCACGAACACCGTCGCCATCAATCGCATCGCCTTACCCCGCTTTCCTGGGTCCACTCTGATTTCGACGCGCGCGGACAAGGTTCGGCCGGCCGCCGACGACGGGGTGGCGGCAGGCGAGAAAAACGTGACACGATGACGCTCGTGCTGGCGCATGCACTCCTCGTGCTCGACATCCTGTCGATCAAGCTCTTCGTGCGCCTGTTCGGCCGCGACGGCGAGCTGCTCGACTCGCACCTGTTCTTCTACCACCGCTACACCGAGCTCTCCGATTATCATCGTGCGCGCGGCCGGATGAAGAAGGCCGATCGACTCGAGGCGATCGCCGAGGCGTACTACCAGGCGGCGCCGGACGACGACCCGCCGCGCAAGACCGCGGCGATGGCCATGCCGGTCCCGCGGCCGTACGTGAAGACCAACGCCGTCGGCACGACGCCGGTCAAGGCGGCGCGCCGGGCGAGGCGTTCGGACGAGGCAGAAGTGACACATTGAGCCGCGTCGGCGGCTCACGCTTGTAGAGGAGAACGGCATGCGGATGCTGCGAATCGTGGCAGTGGGTGTGTTGGCGTGTGCGGCGGCTTCGGCGCCGATGTCGTCCCGCAGCGTCGCCGCGCAATCCGGGCCGGCGGCGAAGCGCGCGGCGCACGATCATCGCGCCATGGAGCAGATGCTGACCGCGTTCGCCGACGCCTGGAACCGGCACGACGTCGATGCGCTGATGTCGATGATGACCGACGACGGCGTGTTCGAGTCGTCCGGCGGCAACACCGTGAACGGCGAGCGCTACGAAGGAAAGCAGGCGGTGCGCGCCGCTTACGCGTCGATCTTCGTCACCTACCCGGACGCGCGGTGGAACAACGCGCGCCATGTCGTCGCCGGCGACCGCGGCTTCTCGGAGTGGACGTTCACCGGGACGATGAAGGACGGCAAGCGGGTCGAAGTGACCGGCTGCGATTTGTTCACGTTCCGCGACGGCAAGATCGCGCTGAAGAATTCCTACCGCAAGAATCGCCCGCCGATCGGGTGACCTGAGTCGCCGTGGAACGAATCCTCGTCAACGGCGACTGGGTCGATGCCTGCTCGCCCCGGGCGCTGACGATCGCCAATCCCGCCACGCTCGCCGAGCTTGGCGCCGTCCCCGACTGCTCCGCGGCCGACGTCGATCGCGCCGTCGCCGCGGCGCGCGCGGCGCAGCCGAACTGGTGGAAGGTGCCGGGCGTCGAGAAGGCCCGGCTGCTCCGGCAGGTCGGCGCGCGCATCCGCGAACGCGAGCGCCAGCTGTCCACGCTGATGACGCTCGAGACCGGCAAGCCGCTCTGCGAGTCGGTCGACTGCATCGACTGGGTCGCGGCCTGCTTCGAGTACTACGGCGAGGTGGCGCGTTCGAGCTACGGCAGCTCGATTCCGCCGGTCGCACGCCATCAGTTGAACTTCACGATCAAGGAGCCCTTCGGGGTGGTCGCGGCGATCGTGCCGTTCAATTTTCCGCTGCTGCTGATGGCGTGGAAAGTCGCGCCGGCGATCGCCGCCGGCAACACGGTGGTGTGCAAGCCGCCGCACCAGAACCCGCTGTCGAACCTGCTGCTCGCGCAGGTCTACGACATCCTGCCGCCCGGCGTGGTCAACGTCGTGACCGGCGGCGAGGCGACCGGCACCGCGCTGGTCGAGCATCCGGACGTGGACATGATCGCGTTCACCGGATCGACCGCGGTCGGCCGGCGGATCGCGGTCGCCGCCGCCGCCCAGCTCAAGAAAGTCAATCTCGAGCTCGGCTCGATCGACCCGTTCATCGTGTTCAAGGATGCCGATCTCGATGTCGCGGTCCCCGGCGTCCTCTGGGCGCGCATGCTCAACGCCGGCCAGGTGTGCACCTCCAGCAAGCGCATCTACGTGGAGCAACCGATCGCCGCTGCGTTCCTGCAGCGCCTGGAGTCGGAGCTCGGCGCCCTGGTCGTGGGCGACCCGATGGATTCATACACCGACATCGGCCCGCTGATCTCGGCGCAGGCGGCCGTGAAGGTCGAGGAGCAGGTCGCCCGCGCGACCGCCGAGGGCGCCCGCTTGCGCCGCGGCGGCCGTCGCTGCCAACCGGCGGGCCTGGCCGGCCATTTCTTCGAGCCGACGCTGCTCACCGACGTCCGCCACGGGACGCTGCCGACGCGCGAGGAGATCTTCGGTCCGGTGCTCGCGACCACGGTCGTCGCCGACGCCGACGAAGCGATCCGCCTGGCCAACGATTCCGAGTTCGGGCTCGGCGCGTCGATCTACACCAACAACCTCGCGGTCGCGATGCGGGCGATGGAGTCGATCAAGGCGGGCACCTTCTGGATCAACGACCCGCTCACCGACAACGATGCCGGGCCGTTCGGCGGGATGCGCCACAGCGGCATCGGCCGCGAGCTCGGCGCGGAAGGCCTCGACGCGTTTCGCGAGCCGAAGCACGTGCATCTCGACCACGTCATGGAGCGCAAGCCGTGGTGGTATCCCTACCGCAACCGCGCGCTTCCACAGATCGAGCGCGAGTGACTTCGCCGTCGAGCCGACCGGCCACGTCATCGATCGCTGTCGTCGGGGCCGGATGTTTCGGCGCGTGGACCGCGCACCATCTCGCCCGTGCCGGCGGCGACGTCACGCTCGTCGACGCGCACGGCCCGGCCAACAGCCGCGCCAGCTCCGGCGGCCACACGCGGTTGATTCGCATGGGCTACGGCTCCGAGGAAATCTACACGCGCTGGTCGCTCGATTCGCTGCAGCAGTGGAAGGCGCTCGCGGAGCGCACCTCCTCGACGCTCTTTCATCAGACCGGCGTGCTGTGGCTGGCGCGGGCTGCCGATCCGCTTGCCGCCGCGACGCTGGCGACGCTCGAGCGGGTCGGCGTCGCGCACGAGCGGCTGATGCAGCCTCAGCTCGCGGCGCGCTGGCCGCAGGTCGCGTTCGACGCCGGCGACTCGGCGATCCTCGAGCCGCACAGCGGCGTGCTGATGGCGCGCCGCGCGGTGCGCGTCCTCGTCGGCGATCTCGTCGGTCGCGGCGTCCGCTACCTTCCGGCTGCGGCGCGGCCGCCTGCTGCCGCCGACGGGCGCGTCGACTCGATCGAAACGCTCGACGGACGGACCTGCCGCGGCGCGACGTTCGTTTTCGCCTGCGGCCCGTGGCTGCCGGCGCTCTTCCCCGATCTCCTCGGCGATCGCATCTTCACCTCGCGCCAGGAGGTGCTCTACTTCGGCTGCCCGGCGGGCGACCTGCGCTTCACTTCCGCCGCGCTGCCGGCGTGGATCGAGTTCGGCGCCGAGATCTACGGCGTCCCCGACATCGACGGCCGCGGCTTCAAGGTCTCGGTCGATCGCCACGGCCCGACCTTCGATCCCGAGACCGGCAGCCGCGTCGCCGGCGAGACGCTGCCCGAAGCGCGCGCCTACCTCGCGCGCCGATTTCCGGCGCTGGCAGGCGCGCCGCTCGTGGCCGCCGAGGTGTGCCAGTACGAGAACACTTCGAACGGCGACTTCCTGATCGACCGGCATCCCGCGTTCGACAACGTCTGGCTGGTTGGCGGCGGCTCGGGCCACGGCTTCAAGCACGGCCCCGCGGTTGGCGAGTACGCGGCGCGTCTGATCCTCGAGGGCGCGGCGCCCGACGATCGGTTTCGGCTTGCAGCGAAGCAACCGGTTCAACAGCGGACCGTGTTCTGACCCGCCTCCTTCCCAATCCCTAATCCCTAATCCCTAATCCCTAATCCCTACTAATCCCTAGTCCCTAATCCCCAGTCCCTGGTGGGATGATGGCGCATGACTGCGATCGCGATCCTCGGAGGCACCGGGCAGCAGGGCAGCGGGCTCGCGCGGCGCTTCGCCGCCGCCGGGGCGCGCGTCATCGTCGGCTCGCGCGATGCCGCCCGCGCGCGCACGACGATCGCGGCATGGAACGCCGGCGCGCCAATCGAAGCGGCCGCCAACGCGGCGGCGGTCGACGAGGCAGAGGTCACCGTGATCGCCGTTCCGTTCGAGACCGTCGGGGCGCTGCTGGCCGAAGTCGGCACGCATTTCAAGGAGGGTTCGACGGTCGTCGATGTCACCGTGCCGGTGACCTTCGTCGGCCGCACGATGACGATGGCGGAGGTGCCGGAAGGTTCGGCGGCGGAACACATCCGCGCCCGGCTGCCTGCCGGCGTGCAGCTCGCGGCGGCATTCAAGACCGTGCCGGCGCGGCTGCTGGCAGCCGCCGGGGAGCCGCTCGACTGCGACGAGTTCGTGTGCGGCGACTCGGACGAGGCGCGGGCGCGCGCCGCTGAACTGGTGCGCCTGCTGCCCCGGCTGCGGGCGGTGGACGTCGGACCGCTGTCGCGCGCGCGGCACATCGAGCACCTGACCGCGCTGGCCATCGCCATCAACCGCCGCCACAAGATCCACGACGCGCGCTTCGCGGTCGTCGGATTACCATGAAGCACGAGGAGTCACCGATGGCGACCATTCCCGCATCTCACGTCGATCTTCTGTCCAAGCCTGCGTTCGCGCACCTCGCGACGCTCAACGCCGACGGCAGCCCGCAGGTCACACCCGTCTGGGTCGACTTCGACGGCACCCACGTCGTCGTCAACACCGCCCGCGGCCGGGTCAAGGCGAACAACCTCGCGCGTGAGCCGCGCGTCGCGCTGTCGATCGCCGACCCGGAGAACCCCTACCGCTACCTCGGGGTCCAGGGGCGCGTCGTCGAGATGACCGAGCAGGGCGGCGACGCACACATCGACAAGATGGCGAAGAAGTATCTCGGCAAGGACACCTATCCGTTCCGCGCGCCGGGCGAGAAGCGGGTGATCGTCAAGATCGCCCCGGACAAGGTGCATACCAACCGCTAACCGCTTTGGATCTGCACGTCTCCGCGGTCGGCGGCATCCCCGAAGTGCGGCGCGGCGACGATCTCGCGGCGTTGATTGCCGCCGCGATCGCGCGCGAGGGACGCCGCATCGAGCCGGGCGACGTCGTCGTCGTGGCGCAGAAAGTGGTCTCGAAAGCCGAGGGTGCGGTGGTGAGCCTGGACGAGGTGACGCCGTCCGCGGACGCCGAAGCGTGGGCCGATGCGAACGGCAAGGATCCACGCGTGATCGAGGCGGTGCTGCGTGAATCGCGCCGCATCGTGCGGAAGGAACACGGGGTGCTGATTGCCGAGACGCGTCACGGGTTCGTGTGCGCGAACGCCGGCGTCGACGCTTCGAACGTGCCGGCCGGATTCGTGACCGTGCTGCCGATCGATCCGGATGCCTCCGCGGCACGGCTGCGGGCGGCGCTCAGCGCCGCGTTCGGCTGCGCGGTGGCGGTGATCGTGTCGGATACGTTCGGCCGCGCGTGGCGCGAGGGCGCCGTCAACGTCGCGATCGGGGTGGCCGGCCTGCGGCCGCTGCTCGACTATCGCGGGACGACCGATGCGCACGGCCGGCCGCTGACGTCGACGGTGATTGCCGTCGCCGACGAACTGGCCGCAGCCGCCGAGCTGGTGACGCGAAAGAGCGCCTGCACGCCGGTCGCGATCGTGCGCGGCGCGGCCGAGTGGATCGGCGAGGGGACGGCGCAGATGCTGATCCGCGAGCCGTCGCGCGATCTGTTTCGATAGAGGCGAGACGTGCCTGAAGCGACGGCGAGGACACAGCGCGTCCGGCGGATCCTGCCGATCCTCCTGACCGCGGCGATCTTCGCGCTCATCCTGCCGCGCATCCCGATGCCCGCGCTCGCCGCCGCGCTGCGCGATGCGCGTCGCGCGCCGTTCCTCGCGCTGATGATCGCGAACGCGCTGTTCTTTTTCGCCTGGGACACGCTGGTGCTCACCACGGCGGTCGGCTGGTTCCACGGGCCGGTGCGGTACCGCGAGCTCCTGCCGGTCCGCGCGGCGTCGTACGTCGTCGGCTTCTTCAACACCAACGCGGGCCGCGGCGCGATGGCGGCGTACTTGAGCCGCCGGCTGCACGCGCCGTTCCTCGAGCTTGGCAGCACGGTGCTCTTCCTCGTGCTGACCGAGTACACGCAGCTCGTGCTGTGGGCGATGCTCGGCCTGCTCGGGTTCAGGCCCGACGTGTCGCGCGGCCTGCTGGCCGCCGGCGGCCTGGTCGCGGTGTTCTGGCTGGTGGTGCGCTGGCTGCTGGCGCCGCGCGGCTGGTCGATCTCACGCACCTTCAGGCTGGCGACGCCGGCGCGTTACGTCACGATCGTCCTGCTGCGCGCGCCGATGTTCCTGGTGTCGGTGGTGCTGCACTATCAGGCGGCGCACGCCTTCGGCATCCACATCCCGTTCGGCCAGCTGTTCACGTTCCTGCCGGTGATCTTCATGATCGCGGCGCTGCCGATCACGGTTGCCCATCTCGGCGGCACGCAGGCGGCGTGGATCTTCTTCTTCAGCCAGTTCGCGCCGGCGCCGCGGCTGCTGGCGTTCAGCCTGGCGGCTCACGTGGTGTTCAGCGCGACGCGCGCGTTGTGCGGATTGCTGTGGCTGCCCGCAGCCTACGACCACCTGGTTGCTCGGCCTGCGCCCGCGCTCGCGGCGACGGCGACGCGCTTTTCACAACCGTCGTCGACGACCTGAAGATCGCGCTACCGCGGCGATCGCCGCGAAATCCGGTACAGCTTCGACGCGGTCCGGATGATCAAGCTGCCGTTGGCGATCGCCGGGCTCGCGAGCGTCATCTCGCCGAGCGAGTTCCTCCCGAGCAGCTTGAACTCGGGGCCGGCCTGCATCACGTAGGTGTCGCCCTCTTCGCTGATGGCGAAGATCCGGCCGTTGTAGGCCCACGGCGACGCCGTGAAGCTGGCCGGCACGTCGGTGATCCGCTGGCGTGAATACACTTCCTTGCCGGTGCGCGCGTCGTGGCAGATCAGCAGGCCGCGATCCAGCAGCGAGTAGTAGTAGTCGCCGTGCACGAGCCCGGACGGGTTGTAGGCGCCGAGCGCCGGGTTCGACCAGGCGATGAACGCGTTGCTGGTATCGCCCTTCGCCGGCGTGATGTCGCCGGACGCGCCCGGCTGAATCGCGTAGACCGGCCGCAGCGGATCGGCAGGGTAGCCGGAGCTGATGAAGACCAGCCCGTGCGCCGCAACCGGCGACGGCACCTGAATGGTCGTCATCCCGGTGAGCGTCCACAGCAGCTTGCCGTTCAAGTCGTAGGAGCGGTTCTTGTCGGTGCCGGCGGTGACGATCTCGGTGCGCGCGCTGTTCTCCCAGACGACCGGCGTCGCCCAGTTGCTGCCCTCGTCGCGGTTCACCTTCCAGAGCTCGGCGCCGGTGCGCGCGTCGAACGCGGCGATGAACGACTGGTCGTCGTTGTCGTTGACGATGTAGAGGCGATCCTTGTGGAGGATCGGCGAGGCCGCGGGTCCCCAGCCGCTGCGCACCTTGAACGGGCCGATCGGCTTCGACCACACCAGCGTGCCGGCCAGGTCGTAGGCGAACAGCCCGACGCTGCCGGAATACACGTAGACGCGCTGGCCATCGGTCACCGGGGTCTCGGATGCGTAGCTGTTCTTCTGATGCTTCGACTCCCGCGGCACGCCGGTGTGAACAGTGCGCTGCCAGCGAAGTCTGCCGGTGTTGAAGTCGAAGTCGTAGAGCACCCAGCGATGCTCGTCGGTCGACGACCCGATGTCGCGACCCGACATCGGCCCGCCGACCGATCGCCCGGCATACGAGGCGACGGGCTGGAGCGGATCGTCGGCGCCCGAGCTCTTCGTCGCGGCGGTGACGAAGACATGATCGCCCCACACGATCGGCGAGCTCCACCCGCGTCCCGGCACGTCGATCTTCCAGACGATGTTGTCGGTCGCGCTCCAGGTGTCGGGAAGCGCCGGATCGTCGGCGGCCACGCCGCCGCGGCTGCCGCGGAACTGCGGCCAGTTGTCGGCGCCGAGGCGCACCACCGCGCCGCACAGCATCAACGTCAACAGAACCGGCAGCTTTCCTGGCTTCATGACTTCTCGGGCGAGGCCATCGGTATTACGTCAGGCCCGGATTGTAGCGCGTCAGCATCATTTCAACGTCCACAAGGCCAGCGACGACACATCCTTGACGAAGATGCGTTCGCCCGAGATGGCTGGCGCCGCCCAGGTCGCGCTGTCGGCCACCGTATAGGTGCGGATCGGCTCCAGCCCCTTCGCGCCGCTGCGCGCGACGACGAGATCGCCGTCGTCTTTCAGGATCAACAGGATGTCGCCGGCGCGCACGATCGCCGCGTTCTGCGCCTGGCGCGGCGCGCTGGTCCAGAGCGTCCGGCCGGTCTTCGCGTCGAGCGCGAAGAACTGGCCGCTGTTCTTGTGCGACAGGCTGACGAGCGTGTCGTTGACGATCACGCCGTTGGCCATGTAGAGCGAGACCTGCGCGTTCTCCCACACGTTCTCGGTGGCCCAGGCCGCGCCCTTCTTCACGATCCGGAACGCCGACACGCCTTGATCGAGGCCCGACGCGATCACCGTCTGGTTGTAGAGGATCGGGGTGATCGCGTTCTGCGTGAACGGCGTCGAGAACGGCCGTTTCCACAGCAGCTCGCCGGTCGCGGCCGACACGCCGACGATGTTTTCCTGCGTGAAGGTGACGATCTGCCGCGTGCCGTCGACGTCGACCGCCATTGGCGATCCGTACGCCGGGCCGTCGCCGTCCCAGTGCCATCGCACCATGCCGGTGCGCGTGTCGAAGGCGGTCAGTGCGCCCTGGTTGTGCCCGCCGACGTGCACGATCGCCAGGCCGCGATCGACGAGCGGCGACATGCCGGTGTGATAAAGCGGCTGCGGGTTCGTCGCCGCTTTCTGCCACAGCTGTTTGCCGGTGGCCGCGTCGACGGCGGTGACGATGCCGCTCATGCCGAGGATGAAGAGCCGGCCGTCGGCAAACGTCGGCGTCGACTTCGGTCCCTTTTCGTGCCGCGCGGCAGCCGGGCTGATCGTGAACGGTGCCGCGTACTTGAACGACCAGACTTCCTTGCCGCTGCCCGCGTCGAGCGCCGCGAGCACTTCGTTGTCGCCCTGACGCGAAAACATGTAGACGCGATCGGCAACCACGATCGGCGTGGCATAGCCGAGGCCGACGTCCACTTTCCACCGACGCGTCAGCTTTTCCGGCCAGGCGGCCGGCGGCGAGAAGGCGCCGACGACGCCGTCGCGCGCGGGGCCGCGCCATTGCGGCCAGTCGCCGGGGCGGCCCTGCGCGGCGGCCGTGGCCGCGGCAAGCGCGGCGCACAATGCGAGGCGGAGTGCTTCGCGGGACGCTCGAGTCATGGCTCGTGGCAGTATGCCGTACAACGCTGATGCGTGGTCTGGTGGGTCGAGCGGGTCGGGTGGGTTGGTTGGGTTGTGTGAAAGGGTCTGTCAGCGAGCGGCGTCAACCGCGTAGTACACCGTGTCGAGGCCGTTGGTGATCCCCTGCTTCCGGAAACTCATGCCCACGCGCTCCATCACCGCGATCGACGCCGTGTTCGGCGCGTCGGTGCTCGCTTCGATGCGATCGAACTTCAACACCTCGAACCCGTAGCGAATCATCGCCGCCGCCATCTCGGTGGCGTAGCCGCGGCCGCGCGCATCGTCGCCGAGGCCGTAGAGCAACTCGAGCCGTGGCGGATTGTGGAAGCGCCAGAAGCCGCAGAAGCCCACGAGCGCGCCGCTCTCCCTGGTCGTCGCGCCCCACAACCCGTAGCCGTCGGACGCGAACGACGCGGTGCTGGTGTCGATGAACGACTGCGTCCGCTCGCGCGGGATCACTTCATCGTCCAGCAGGTAGCGGCGTACGCCCGGCTGGGTGAGCAGCGTGTGCAGGTGATCGAGATCACCAGCGACGAGCGGACGCAAGCGGAGACGAGGGGTACAGATCTCGGGCATCCGTGGGGGCCGAGCTTGCTCGGCCCCCGTCACGCCTTCAATGCCTGCACGAACGCATCGGTCAACGCTGTGGCTGTCGTTCGATTGAGCGTCTCGTTCACGCCGACGAGGAAGCGCCCGTCCTGCGCCGGCCCGAGGAGCACGCCGCTCGCCTCGAGGCGCGTGCGGAACGCCTCCGGATCGACGCCGCGCGCCTGCACCCGGAACAGGTTGGTCCCGAGCGGAATCCTCTCGATCGTGAAGCGTTCGTGCCGCTGCAGCTTCGCGATCCATTCCTCGGATGCGGTCACCGCGCGCGTGTAGCGCTCGCCGAAGCCGTTGAAGTAGTGATGCGCGACCAGCGCGAACGGCCACACGTGGTTGAGGCCGCCGCCGAACATCCGCCGCCCGTGATACATGCCATCGATGATCTCGCGCGGCCCGGCGAGGACCGCGCCGGAGGCGGCGTTGAAGTACTTGTAGAGCGAGACGTAGACGGTGTCGAACGGCCGGCAGTACTCGGCGACGTTGTCGCCCGAGTAGGCCGATTCGAGGAACAGCCGCGCGCCGTCGAGGTGGAGGCGGATGCCGTCGCGGCGCGCGATGGCGATGATCTTCTTCAATTCCACCGGGTCGAAGCGCGCGCCCTGCTTCCGGCGGACCGGCGTCTCGATCGAGATCGCCGACACCCGCGACACGACGCGCGCCGCCTTCGTCTCGTCGAGCAGGCGCTGCACCTCGTCGGCCGTGAACGTCGCCCGGCCGGGCGCGAGCGGCATCAGCGTCAGGTTGCTCAACGTCTGCGCGCAGTCGCCCTCGTCCTGATACAGGTGGCTTTGCTCCTGCACGATCACGCGGCTGGCCCCGCCGGCCAGCGCCCGCACCGCCATGTGGTTGGCGAGCGTGCCGGTCGGCATGAAGATCGCCCGCTCCTTGCCGAGCGCCCGGGCGCACTCGTCCTCCAGCTGCTCGACGATGCCGCCGAGCGAGTAGGAGTCGGGGGCGATGCCGTGTTCTTCGATCAGGCGATGGACGAGCGCCGAGTATTCGAGCGGCGTGAGCCCGAGGCCGTCGCCGCTCAGGCGGACGCGGCGATCTTCGGCGGTCGCGGCCGGCGCCGCCGCAAACGCGACGCGCGGCAAGGCGATTCCCGCGGAGAGGCTCGAGAGCTGCAGAAAATGTCGGCGGTTCAATGCATCCATGTTGAGCTCGCGGCCATTCTACGCGCTTCCGTAGGGGCGGAGCTTGCTCCGGCCGCCGGGGGCCGAGCAAGCTCGGCCCCTACGGATTACGGTTTGCGGCCGTCGGGCAATGACAAAGAGTTTTGCTTCTCCGGCGCCTGGTCCTGCGGCGTGCCCGCGTTCCACGACGGAATCGGCTTCCGCCCGTTCGGATTCAGCGTTTCCATCGGCTGCCACACTTTGTCGACGCGGTCGGTGAAGAGATCGCCGATGAGCAGATCGGTGACCGTGCCCTGCAGCTCCGGGTACTGGCGCACGAACTGGCCGAAGCTGAAGCCGTTGTAGTACTCGCAGACCAGCCGCCGCATGCGATCGACGCCGGCGTTGAACGCCGGCCCCCACGTGCCGAGCTGCGCCGCGGAGGTGTCGCCCTTTTTCAGCCCCTCGACAATCGCGTCGGCCGCGAGCTCGCCCGACTTCAGCGCCAGCAGCACGCCGGACGAGTAGAGCGGATCGAGAAATCCCCAGGCGTCGCCGATCATCACCCAGCCGTCGCCGGCGACCCGGGTGGCGCGGTACGAGTAGTCCTTGGTGGCGAAGTAGCCGGTGACGCGCGTCGCGCTGGCGACCCGCTCCTTCACCGCCGGCGTGCGCGCGACTTCTTCCTCGTAGGTCTGGGCGTAGCTGCCGCGGTTCTTGAACAGGTAATCGAACGGCGCCACCACGCCGACCGAAACGATGTTGTCGTGCTGCGGGATGTACCAGAACCAGCCCTTGCGATCGGCGGTCTGCAGCACCATCGTCGCGCCCTCGTCGCGGCCGGTGTCGCGGTAGGCGCCTTCCCAGTAGGTCCAGATCGCGCCCTTGTTGAGGATCGGATCCCAGACGCGCAGGCGGAGCCGGTTCTGGATCAGCCCGGCCTGGCCGCTGGCGTCGACGACGACCTTCGCCC
>Ga0207675_100001943_pt1 | contig 20638 bp, 21 predicted proteins | sample KBSSwiS42_FD_184305 | JGI IMG/M metagenome (GOLD analysis project Ga0207675, IMG submission 184305) | Switchgrass rhizosphere microbial communities from Kellogg Biological Station, Michigan, USA - KBS Switchgrass S4-2 (SPAdes) (version 2) | ecosystem: Host-associated > Plants > Roots >...
TGGCGGAGCGGGAGGGATTCGAACCCTCGATACGCTTTTGGCGTATACTCACTTTCCAGGCGAGCGCCTTCGACCACTCGGCCACCGCTCCGCATGTCCCGGAAGGGCAGACCCCCTAGGGCCTAAACGCGCGATCGGCAACGGTGAGATTGACGAGCCGGACGATGCCGACACTTGCCCCTGCGCATCGCGGCGTGCACTTCTTGCCCATGCTCGTCTCTCTCGCACTCGTTGCGCTGCTCCAGGCCGCGCCAGCCGCGGCACCCGCTGCCGCGCCGTCGGATCCCGTCGAATCCGATTGGCACGATATCCCCGACGACGACGTGCTGGTCATCAATCTGGCCGGCAACCACCAGGTCGTGATCCGGCTCGCGCCGCGCTATGCGCCCGAGCATGTCGCCAACATCCGCAGGCTCGCCCGCGCGCGCTGGTGGGACGGCACCAGCGTGTACCGCGTGCAGGACAATTACGTCACCCAGTGGGGCGATGCGACCGAGAAGAAGAAGCTTCCGCCCGACGTGATCGAGAACCCGCCAGCCGAATATGAATGGACGGGATATGACGGCGTGACCACGCTCGCACGCGGCGACAGCTATGCCGCGAAGACCGGCCATAGCGCCGATGGCTGGCCGCTCGGCAGCGACGGCAAGCAGGCGTGGCTGACGCATTGCTATGGCATGGTCGGCGTCGCGCGCGACCTCGCGCCGAGCACCGGCAGCGGCGCCGAACTCTATACCGTGATCGGCCATGCCCCGCGCGCACTCGATCGAAACATTGCGCTGGTCGGGCGCGTGATCGCGGGCATGCAATGGCTGTCGAGCCTGCCGCGTGGCACGGGCGATTTGGGCGTCTATAAGACTGAGGCGGAGCGAATCCCGATCCTGTCCGTGCGGCTCGCGAGCCAGCTTCCCGCCGACGAACGCCCGCATTTCCAATATCGTGCGACCGACAATGCACGCTTCGCCGCCTGGATCGCTACGCGCGAGAACCGCCAGCCGCCGTTCTTCACCGTGCCGGCAGGCGGCGCCGACATCTGCAACATGCAGGATCCGATCCGGCCGAAGCCGTAAAAGGCGACGCTAGACGATCGGCAGGCCGGCGCGCTTCACGGCGGCGGCATAGGCTTGCATGCCGTGCAGCCCCTTGGACGACAGTGCGACATAGGCGCGGCGACGATCCGTCGGATCGGCCTGGCGCTCGAACAGCCCCACGTCGTGCAGCGCGCCGATCCAGCGTAGCGCCGTGGTCGGCGGCACTGCGGCGGCGATGCAGAGACTCGACACCGAGACGCTGCGGCGCTCGAGCGCGGCGGCGAACAAGTCGAGCAGCATGTCCCACGCCGGATCCGCGAATAGATCGCCGGCGAAGAACCGTTCGCGCATCCGTCGCGCGCGGATCGTCGCGCGGATTTCATGGGGGCTGGTCTCGGCCGAGAGCGCATCATCGGGTCCGCGATAGCCCGGTTCGGGCTCGCGCAGCGCGCTAGGCAGCGGCGTTTCACCACGCGCCAACTCCGCGAGCGCTTCGGCGATTCGCGCCACTTCCTCATTGAGCCGTTGCAGCCGCCTGCCATGCGCGTCGCGCGACGCTTCGTGGAACACGCCGTGCCCTGCCGGCTTGGCGAGCACGAACGCACACAGGCGCTCGGCCGGCGTGGGCCGGCACAGCAGCTGCGCATTCGTGCCGAGCATTGCCGCGGCGAGATCGAGCTGTTCGGAGTCGAGCGTCGCGACGATCGGCACGCCTTGCGCCTGCACTTGCGCTAGCACCGGCTCGAGCAGATCCTCGGAAACGCCCTCCGCATCGAGCGCGATCACGTCGGCCAACGAGCCGGATCCGAGTTGCGCAGCCGCGTCGGCGACGCGCATCTGGCCGATTATGCGCAATCCTGCTGCGGCGAGTGCGTCCGCCGCAGCCTGTGCCCCGCCGTCGCGATCGGCAATTATCAGCGCCGCCGGCATGTCGCGATACGCATCCGTCGGTGCCGACTCGTGTCGGCTATGCATGGCTGTCCAGCTCCATCACTCGAACGCTTCCGCTTCGCGTCCTCCAGCGAGGAGCTTCGCCGCCGTCGCCGCGGCGCCGCCGTTGAGCGCGACCCACAGCGCGGCGATTACTGCGCCGAACACCGCCAATCCGATCATCGTCGGGCCAAAGCTGGTCATTTGGCCCATCATCTGCGCGGACGCGGCTTGGCTGGCAGCGGGATCCTGGGGATGTCGCATCGCCTCGCCGATCATCGCGCTGTACATCGGCATGAATGCTACTGCCGAGACGATCATCTGCGCGATGCTCAGAATCACTACGATCAGGGCATAGGCCAGGAATATCGCCCAGAATCGCCCGCGCGTGAGCGCCCAGGCCTCGCCGAGCACGAACCGGCCGCGATAGACGCTGAGCGGGCCGGCGAGTGACAGTCGTACCTGGACGTAGAAAAAGCCGGCGATCCAAGCGAGAACCAGCAGCGCCGAAGTGAGAAAGCCCGCCGACACCCCGACAGCATTCGTCAGCACGCCCGCGACAACACCAATCACAATTAGGGCAACCAAATAGGCGATGAACGACAAAACGCCGACCAGCAGGCCGAGCCCGAGCAATCGGAGTTCGTCCATGCCCAGGCGGAGATAGCCGAACCCGCTCCGCTCCGGCCGCAGCACTGCACGGAACGCCGCTGCGAACAACACCACCAGTACGACCATGAGGAGCAGCTCGACCAGGAACACTCCGCCGATTACGCCCATGACCGCGGCAGGATCGCGCGCCGCTGCGGGGTTGGACAACAACTGCGCGAAGGGACGCAACGACGCCAGCATGGCGGCGATACATAAGAAATAGATCAAACCCCAAATCGCCACCGCGCCGGGCCGCTCGCGCACGAGGCGAAAAGCACCTTCGAGTATCGCGCCCGTTCCAAACATCGCTCCGTCCCCCTTTGCGAGCTCCCGTCGGAGGTTCCCAAAAGGCTCAGTCGAGGCTCTTGACGATTTCCTCGACCATCTTCTTGGCGTCCGCCAGCAGCATCATCGTGTTATCGCGATAGAATACTTCATTGTCTACGCCGGCATAGCCGACGCCGCCCATCGAGCGTTTCACGAACAGCACGGTCTTGGCCTTTTCGACGTCGAGCACCGGCATGCCGTAGATCGGCGAGGTCTTGTCGGTCTTGGCGGCGGGATTGGTGACGTCGTTGGCGCCGATCACGAATGCGACATCGGTCTGGGCGAATTCGGAATTGATGTCCTCGAGCTCGAACACTTCGTCATAGGGCACATTGGCCTCGGCCAGCAGCACGTTCATGTGCCCGGGCATGCGGCCGGCGACCGGATGGATCGCATATTTGACGCGCACGCCGTGCGCCTTGAGCTTGTCGCCCATCTCGCGCAGCACATGCTGCGCCTGCGCGACCGCCATGCCATAGCCGGGGACGATGATGACCTGCTCGGCCTGCTGCATCAGGAAGGCGGCATCCTCGGCCGAACCGCGCTTCCACGGCCGGTCGATCGCCTGGCCGCCGCCCGCCGCGGCGCTGTCGCCGCCGAACCCGCCGGCGATTACGCTGATGAAGCTGCGGTTCATCGCGCGGCACATGATGTAGCTGAGGATCGCGCCCGAACTTCCCACCAGCGCGCCAGTGATGATCATCGCGGTGTTATGCAGCGTGAAGCCCATCGCCGCCGCCGCCCAGCCCGAATAGGAGTTGAGCATCGACACCACGACCGGCATGTCGGCGCCGCCGATCGGGATGATCAGCAGGAACCCGATCGCGAAGCTGAGCCCAGTCACGGTCCAGAAGATCCACGGGCTCTGATCGGTGACGAAAAATCCGATCAGCCCGAGGATGCCAGCGAGCACGGCGAGATTGATGACGTGGCGGCCCGGCAGCATGATCGGCTTGCCGCTCATGTTGCCGTTCAGTTTGAGGAACGCGATCACCGAGCCCGAGAAAGTGATCGCGCCGATCGCGACGCCAAGACCCATCTCGATGCGGCTGACCGGATGGATAACGGCAAAGGGTTTGCCGAGCATCGGCACCACCATGTCGGCGATGCCGAATGCCGTGGGATTGAGGAACGCGGCACAGGCGACGAGCACCGCCGCCATGCCGACAAGGCTGTGGAACGCGGCGACCAGCTGCGGCATCGCGGTCATCGCGATACGCCGCGCGGTCAGCCAGCCAACTCCGCCGCCGGCGATGATCGCGCCGGCGATCTCCGCCATGCTCGCGACATGGTGCATGTACAGCGTCGTGCCAACCGCGAGCGCCATGCCGGCCATGCCGAAGCGATTGCCGCGTCGGCTGCTCGCCGGGCTCGACAGGCCGCGCAGCGCAAGGATAAAGCACACCCCCGCGATCAGATAGGCGAGTGCCACCCAGGAATCGATTGCCCCCTCCGGCATGATCAACCCTTCTTTTTGTACATGGCGAGCATGCGCTCGGTGACGGCGAACCCGCCGAAGATGTTGACGCTGGCGAGCGCGACCGCCGCCAGTCCGAGCCATTTCGAGAGCACGCTGCCCTCGGCCGCCGCTGCGATCAGCGCGCCGACCACGATCACCGACGAAATCGCATTGGTGACCGCCATCAGCGGGGTGTGCAGCGCGGGCGTCACCGACCAGACGACGTAATAGCCGATGAAACAGGCCAGGACGAAGATCGAGAGGATTGAGATAAAGTCCATTCAGCTTTTTCCTTGATCCTCCCCGGAACGGGGAGGGGGACCATGCGAAGCATGGTGGAGGGGGAGTGCGACAATGGCTGCGATCGAGGCGGCTACAGCGTCCGCGTCTTTCAGAATATCAGCGGCAGGGACGCGAACGATGCGGTGTCCGTTTTCCTTTAGGAACCGATCGCGGCTTGCATCAGCACGAAGCTGAGCTGGCGATGCGTGAATCTGGCCATCTACTTCGATCGCCAGCCGACAGGTCGAGCAGTAGAAATCTACGACGTAAGGTCCGATCGGGTGCTGCTTTCGAAATCCGACGCCGACAGCTTTTCGCCGGAGCCGCTGCCGTAGCAGTACTTCGGGATAGCTTATTTCCCGACGCTGTTGTCGGGCGCGAATGACTTCGGGCCGCAGGATTCGCTGCGGCCCCCCTCCACCGCGCTTCGCGATGGATCGGTGGGATTGCCCCCGGCAATCCCAGCTCTGTGCGGGGCACAGAGCGGCCGGTCCATCCCCCTCCCCGTTCCGGGGAGGATCTGGGACCGCTGCGCTCGTCACCCCAACAATCTCGCGTTCACCACTTGCCCGCCGCGCGTCAGCCGGATTGCATCCCCGATCTCGTCGTCGACCTTGGGCAGTCCGCCTTCCTTGTCCCAGAAAGCGGAGAGGAAGTTGAACAAATTGCGTGCGAACAGTGCCGACGTGTCCGTCGCCAGCCGGCTCGGCACGTTGCGGTGGCCGACGATCTTGACGCCGTGGCGCTCGACCACTTCGCCGGCGACTGCGCCTTCGACATTGCCGCCCTGCTCGACCGCCAGGTCGACGATCACGCTGCCCTGCCGCATCGTCGCGACCTGGGCGTCGGAGATCAACCGCGGTGCGGGGCGGCCGGGGATCAGCGCGGTGGTGATCACGATATCCTGCTTGGCGATGTGGCTCGAGACCAGCTCGGCCTGCGCCGCCTGATATTCCGGGCTCATCTCGGTCGCGTAGCCGCCCGAGCCTTCGCCTTCGATGCCCTTCACATTCTCGACGAAGATCGGCTTGGCCCCGAGCGACAGGATCTGCTCCTTGGTCGCCGAGCGCACGTCGGTCGCGCTGACCTGCGCGCCGAGGCGCCGCGCAGTCGCGATCGCCTGGAGCCCGGCGACGCCGACGCCCATCACGAACACCTTGGCGGCGCTCACCGTACCCGCTGCGGTCATCATCATCGGGAAGGCGCGGCCATATTCGGCAGCGGCGTCGAGCACGGCCTTGTAGCCGGCGAGGTTCGACTGCGACGACAATATGTCCATTGATTGCGCACGCGTGATTCGCGGCATGAATTCCATCGCCAGCGCTTCGACGCCGAGCGCAGCGTAACGATCGACGCGTCCTCGCTCACCGAAGGGATTGAGGCCAGCGACCAGCCACGCGCCCGGCTTGATGCCGCCGAGACTGTCGGGGTCCGGGCCCTGCACGGCGAGTATGATGTCGGCATCGGCGAGCACGTCGGTGCGGGTGCCGAGCGCGGCGCCGGCATCGGCAAAGGCCTGATCGGAATAGGCTGCCGATTCGCCCGCGCCGCGTTCGACGGCGACACTGGCACCGAGGCCAATGAATTTCTTCACCGTCTCTGGAGTCGCGGCGACGCGGCGTTCGCCGCTGGCCCCCTCCTTGAGGACGGCGAGCTTCACTTGGTGATCAGGAAGACGACGAAGGCCGCGATGATCGCCACGCCCAGCGTGCCCCATTTGAGCAACGCGAGGAAGCCGTGATAGGTATTCTCGTGCGCGCGGATGTCGCCGTTCTCGGCCATGACTTTCCCCTAAACCGTGTTCGCGTGATCCTTAACCGCCAGCCGCCCGGTCCTCAAGGCCCGCGGAACGATCGAGCTTAAGTGGGTCTTTACGCTTCATGGATATGATCCCTGGCCTGATACGGGACAACGGGGACATGTCGATGACGCGCAACGGACAGCGCCTCCTGATGTTGATTGACGACGAGCCGGCACAACGCCGACTGGTCGCCGCAATTGCTGCACGCCGCAGTTGGCGCACGATCTTCGCCGCCGAAGCCGAGACGGCGATCGCCACGCTCGGCACGCCGGACGGCATGTCGCTCGACGCGGTGATCCTCGATCACCCGGCGTCGGATCATGACGCCGCGACGCTGATCACCGAGCTGCGCACGCGCCGCCCCGGCTTGCCGATCCTGGTGCTTACCGCGAACGGTTCGGTCGCTGCCGCAGTATCCGCGATGCGCGCCGGCGCCACTGACTTTTTGGTTAAGCCGATCGCCTCGGAGCGGCTGCTCGCCGCGCTGGAGGCCGCGGTCGGCGATCGTGGCGCAGGCGAGCTGCGCCCGCTGACCGAAAAGCTTTCGGCACCGCTCGGCTTCGACGAGATCGTCGGGTCGGCGCCGCAGTTCCGCGCGGCGCTTGCGATTGCCGCCAAGGCAGCGCGCGCACGCGTGCCAGTGCTGATCGAAGGCGAGTCGGGCGTCGGCAAGGAAGTGGTTGCCGAGGCAGTGCACAACGCCAGCCCGCGCAACAAGAGGGATATGGTCCGCGTCAACTGCGGCGCGATCCCGGCGAATCTCGTCGAATCCGAGCTGTTCGGGCACGAGAAGGGCGCGTTCACTGGCGCGTTCGAGCGCAAACTGGGCAAAATCCAGGAAGCCGAGGGCGGCACGATCTTCCTCGACGAGATCGGCGAGATGCCGCTCGACGCGCAGGTCAAGCTGTTGCGGCTGCTGCAATCCGGCGAGACTCAGCCGATCGGTGCGCGTCACCCGCGCGAGATCGACGTCCGGGTGATCGCGGCGACCAACAAGTCGCTCGCCGCCGAAGTCGAAGCCGGCCGGTTCCGCGAAGATCTCTATTACCGCCTCAATGTCGTGCAGGTCGCGATTCCGCCGTTGCGCGAGCGCACCGGAGACGTTCCGGCGCTCGCGCGCCACTTGCTCAGCCGCATCGCCGAACAGCCGGGGCTGCGTCCGCTCGGCATCACCGACGACGCGCTGGCGCTGCTCGCCGGTTACGATTGGCCCGGCAACGTGCGCCAACTCCAGAATGCACTGTTTCGCGCGTCGGTCCTCGCCGAGGGCGACGCGCTCACCCGCGCCGACTTCCCCCAGATCGCCCAGCTTGCGCTGGGGCGGCCTGGGGGAAGCGGAGCCGGGGCGGCGGGCGGCGGCCACGCCGGCGTGACTCTGTTCCGCGCCGACGGCAACATGCGCGCGCTCGACGAGATCGAAGCCGATGTGATCCGGCTGGCGATCGGCCATTATCGCGGACGCATGACCGAAGTCGCGCGCCGGCTCGGCATCGGCCGCTCGACGCTTTATCGCAAGCTCGGCGAGCTCGGGATCGACCAGAGCGCTGCGTAGTTTCTGTATTCAGCGAAGCTGAAAGAGACTCGCTGGGTGATTCCGGGGGAACGCCTAAGGGCGCTTCCGGAATCGCGCCGCAACAACATGGTTACTAGACGGCACTATAAGGGTTAACGAGGCGCCTGTCCGTGCGCTAGCCGAGGCGCCTCGCCCTCCCACCGATCATTGCCCGCGCCGCTGCGCTGTACGATCTCAGCCGGTCGCGGTGAGCGCCGCGTCGCGCATCCCACGCCATATGCGAAGCGCCTGCGCGGTTTCGAACACGTCGTGCACGCGCAACAGCTGCGCGCCCTGTTCGACGCCCTTGAGCGCGAGCGCGAGCGACCCGCCGAGCCGCGCCTCGGCCGGCGCCTCGTGCGACAGCGCGCCGATCATGCGCTTGCGGCTCGCGCCGAGCAGGATCGGACAGCCGATGCCGTGGAACAGCGCCAGCCCGTTGAGCAGCGCGAGATTGTCGCTCAGCTTTTTGCCGAAGCCGATGCCCGGATCGATCAGCACGCGCGCCCGGTCCACGCCCGCCGCAACGACATCGGCGACGCGCTGCTCGAGCCAATCATAGACTTCGATCAACGGGTCCCGATAGGCGCGTCCACCCTCGGCACCCTGTTTCGAATCGCCTGCGTGCATCAGCACCACCGGGCATTGCGCGCGCACCACCACTTCGAGCGCACGATCGTCGTAGAGCAGTGCAGCGACGTCGTTGACGAGATGCGCGCCAGCGGCGAGCGCCGCCGTCATCACCGCGGCCTTGCGCGTATCGATCGAGATCGGCGTGCCCGAGCGCGCAAGCCGTTCGATCACCGGTACGACGCGCGCGATCTCGTCGCCTTCCCACACCGGTTGTGCGCCCGGACGTGTCGATTCGCCTCCGACGTCGATCACCGCCGCACCCGCCGCTGCCATGTCGACGCCCGCGGCTGCCGCGCCGGCGGGATCGTCGAGATGCGCGCCGCCGTCCGAGAAGCTGTCGGGCGTGACATTGAGAATGCCCATCACGTGCGGCTGATCGAACCGCAGCACGCGCTCGCCGAGTGTGAGCGGCGGACGGGCTGCCGAGATGCGGGTGGCGAGCGCAAGCAACGCCGAATCATCGCCGGCGCGCTCGGCGAATTCAGCGATCGGCCAAGTCTCGACCGCGACGCGTCGGCCGTCAACCACGGCGATCATCTCATAGGCGGCGAACCAGCCGAGCCCGCCCGCGAGCCGGGCGACCTCGCCGTCACGGCCGACGGGTGTGTCGACGAACTGAACGGGACGAAGATAGCGCCGAGTCATCCGATCCCCGTAGCGCTCCGTAGCTGCTATGCCCAGAAGGGGGAGAGCAAGCCATGGCCGTCACGCATTTCGAACTCACCAACGAATGGAAGCTGCCCGCTCCGATCGATCGCGTGTGGGACTTGATCGCGGCGACGGACGATTGGCCGCGCTGGTGGCGGGCAGTGGCGCGCGTCGAGCAACTCAAGGCCGGCGCCGCCGACGGGCTCGGCGCGATCTATCGCATGCACTGGAAGACCGCGCTGCCCTATAGGCTGAGCTTCGACGTCGAGACCGTGCGAGTCGAGAACCATCGTGCGATCGAGGGCCGCGCGTTCGGCGAACTCGACGGCACCGGGCTGTGGACGTTCGAGGAGACTCCGCAGGGCACGGTCGCGCGCTATGTCTGGCGCGTCGAAGTCGCCAAGCCGTGGATGCGGCGGATGGCACCGCAGCTGCGCCCGATATTCGCCTGGAATCACCATAATGTGATGGGGTGGGGCGAGGCCGATGCGCGGAAAAGGCTGGGGATTTGATCCCTCTCCTGCTTGCGGGAGAGGGATGAAGGATCAAGGCTGAGTCGCGAGCAGATAGCTCTGGCGCAGTACGTCGATCGGCTTGAGCCCCCCATCGGCCTCATAGTGCCAGAAGGTCCAGCCGTTGCACGACGGTGCGCCCTGCAGTGCCGCGCCGACCTTGTGGATCGATCCGGACGCACCCTCGGTCTCGAGCGAGCCGTCGCCGCGCACCAGTGCGCGCCAGCGGCGCTTGGTGTCGCACAACACCGTGCCCGGCGCCAGCAGGCCGTTCTCGATCAGCGCACCGAACGCCACGCGCGGCGCATTCTTCGGTGACTGCATCGTCGTCAGCGCCGATTCGTCGAGCGGCAGCGCCGCGGCGATGCGCTCGTTTGCCGCCTCGACATAGGCGACTTCGCGTTCGATCCCGATCCAGCGCCGCCCGAGCCGCTTGGCGACCGCGCCGGTGGTGCCGGTGCCGAAGAAGGGATCGAGCACGACATCGCCCGGCTGGGTGCAGGCGAGCAGCACGCGATAAAGCAAGGCTTCGGGCTTCTGGGTCGGATGGACCTTGTAGCCGTCCTTCTTGAGCCGCTCCTGTCCGCCGCAGATCGGGAATTCCCAATCCGAGCGCATCTGGAGCTCGTCGTTCAGCGTCTTCATCGTGCGATAGTTGAAGGTGTAGCGCGCCTTCTCGCCCATCGACGCCCAGATCAGCGTCTCATGCGCATTGGTGAAGCGCGTGCCCTTGAAATTGGGCATCGGATTGGCCTTGCGCCAGACGACATCGTTGAGGATCCAGAAGCCCAGGTCCTGGATCGCCGCGCCGACGCGGAAGATGTTGTGGTAGCTGCCGATCACCCAGATCGAGCCGGTCGGCTTGAGGATGCGGCGCGCCTCCGCCATCCAGGCGCGCGTGAACGCGTCATAGGCGGCGAGGCTGGCGAATTTGTCCCATTCGTCGTCGACGGCGTCGACCTGGCTGCCGTCGGGCCGATGGAGGTCGCCGCCGAGCTGCAGATTATAGGGCGGATCGGCGAACACCATGTCGATGCACGCGTCCGGCAGCGCCTTCATCGCTTCGATGCAGTCGCTCATCAGGATCGAGTCCAGCGGCAGCACATCGACCCAGCTGCGAGTCGCGCGCGCCACTTTGACTTGTTCCAACACCCCCATAATGCCTGCCCCAGATTGCCCGAAGGCGCCGGTCTCGTTCGAATTCAGGCCCTTCGTCAACAAGACAATGGTTAACGCGGACGATTGCTAAATCGTTAATGCACGAGAACATTCCGTGACTGTCCACATATTGAGTCCCGAAGTTATCCACAGGCCCAAGCAATAGCGGTGTGGCGAAAAAGACTCACTCGGCTGGCATCGCCGGACCGAAATCGAAATGCGCCTGCGCGACCGGCGCGAAGCTGCGGCGGTGATGCGGCGTGGGTCCGAGCCTGCGCAGCGCCTCCTGATGGACCGCAGCGGCATAACCCTTGTTCGACGCCCAGCCATAGCCGGGGAACAGGGCGTCGAGCTCTTCCATCATGCAGTCGCGCTGGTGCTTGGCGACGATCGACGCCGCGGCGATCGACAGGCTGAGCGCGTCGCCACCGACGATCGCCGTCGAGACATGGTCCCAGTTCGGACAGCGATTGCCGTCGACCAGCACCATGGCCGGGCGGAAGCCGAGCGCGGCGACGGCCCGCTCCATCGCCAGCATCGTCGCCCAGAAGATATTGAGCCTGTCGATCTCCTCGACACTCGCGACTCCGACGCCGACCTGCGCACAGCCGAGCAGCGCGGCGCACAGCTGCGCGCGCTTGGCCGCAGTGAGCGCTTTCGAATCGTCGATCCCCTCGGGAATGCATTTGAGGTCGAGCACCACCGCCGCGGCGACCACCGGACCGGCGAGCGGGCCGCGCCCGGCCTCGTCGACCCCGGCGATCGGCCCCTTGTGGCTGCGCCGATATTTCCGTTCGTGCTTGAGGTCAGGCATCGTCGAGCCGCCATGGCGGATAACGCCGCATCTCGCCGGCCTGATAGAGACAGATCGCATTGCCGGCGGGATCGCGCAGCCGCGCCTCTCGCCACCCCCAGCGTTGGTCGGTGGGCTCGGATTCGAACTTGACGCCCTGCTGCTGCAGATAGGCGACCGTCACGTCGAGATCGCCGCATTCGAGGAACACCACCGGCGCCGCGACTTCTCCGCGCGCCTCGATCGAGAAGGTCGCTCCGCCCTCGGTCTCGAACCGCGCATAGCGCGGCGTCGCCCGCACGATCTGCTTCATGCCGAGCAGCCGGTAGAAGCGCTCGCTGACAGCAAGATCGTCGGCGGGAACCGTGACTTGATTGAGCATCGGCTCGAAGAAGCTCATGTTGAGATCGAGCCGAACGCCGGCATGGCCCATCGGCCCTTTCCCGCGCCCCAGCCGCGGCGCCTGCTGGATCGCGATCCGCACGAAGCGGCGCGCACGCGCGACCGATTCGGGCAAGTCCCATTCCGCCGCGAGCCCGCACGCGATTGCCGAGGACAAGGTGCAGCCGGTCCCATGCGTCGCGTCGCTGTCGATGCGCGGACTCGTCCAGCCGAGTTCCGGCGGATCGTCGGGATCGACCGAGAACAGCCGGTCGACGACTTCGACACCCTTGGCGTGCCCGCCCTTGACCAGCACCGCGCAGCGATGCCTGCGGACCAGCGCCAGCGCCGCCGCGCGCTGCTCGTGCTCGTCGCGCACCTTCATGCCCGACAGTGCCTCGAGCTCGGGCAGGTTGGGCGTGACGACGGTACAGCGATCCATCAGGCGCTCGAACGCGGCGACGGTGTGGTCGTCGGCCAGGCTCGCGCCGCTGGTCGCCACCATCACCGGATCGAACACCACCGGCACGCCGGGCAGCTCGACCAGCTTCTCGGCGACGATCCGCGCCGTGCGGGCCGAGCCGATCATGCCGATCTTGACCGCGTCGACGCCGAGATCGGTGATGCAGGCGTCGACCTGGGCGCGCACGCTTTCGGCCGGCAGCAGCTGCACATCGGTGACGCCGACGCTGTTCTGCGCCGTGACTGCCGTGATTGCAGTCATGGCATGGCCGCCGAGCATGGTGACGGTCTTGATGTCGGCCTGGATGCCGGCACCGCCGCCCGAGTCGGACCCGGCGATGATCAGGATGCGCGGTGTCATTGGCGGCGCCCTCTGCCACAAATACCGGGGTTTAGGACAGGGCTAACCCTTGAATTTGCGCTCGGCCGAGGCCGGATGCTTCTTGAGCATCGCGCCGACGCGCGTCGGGCGATCGAGCAGCTCGCCACCGCAATTGGGGCAGCGATCGTCGAGCGCCTCGGCGCATTCGGCGCAGAAGGTGCATTCGAACGAGCAGATGAATGCGCCGCCCGAATCCGCCGGCAGGTCGGTGCCGCAGCGTTCGCAATCGGGGCGCATTTCCAACATCGGCCTAGCCTCGAACGCCATCCGTGAATCCAACGAAGTTGACGAAGTTGACGGCTCGCATTCGTCGCCTTTCGCCCCCGCCGCGCGCCGATGGGCGGTGTGCAAACGGCTGTGCGGCCGGCGGTTCCGACCCAGGTGCGCGCCTATTCTTCCTCTGTTCCACCGGTTGGGCGTAACGGAGATGGTCCAACAATCCAAGGTGTTCGGGAAGTTACTAGGCCGCCACTTTCCGCACCGCGTCGCAGATCCGATCGACCACGGCCTCGACCTGCCCGCGATCGTCGCCTTCGGCCATCACGCGGATCACAGGTTCGGTGCCGGAAGGCCGGATGACCAGCCGGCCGCTGCCGTCGAGTTCGGCCTCGGCCGCTGCGATCACGGCCCTGACCGGCTCGGCGTCGAGCGGCTTGCCGCCCTGGAAGCGGACATTCTTGAGGATCTGTGGCAGCGGATCGAAGCGGTGGAGCACTTCGCTTGCCGGGGCTCCGGCGCGCACCAGTTCGGCGAGCACCTGCAACGCCGCGACCAGCCCGTCGCCAGTGGTGGCATAATCCGAGAGGATGATATGCCCGCTCTGTTCGCCGCCGACATTATAGCCCGACGACCGCATCTTCTCGAGCACATAGCGGTCGCCGACCTTGGTGCGGATCATGTCCAGCCCTTGCGCCGCGAGATGGCGTTCGAGCCCAAGATTGGACATCACCGTCGTGACCAGGCCGCCCCCCGCGAGCCGGCCCTGGCGCGCCCAGCTGCCGGCGATCGTCGCCATCAGCTGGTCGCCGTCGACCACCTTGCCGGTCTGGTCGGCGACGATCAGCCGGTCGGCGTCGCCGTCGAGCGCGATGCCGATATGCGCGCCCGATGCGACCACCGTCTCGCAGAGCGTCTGCGGTGCGGTCGACCCGACTGCCTCGTTGATGTTCTTGCCGTTGGGCGTCACGCCGATCGAGACGACGTCGGCGCCGAGCTCCCACAGCGAGGACGGCGCGACCTGATAGGCAGCGCCATTGGCGCAGTCGATGACCACGCGCAGGCCATCGAGACGAAGGTCGCTGGGGAAGGTCGATTTGGCGAAATGGATATAGCGTCCCCGGGCGTCCTCGACCCGGCGCGCGCGGCCGATGTCGCCCGCCGCGGCAAGTGGCACGTCGCCGTCGATCAGCGCCTCGATCGCGACTTCATCTTCGTCCGACAGCTTGAATCCGTCGGGACCGAACAGCTTGATGCCATTGTCGGCGAACGGATTGTGGCTCGCCGAGATCATCACGCCCAGATCGGCGCGCATCGAAGTGGTGAGCATCGCCACCGCGGGCGTCGGCATCGGGCCGACCAGCACGACGTCCATGCCGACGCTGGTGAAGCCGGCGACCATCGCGTTTTCGAGCATATAGCCCGACAGCCGGGTGTCCTTGCCGATCACGACGCGGTGGCGGTGATCGCCGCGCCGGAAATGCGCACCGGCGGCCATGCCGACCTTCATTGCCATGGCCGCGGTCATCGGCTGGGCGTTGGTGAGACCGCGAATGCCGTCGGTGCCGAAATATCTACGTGGCATTGCCTAGCCGGTCCTCACTGTCCGGTCGCGAGGCCGCGCCCGGATCCTATCTCCGTCACCCCGGACTTGTTCCGGGGTCCAATTTGCCTCACAGGAAAAGCAAGAGGCTCAAGTCCTTCCCTTGCCTCCCGTTGGACCCCGGAACAAGTCCGGGGTGACGACTGAGGCTATTTCATCAACACCAGCTCTTCCGCCATGCTCGGGTGGAGCGCAACTGTCTGGTCGAACGCGTCCTTGGTCAGCCCCGCCTTGACCGCCACTGCCGCCGCCTGGAGTATCTCGGGCGCGTCGGGGCCGATCATGTGGAGGCCGACGACGCGGTTGGTCGTGGGCTCGCACACCATCTTGTAGAGCGCGCGCTCGTGGCGGTCGGCGAGCACGTTCTTCATCGGGCGGAAGTCGGAGGTATAGACCTTGACCGCGCCGAACTTCTCGCGCGCCTGGCCTTCGGTAAAGCCGACGCCGGCCATCGGCGGATGGCTGAACACCGCCGAGGGGATGCAATTATAATCCACGCGATGCGGCTTGCCGCCGAAAACGGTGTCGGCGAACGCCTGGCCCTCGCGGATCGCGACCGGCGTGAGCTGGACGCGGTTGGTCACGTCACCGACCGCATAGATCGAATCGACGCTCGACTTGTTGTCGGCATCGACCTTGATCGCGCCTTTCGCGTCGAGTTCGACGCCCGCTTCCTCGAGCCCGAGCCCCTGGGTGTGCGGCACGCGACCGGTCGCAAACAGCACGCAATCGACTTCGATCGGATCGTGCTTGGTCATCGACACCTTGAGGCTGCCGTCGGCCTGCTTCTCGATTCCGCGGAAATCGGCGTGGAAGCGGAAATCGATGCCTTTGGTCATCGAGATCTGCAGCAGCCGGTCGCGGATCGATTCGTCATAGCCGCGCAGGATCACGTCGGAGCGGTTGATCAGCGTGACCTTCGAGCCGAACTCATTGAAGATGCCGGCGAACTCATTGGCGATATAACCGGCGCCGGCGATCAGCACGCGCTTCGGCAGCGCTTCGAGATGAAAGACTTCGTTCGAAGTGATGCCGAACTCATTGCCAGGGCAGTTCGGCCGCTGCGGCCAGGCGCCGGTCGCGATCAATATGGTCTTGGCAGTGACCTTGCGGCCCGACGCGAGCGTCACTTCCTGGGGGCCCGAGACGGTCGCCCGCTCGAGGATGATCTCGACATGATTGTTGTCGAGCGTGCTGGTATAGGCGCGGTTGAGACGGTCGACTTCGCTGAGGACATTGTCGCGCAGCACCGCCCAGTCGAAGCTGCAATCGGGCACGTCCCAACCGAAGCGGCGCGCGTCCTTCAAATCCTCTGCGAAATGCGCGCCAAAGACGAGCAGCTTCTTGGGCACGCAGCCGCGGATCACGCAGGTGCCGCCGACGCGATACTCCTCGGCGATCGCGACTCTGGCGCCATAAGCGGCCGAGACGCGCGCCGCGCGCACCCCGCCCGAACCCGCGCCGATCACGAAGAGGTCGTAGTCAAAGTCGGCCATTTGAGTCTTTCGTGTCAGGGGAAGGCGCGTGCGATCAGATCGGTGGTGGAAGGATCGAATTCCAGTCCCCCCTGATCCGCCGCCTTGGCCATTTCCTTGCCGAGCTCGACGCCGAACTGGTCGAACGAATTGATTCCGAGCAGCACGCCATTCACGAACGTGCGCGCCTCATAGAAGGCGATCAGCGCGCCGAGCGTGCGCGGATCGAGCCGGTCGAGGAGCAAGGTCGACGACGGGCGGTCGCCGGGATAGGTCCGCGCAGGATCGGCGTGGCCGCGGCCGGCCATCAGCGCCGCGCCTTGCGCACACATGTTGAGCAGCAACTGGCGATGGTGATCGTCGGACTGGGTGTCGCCCGGCTCGACGACGCCGAGGAACTCGACCGGCACGAGATGCGTGCCCTGGTGGAGCAGCTGGAACACCGCGTGCTGCTGATCGGTGCCGACGCCGCCCCAGGTGATCGGCGCGGTGGGATAGGAGACCGGCTCGCCGTCGACCGTCACACGCTTGCCGTTCGATTCCATCTCGAGCTGCTGGAGATAGGAGGGCAGCAGCCGCAGCCGCTCGTCATAGGCGAACACGCCGCGCGTCTCGCAGGCGCGCGCCTGGGTGTAGTAGAGGTCGGCGAAGGCGGCGAGCACCGGTGCGTTCTTGTCGAGTGGCGACAGGCGGAAGTGCCGATCCATCTCGCCTGCCCCTTCGAGCAGCTCCTCGAACGCTTCCCAGCCGAGCGCGAGCGCCGCGGGGAAGCCGATCGACGACCATAAGGAATAGCGCCCGCCGACGCTCTCGGCGAACGGCAGGATGCGCGTCTCGTCGACTCCCCAGGCGATCGCCTTTTCGGGCGAAGCCGTGAGCGCGATGACCTGGCCATAGGGATCGGCCACGCGGCCTTCGGCCATCCACGCGATCGCGCTTTCGGCGTTGAGCATGGTTTCGGTGGTGGTGAAGGTCTTCGACGCGATCGCGAGCAGGGTCGCCTGCGGATCGAATCGCTTGGTCGCTTCGTCGAGCGCGGCGCCGTCGACGTTCGACACGATCGCGACGTCATAGCGGTCGGCGTCGCGGCCGAGCGCGTCGACGAGCAGGTCGGGGCCGAGCGCCGAGCCGCCGATTCCGACATGGAGGATATGGCGAATCGGCCCGAGCGCGCCGGCTTCGATCGCATCGATCAGCGCGCGCATCCGCGCCTGATAGGCCCTGGCGCGCGCGACGCTCTCGGGCGCGCCTTCGCCACGTTCGGCGCTGTGCTCGACGGCGCGGCCCTCGGTGACGTTGACGACTTCCCCCGCGAACAGCGCGTCGCGCTTCGCAGTGAAGCCCATCGTGCCGGCGATGTCGAAAAAGGCTGCGACGGCGTCGGCGGTGAGGTGCGTCTTCGACCAGTCGAAATGAATTCCCGCAACGTCGAGCGAGAATTTCGCGAGCCGTTCGCTGTCCGCGGCGAACAGCGCGTCGAGCCGCTGCGGCGCGAGCGCCTTGATCTTCGACCAGTCCGGAATCGCCATGAGCCACCCTTCTGAAGCAAATATCGCCCCCTAGCGTCCCGAAAGCAGGCTGGCCACCGCGATCCAGCGGCTTGACGCAACACCCTGCGCGGACGCAGAGAACCGGCCCATGACCGATCCCACTCCCGTGTCGTCGCCCGAGGCTTCCGCCGGCAAAGGCTCCAAGCGCAAGGCGCGCAAGGAAGAGACCTGGGTCGATACGGTCAAATTCATCGTGTGGCTGGTCGTGATCGTCGTGGTCGTGCGCAGCTTCATCTTCTCGCCGTTCAACATTCCGTCGCAATCGATGCTGCCGCGGCTGCTGATCGGCGACTATCTGTTCGTGTCTAAGTTCAACTACGGCTATTCGCGCTATTCGCTGCCGATCACCCTGGGATTCATTCCGACCGTCCATTGGGCCGACCCCGCACGCGGCGATGTCGTCGTGTTCAAGGCGCCTTCGGACCATAAGGACTGGATCAAGCGCGTGATCGGCCTGCCGGGCGACACGATCCAGATGCAGGGCGGCCAGCTGATCCTCAACGGCAAGCGCATCCCCAAGGACCGCATCGCCGATTTCGTCGTGCCGATCACGCCCAATTTCCCGGCCGAGTCCACGACCGAGCATGGCGAGTGCCCCGGCGCGTTCGTGAGCGTCGACCAGACCGCACAGGAGTCGGTGTGCAAAATCCCGCGCTATCGCGAGACGCTGCCGGGCGGGCGGAGCTACGAAGTGCTCGACATGGGCATGACCCAGGCCGACGATACCGATGTGTTCACGGTGCCGGCGGGCCACGTCTTCCTGATGGGCGACAACCGCGACAACAGCGAGGATAGCCGATTCCCGGTCTATGTCGGCGGCATCTCCTATGTCCCGATGGAGAATCTCGAGGGCAAGGCCGTGGTCAGCTTCTGGTCCACCGACGGCAGCGCCAACTGGTTCCTGCCCTGGACATGGTTCACGGCCGCGCGCTGGAGCCGTATCGGACACGGATTTTGACAGCCCCCGATTTGGGGGGATGGATCACTGAAGTCTTCGGCGAGCGGCCGACCGACCTTGCGCCGTTCGAGCGGGCGCTGACGCACGGCAGCCAGGCCGCCGCCAATTACGAGCGGCTCGAATTTCTCGGCGACCGCGTGCTCGGGCTGGTGATCGCCGAATGGCTGTTCGAGCTGTTTCCGCACGAAGCCGAGGGTGCCTTGTCGCGCCGGCTCAACGCGCTGGTGACCGGCGCAGCGTGCGCCGATGTCGCGCGCGAGCAAGGCGTCGTCGCGCACCTTCGGCTCGGCAAGCAGGCGCGCGACGATGGCGCCGCCGACAGCGACAATGTGCTCGGCGACGTGGTGGAGGCACTGCTCGGCGCCTTTTATCTCCAGCACGGGCTCGACGCCGCACGCGGTTTCGTCCGCCGCGCCTGGGCCGACCGGATCGAGAGCCAGGTGCAGGCGCCGAAACATCCCAAATCGGCGCTGCAGGAATGGGCGGCGGCGCAGAACCGCAAGGCGCCGCTCTATGAAGTGGTCGAGCGCTCGGGGCCCAACCACGCACCGCGGTTCACAGTGAAAGTGAGCGTCGGCAAGCTGGCCGAAGCGACGGCCGAAGGCACGAGCAAACAGGAAGCGGAGACGGCGGCGGCGAAGGCGCTGTTGGAGAAGTTGTTGGATTAAACCGCAAACATACCGTCATCCCCGCGAAAGCGGGGATCCAGGGCAGCAAGGGACGTCGCTCGTGACCCTGGATCCCCGCTTTCGCGGGGATGACGGGTTTGCTTGAGTTGGAACGAATAGAGCATGCCGTCCGAATCCCCCCAACGCTGCGGCCTGATCGCCGTCGTCGGCGCGCCCAATGCGGGCAAGTCGACGCTGGTCAATGCGCTCGTCGGCCAGAAGGTCGCGATCGTCAGTCCGAAGGCGCAGACGACGCGGGCGCGGTTGATGGGGATCGCGATCGAAGGCGATGCGCAGCTGCTGCTGATCGACACGCCGGGCATCTTCACGCCTGCGCGACGGCTCGACCGCGCGATGGTCGCCGCGGCGTGGGAAGGCGCCGAGGGCGCCGACGCGATCGCGCTGGTGGTCGACGGCAAGGGCGGGATCGGGCCGAAAGTCGAAGCGATCGTCGATGCGCTGCAAGGGCGGCGCGAGCCCAGGATCCTGATCCTCAACAAGGTCGATATCGCGGACAAACCCCGGCTGCTGAGTCACGCCCAGAAGCTCCACGAGCGGCTGGCGTTCGACGAGACCTTCTTCGTCTCGGCGGCGACCGGCGACGGCGTCGCCGAGCTCAAGGCCGCGCTCGCCGCGCGCATGCCCGCCGGCCCGTGGCACTTTCCCGAAGAACAGGTGTCCGACGCCACCGATCGCATGGTCGCGGCCGAAATCACGCGCGAACAGCTCTATCTCCAGCTCCACGCCGAGCTGCCCTATGCCTCGGCGATCGAGACCGAGCGCTATTCCGAGCGCGACGACGGTTCAGTCGAGATCCACCAGCAGATCCTCGTCGCGCGCGATACGCAGCGCGCGATCGTGCTCGGCAAGGGCGGGGCGCGGATCAAGGAGATCGGCGCGCGTGCCCGTGCCGAACTCGCCAAGCTGCTGGGCGTGCCGGTGCATCTGTACCTGCACGTCAAGGTCAACCCGCGCTGGGAAGAGGACCGGGCGCTCTACCGCGAGATAGGGCTGGACTGGGTGGATTAGCGGGCGCCAACCAACCAATCGCGGTCATCCCGGACTTGGTTGTATAGACCAGGAACATAGTGGACGGTGTTCGGAGACATGGTGAACACGTTGGCATGGGCAGGAGGAGCCGATGCCGTTCAAGGAGTGTTCGCTGA
>Ga0207675_100001944_pt1 | contig 20637 bp, 17 predicted proteins | sample KBSSwiS42_FD_184305 | JGI IMG/M metagenome (GOLD analysis project Ga0207675, IMG submission 184305) | Switchgrass rhizosphere microbial communities from Kellogg Biological Station, Michigan, USA - KBS Switchgrass S4-2 (SPAdes) (version 2) | ecosystem: Host-associated > Plants > Roots >...
GCTGTTCGCGGCCGAGCCCACCGTGACCAAGGACGACTACGCGAAGTGGCTGCTCGAGGATCCGCGCGTGAACTTTGCCATCAGCAAGCGCGGCAGCGAAGCGGGCATCAGGCATCTGGGTATCCAGGTCGAAGATCGCGCTGAGCTCGCGGATGTCTACTCACGCCTGCAGCGTGCCGAGGCTCCGATACTCGAAGAAGGCGCGACCACTTGCTGCTACGCGAAGAGCGAGAAGAGCTGGATCGCAGATCCGCAAGGGATTCAGTGGGAAACGTTTCTCACGACCGGCGAGAGCACCACATACGGTGCGGCGCCGGTGCGGCAGAATCGCGGCAACCCCTGTTGCGAGCCGACCCAGGCGGCGTGAGCAATGCCTGATCGACCTCACAACGTGGCCAATCGTTCGCAGGAATTGCGGCGGCCGCTAAGGTACCGCCCGCTTGCGCACAGCCAGCGAGAAGAACATCAATCCGCTGGCCGACACGATTGCCAGTAGCAACAATCCCGATCGCAGCGGAAATCCGGCACTCAAGCCCGCGGCGAAGATCGCGGGCGCGAGGGCCCGCGCGAAGAAGCTCGGCCGCGCGAGTGCGCCGAGCAGGGCGCCCTGTTGTTGCGCGCCGAAGAGCTCGGCCGGCACCGTCCCGCGGGCGATCGTCAGGATGCCGTTGGATGCGCCATAGCACATGGCGAACAACAGACCGAAGCCGACGACGCCTGGGATGGTGTTGAGCAGGATCATTCCGAGCAACGCCAGCGCGCAGGCGGCGTAGCCCACGCCGATTGCGGAGATGCGGCCCGAGAAGAACCATTCGACGATGCGCGCCAGCACTTGCATCGGACCTATCAACGCACCGATCCAGACTGCCTGCTCGGCACTGAAGCCGCGATTTCCCAAGGCCGGAATCATGTATGCGGACAGCGCGCTGAAGACGAACGTCGCTGCGGCAAACATTGCCGCCAGCCAGGCGAACCGTGGGTCTGCTGCATAAGAGCCGGAAGTTGGCGTCGCGCTCTTCGTTGCAATCTGCGCCACATTCGTTGCCGGCAACGCCAGGCGGTGAATCGGAACACAAATGAACAAGTGAAGCGCGGCAAAGATCAGCAGCGTCGCGCGCCAACCGCAGGCTTCCGCCAGCGCGTGGGAGAGCGGCCAGAACACAGTACTGGCAAAGCCACCGAAGAGAGTCAGGCCGGTGACTGCGCGACGGTAGCTGTCAGGCGCGATCTGATAGAGGCTCGCAAACGCCGGCTCGTAAAGGCACGCTGTCATTGCGAGGCCGACGAGGATCCACCCGAGTGTGAACACCACAGGTTCGCGGGCCGCAGCAACCACTACGAGTGCAAGCGCTGCCGTGAACGAGCCGAGCGTCATCACGTTGCGCCCGCCAGCCTTGTCGACTTGGCGGCCGACGCGAGGAGCGGCTACTCCGGATAGCAGCTGGCCCAGCGTGAAGGCGCCGAAGATGATCAGATCGCTGAAACCGAGCTCTTTTCTGATCGGCGCGGCGAGCACCGTCAAGGTGTAGTAGAGCGATCCCCAGCTGATGATCTGAGCGATGCCGAGCAGGGAAACGATTCGCCAGAGCGGCGTCGTGGGCAGCACGCTATGCAAGCCGCAGCGACATGAAGACGCTGTTCCCGTTCTCGCGGTACGTCCCGAATGGTCCGCAGAGCGTGAAGCCGACGCTCCGATACAACGATTGTGCAGGTAAGAACGCGGGATGGCTTCCGGTTTCCAGATAAAGAGTTCGATACCCACGGGTTCGACCGGCGTCGACAATGTGGTTGAGGAGCGCCCGACCTGCACCTGTCCGGCGCAACGCGCTCGGAGTGCGCATCGACTTGATCTCACCCTCGGTCGGCGAGAGCTCCTTGAGCGCGGCGCAACCCAGGAGCGACTGCCCGTTCCATGCTGTCCAGAACGTGACCCCGGGCGCCTTCAGCTTGCTCGCATCGAACGCAAAGACCTGTTCGGGCGGGGAGAGCTCGTACATGTTGCGCAGGTGCTCTTCGAGAAGAGAGAGAACCGGGGCACGAGAGAGATCATCGAGCTCGATGCGCAGCATGCAGAGCTCATTGTGCCGCACGCTTGACCCGTTTGCTCGCCGACACGTAGGCTTCCGCGCCATGAAAATCGCCTGCACCCGCTTTGTTTCCTGCGTTGCCGCCGGGCTCCTCGTCACTGCCAGCGTCGGCATGGCCGAGGATGCGCAACGTGTGACACCCATGACACCGGACGTCGTCGACAAGTACGAACAGACGCTCCCGTCGGCCGATTTCATCCGTCGCGAGTCGATGGTGCCGATGCGTGACGGCACCAAGCTGTACACCGTGGTCGTGATGAAGAAGGGGACCGCCAAGGGCCCGATCCTGCTGTCGCGCACGCCGTACGACGCGCATCACGAGACGCATCGCGTCGCGAGCCAGCGCATCGTCGACGTCCTGGAAGTGATGGACGCCGAGTTCGTCGAAGACGGCTACATCCGCGTGTATCAGGACATTCGCGGTCTGCACCGTTCCGAGGGCGCCTACGTCATGAACCGCCCGCTGGCAGGCCCATTGAACAAGACCGGCATCGACGAAGCGACCGATGCGTACGACACCATCGACTGGCTGGTGAAGAACGTCCCCGAGTCGAACGGCAAGGTCGGCGTCATCGGCAGCTCGTATCTCGGCTTCACCGCATTGATGGCCGAGATCAATCCGCATCCCGCGCTGAAGGCAGTCGTGCCACAGAGCCCGATGGTCGACGGCTGGATGGGCGATGACTGGTTCCACAACGGCGCGTTTCGCGTGCTGTCGCTCAACTACGCCGTCGGCCAGGCGACCAACAAGGCCGAAGGCGGCGGTGAGTTCGCGCTCGGCGGCGGCGACGATTACACGCGCTATCTCGAAGCCGGCTCCGTCGCGGACTTCGCGAAGTTGCTCGGCATCCAGCACTATCCCGGTGTTCGCAAGTTCCTCGAGAACCCGGCCTATACGGATTTCTGGTCGCTGCAGGCGGTCGACAAATGGCTCGCGGCGCAGCCGCTGACAGTGCCGACGATGCTCGAAGTCGGTCAGTGGGATCAGGAAGACAGTTACGGCGCGCCCGCTGCGTATCGCGCGCTCGAACCCAAGGACACTGAGAACAACATGGTGTCGCTCGTCATCGGGCCGTGGCGCCACTCGGGAGCGAATCACTACGGTTACGAGATGGGCAGCCTGACTTTCACCGGCGATACAGCGCGCGAGTGGCGCGTACAGTACGTGAAGCCGTTCTTCGATCATTGGCTCAAGGACGGTCCCGATCCGCACACGCCGCCCGTGCTCACGTATGCAACTGGTGTGAACAAGTGGGAGAGCTCGGAGCGCTGGCCGATGGGCACTGCGACGCCGATCTATCTCGCCGCCAACGGCGCCGCAACTTTCGAGCGGCCGTCGGAAACGGAGCACTATGAATATGTGAGCGATCCCGCTCATCCGGTGCCATTCATTCCGCGCCCGATCGACATGAGCGACCCGATGCAGTGGAAGTACTGGCTGGTGCAGGATCAGCGCTTCGTGTCGGACCGTCCGGACGTCGCTGCGTGGAAGTCTGCACCGCTCGACAAGCCGGTGCACATCATGGGCGCGCCCGAGGTCGATCTGTTCGCTTCGACCACCGGCACCGACAGCGACTGGGTCGTGAAGCTCATCGACGTTTATCCGAACGACACGCCGGAGCCGGCGTCGCAGGGCGCGAAGCCGACGATGGCGGGTCTCGAATTGCCGATCGGCATCGAGATCTTTCGCGGACGTTACGTGAAGAGCTTCGCGGCGCCAGCTGCGCTCAAAGCAGGTCGGGTGGAGCACTATCGCTGGACGTTGCCCAACGTCAATCACGTGTTCCTGCCGGGTCACCGGATCATGGTGCAGGTCCAGTCGAGCCTGTTCCCACTCTATGATCGCAATCCGCAGACGTACGTGGAGAACATCATGTACGCCAAGCCGGCCGATTATAAGAAGGCGACGCAGAGCATCTGGTTCGGCGGAAACAGCGCCAGCGCCGTGCAGTTGCCAGTGGTGCGCTGAGAGCCATTGCAAACATTGCACGCGGAACGTCCTCGCGTTCCCACGTATTGAAGGTCATACATGGGCCCGAGCGACGTGAATGGCCGACGACACCGCTGCGACACCAACGCCTGATCTTCTGGCACACGGCTCCGCGACACTGAGCCGTGTCAGCGTAGACGCTTACAACGCCGAGTTGCGCACCCCCGACGGCTTCGTCGGCGACCGCGCCAGCAAGCGCGCGTTCCAGGCGATCCTCGATGATTGGCGCGAGCGCGTCCGCAAGATGGGCGAGGATCCGCTCGGCGAGCAACCCAGCGAGGAGATCAGCAAGAAGCAGCTCGACAAGCTGCTGCTGGAGGGCGATCCCGAAGCTGCCGGCATGGTTCACAGCGCCATCGAGGAATTTGCGCAGGAATTTGCCGCGGTGATTCGCCGCTTCCTGCGCCTGAAGGAGTGGAAGGACGTCGAGCGCATCGTGGTGGGAGGCGGCCTGCGTCAAAGCCGCATCGGCGAGCTCGCCATCGGTCGGACCAGCGTGGTCTTGAAAGGTCGCGGGCACGCGGTCGACCTGCATCCGATTCGTCATGCACCCGATCACGCCGGCCTCATCGGCAGCATCCATCTGGTCCCTGCGTGGATCCTCGCCGGCCACGACAGCATCCTCGCGGTCGACATCGGCGGCAGCAACATCCGCGCCGGGATCGTCGAATTTCATTCGAAGAAGAAGAAGGATTTGTCGGACGCCGACGTTCACCGCCTGGAGCTTTGGCGGCACTCCGACGACGCGCCCAAGCGCGAGGATGCTGTGGAACGCCTCATCGAATTCCTGCTCGATCTCGTCAAGCGCGCGGACAAGGATGGACTGACGCTGGCGCCGTTCATCGGCATTGGCTGTCCTGGTGTGATTCGAGCTGACGGCTCGATCGAGCGCGGCGGCCAGAACCTGCCGGGCAACTGGGAAGCGAAAGGCTTCAATCTGCCGCAGCGGTTACGCGAGGCGCTGCCGACCATCGGCGATCACGACACGGTAGTCCTCATGCACAACGATGCAGTCGTGCAAGGACTCAGCGAACTGCCCTGGATGCAGGATGTGAAGCACTGGGCGGTGATGACGATCGGCACCGGCCTCGGCAACGCGCACTTCACGAATCGGGCGCTGGCTGACCAGTGAAAACCGCCAGCTGAGCGGCGAAAGCACGCTGGTACGCGGGCCGTGCTTCGCCGCGGGCGATATAGGCGGAGACGTTCGGATATTCCTCCAGCAAACCCGATCCCTCCAATCTGCGCAGCACGTGCACCATCAGCAGGTCACCGGCGCTGAACTCACCATCGAGCCACTCGGCAGCGCCCAGCCGACGCGAAAGCTGTGCCAGCCGTGCACGAATGCGATCCTCGAGCATAGGCAGGCGCTGTTCGTACCAGCCTTTGTCGCGCTCCAGGAGCACCGCCGCGGAACGCTCGACAATCGGCGGCTCAACCGTGCTCAGCGCGGCAAACATCCATGTGATCGCGCGCGCTCGGGCGCTCACGTCCGCTGGTAGCAGCCCCGCGTGACGCTCGGCAATGTGCAGAATGATCGCGCCCGACTCGAACAGCGTCAGATCGCCCTCCTCGTAAGTCGGGATCTGACCGAACGGATTGCGCTCGCAATGCGCAGCTTCCTTCATGGTCTTGAACGAGACCAATCGCACGTCGTAGGGCTGGCCCACTTCCTCGAGCGCCCAGCGAACACGCATGTCGCGCGCGAGTCCTCTGCCGCGATCCGGTGACCGTTCGAAAGCGGTGACGGTGGGCTTCATTGAAACGCTCCTGGGGGCTCAACTGTCTCAAGGACGAACGAACGGTCGCGGTTCCGACACGATCTCGACGATGACTTGACCTTGCCCCTCGGACAAGCGGTACCGTTGTGGTGCATGCTGGGAATCCATGACTACTGGTTGTTCGTTCTGACGGGTGTGTTGCTGAACCTCACGCCCGGCCAGGACACGATGTTCATCCTGGGCCGCAGTCTGACCGGCGGTCTGCGAGCGGGCGTGGCCTCGGCGCTCGGCATCGGTGTCGGCAGCATTATTCATACGTTGGCCGCTGCCGCGGGCCTGTCGGCGATTCTGGCCGCGTCGCCGGCGGCCTTTTTCGTCGTCCGGATCGCGGGGGCGCTGTACCTCGTCTACCTTGGAGCGAAGCTGCTGTTCGCGAAGACTTTGCACGACTCGGATCTGCCCGCCGCGCCCGCAGACGAGGGCGATGCACGGTCCGCGTTCCGCCAGGGCATCGTCACCAACATTCTCAACCCGAAAGTCGCCTTGTTCTTCCTCGCTCTGCTGCCGCAGTTCATTGAACCCGACAGCATGTCGAAGACGCTCGCGTTTCTAACGCTTGGCATCACGTTCGTGACGACCGGAACGCTCTGGTGTCTCGTGCTCGCGCTTGGCGCCGCACGCTTGCGGCAGTTCTTTCGCGGCAATCCTCGCCTGCGCGCCTCCATCGATCACGTGACCGGTGTGCTCTTCATCGGTTTGGGTATTCGCCTCGCAGCGCAGCGGTGACGTGCATGATCAAACTGCTCATTGCCCTGTGTGCTACGGGATGGACTCTGATGTCGTCGGCAGCTGAAACCGGGCTGCTGATGCTCGAAGCGAAGATTCCTCTAGGCGATGTCAAAGGCCGCATCGACCACCTGGCTATCGATGTGGCACACCGGCGGCTGTTCGTCGCCGAGCTCGGTAACAATACCGTCGCAGTCATCGATGTCGACGGTCGGAAAGTTGTGCGCCGGCTTGCAGGATTCGACGAGCCGCAGGGCGTCGCGTATCTCGCACGAACGGATACACTCTACGTGGCCAACGGCGGCACCGGCGAGCTGCATGCGTTCCGCGGGCCGCAGCTTGAGCCAGTCGGCAAACTCGAGCTCGATGACGATGCCGACAATATCCGTATCGATCGCGAGCAGGCTCGCATCTACGTCGGCGCGGGCAGCGGCAAGCTGGCAATCATCGATGCCGCGGCGTTCAAGAAAGCCGGCGAGATTGGGTTGCAGGGTCATCCCGAAAGTTTTCAGCTCGACGAAGCCGGCTCGCGGATCTACGTCAATGTTCCCGACGCGAAGCAAGTGGCGGTCGTCGATCGAGCAGCGAGCAAACAGATCGCGATCTGGTCCACGGCGAACCTGCGATCCAACTACCCGATGGCGCTCGACGCGCAGCGCAATCGCGTGTTCGTCGCGTTCCGTCAGCCTGCAACGCTAGTCTCGTACGACGCGGCAAACGGAGCGGTGCAGGAGCGAGTCGACATCTGTGGCGACGCAGATGATGTCTTCATCGACGCTCGACGCAGCTATGTGTACGTCGCTTGCGGCCAGGGCGTGATCGATGTGCTCACCAGTCGCGGCGATCATACGACGCGCGTTGCCCGCATAGAGACGAGCCAGGGCGCGCGGACTGCATTCTTCTCACCGGATCTGGATCGCCTATTCCTGGCTGTCCGCGCCAGCGGGGCAGAAGGCGCCGCCGTCTGGGTCTTCCGCCCGGTGTAGTCGTCCGCCAGGAGACAGACGATGCACACCCACACGATTGCGAACTGGAGTCACGATCACGCCTTTCTCGGCGCCCGGCATGCCGAGAACGAACGGCGGACGTGGCTGGTCGTCGCGCTGACGGCAGCGATGATGGTCGTCGAGATCGTCGGCGGAACGATCTACGGCTCGATGGCTCTGGTTGCCGACGGCTGGCACATGTCGACGCACGCCGGCGCTCTCGCGATAGCGGCGGTCGCCTATCGATATGCACGAGGCCACGCGCGCGATCCGCGGTTCTGCTTTGGAACCGGCAAAGTCGGCGAGCTCGCGGGCTATTCGAGTGCGTTGATCCTCGCAGTCATCTCGTTGTTGATCGGCCATCAATCCGTGAGTCGATTGTTCAGCCCGGTAACGATCAGCTTCGACGAAGCAACGGTCATCGCGGCCATCGGCCTCGGAGTGAATCTTGCGAGCGCGTGGTTGTTGAACGAGCAGCATGAGCATGAGCATGAGCATGAGCACCACCACGACCATCATCACCATCACGACCACAATCTACGCGCCGCGTATCTGCACGTGCTCGCCGATGCCATGACCTCAGTGCTGGCCATCGGCGCACTCCTGACCGGTCGCTTCTTCGGCTGGACCTGGATGGATCCAGTGATGGGCATCGTCGGCGCGCTCGTGATCGCTCACTGGTCGCTGCGCCTTCTGCGAAACGCCGGCGCCGTTCTCCTGGACACTGTCGTCGATCCGCAGCTTGCCGCGCGTATCCGGACCAAGCTGGAAGTCGACGGCGACCAGATCTCCGACCTCCACCTCTGGCGCGTGGGACCGGGACACGCTGCGCTCATCGCCGCGATCGTCAGCGACCAGCCGCGGTCGCCGGAGTCCTACAAAGCGCGGCTCGCCGATCTCGACGGCTTGTCTCACATCACGATCGAAGTGCATCCCTGCACGCACCCGGCCGGTTGATCGAAGTACGCCGCCACGTCTAACGCGGGTGACCGCATCCAGGATCGCTCGCGTATCGCTCATCAGTGTGTTCGCGCTGATTTTCAGCGCGTGCGGCACGTTGCCATCCGGCGGCACCTGGGGCGATTCCGCCACGATCCGTCCGGGCTGGGCTCGCGTGGGGCAGGCGGCTCGCGCTGCCGCCACCGATCCCTGGGTTTGGGCGCCGCTTGCCACCGCCGCACTTTTACAAGTCGATGACTTCGACCGCCGCACGTCGGATTGGGCGCGCGAACACACGCCGATCTTCGGCTCGCAAAGCAATGCCGAGAAGTGGAGTGACGACCTGCGTTCGACGGCGGGGGTCGTGTCGCTCGTCACCCTGGTTGCGACGCCCGGTGGCGACGACGCCGGTCAGTGGCTGATCAGCAAAGCGAAGGGCGGCGCGGTGGAAGTGGCTGCCATTGGCGTGACGAGTGCTGCCACGGTCGCGCTCAAAAGTGCCACCGGCCGCGAGCGGCCCAACGGTGCCGACGACGAGAGCTTTCCCTCGGGTCACACGTCTTCGGCAGCAGTTCACGGACAGCTCGCAAAGATTAATCTAGAATCCATCCCGATGAGTGCGGGTCTGCGCCTCACGGCAGACATCGGCATCGACGCAGTCACTGTGGGTACCGCATGGGCGCGCGTCGAAGCCGGCTGGCACTATCCCTCCGACACGCTCGTCGGCATGGCGCTCGGTACTTTCGTGGCTTCGTTCGCCACCCGGGCGTTCCTGCCGGAGACGGCTCAAGACGCCTTGGGCTTGGCCGCTACTGACGGAGGTGCGATGCTCGAATGGAACGTCAGGTTTTAGACGCGCTCCGCGATTGATTTAGCGCCGGGGCCCGTCTAACGCCAAATTCACGCCGCCGGACGGCCGATGCACTATTTAAAACTGCGACGTAGTCGAGCCATTCTGACCTTGTTCGCAGCTTCGACCCTGCTTTTCCTGGTATTTCCCGGCGTCGATATCTTCATCTCCCGCCTGTTCTTCAGCCGCGGGTTTTACCTGAGCCAGCAGTGGTGGACGCTGTTCATGCACGACAGCATGGGCTACTTCCTGGGCTTCTCGCTCGCCTCGGTGATCGCGCTCTACCTCTGGAACAAGGTGATGAAGCGCAATCTGTGCGGGGTCGATGGCAAGCGGATCGTGTATTTGTTCCTGGTCCTGATCCTCGGCGCCGGTGTCATCGTGAACGTGGCGCTCAAGGACAACTTCGGGCGGGCGCGACCGCGAGACATCGTCGAGTTCGGCGGTGCCGGGCATTACACGCCGCCGTTCGTGGTCAGCGGCCAGTGCACGAAGAACTGTTCTTTCTCGTCCGGCGAAGCCGCCGGCGGCTTCTTCAGCCTGGCTCTGGCGCTGGCTTTGAGCCGACGGCGCAGGGTGTTCGCCGCGGCTGTCGCCGTGGGCGCTGTCGTGTCGTTCTGCCGCATTGCCAGCGGTGCGCATTTCCTTTCCGACACGGTTGTTTCATTCTTCGTGATGCTGATCGTCGCGGACGTCTTGCATCACTACCTGGTCCTGGGGGCGTTCGAACGGGAGGCACGACTCCGCCTGGAGGCGGAGGCTTTGCCGGCACTTCCGAGCGCCACCGAGACCTGAATTTGTCCATTGCCCGGCTGAGATTCCAGACCTCGCACCTGCGGTTCTCGCTGGCGTTCTGCGCGCTGCTGTTCGTGATTTGCAACGCGATCAATTTCGACAAACTGTCGAAGTGGTTTCGCCAGGGCGACGGTGTCGACTGGCCGGCGCTGTCCGCGTACCTGGTCGCCGGGCTCTGCCTGTTCACGTTCTTCTTCACGCTGCTGGCTCATCGCCGCACGATCAAGCCGCTGGCGATTCTGTTGACGATCACGAGCTGCGCCGGCACGTACTTCATCGCGAAATACAATGTCGCCATCGATACGTCGATGGTCCAGAACACGGTGCACACGGATGCCACCGAGGTCGGTCAGCTCCTGTCGTTGCAGATGCTGCCGTACGTCTTGTTCCTGCTCGTGCTGCCGGTGCTGATCATCTGGTCGGCGGACATCACGTTTCAGCCGCGCGGCAGATATCTGCTCGGCTCGCTGCAGCTGATCGCCGTGACTCTCTGCGTCGCCTTGGCATCTCTGTACTTGCAGTACGGCGCGATTCTTCGGGCCGGCAACGTCTCGAACAAGTACATCGTCTATTCGCTGGTCCCGCTCAACATCATCTCGAGCTCCATCAACGCGACGTCGAAGGCAATCAAGCCGTACTTCAAGCGCAACGAGCAGAACGTCGAGATCGCCGCAAGCGTGTCGGCGCCCGACAACCTCGTGGTGGTCCTCGCGGTCGGCGAGTCTTCGCGTCGGAAGAACTTCAGCGTGTACGGTTACGAGCGACGGAAAACGAATCCGGTGCTGGAGAGCATCGCCGGATTGCATCTGCTCGATGCCATCGCGACGCGCGGCTCGACCTTGTACGCGTTGCCGAAGATCCTGGAGAAGAACGACGTCAAGCTGACGACGATTGTATCCAAGGTGGGCATACCGACAGCGTGCTACGTGAACTACACGCTCTATGACAACTGCGCGGCGGTCGGCGAAACGAAAGTCAGCGACTGCGCTCACGGCGGCAAGTGCTACGACGAAGATGTCATCCCGCTGCTCAAGGAAAACATCGCCACCTACAAGTCCGGCTACCGCTTCGTCGTCCTGCACTTTGGCGGCGGCAGTCACGGCCCGGTCTACAGCGACCGCTATCCGCCGGAGTTCCAGCAGTTCCAGCCGATGTGCACCGATGCCGACATCGCCAACAAGTGCTCGCTCGACCAGGTGTACAACTCCTACGACAACACGATCCTCTACGTCGATCACGTCGTGGGGCAGGCGATCACAGAGCTCGACAACTCGAAGATTCCGTACGTCTTCATCTATCTCTCCGATCACGGCGAATCGCTGCTCGAAGACGGCTTGATGTTTCATGGCATGCCGCCGGGCATGTCGCTGCCGGCCGAGCAGGCTGAGATCCCGTTGATCGTGAAATCGTCGATTCCGATTTCGGTCGTGCAGCGCGCGCAGTATCAACAGGGCGACGTGTTCGACACGGTGCTCGATCTGTTCGCGATCCGGTCGAAGACGTTCGATAAAGCCGGCAGCTTCATCAATAAGAGCGCGACGCCGGCGCTCGCCAGCGGCTCCTAATCACAAAGTCGCGCCGCTGCAAATACCACCTTCGTGGTATTCCTCTTTGGGATCGGAATTTCTTGCACGTGGATGTCGCATAGACAACGAAATTCTTTCGCGTATCGTTCACGGTCTTCCCTGCCGTTGCGAATTCAACAAGCGTTGGGCAGGAACAACCAGAAGACGTGGGGATACTACCAATGGGTAATATGAAATTGCTCGCGGCCTCTGCGGCCGCACTAGGGTTGACTGTGTTTGCAGTCAACGATGCGCTCGCTGCACAGCTCGGCAACTCCAAGCTCGGGCAGCGTGACGAGCAGTTGGTGGATCAGGCGCAGCAGTCCGGCAAGAGCCGCATGGTGCTGATCGTCGCGGCCACTAAAGGCTCGATCAACCAAGCCGTCGCGGACATCGCCGCGCTCGGCGGCCAGATCCAGTATCGAGATGACGCTCTCGGCTATCTGCGCGTCAGCGTGGGGGTCGGACAGGTGAAGGCCCTGGCGGCGCTCGCCTCCGTGCAGAGCGTCGATGTGGATGAAACCGTGCCGATGCCCGACCCGAGCCCCGATCCGGAAGGCATCGCCGCGCTCGTGCCGCAGGTGGCGCCGAATGCCGCGACACCTCGTGACAACCCGTATCTGCCGATCCGCGATACCGGTGCTGCGCAATTCACCGCAGACCATCCGACGTGGGATGGCCGCGGCGTGACGATCGGCGTCGTCGACGCCGGCATCACGCTCGATCACCCGAGTCTGCAAACGACCTCGACCGGCGAACGCAAGATCATCGATTGGGTGACGGGCACCGATCCGTTCACGGAAAACGACCCGACGTGGCTGGACATGAGCACCCAGGTTTCCGGCGCCCAGTTCACGTTCGAGGGCCGCATCTACACGGCACCGGCGAATGGCAACTATCGAATTGCACTGTTCAACGAGCGCGATCCGCGCCTCAACAGCGCCGATCTCCAGATGGACGTCAATCGCGACGGCAATCCCACCGGCAGCAGCGGGCTGTTCGCAGTGCTGTGGGATCCGAGTGCGAAGAATCTGGTGTGGGTCGATACCAACCAGAACGGCAGCTTCGCGGACGAAGTTGCGATGACCGATTACAAGGTGAAGTTCGACGTCAATTATTTCGGCGTCGACAACCCGGCGACGCCAGTCGTCGAACGCGTGCCTTTCGTCGTGCAGACGGACGGCAAGCTCAAGGTAGTGAACATCGGCCTCGTCTCCAGCCCGCACGGCTCGCACGTCGCCGGCATCGCATCCGGCAACGCGTTGTTCGGCGGCGCGATGAGCGGCGCGGCGCCTGGCGCCAAGCTGGTCTCAGTACGCGCGTGCTTGTGGATTGCGGGCTGCACCACCCATGCGCTCCTCGAAGGCATGATCTACGCCGTCAAGCAGGCGCACGTCGACGTGATCAACATGTCGATCGGCGGGTTGCCAGCGCTCAACGATGGCAACAACGCTCGTGCCGAGCTCTACAACCGGCTGATCGAGCAGTTCAAGGTGCAGATGTTCTTCTCGGCGGGCAACGATGGCCCCGGAATGAACACTGTCGGCGATCCTGCGGTGGCGACCAATGTCGTCGGCGTCGGCGCCTACCTGAGTCGCGCGACGATGCAGCTCGGCTATGGCGCGGACACGCCGTTCGTCGACAACCTGAATTACTTCACCTCGAACGGTCCGCGTGAGGACGGCGGATTCAAGCCGGAAATCATCGCGCCCGGCGCGGCTGTTTCCACGACTCCGTTGTGGCAGCCCGGCGTGGGTGTGCCGTACGCGCTGCCGCCCGGCTATCAGTTCATGAACGGCACTTCGATGGCAGCACCGCAGGCGACTGGCGCGGCGGCACTGCTGATCAGTGCTGCGAAACAAGCTGGCGCGCAGTGGAAGCCCGACCAGCTTCGCCAGGCGATCCGTTCTTCGACGCGCCTGTTGGATGCGAGCCGCATCGGCGTCTATCGCCAGGGCAACGGCATCCTGCAGACCGAGGCAGCGTGGAACCTGCTGAAGACGAACATCAGCACGGACGAGATCGTCGCGAGGGTGCCGGTCAACACCATCCTCAGCTCCTTCCTCGCTGAGCCGGGCATCGGCACCGGCATTTACGATCGCGAAGGCGTCGTCGCAGGGCAGTCGTACACGCGTACGTACAAGATCACGCGCACCAAGGGCGGCTCGCAGCCGAAGTCCTACACAGTCAGCTGGGTCGGCGGCGACGGCACTTTCAGTTCGCAGGCAACGATCGCTCTGCCGCTGAACGTGACGGTGGACCTGCCGGTCACGATCAATCCGCAGACTGCCGGCCATCACTCGGCGATCATGAATCTCGACAGTGCCAGCGCGGCGGGCATCGAGTTCCAGACGATGAACGTGGTCGATGCGGCTGACCAGTTCAATGCAGGCAACAACTTCTCCGTCACGAAGACCGGCCAGATCGGTCGTGCGCAGCAGACATCGCACTTCGTGCGTGTACCGGCCGGCACACCGGCGCTGAAGGTCGACTTCTCGGGGCCGACCTCGGCCGCCGGCACGGGGCAGGCGCGCTTCCTGCGCATCCATCCGTATGGAGTGGGCATCGATTCGAATGCAGTTTCGAACTGCTACCAGCCGGCCGCCGCTGCCGGCTGCGCTACGGGCTCGCCGACCTCGCGCGTGCTCGGTTCTCCGCAAGCCGGCGTCTGGGAGATCACGGTCGATGCACGTCGCAGCTCCGACGCTGACTCTGCGCCGTACAGCCTGACTGCATCGATCCTCGGTGCGCTCGTGGCGCCGAATCCCGATGTGATCCCCAGCGCGACAATCGGTGCGCCAATCGCCAGGTCGTACACGCTCACGAATATCTTCGGTGCGTTCACGGGTCGTGCAGTCGGCAGCACGCTCGGTAGTGCAAATAGATTGACACCGACGATCGCCAATGCTGAACAGCAGCAGTTCCAGGTGCAGGTAACTCCTGGTTCGACCTCGCTGCGCGCAACCATCGGCGGTACCAGCGACCCGGCGGCGGACCTCGACTTGTTCGTCTTCAACTGCACCAGCGGCACCTGCGTGCAGGCGGGCTCGAGCGCGGACGGCGATTCCGAGGAATCGGTGACGATCAATAATCCGGCCGCAGGCACCTGGGTCGTGCTCATCGACGGCTTCGCGGTACCGGCAGGAACGACGACGTTCAACTACATCGATGTGTTCACGAATGCAGCGTTCGGCGCCGTGTCCGTCACGGATGCCAATGCGTTGCGTCCGGCGGGCGCATCGTGGACCGTCCCGGGATCTGTCACGGCGAATGCCGCGCCGGCGGCGGGTCGCGTGCTGTACGGCACCGTTCGCGTTGCAACCGACACCAACGCGGTCGTTGGTTCAGGCGATGTGATCGTGGAGAGCGTTACCCCGTAGACGCTATGCCACGAGCGCGAGGGCCATGGACGGCCCCCGCGAATCGCGCAGATTCGATCAGCCTTCTTTCTTGCGAAAGGCTTCCTCACCCGCATCCGACACCGCGACCCACTGCGGATCGGGCGCCGCATTCGGCACATAGCTGTCGTGCCAGTTCCACCACTTGTAGCGCTTCGACTGCGGGTAACCCTGCGGTGAGTCCTCTCCCTCTTCCTGACGGCCGAGCGCCGTCATGTCGAGGTAGCTCCACACCGATCCCATCGCCTCGTCGCCACGGCTGTTGATGAAGTACGTGCGGTAGATGCGCTCGCCGTCGCGGATGAATGCGTTGTGGCCGTGCCATTCATTCACGCCGAAGTCGATGTCGAAGCTGTCGGTGATCGTGTACCACGGCATTTCCCAGCCCATTCGCGCCTTCAGTCGCGCGATGTCCGCTTGCGGCGCGCGCGAAGCGTAGGCGAGGGTGGTGTCGCGGGCATGCAAGTGGGCGAGGTTGGAAACCTGATCGGCGCCCAGCGAGCAGCCGATGCACGCATGCTCCGGCCAGCCGTGCACGCCGGGCTCGAAGAATGCGCGATAGACGATGAGCTGTCGGCGGCCTTCGAACAGATCGAGCAGGCTCACTTTGCCGCGAGGTCCATCGAAAACGTAGTCCTTGTCCACGGCCATCCACGGCATCCGCCGACGCGCGGCGGCCATGGCATCGCGGGTGTGGGTCAAGGCCTTCTCCTTGACGAGCAGGTCCGCGTGCGCCGCCGCCCACTCCTTGGGCGACACGATCGATGGCTTCTGCGGGGGTAACGGGGTCGTAGTCATCGCAATCTCCTGATACTCGGGGTTCCTGAAGCGATGACGATCCGGCGCGGCCGATTTCTACTGCGGGTCTCCCTGGCAAGCCAGACGGCCGGAGCGCCCAAGGATCTCCTCGTAACGCACCGTGCAGACGGGGAGTTGCGCGGACTGCGACAGGTACAGGTCCCGCATCGAGCAGAGTTGCACGCCGCGCTCGATCCATTGCTGCAGCAGACACTCGAAGGCGCGGCGCAGCCGCATGCCCTCGAGCTCGGCGTGTAGCGTGAAGACATGACCATGGCGCGCAGGCACGGCGCTCCGCTCGAGGACTTCGGCGGCGACGGTCGCTTCCGTGCAGCCGGCGACTCCGATGAGCTCATCGAATGTCGGCAGCGTGGTCGGCAGCTGCGGGCAGCGCATCGGCACCGGCGCCTGCGCTGGCCAGAACGGTTGTGTGCCGCGCGTGTCGCTGGCGTAGTCGAAGCCGAACTCTGCTTCGAGCGCCGGCACGTGCTCGTTGATCTGCCAGCCCGCGGCGCCATGTGTCTTCGGCATCGTGCCGAACACATCGCGAAAGCACTCCACCGCCAGCTCCATCTGCTGCCGCGTCCAGGCGTAGTCGCGCGTGGCGACGTAGTCCTGCCAGGTAACATGATCGTAGCAGTGCACGCCGACTTCGAACCCGGCGCTGCGGACCGCGCGCATGATCTGCCGGCCTTTTACGCTGATCTGGGGCGCAGGCAATAGCGTGCCGTAACACAGCGTTTTCAGGCCGTAGTGCGTAGCCACCGAGGTGCGCAGAACCTTGCTCATGAATCCGCGGCGGAAGACTCGCCGCAAGGCCTGGCCAGTGTTGTCCGGTCCGAGGCTGAAAAGGAACGTCGCGTTGAGCCGGTGACGTTGCAGCAACTCCAGCAGCGGCGGCACGCCTTCCAGCGTGCCGCGCAAAGTATCGACATCGATTTTCAGCGCGATCTGCTGGCTCATCGAACAGCTGCTTGCGAGTGCGCGGCGACGGACGCCGGCAGCAGCACGGGGAAAGTCCCCGTCGGAGTCAGGTCGCGCGCCTTCTGCAGGTCGTCGGAGTAGGCATCGAAGATCGCGTGCAGCGCCGTGCTCATGTCGGTGCGTGGCGCCCAGTCGAGCTCGCTGCAGGTGTTGTCGATGTCCGGGACGCGCGTCTGGATGTCCTGATAGCCCTCGCCGTAATACTTGGCGGACGACACGTCGACGACCCGCACACGCCGCGCCGAGTCGCGGTATTCCGGCCGTCCGCGCGCGATCTCGAGCATCATCTCCGCGAGCTGGCGGATCGAGCAGTTGTTGTCCGGGTTGCCGATGTTGTAGATCTTCCCGCTCGCGATGCCGCGCGGGTTCGCGAGGATGCGCAGCAGGCAATCCATCGCATCGTCGATGTACGTGAACGAGCGCGTCTGCGCGCCGCCGTCGACGAGCTGGATGTCTTCGCCGCGCACGATGTGGCCGAAGAATTGCGTCAACACGCGCGAGCTACCTTCCTTCGGCGTGTGAATGCTGTCGAGTCCCGAGCCGATCCAGTTGAACGGCCGGATCAGCGTGAAGTCGAGCAGGCCCTCCTGGCCGTAGCCCCAGATGATGCGGTCGAGCAGCTGCTTGGCGCAGGAGTAGATCCAGCGCGACTTGTTGATCGGACCGAGCACCAGGTTCGAGTTGTACGGATCGAAATGCGCATCGGGACTCATGCCATACACTTCGGAGGTCGACGGAAAGACGATGCGCGTGTGGTACTTCACGCAGTGCCGGATGATCGGCAGATTCGCCTCGAAATCGAGCTCGAACACCTTCAGCGGCTCACGCACGTAGGTGGCGGGTGTCGCGATCGCGACCAGCGGCAGCACGACATCGCACTTGCGCACGTTGTACTCGACCCACTCGCGATTGATCGTGATGTCGCCTTCGACGAAATGGAAGCGCGGGTCGTGTCGAAAGGCCTCGACGCGTTCGCTGCACAGATCCATCCCGTACACCTGCCAATCGGTGCGAGCGAGCAGCGCGCGCGTCAGGTGGTGACCGATGAAGCCGTTCACACCGAGGATGAGGATGCGTTTCATGCTGTGCGATCCAGTGAGTTGTTCCGTGAGGAGACGAGCGATACGGGTTCCGTACCGTAGCGCGCGAGCAGGGAAGCGGGCGTGAGCGGCTCGCCCGCGAGTTCCGCAGATGTCAGCGTCAGCCGCTTGCCATCGAGACAGTCGAGATGCAATGCGCCGCTCTCGGCGTACAAACAGGGAGCTGCTTGCCGGTGGCGTGCAGCCTGCTCCAGGTAGCGGCTGCCGAGTGCGCGCAGCATAGAGCCATTGCAGCTGCCGAACGCTCCTGGAAACGGCGGCGCAACCGCGCGGATCAGGTTGTGAATCTCCAGTGCCGGCCGCTCCCACGAGATGCGTCCGTCTTCCGGCCGGCGGCGTCCGAAGTACGAGCCGCTTGCGAGGTCCAGTGCGATTCGCGGCGCCTGGCCGCGAATCAGATCGGGTAGATATCGATCGAGCACACGCTCGGCGGCGGCAGCAACCTTGAGCGCCACGTCGAGCGCCGTGTCGTTGGGCAGTATCGCGACGGCGGCCTGTCCGACGAGCGGACCAGCATCCGGTCGCGCTTCCATGTAATGCAGGCTTGCGCCGGTTTCCGCCTCGCCATGGATGATGGCCCAGTTGACCGGCGCGCGACCGCGATACTTCGGCAGCAGCGAGCCGTGCATGTTGAGGGCGCCGCGCTGCGCGGTCGCGAGCAGTTGCTCGCTCAGCATGTGACGGTAGTAGAACGAGAACAGAAAATCTGGTCGTGCGCGCGCGATCGTCGCGACGATGGCAGGGTCATTGGGATCGGCCGGCTGCAGGACCGGAATCTCGTGCGAGCGCGCCAACGCGGCAACGCTCGAAAACCAGCGCCGTTCGGTCGGCTCATCTTCGTGCGTGATGACCAGCGCGACGTGAACATCGTGACGCAGCAGCACGCGCAGGCAGCGCGCGCCGACTTCGCTGTACGCGAATACGACCGCGGAAGTCATGGTGAATCACCTGCGGCCGGCTCTTCGACGACTGCCTGGATCACGTAGCGCGGTCGATTCCGCACCTGCAGGTAGATCCGGCCGATGTATTCGCCGAGCAGGCCGATACCGAACAGCACAATGCCGATCATCAGAAAGACGATTGCGAACAGCGTAAACACGCCTTCCGCCTCCGGACCGACCAGGAAGCGACGCACCGTCAGAAACACGACGAACAGGAACGACAGCAGCGACACGACGATGCCGGCCATCGAGAATAGCTGCAGCGGCACCAGCGAGAACCCGGTCATCAGATCGAAATTCAGTCGGATCAGCCGATACAGCGAGTACTTCGACGTGCCGGCGTGCCGCTCTTCGTGGCGTACGGGGATCTCCGTCGCGCGTAGCGCGTACAGCGCACCGAGCGCCGGCAGGAACGTGGTGACTTCACGCGAGCGGTTGATCGCGTCGACGACTTCGCGCGAATAGCCGCGCAGCATGCAGCCCTGGTCGGCCATGCGGATACCGGAGATGCGCTCGCGGATCGCATTCATCGCGGCCGAGGCTTGCTTGCGCCACCAGCTATCCTGGCGCTGCTGGCGGATGGTCCCGACGTAGTCATGGCCCGCGTCGTGGGCTGCGAGGAGATTCGCGATCTCTTCCGGGGGATTCTGCAGGTCGGCGTCCAGCGTCACGACGAAGTCGCCGCGAGCGCGCTCGAAGCCGGCGAGGATCGCAGCATGCTGACCGAAGTTGCCGCGCAGAATCACCAGCCGCGTCTGGGCAGGACGATGTTGAAACATCTCCCGCAGCAGCGCGACTGATCGGTCGACACTGCCGTCGTCGACGAAGATGCATTCGTAGCTGCGTTGTAAAGCATCGAGTGCCGGATACAACCGCGCGAACAGCGCAGGCAGTCCAGCCTCTTCGTTGAACACGGGGATCACAACGCTCAGCACCGGAGCGACGCGCGCAGCGAGTCGAGGTTTGGCGCTCATGTTCGATGCGCCAGCACGGCACGCAGCGCTTCGCAGACGCGGCGCACGTCAGAGTCAGCCATTGTGGGAAACAGCGGCAGCGTCACGGTCTCGCGACCGATGCGCGCCGCGTTCGGATAGCGATGAGCCGAGCGATCGCTCAAGTTCCGGTAAGCGGTGAGCGAGGGGATGCAGGGATAGTGCACGCCGACGCCGATGCCTCGCTGGCCCATCGCGTGCTGAAACTGTGCGCGCGTCATGCCGAGCTGATCGAACGGCAGCAGCAGCGTGAACATGTTCCAGCAGTGACCGCTGTCGCCGCGCTCGGGCAGCACTCCCGGCGGGTCGATACCGAGCTCGTCGAAGTAGAGGTTCGCCAGCTCGCGCCGGCGAGCGGTGAAGCCATCGAGGCGTTCGAGCTGTGCGAGGCCCAGGCGCGCAGCTACGTCCGACAGGTTGTACTTGCCGCCGGCACGCACTACATCGACGTTGCCTTCGCCGTCGCGGATGATGCCGTGAAACCGCTCCAGTTCGATCAGGTCCACGTCCACGCCCGAGCCGAAAGCGATTGCGCCGCCTTCGATCGTCGTCAGGTTCTTGTTCGGGTGAAAGCTGAAGCAGGCGACGTCGCCGAACGAGCCGATGCGCCGGCCGCGATACGTGCTGCCGATGGCATGGGCGGCATCTTCGATCACTCGCACACCGTGCTTGGCTGCGATGTAGTGCCCGACCTGTGGGTAGGCC